>ERZ772961.351-NODE-351-length-19662-cov-125.354975_pt1 | contig 19662 bp, 29 predicted proteins | sample MGYA00580677_ERZ772961 | MGnify/ENA primary metagenome ERZ772961 (study PRJEB29015, sample SAMEA2738088) | human oral metagenome | biome: human oral; feature: human-associated habitat; material: saliva | place: China | collected 2227 ... | reverse complement strand
AGTAGGACGTGACGTCTTTGTCCACCAGCACATGTCCCTCATCGGCATAGTGCGTCATGCCCTTTTCCATGCTGTGCAGGCCGCCGATGCCCAGCTTGTAGATGGTTCGCCCCAGCCTTATACGAGCCTTCTTCATTACGTCCGGCATTTCCACCTTACCGCTGTCGGCAATGCGGAACTCGGCCTCTGTAATCTGCTGTAGCAGCCCCTGCAGCTGCGCGCCTTCGTATCGTAGGTAATGGGGTGCCCAGTACCTAACGACGCCCCCAGCATCCACCTCGGCCCTCTGCGGCCGCTGTCCGGTGTGCCGCGTGTACTCCGCGCCAATGATCGCCTCGGCAATCTGCGCATCACTCTTGCTGCGCAGGTCCAGCCCCCATTCCGCGCTCATCTTGGCCCGCAGCTCCAGCTGCGGCACCAGCACCTCATACAGCCGTTGCGTGGCCGTCAAGTCACCCGCCACGTTGTAATATTTCACGCACAGCATCTGGTCTGCGGTCAGCGTGGTGCCGGGCAGGAATGGCAGGTCTTGCATGCGCGGGCTGTTTGCCCGCCCCCCATAACTCTTCAGGCCCGCTTCCAGGGGGGCCACCTCAATCAAGTCGATGGTATTCCACTTGGGCTGCTGCAGGCCGTACCGCTGCAGCACCTGCCACCCGCGCTGTTCGTGCACAATGATGGCCTGCGTTGCTTCGTACAGCGTCTGCGTGTTCATGCCTGCGCACGCCAGGGCAACCATGGGGCAGTCATAGCGCAGGGAGTTGAACCCCACGGTAAGGAACGCCCCCATCACCCACCGCAGTTTAGGGATGTCCAGCGGCTGCCCTTCGCGCATTTCAAAACACAGCACCCGCCCCGTCTTGTGCTGCAGGAAGCTCACCAGGAAGTAATTCGGGTAACACTCCACGTCAAAAAATAGCGGCTGCTGCTCCAGCACGGCTTCTGTGAGATCTTGGTCCGTGAAATCGTGGAATGGCCACGCTTTGGCCTGCTCCAGCCCCGGCAGGTACCCCGGGTCCAGCCACGTGGGTTCCGGCGGGGTAATGCGCTCACGCTCCTTGACGGCCTTAACCCGGGGCGGCGGCGTGTCGTCCCAGAACAGCCCTACAGCATCCGCTCTCATTGGCGCAGGCCAGCAATGGCCCCCCAAAGGTTGTCCCCACGGAACATGCAGGGGGCGGGCCAGGTGCTGAAGTCGCAGTGTGTGACATTGCCTTCCAGCAGCTGTAGCATCCCGTGCTGGAACACGCCCTGCGGGGGCAGGCCCTGCACGGCATACGTGGTGCCCGTGTCGTCGGGCGTGGTGCCTATGTGGCCATCCAGGAAATGCACGCGGGCCATGGCGTCTTCCAAGAAGGGCTTGAGCTTGGCCAGCCCCTTGAACAGGTCTTCCGGGATCGGTACGGGGTTGCCCGGCTTGCTCAGGATCTTAACGAAGTCCGGCCAGCTTGTTTCATTGAGCTGTGTGCGCAGCCACTTGCCGCTTTCAAAGTGGAACGTCACACTGTGGTTATCCTTCTGCAGCCACGTGGGCGCTTCCTTAACCCTCAGCAGCTCCGTCACGGCCATCTTCGGTATGCACATGCGGTGTGCAAACGGCTTGGGTAGCCGGGTGGCAGCCAGGCACACGTTATTCGTGGCGTACACCATGTCGCCGTCAACAATAACGCCCATGCTCCAGAGCCGCGACGCGTCTTCGCCGATAAACGGCTGCACGCGGGCAATAGCCGCCACCAGGGCGGCACCGTCAAACCCATCGTAACGCTGCCCCGTGGGCTTCACGTGCGGGGTCTCCCCGTCAATGCAATCAATGAGCGCCCGGAACTTGCCGCTGGCCACCTTCAGCCGGCCGGCACCCGTCATACTCAAGCTGACCACATCATCACAGCTCGCAATGGCCTTAACGAACGGGACGGCCTTGGGGTTGCACTGCAGCTCCACGTCAATGGGGGCGCTTAGGGCCAGCACCCCGTTATAGCTGCGGATGGTGCCGCCCTCGATGCAGAAATGCGTGATGGCAGGAATGAAGTCCTTCTTGCCTACGGCACCTTGGACAAACTTGAGAGTGGAAAGCATTAGAAGAGCTCCTGCACGGCATCCTTGAATACCTCCGGCTTGGCGCTCAGGTTGCGTTCCATTTCACCGTAGGCCCACAGGTTATACGCGAAGCGGCTCTGGTAGCACGTGCTCAGGCGCTCGTAGCTGTACCCCTGCTCTAACAGCATGTTACAGACGAACTCCTTTTCCTGGGGCGACAGCGTGTTGACGTGCTCCCCGAGGTCATGCTTCGCGGGGTTGTTCTCGCTGATGTTAATGTTCCCGTACAGCGGGTGCATGATGGCCCCGAAGGCCGCCGTCTGCACCCACGAGGAAGAGTCGCAGCTCCACCATGGGTACCGCTCCATGATGGGGATACTGGTGATACCGAAGCCGTGTACCTTGAGCTTCGGCCTGCCGCTGCCGTCCACCAGGTAACGGTCCCATACCCTGTCCAGCCAGATCTGGAGCTGTTTGTTGCTGCTGCCCACCATGCCGCCCAGCGTGATGTACGGATACTTGCGCACGTAGAGTTCCAGGTACCGCTCATCCTCGCCGGCGTGGAAGCAGGGCAGGGGCGTTACCCCGCGCGCTTCCATTTCCTGCTGGTTCTTGTACGTCTCCAGCGGGTCGCCGATGCCGTCTAGCACCGACGCAATCAGCACCCCGTCCTCTTTGCGGATGAGGTCGATGTTCCGCTTGATGTAAGCGCAGTACTCACTAACTTTCAGCTCCACGCCCAGCGTGTACGCCGAGAACGCCCCTGAGTCCAGGAATACCTGCGCGCGGTCCTGCCGCATGACGTCTACGAAGCTCTGCTTCTTGACGTAATGGTAACTCTCCAGGATGTGCTGCACGTTGTCACAGTCGTGCTGTTCCTGTTCGTTCATTTTGTCGTATACCCCGCCACCCTTGCGGGCATTGTTGGAGTAGACGGCTGCGGCGTAGACATACATGGTGTGGTTATCCAATGGCCATGCGAAGGAACTCGTTGCGCGTTTCGGGCTCATCGCGCATGGCACCCCGCAGGGCGCTCGTAATGGTGTGGTGCCCCTGCTGGCAAATGCCACGGCTTTCCATGCACATATGGCGGGCTTTGATGACCACACCTACACCGGCGGGCTTGAGGTGCTCATTGAGCGCGTCGGCAATCTGTGCAGTAAGCCGCTCCTGCACCTGCAGCCGCCGCGCAAACACCTCCACCAGCCGGCTGAGCTTGCTCAGGCCTACTATACGGCCGTTCGGGATGTAGCTGATGGTGCACGTGCCGAAGATGGGGGCCAGGTGGTGCTCGCAGTGGCTGTACAGCGGGATGTCCTTGACCGTGACCATCTGGTCGTAGTTATCGGCACCATCCTCGAACACCTTCAGCACGGCGGCCGGGTCCTGGCTGTAGCCGGAGGTCCAGAACTCCCACGCTTTCTGCGCCCGTGCCGGCGTGTCCTTGAGCCCTTCCCGATCTGGTTCGGGGTCCAGGTACTGCAGCAGGTGGGTGAACACATGCGTCTTCGGCGGCATCGGCACAACCTGCTCTTCGTGCCACGGGAACACATGCCGCACGGTGGGGTCCGTGTACAGGATGCCCCGCAGCAGGTTATCGTCGGCACGGCTGCCGTCCCGGCGGGCATCCACCAGGCACAGCTGCAGCAGGCTATCGGCAGCGTCTTGCTTCAGCACGCTATGGAACACGGCCTGTGCATCCTCGTACCGCTCCACGGGCGTAATGGGCACCCCCGCAATGGGGCGCAGGTACTCCAGGCCCTGCCGGTCGTCTTCCGTGGGGCAGAAGACTTCCAGCATGAGCTTGCTTTCTTGCTTCAGCAGCCACGTCCGCAGCTTCTGCGCCAGCATGTCAGCCAGAGAAATGGTCAGGTACACCGACCATTCGCGTTTCATAATTTGTACGTTGCTTTGCATTTTGCCGTTTCCTCCACAACACACTCCACCAGCGTCACTCCGTACTGCGCCAGCAGCTCCGGGGCAACGTCCTCCACCATCCACTTGGCCAGGTTCTCCGCCGTCGGGTTGAACGGCACCAGCACCACGCCCAGCGTGTTCACATTGCGCAGGGTCTGGGCCAGGGGGTCCTTTTCCCACATGATGAACTTGTGGTCCAGGCGCTGCTCGAGGAACTCGCACAGCGTCTGCTTGATGCAAGAGAAGTCCACCACACGGCCCACCTTGTCCAGCGCCTGCGCTTGGCAGGTGAAGTGGAAGCGGTAGTTATGGCCGTGCAGGTGCCGGCATTTGCCTTCGTGGCCTACGACGCGGTGGCCACAGCTGATGTCGTGGTAGCGGCTGCAGGTGACAGTTCCCATTACAGATCCTTGCCAATGATGGAGAGGGCCTCGATGTTCCGGCGGGTGCACAGCACGTCGTCCGGGTCGGGGTCAATGAGGTACGGGCACGGCGGGTTCACCGCATCCCGGAGAGGGATAACCACATGGGGGATGCCGCTTTGCTGCACGGCTCGCATCGTGGTGTCATTGGGGCGCAGGTACACGTAGATCTTCCGGTAGTGCGCCCCGTACAGCTCATACCAGTCCCGCAGCCGCGCCGCCAGCGTGTCCACGTAATACCTGTCCGTGGCCTCGTCACTGTACCTGTCATTCCAATCGTACCGGCTGTACATGCTGTTCGTGATGGGGAAGCTCTCGTGCACCACCCCCGCATTCGTCAGGTGGATGTAGTCGCAGCTGTCTTGCACGTCCAGGTCATCCAGGACCGACTTGATGGCCACATGGATGTAACTCTTGTGGTAGGGCTTGGCGTGGCTGCACGTGGTAAGGAACGCGAAGGGCGGCCAGCACTCTTCGTTTTCATCGCACGTGCGCGCCCGCTCCGCCGCCAGCGTGGCCCAGTCGCTGCGCCAGATGGTACTGAAAATGTCCACGTGTTCCTTGCACGGCCCCACGTAATACGTCGTCTGGATCTTCTTCACATCATACCTCGCAGTGTGCGCCGAATGGCATCCAGGTGGATGTCGGCTTGGCGGTAATTGTAGGTGGCGGGCAGTTCCATCTTGCCCTCCGCGTGTGCCCGCAGCACCAGCGGGTCCGGCAGCATGGCCCGTTCAAACCCCTCGGCCCGCAACACGTTCGCATGGTTCTTGCCCGTGGGCGGGTATTTGCCGTCATAGCTGGTGTGGCTATAGGCCAGGCTGGCCCAGCACTCCGGCATCGTGTACGCCAGCTCCACGCCCTTCCACTTCGGCAGGTGCAGCAGCGGCGTAACAATGCGAACCTCGGGGTCAGCGAGGCTCTCGCGGAACGCCGCTTCGGTTTTCTTAATGAAGGCCTCGGTGCAGTCCGGGTAATTGGCGTTATCCGCTTGACTCACACCCGTCACCACAATCTTCGCACCGATGCTCAGGGCAAAGTTCATCGCGATGGTCAGGAAGAACAGGTTCCGCATGGGCACGAACGTCGCTTCCACGTTCTTGCCCGTTTCCTTTTCCATCTGCTGGAAGCTCTCGTACTCCTTGGGGGCCTCCTGTGTCACCAGCGGGCTGGTGCTGCGCAGCACCTGCGGTACCGCCAGCACGGTAAGCGGCACCTTGGCAAGTTTGGCAATGTTACGAGCCGAGTCCAGCTCGATGCTGTGCAGCTGGCCATAGTCGAACGTCAGGCAATGGACATCCCACCCTCGTTTCTTGGCCCACCAGAGGCAGGTCGTGCTGTCCTGCCCGCCGCTGAACACGATTACGCATTTCTTACCCATTTCAGCCATTTTCTTACCCCATTCTTACCCTATTCCAGCCCCAGCAGCTTGTGGACCTGCAGCTGCACGATGTACCCATGCCGGAGGGCGCTGGCCACCACGGCATGTCTGTTGCGTTCGTTTTGCTCCGAGTCCTGGCTGTCCATAGGCTGCAGGTACACCGGCTTCTTGCTGCCAGGCGCAGGCCGTGCGACGTAGGGAACGGCCGTATGCCGCAGGGCCGTCATGGGCAGCCCATCCTCCGGGTGCACGTTGCCTTCTTCCATCACGTATTTGTAGCAGCAAGCCGCCTCGTGCGTGCCGGCGTTAATGCGCCCCGTCTTGGGGCTGCACACCACGTACACCCCCTTCCGCTTGCCAATGTCGTCCGCATACGGCCAAGGGCTCGGAGGCAGCGTGCCGTTCGTCTCCACCTGCACGTAATGCCCGGCCTCTGTGAGAACCTTGAACAGCGGAGCCAGGTTTTGCCGGAAGGGCTCGCCTCCGGTGATAACCACAAGGCAGCCAGGGCGGCCGCACTGCTGCGCCACCAGCATGGGCATGGTGCCCACCGCCACGCGCTTCCGGGTGCTGGTGTAATCCGTATCGCAGCCGGGGCATTGCAGGTTGCAGCCGGCCAGGCGGATAAACACAGCGGGGGTGCCGCAGAAGGGGCCTTCCCCCTGCAGCGTGTAGAACATGGAGTGCACGTCCAGGTAATCGCCGGACTGCCGGTCCAGTTTTTCAATGGGTTGCAGATTGATCTTCATGGTGTGGAGTTGACCCCCAGTGTGGTTATCCTACACGGGGGTGGGGTTGCACAATGCCCGGCTATGTTACCGCCCCAGCAGTTTATCCAGCAGCTGGCCCAAGTCGTTGGCCCCGCACAGCTCGCCCCACTCTTCGTACGTCATGCGGCGCCCGATGTACTTCGCGTACACGTTCTGCGCACAAATCACCGTCATGCCCTCGTCCGAGCATTTGATGGTCATGTCCCAGTTGCTACCCATGTCACGTGCCCATTGGCTAATGCTGGCCACGGCGAACAGGCCGTCCTGCCCGTAGTATTTGGGCAGGATCGCTTCGTACAGCGTGCGCAGCGCCGCGTCTGCATCATCGTACCTGTCGCCGCAGCAGCCGCAGAGCAACCGATGGTTGTTGAACACAAACCATGGGTCCGAGGGGCCGGTTTTGGGCTGGTCTTCTTGGTCCAGCATGGGCACCCCGTGCAGGATTTTCATCAGGTCCGCCACTTCCTGCCGGCGGCTACCGCACAGAAGGAGTTTCATTTCAGGTTCTCCACTTTCAGGTCCGCGCCCACGGTTTCGAACAGCGGGTTATCGTATAGATCGCTTTCCAGCGCGGGGGTGGCCTTGCCCACCTCCTGCCAGTACGCGCACTCGTTGGCCACGTCCTGTTCCGTGGTAACACGCGCTTGGCACATGAGGGCGCTGAAGTACCGATTGCGGTACACGTCCTCCGCATACCCCGGCATGTAGGCATCCACCATCTGCTTCCAGTGGGTGCGGCCATACGCCAGGGCGTTCTGCCCTTGAATGATTTCTCGATTCACGCACCGGAAGTCATTGATGGGCACGAAGCCCACCCCGACGCAATACCATTGCTGCACGTCGATGGTCAACTGCAGCTGCAGCAGCAGGGCCTTCCGCAGTTCCCGCACGTCTTCCACGCTCATGGAATTCTGGAAGGGGCGCTCGAAGGGGCCGTAGACCTTGCGGTAGCCGTAGGCCCCCAGGCTGGGGTTATCGCCGCGGAAGCCGCCGTAGTCTTTCTGGGGCTCAGGGCTCACGTTGCGCGGGTCCGTACTCCAGGCTACCCCCTTGTTCTTCCAGCGGCGTTCCGCATCGGTGGTCTGCTCCACGGCAAACTTCACTTCCTTCCACGGCTGCACGTTGCATGCGTACTCGGCCTCGGACTGGAATTTGTAGCAGAACCACCGCACGGAACGGTCCCAGTCCGGGTTCAGGTCCACCTGCGTGGTGCGCATGGTCAGGGGCACATAGCCGGAGGTGAAGGTGTAGTAGCTGAAGGGGCGGGCACGTTCCAGCTGCTCGTTAAAGAGCTTGAAGAAGGCCTCCGTGCGCACCTTCTCGGCTTCCACAGCTGCCGGGTCTTCCTTTTCAGGTTCCGGCTTGGGCTGCACCACACCGCAAGCGGCACCCGCGCAATACGCATTCTGCGGCGGCTTGGGCTGTTCTTGGGGTTTGGGCTGCTGGGGTTTGGGCTGTTCCTGCTGCGGGACAGTGTTCTGGTTGACCACAGGGGGTGGCACAAGCGCCCCACTGTGGTTATCCACGCTCTTGGTGCTGGTGCCGCCACCGCCGCCGCAAGCGGCCAGGGTGAGGGCGAGGGTGATGGGTGCGAGGGTTGCTTTCATTTTCTTTTCCTTCTGGCGCTACCGTTGCGCCATGTGTGTATGGTAGGCCAACGGCAGCGGGGCAGCTGTAAGAATTGGTAACTGTGTGCAAGCAGATGCTACAGCTCGAGGTACTCCTTGCCCTTGGGTGTCACCCTGTAGCTGCCGTCACACGAGTAATACAGGTACCCACTCACCTCCAGCAGCGGCAGGTACCCCCGTAGCACCTCGGGCACATCCTTGTAGTTCACTTCGTCACGCATTTCGTCCCCGTTGAGGCTAACGAAACAATTCATAGCCTCCATCAACCCGAGGTTGCGTTCGATATCGTCATTGTCAAGTTTCATGTTACCTCCCTGTGCTGCCGAACCCGCCGTGGCCACGCGCCGTAGGGTCCAGCTCCTTCAGCTTCACCCATTCCATGCGCCGCACGGGCATAATGAGCCCCTGCGCCACGCGGTCCCCCTTTTTTACGCTGTACGGGGTGTCGGTGTCGTTGCGCAGGCCAACCTGGATTTCACCCCGGTAGTCGCTGTCAATGACGCCCACGCTGTTTACCAGACGCACACCGTGTTTGAAGGCCATACCGCTGCGGCTGTACACCAGCAGCACCTGCCCGGGGTGCAGCTGGACACGAATGCCGGTACCGAAAGTGTGGGAGCCGTGGGCCGGCACCAGGCCGCTTTCGTTGGCTTCAATGTCAAAGCACGCTGCCCCGTCGCTGGCGTACTGCGGCACCTTGCGCTCCTCTCCGTAGACGACCACGGGGGTGCGGAAGTTCATGGCGGCGTACTCGCACCCTGCCTTCGTAAGCCCTACGCGCAGGTTCGGCCCGCTGGTGTCAAACTCCACCAGCCCTTCATTTTCCGCTACCACCAGCGCCATCTTGTGTGCCGAGGACAGCTCCAGCGTGTAGAGCTCGATCCAGTACTCGGACAGGTCCTCCCTGTCCTTTGCCAGTTGCATGGCGCGCCACCATAGCGTCTTGATTGCCGATTCCATCAGTTTCATCTGCACCTCCGTTTCAGTTCACTGACCATGAGCTCCAGGTTATGTACCATCAGGCTCATGGCTCTGTTGTAATCCCTGCAGTCGCTGGCGTAGTTCTCCAGCTGCCCCCGCGCCATGGCGTCCCACGCCCCCAGCTGCGCCATAACCTCCAGCGCCTGCGTGCCCTTGGCCAGCCCGCTCCGTGCCAGCTGGTGCCGCGTCAGCCCGCCGTTGTCACCAGCGGGTTCCTTCTTCACATCGTGCCACATCTGGCTCATCGTTTCTTTCATGGTGTGTTACCTCCAATGTGCAGCCATGGTACCGCCCGCCCCCATTTCCTAGCTGTAACCATTTGCAACCCGCACGTCAAAAAAAACCCGCGCAGCCTTGCCCACTGCGCGGGTAAATGGAGGTAAACGACGTGAGAAACGTCAGGTCTTCCAATGCAACCTTGCAACGGTGCAAGTTTACCACACCTCGTTACTTTCCTTCTTAGTAGGCTGCCCGCCGTGCAATCTGTTCCTTCGTGTACACGCGGCCGGACACACCGAAGAACTTCCGCCACTCCGCGTACTCCAGGCGCGCCGAGTTCAGGTTCATGCCCAGGTTGTCAATGTGTGGCCGGGCGTCCCCGAACGCGACGGGCGAGCGCTGTTCCTTGCTCAGCTCCGTGTAGAGCTTCCAGAACACATATGCTTTGGTGCCAGGGCGCGGATGGCGGATGCCGTTGCGGATGGGCATGGCATCGACGCCGACCGTGAGCTTGCGCTCATAGCGCTTGCGGGGCAGCCCCTCCTGGGCAGCCTCAGCCAGCTCTTCATCCACCTGCCGCATGGCCATCTGCGTGGCTGCAGCCGTTTCCAGGTCCGTCTGGGCCTTGATCGCCTCCGCGACCTGTTCGCTGGCCTTCTGGGCCATTTTGCGCCGCTGCTGTTTCTCCTGCGCCAGCTTCACCTCCTCCTGTATGTGCTGCGGCAGGGGGGCGCTGAAGAAGGACACCGTGGGGTCCGCGGCCAGCGTGTCTTCCGTGAAGGTAATCTCGTTGTTCATCGTTGTCCCTCTTATCTTCTGGGGCGCATCACAGCCGTGGCATAGTGCCGCCACAGGAACTGTTCGCCCTCGCTATTGACGTTGATTCGCACGCCCGTTTCCGGTTCGTACGGGGCCTGCCGTGCACCATAGCTGTGGCGCACGTACTGGTAGCTGGGCAGCTCTTCCTGCTCATAGCCTTCGTCTGCCTGCAGCTGCACATCGTTCATGGACATTTCCTGGTGCTGCGCCCCCAGCTCCGCCGGGCTGTAATCCGTGTACGGCACCTTCGCCAGCATCTGCCACAGCACATACCGCAGTGTGGCCATCCTGGGCTTATCCGGCGTCCCGTGCCCCACCAGGTTAACGTACAGCGCCACCAGCTGCCCATCCGTAAACCTCAGCACCAGCACATCCAGCGGCTGCAGCACGGTGCTTGCCACGCTGCTGCAGCACAGCTCCTGCCACTTGATAGCGTCCTGCTGGCTGCAGAGCACAGCCTTGACACGCATGTGCTCCGTGTCCAGCACCAGCCACTTTTCCATTACTCTGCCTCCCCGCCCAGCTGCCAATCGCCGTTCTGCACGCGCTTGTAACCGCAGAACTTGCGCCAGCGGCACACCTCTTGGCTCACATTGTTGGCGTTCCAGCCGACTTCCTTGCCGTGCGCCGTCACCTTCTGGAAGAACTCTTTGGTCAGATAACTGTGGTCATCTTCGTCTTCCAGCAGCTCGCTGCAGTAATCCCACACATCCCGGCACACCCCGCGCAGCGGTGCCACCACGCCATTCCGGTACTCGCACAGCGTCCGCTTCGGTTTGTACTCCACGCCCTTGCCCACCGCCTCTTCCGGCGGCACCTCCCGCGTCACCTGCTCCACCAGGCTGGCAAACGGATTCCCACTCACCGGCGTCGGCACGTCATTGAAGCTGTCGTTCATGGCATCAAAGCCAGACTCGTCGCTCTCGGCGGGTTTCACTTCCGGCTTCACGCCCACATCATAGCCCAGCTTCTCAAGTTCTGCGCGCAATTCGTCCATCGTCATGTAGCTCACGCCCACGGTTTTGTGTTGACGAAGGATTTTTCTCATTTCGTCGCGTTTCATTTTGTGTTACCTCCAGGTTGCCAAGGCTATTACGCTGCCCCACATGAAACGCATGGTAGTACATCTAATTTCGACCACAAAGCAGAGTTACATCTTTTACACCTTGGCACCAGCGCTTACAGGTTTCGCGGTTCCAAACGCGCTGCCGTCCCAGCAGTAGCCCAGGATTTCAGGGTATTTCTTGTTGATCCATATCCGCAGGTGGGTAGGGCTGCGCAACCCCTCCACCCTCTCCCGCGCTTCCGCCGTGCTGCGCGGCACCGGCCCCCCGCTGCCATCCCGCAGCCGCCACCATTCCCGCGCCCTCTTGCCCGCGTACCCCGGGTGCTCCAGGTGCACGTACTCATCGAACTTGCTGAGCCCGCAGTAATACGTTGCCTTCAGCATGTCCGGGCTGCCTGCCTTGTGGTGCACCGCGTAGGTAATCAGGTCCACCTTCCGTATTTCCAGCTTCGGCAGCGCCCCCTCAATGATGCTTTCCGTGCTCGCTGTCGTTTTCACCTTGAACTCGAAGTTGAAAAGATGACCACACCTGCGGCCATCCGGCAGCAGGTTCTCACATACCTTCACGCTCAGGTGGCAATAGTTCCCGCACGCTGGGCACTCCTTCACTGGCGCTCTGCCCCCGCCCTTGGTGCCAGGTTTGCGCGGTACGTAGGCATGGTTAATTGCCCCCAGCCGCTCCGTGTTCCGGGCAAAGTCCATCACCAGGCAATCCCGCTTCCCTTCCGCAATGCGCGTCCCCCGCCCCGTCATCTGCCGCCACAGCACCACGCTTTCCGTCAAGCGCAGCACAATGATGCAATCCAGCTCCGGGAAGTCAAAGCCGGTGGTCAGGATATTGTTGTTCACCAGGGCGCGCAGCTCACCGCTCTTGAACCGCCGGACGGCTTCATCCTGTTCCTGCTGGGGCATGTTGCTATGAAGGTACCCTGCGGCAATGCCCCTCCGGTTCAGCGCTTCCGCCACGTGCTCCGCATGCTCCACGCCGCTTGCAAACACCAGCCAATGCAGGCGGTCCGCCGCCAGTACCACCGCCTCATCCAGCGCTGCCGCCGTCACCGTGTCCTTATCCACGGCCAGCTGCAGTTCCTTCTGGTTGTAATCCCCCGCCACTATGTGCACCCCGGTGGCGTCCAGCTCGTACTTCGTGCGCTTGGTGGTGAGCGGAGACAGGAACCCTTCGGCGATCAGGCGGTTGAAATTGTCAGGGGTCGTGAGGTCGTAGCAGATGTCTGTGAACAGGCTCTTCAGCTCCCCCTTCGCCGTCTTCACGTTGTCCGTAATCGTGCCGTACCCCAGCCGCCAGGGTGTGGCGGTGAGGCCGATAACCACAAGGTGTGGGTTCACGCTCTTGAGGTTGTCCAGGAACTTGCGGTACATCGTGGTCTCGGTGTGGCTCACCAGGTGCGCCTCGTCAATCAGCACCACGTCCACACAGCCGAACTTCTGCCAGCTCTTCGCTACACTGGCAATGCCCCCGAAAATGATCGGCTCCAGCGTGTCCCGGCGGTTCAGCGCCGCACTGTTAATGCCGTAGGGGGCTTGCGGCCAGTGTTGCCGCAGCCGCTCCGCGTTCTGCTCCACCAACGTCTTGCTGTGCGTCAGCACCAGCATCTTCTGGTTCGCATACATGGCGAACGCCCGACGCACGAACTCCGCTATGATGAGGCTCTTGCCCGTGCCCGTGGGCAGGCACACCACGGGGTTTCCCTTCTTGTGCCGGAAGTACTCGAAGATGCTGTCGACGCACTCCTGCTGATACCAGTAGAGGTTATACCCCACGGCTGAAGGCCTCCCCGATGCGGTAGTGCTCACACGCCGCGTGCTGCGCCGCCACATCCAACCTGTGGCCATCCCTCGCACACTCAAACACCCCGCCTGCCGCTACCCTGCCGTGCTGGCACGTCCGGCAATTGCGGTCCACCTCGCTGGTGTCCCCCATGTGGCACAGCCGGCGGTAATCGCAGTACCTGCACTCCCAGTACCCCGCGTTATCGCTCACCCCCTGCGGCGGCTTGGAGAGCCAGATAACGTTCCTGGCCCGCTCCAGGTACATATCCGCGCACTCCGGGTCCAGCTCCACCAGCTCCGCGTGTATTTCGTCCGTATCTTTGCACACGGCCATGTACAGCGCCACCGCGAGGCCCATCTTGCGCATGTAGATGTTCATCTGTACATAGTGCTCTGGCTTCGCGCTGCGCACCCCTTGCGCTTTCAGCGTGTCAAAGCTCTTACGATTGTGAGTTTTGAACTCCAGCAGCACGTACTGGTCAGGCCCGAGGTCCGGGATCCCCCGCGCAATGCCATCCCCGCTGCCGCCGAAATGCCCATCCACGTCGTTGATGCGGAATTGCTTGCCGGTGGCGTCCTGCTGAAAGACTTCCACGCCGATGGCCAGCAGGCAGGCAATGAAGCGGGCTTCTTCCAGGTGTCCACGGTTAAACAGCCGCAGCAGGCGGCCGTCGAACTTTAGGAGCTTGGCCCAGCGGAAGCTGTACCAGATGTCCCGCGGGCAGCTCCCACCAATAACGGACGCGCCCAGGTGCGCCCGGTGCCCCGCCTCATCCTGCCGGTACGCATCCCCCATGTGCGGCAGCACGCGCTGCAGCCAGTAACGGAAGGCGTTGCCTTGGTCCGCCTTCATCTGGTCTTCAATGGCCTTCATTGTCTGGACTGCGAGCCGCATGCTGGGGTTCCTTGTTCGTATTTAAAAACGGCCCGCGTACCTGCGGGCCGTGGGCAGGTGGATAACCACACTGGCACGTGTGGCCATCCTGCACAGCATTACGGCTGCAGCCAGGGCGGCAGCTGCTGCTGGGCCAGCTCCGCGTTAGCCTCTTCCACCGGGTCCACCGGCTCCGCGGGGGGCTCTTCCGCTTTCTTGCGGCCGCCCTTGGCGGGGCGTTCCTGCACCGGCGCTGCCGCCGTGGCTGCCGCTGCGGCCTGCACCGCTGCCGGCGGCTGCCAGGGGGCGGCAGCCTGCGCGGTGGGCGCGGCCGGCTGCTGCGGGGGCTGCTGCCACGGCTGGGCCGGCGGCTGCTGCACAGGGGCATCTGCAACCACTGCAGCCATGCCGGCAGCAATGCCGGCACCCATGGCGGCAGCAGCAAACGGGTTGCCCGCCGGCTGCGGCTGCGGGGCGGGGGCGGCAAACGGGTTGTTCACGGTAAACGTGCTGGCCTGCTCCACCGCACCACGCGGCACCTGCGGGGCGAAGGGATTGTTGGCCGGCGGCGTGTATGCCTGCTGGGGCTGCACCGGCATGGTGGCGGCCACGGTGGGGCCAAGGGCACCCGTGCCGGGCTTGCGGAAGCGCTTGATCTCGTTCTGCGGTTCGTACTGCCCCGTCGGGTCATTGCGCGTCGTGACGTAGAACTCCACCAGCGCCCCGTGCAGCTCTTGGGTGTCATTGATGGCGGGGCGGCCGGCGGAGTGGCACCATTGACCGAGCTCTCGGTAGCCGATTTCCACGGCCTTGTCGTTGGAGTTGCGGATGTTGAAGTTCTTGAAGATCACACGATTGGCGTGCGTGGGACCCTGGATGCGGAAGCGGGCCTTGATGTAGGCCCCCGCGCCGTCCCGGGTGGGGTTAATGCTCGTCTCATCCGCAAAGCCGGCATACCAGCCGGTGGGAATGAGGTCGAACCCGTCGCCGCCATCCGGCAGGTTCTGCGTGTTGAAGTTGAATGCAACCATGTTTCTCGCCCTCCTGTAGGCAACGTGTGGTTAACCGTGGATCTTGTTCAGCAGGTAGCCCAGGTGCGGCGGCTCCAGCGCGTCCAGCGCTCCGCTGCGGTCCTTTGCCACGTATTGCATATCGGGCTGCGTCTGCAAGAATCGCATAATACTGCCGTCCTGCTGCCTCTGCATACCGAGCCTGAACACTTCATCGAAATAGTACGGCAGGCCGGGCCCGAGCTTGGTGCCGGGCATGCTGGGGCCGTACAGCTGCGCCCCCGTCAGTTCGTCTTTCACCGCCTCTTGCTTGGCGCTGAAGTAGACGTTCTTGCCGGGGAGGTCACGGAACTTGCGCACGAGGTCCATGACCTTTTCCATCATCTCGCCGTATGCCTGCCGCGGATCCTTGGCGCTGCGCTTGAGGTTGCTGAGCACCACCTCAGCGATCTCACTGATGCTGTCCAGGCACACACTGCGCACGCCGGCAGCATCCGGGGTCAGCAGGAACTGGTAGACGTCGAGCAAGTCCTCGTAGGTCTTGATGACCACAACGGGGATATCGTAGCTGATGCCCGGGGCGTCCACCCCGTAGACCTTCTCAATGTTCTTGCGCTTCAGGCTCAGCAGGCCGCTCTCCGCACTCAGCAGCAGCGGTGCCGGCAGCGTTGCACACAGCATCGTCTTGCCCATGCCGCTGGGGCCGTACACGAGGCACTTGAGGCCGCTATCGCGGCTCTGCTGCTCCGCGGTGGTGAAGGTGAAGGCCATGTCTTTACACCTCCAGCGCCGCAATGGCGTCTTCGATGTGCTTCTTGGCCCGCTCCAGGTCCGCCACGCCGCCGTAGGCCAGGTTGAGCAGCCGATCGTTTTCCACAATGGTTTCTTCGAACATAACGAGTACCTTCTCGGTTTCGCTGACCAGAATCTCCAGCTGGTGCGGATTGCCACACCAACGGGGGGCTTCTTCCATTGCCGCACGGAGGCACGCAATGGCCTCCGGGGCGCTCATACTGCTCGTAATTGTGAGAGCCATTTTTCACGTCCTTTGTTCATCGCGTGCATTACCAGCACACGAACGGTTTCGTCCATTTTCCGCTGCCGCAGCCTGTTTTCCTCATTCAGCGCTGTCGCCAGGGCGTCCGCCGTCGGGGCGTTCAGGTTGCCCAGCTCGTACAGTACGCGCAGAACCTGCGTGCGATGTTCCGCGAGCTCATTGAGCACCTCAATGATAGCCGTGAGGCTGTCACTTGCCCGTTCTTCGTTTTGCATTGCGCGCTTCCTCGTTCAGTTTCTCCAGCACCGGGTGCTCTTTAAACAGCTTGCGCAGCCGCCTATTGTACTCCTCGCCCAGCTCTTCCCAGACATCTTCGTCCAGATCATACAGCCGTTGGAGCAGCTCATTGCGCTCGCTTTGCAGCTCGCTGGCCAAGTACAGCAGCGCCGCCACCAGTTCGCTCACATCGTGGCTCACTCCAGCCATTGCAGCACCTCCTGTTCCTGGGGGGAAAGCTTTTCGCTGTCCCACTCCGCCTGCAGCGCCGCCTGCTGGTCCGGGTCCAGCTCCTTTACCAGCTGCTGCAGCCGCCCACGGTAGCGCTTGGCCAGGCGCAACGCGCCCATGAACTCGTCCTTGGCCTGCCGCCATGCGTCCAGTTCGTCTTTCATTTCAGCTTACCCCCACACAAAGTGTCCATCTTGCTTTCCAGCTCCGCCGCCATCTTGTCCGCTTCCTTCTGCCAGCGTTCCTCCAGCGTCTTGGCCAGCGCTTCGTCCTTCACCGTCAGGGCTTCCAGCGCCTCGCCCCTCTGGTCCCGCATCAGCGCCGCGCAGTTCATGGCCGCCTCGAAAATCTCCTCGGCCGTTTCCACCGCGATCACTTCTGTTTGAATCACCTTCATGTTTCTGCAATTCCCTTGTTAGTACATCCACCACATCCTGCCACCCCACCGCCAGGGCTTCAATTCGCCCATCCAGCGTGGCTTCCAGCTCCGCCGCCTGCACGGGCTGCGCCGCGTGCAGCGCCAGCAGCAGCAACGCCCTCTGCTCTCGCAGCTCCGCCGCATACGCCACCAGCGCCGCCAGCAGCCGCTTCCCGTGCTCCGGGGGCAATTCAATCGTCCTTTCCATCGCCCAGCCCCTGTTCCATTTCATCGCGGAGCATTGTGGTAATCGTCCGGTCCGAGGTCTGGAACTTCCTCAGGAGCGCCTTGGCCTTGGCTTCATCATGCTCCGCCAGCGCCGCCAGCGCCTCCTGCCGCTGCCGGTCCAGCACCTGCAGGAAGCCGGACATGCCCAGCAGCGTATGCTGCAGCATGCCGATCAGCCGCTTGAGTTTCTTTTTACTGGCCATGTGCCTGCTCCTCTTCTTGCGCGCGCTGCTCGCGTTGGCGCTCACGTTCCAGGAACCACGTGGCCTGTGCGCATTGCTTGCTCATTTCCTCGTACTGCGTGTTCAGCAGCCGCACCAGCTGCGCATGCTCCTGCTCACCCATGTAATTGCCCAGCACGTTGATAAGGAACTCCCGGTGCTGGCGCATCAGCGTTCCCATGTTGATGCTGGCGCGCAGGATAACCACAAGCTCCTGCGGCGTGAACTGGGCGCGGTACTGTTTCGTTTCACTCATTTGCACAACTCCCCGTCCAGTTTCGCGCACTCCAGCGCCACCCGGTACACCTCCAGCTTTTCCTTCAGCTCCCGCATCTGCTGGCTGGTGTCTTGTTTCTTCGCTTCCAGGGCCTCGATGTTCCACATGTGCTGCACCAGGTTATTGGAAAGCAGCCTCAGCAAATCGTACAGCATCATGCCACCATCCACCTCACCAGCCACAGCACCCCGGCCACGCCGGCCCCCGTTGCCAGGGCGGCCAGCAGGGCGGCCTGCACCCTGCGGCTGCGTTCCAGCATCAGCATCTTGTTCATTGTGCCGCCCCCTTCGGTGCCACTACCTTCATGGTCGGCATCCCCTGTTTCACTTCCATGCACAGGTTCATCACCTGCTGCTGCTCCGGCGTCAGCGCGTTGTAATTGCGCTTGTCCAGTTCCGGCTTCCACCGCACCACCGCCCTCGGGTCAATGCCCTTGTCCAGCAGCTCCGGCATCAGCTCTTCCACCACATCGGGCAGCACCTTGTACGTCAGGCTCCAGCTGGCTTCCAGCGTCCAGCCGTTGCCCAGCGGGCGCTTCTTGGTGCCGGCAAAGTCTTTGCTCACATCGAAGCTCTCGGCGACCAGCTTGCGCAGCCGCGCCTCCTTCTCCTTCAGCGCCTGCAGCTGCTGCTGCGCCTCATACCATTCTTGCAGTACATCCATTGTTTACCTCCAAAGTAGATAACCACGCTTTTGTGGGGGTGTGGTTAACCGCATGTGCACAGTGTACGCCCCGTTGCATCTATTCCTGGGTGTAACAAACGTAAAACAGCTTCGTCGCCGCGTGATACTGGAACCTGTCCCTCACGTCCGTCCCTCCCACCTGCTGCAGGGTGCCTTGCGAAATCAGCTCATCCTCCACCTGCTTAAGCGCCAGCCTCGCCCCCAAGCGGTGCTTCCTAAACGGGGCCAAGTCCTGCACCCTCTCCATCAGCCAGCTGTGCGGCACCACGCCGGCCACCCGCAGCCTCTCTTCACACTTCTTGGCCCCACCCGCCAGGTACTCCTTAATCAGACTCTGCACAATTTTTATCTGCTGCGTCTCCGTGCTGCCCCCCACCTGTCCGCTCTCCACTCTTCGCAGCAACCCGTACACATCCCGCAACACCTGCTCCGTGGCCCACACCGCCTGTGTCTCGCCCACAGTCGGTTTCATGTAACTGTCTGCCACCGCGCACAGCGCGGCGATTTTGAGCGCTTTCAGGTGCGCCCTGTTCCACACCTGCCGCAGGGCTTCATCTTCGCGGCCGTAGAACTTGCTGACGCAGAACCGGTCAAAGTCCTCGAAGATCTTCTTGGCCTTGTCCGTAAACAGCACGTCCGTCCACGTGTTCGTCATTGCCAGCTTCTCCGCTTGCACCGCCGCCTGGGCGAAGTACCTCACGAGGTCTTCTGGGAACACGTTGTTGATGCGAGCGTTCGTAATTGGCCGGTCGCCGTCATAGTCAATGATCCAGAAGCGGCTTAAGAAGCCGTCGGCCAGGATATCATAGCTCAGGCTGCTGTAAAACAGGTCGGGCGTCGTCTCCCCCACCAGCGTGACAGCGACGTTTTTGGCCAGCTCCACGGTCTTCTCCTTGTCCGCGTACACCCGGCCCCCCGCCACGCTCCCCGCGGCGCTCTTTTGGAACAGGTCCGTCACCTCCCTGCGTATGCCCAGCGCGTTGGCGTTGGTCACATCCCCCAGCCCCTGCACCACGTACCCCCACTCCCCAACGAAGATGGCCACGCTGCTGTGGTCATCCGCCACCATCCGCCGCAGCGCCGGCCCGCTGGCAAAGGCGCCGAAGTGGAAGAACCTGCCGGCGCTCGGGTTGAGCTTCTGCAGCGCCTGCATAATCCGCCCCGCACTGCCCAGCACCGCTTCTTTTCCCACCGCGCTCCTTCCCACCATCGTTATGTACAGGTTGAGCCCCGACTGAGGGAGCTGCCAGCTGTGGCCAAAAAGCCCGGCGGCCACGGCGAAGGTGCTCGTTACCGCCGCCTGCAGGAACGGCAGGTAGCTATTCTCCATGCACCACCTGCTCACCTCCCCCAGCCGTCCCGGCGGGTGGCTCATCTCCACCCCCAGCACGGCCTCCTCCGTCCACTCCGCAGGC
>ERZ772961.349-NODE-349-length-19675-cov-2.741488_pt1 | contig 19675 bp, 17 predicted proteins | sample MGYA00580677_ERZ772961 | MGnify/ENA primary metagenome ERZ772961 (study PRJEB29015, sample SAMEA2738088) | human oral metagenome | biome: human oral; feature: human-associated habitat; material: saliva | place: China | collected 2227 ... | reverse complement strand
TTACTTTTGGGATTTATTGTGTTGTTTAGCTTTCTTTTTCGTAGTCTCCACCTTTAAGGCCAAAGAATTCTTCGAATGTTGTATCATCTCCAGCATCGTGAATTTGTTCTGCTGTATCTTTTCCAACATAACGATAGTGCCATGGCATATAGGAATATCCTGTAATATCCTGCTTCTTATCAGGATAACGTAGGATAAATCCATAAGTATGTGCATTTTCATATAACCACTTACCAGCAGGTGTATTTGCGAAGTCTACAGAACTTGTACCTGTCGCTGTATCTGTAAAGTCGAGTGCTAAACCTGTTTGGTTTTCACTATAACCTGCTTTTGCAGTTGTATCAGAGGCTTCTTTTTCACCTAACTTACTAACACGGTCTTCATAAAGTGTCTGTTGTTCATCATAAGAGCGGTATCCAGCTGTAACATAAAGTTTAATACCAGCAGCTTCTGCAGCGGAAATCATAGATTTAGCCGCATCACCAACGTCCTGACGAATTTGAATTACATCTGCAGTACTCTGTAAATAAGGAGAAGCTAGATTCGCAGGAACAAAGTCACGTGAAAGGGAGTGATTTTTATCAACCAATACCGTAACACTATTAGGATCCGTCAAATGGGCAGGTAAAGCGGATGCAGTTGGCTCTACTGTTGAAGCAGCAGCCGTAGGCTCTGGAGTAGGTGTTGTCTTCTTTAATAACTCTGGATGACTATTGACGTAGAGTGCTACGCAGAATAAGCATACAGATACTAGTAGTAAGAATTTAAGCAGTGTAGGAACACTGAGAAATTTCGTTTTTATCTTCTTTTCGTTTTCCATAACGTTTTTCCTTTATATATTTATACATTAAATAATGTATAGGTATTTTACCATATAACAAATGATTCGCAAATTTTGAACAAGTCTAGGATATTTCTGTATAATATATAGATAAGTACGGGAGGGAAAAAATATGAACCCAGCAAGATTTGTAACAATCGCAATGTATATTGCAATGGCATATTTAGTAGTAAAGATGTTTCTTTCATCAAAGCGTAATGGAAAAAATAAGATGATTATTGACGCAGTGCGCTTAATCAATGAGAAGGAGATGTTCTTTAATCGTGTGGATCAATTAATTTCAACTGTAAATGATCCAGAATTTGCCAATAAAGGACGTGTATTAAAACTTTGGGGATGTGCATATCACCAAGACTTTCATGAATTTGATACTACATTACAAGAACTAGATATTGATTCTTTAATTGAAGATAAGAAGGGTGTTAAGTCAATCGACACAAATGAAGATTCATTCTTCTATTTATATCTAGCAATTCCAAATGTATTACATCATATTGGTAGAGATGATTTACGTGTAACCATGCATGCAAAGTTACAACCATATGAAGAATTATTAGGAAATCAACTTGCAAAGGCATTATCAGACCAGTTTGATAAATATTATGATTTTAAAGATGACCGTGGTCAGACATTCTTTGAAAAGCTATTAGAAGGTGATTATGAAGGATATATCTATTCTAGAACGATGATTGGTATTTATAAGAATCTCGCAAACGCTACACTTTATAAGATTTACCAAGACCAAGCGAAGTTTGATCAACAAGAAGAACTAAAGCCAATGCTAGAACAATTTGCACAAACAGGTGTTGGTAAGAGATGGATTCAAAGTCTAGATATTACTTTAGATAATACAACAGAGGAACCTGTTGAAACAGAAGTTGTAGAAAACAAGAAGTCTCATTCTGAAGAAAATCTATCTGAAACTATGGTATTGGAAAAATTAACAGATAGTGATATTGAAAAGGTAGATCAGAAACCATCTGAAAATCTATCTGAGACAATGGTTCTAGAGAAATTAACAGATGCGGATTTAGAAGAAAAGGATAACAAGTAATGAAGTTAATTGCAGGTTTAGGAAACCCTGGCAAGGAATACGAAAAGACAAGACATAACAGTGGATTTCTAGCCGTAGATAAACTAGCTGAAAAGTTAGGAACTTCCATTACATCAGAAAAGTGGAATGCACTTATCGCTAGTGTTAGAATCAATGGCGAACAAGTAACACTTATGAAGCCACTTACATATATGAATGAATCTGGTAGTGCAATTTCACAAGCGGTGAAGTTCTATAAGTTACAATCGGAGGATATTCTAATCTTACATGATGATATGGATATTCCAGTTGGTGCTTTACGTATTCGTAAGAATGGTTCTGGTGGTGGACAGAAGGGTATGAAGTCTATTATCAATGCATTAGGAACAGACCAAATTGCACGTGTACGAATTGGTGTTGGTCATAGCGAGCCAGGAAATCACGCAAAGGTTCCTGATTGGGTATTATCCCCAGTTCCAAAGGCTGAAAGAGAGGAATTTGAACGTATCATCTCTATCGCTGCAGATGCGGCAGAAGCTTGGGTCAATGAACCATTAGATAAAGTGATGAATCAATACAACATCAAGGAAAAGAAGAAGTAAATCAAAATTGCCATGATTTGTGGCAATTTTTCTTATCTATGAGAAAGATGGATTAAGTGTTCTTCTGTTTTTCAAAGGGTAATGATGATAAAATAAGAAGACACAAAAAGGAGATTACTTGAAAAATTCAATACAGAAAATTCCAAATTGGTTGTATCAAAGAATGGTGGATAATCCAGCTGTAAAACTGTTGGATCACGCAAAGTCCCCGATTCCATATACTTCTTTGATTGAAGAAGCGTTAGTCATTGCGACTTCTTTCCAAAAGAAGCCACGACCAATTCTGGTTGTAAAACAGAATCTCTATACAGCACAGCGTCTTTATGAGAGGGTTGCGACACTCTTAGATGAAAAAGATTGTGCTCTTTTTGGTGCGGATGAATCATTACGTGTAGAAGCTATCGCATCTAGCCCTGAATTAACTGCACAAAAAGTAGAGACTTTAGCAGGACTGTTATCGAATCCAAACCAAGTAGTTATTACTTGTCCATCAGCACTATTAAGACAACTGCCATTTCCAGAAGATTTTAAAGATCGCTGTATCACGATTCAGACAGGTGATACGCTGGACATGCATGCATTCAAACAAAAATTATTGTCGGGTGGATATCAGAAGACATCACATATTGATCAACCATTAACCTTTGCCGCAAGAGGTGGCATCGTTGATGTATATTCAATTAACTATGATTCTCCAATTCGTATTGAATTTTTTGATACAGAAGTAGAATCCATTCGTTTTTTTGATGTAGCTACACAAAAGACAATTGAAAAGATTGGTGAAGTGACCATCATCCCTGCAGGTGATGTATTCTTTACAGATGAACAGATTGCAGAAATCTGTACCAAATCTGAAGAAATATTATCAAAAGAAAATAAACCAATTTTATCTGCTGAAGTTGAATCAGACTTACATGCATTACGTGAGAAGGTATTCGCATCACATATGTATTCCTATATGGCATTACTGTCAAAGACAGCAGGTATTTGGGATTACATGCAAAATCCACTCATTGTCTATTCCGATGAACAACTCATTCTTGACTCTGCGAAAAAATTAAATGAAGAAACAGTAACCTACATTCAAGAGATGGTTCAAGAAGAGAAGATGTTACCGAAGTTTGCGATGTGGCATGATATCCACAGTCTTTCCAAGCATGGTAAAAAAGTTGTAGAAGATCCATTTACGGAGAATGTAGTCAATATTGAAGAATTACATATTCCTAATGAAACACTCGAACAAAAGTTATTACTGATTCATCAGCCGATGTTGGTTGTTCTAGCACTATCGGAAAAAGAAGTTGTAACAGTCATTGATAAATGTGTAGAGATGAAACTTCCATATCATCTATTAACGGATGATGGTGAACCAGTTGAAGGTATCAACATCTATACAAACTCTTTTGCGCAAGGTTTCTATATCGTTGATGAAAATCTGAAGGTATATACAGCCGCGGAAATCTTTGCCTATCATCACCACAAAGGTAGATATGAGAATAAGTTCCGTAATGCGGAAGTCATTCATGGTTATGATGAACTTCAACCAGGAGATTATGTTGTCCATGCCCAATATGGTGTTGGACAATACATCTGTATTGAAAATCGAGAGATTCAAAAGGTTAAAAGAGACTTCTTAAAGATTATCTATCGTGGTAATACAGAGTTATTAGTACCAATAGAACAATTCCGCCTTGTACGGAAGTTCGTATCAAGAGAAGGGGTTGTACCGAAGTTAAATAAACTTGGTTCTGGTGATTGGGAGAAAACAAAACAACGCCTTCAAAGTAATGTTGAAGATATCGCAGAACGCTTATTAACACTCTATGCAAACCGCGAACAACATATCGGTTTTGCCTTTTCAAAAGATAACGAGATGACAAAGAAGTTTGAAAATTCCTTCTCCTTTGATTTAACACCTGACCAAGAAAAGGCAGTTGCGGAAATCAAGAAAGATATGGAAAGTAATAAACCAATGGACCGTTTAGTTTGTGGGGATGTTGGTTTTGGTAAGACAGAAGTATCAATCCGTGCTTCTTTTAAAGCTGTTTGTGATAATAAGCAGGTTGCAGTACTATGTCCAACAACAATTCTTGCGGAACAACATTTCCATACCTTCCAAAAACGTTACCAGGAGTTTCCAGTAACAGTAAAAGTACTAAATCGTTTTGTTAGTCCAGCTGAACAAAAACAAGTACTAAAGGAACTAGAAGAAGGTAAGATAGACATTATTATCGGTACACATCGTTTACTATCCAAGGATGTAAAGTTTAAAGACCTTGGACTACTAGTTGTAGATGAGGAACAACGTTTTGGTGTCGAACACAAAGAAAAGATAAAAGAACTTAAGAATGGGGTAGATGTATTATCACTCAGTGCTACACCAATTCCACGTACACTACAGATGTCTCTTGTAGGGATTCGTTCTTTATCCTTATTAGAAACACCACCACTCAATCGCTATAGCGTACAGACCTATGTTGTCGAAAAAGATAAGAATTTAATCCGCGACGCAATTCAAAAAGAATTATCCAGAAATGGACAGGTATTCTATCTTCATAACAATATTGACCAAATCTATAACATCGCAAGAAATATCCAAAGTCTTGTGCCGGAGTCTAGAGTTGGAATCGTCCATGGTAAACTTGGCAAAGAAGAGATTGAGGATATCATGCAGAGATTTATCGAGAAGGAACTCGATATTCTTGTCTGTACAACAATCGTTGAAAATGGAATTGATATTCCAAATGTAAATACAATTCTGGTCGATAATGCCCAAGACTTTGGTTTAGCACAGATTTATCAGATCAAGGGAAGAGTTGGACGCAGTGATCGTTTAGCGTATGCATATCTACTGATTCCACCACGTAGGCAATTATCCGAGGTTGCTCAAAAGAGATTAACTGCAGTCAAAGAGTTTGCTCGTCTTGGTAGTGGATATAAGATTGCGATGAGAGATTTAACAATTCGTGGAGCTGGTGACCTTCTTGGCTCAGACCAATCTGGCTTTATCGATACTGTTGGTATTGATATGTATATTGAAATGCTAGAAGAAGCGATCCAAGCCAAGAAAGATGGTCGCAAACAAGAAGACCTTACACCAAAACCAAAGACCAATATTCAAACAACAAGCTATATTCCAGAGGAGTTCGCACCAGATGACTTTGATAAGTTAGATATGTATCAACGTATCGACGCAATCAAGAATGAGAAGATGTTAGAAGCGTATAAGAATGATGTGATTGACCAGTATGGTAAGTTACCAAAGGAAGTCAGCACATTATTCCTAAAGAAACAATTAGACCTTGCACTAGAAGAACCGATTGTAGAAAACTATCGTGAAATTCGAGGACAGACAGAATTAACATTCTCTCCACTCTTTTCACAAAGAGCGGATGGTGTAAAACTTTTTGAAAAGATTACAAAGATATCCAAGGATGCGACTTTGCGCTATACCAATGGAACAATCATCGTTATCCTACCAAAGAATGCACAAAATATTTCCCTGGCAATCAAGATTATTTATGCCGCAAAGGAGTCAATGAGAAATGAGAATTGATAAGTTTTTAAAGGTATCGCGTATCCTCAAGCGTAGAACTGTTTCTAAAGAGTTAGCTGTTAATCAGCGTATCGAAATTAATGGTCGTATTGTAAAGCCAGCACATGATGTTGCGGCAGGTGATATTGTGTCGATTACATTTGGTAATCGCAAACTCACGGTACGTGTATTATCGGTTGAAGAAGTCAAAAAGAAGAAAGACGCATCTGAACTCTATGAGATTATCTCAGAGGAAAAGATAGCCTCTCCACTTGAAGTAGAAACAGAATAGTGTTATAAAAACTGTATTGAGGAAGACATGGCAAAGAAGAGAAAAAAGAAACTAAATTCGAAATTCGTCGCATTAATCGCACTTGGTCTAGCGATGGCTATGTTATTAGCGGTTGGCAGAGAAATCATGACAACGCTACAGTTACGTAAGCAGATGGCAGAAGCTAAAGAAAAGTTAGCTCAAATGCAAGAAGAAAACGAATTACTGGTTGAAGAAAAGACAAAACTCCAAGACCCAGATTATGTGGAGAGTTATGCACGTTCTAACTACATGTTCTCAAAAGATGGAGAACAGATCTTCTTCTTACCAGATAAAACAGATAATAAAAAGAATGAGTCAAATAAATGATTTATTCTTTTTACTAGTTACAAGGATTCAAAATATAGAGGTACTGTGATGATAGAAAAAATATATGAAACAAAATCAGGAAATATCCATTATTGGATAAATGAGAATGTGTCTAAGTCAGAATATACACTAGTCTTTTTGCCGGGATTAACAGCAGACCATAGATTATTTGAGAAGCAACTAGCGTATATGGAAGATAAATATAGGGTATTTGTTTGGGATGCACCTGGACATGCGGTATCCTATCCTTTTCAATTAGACTTTGATTTATTTACCGAAGTAAAATGGCTAGATGAAATATTAGAGAAAGAAGGAATTAAAAATCCAGTTATCATTGGTCAATCAATGGGTGGATATTTAGGACAAATTTACGCTGAATTATTTCCCCATAAATTGAAGGGGCTTGTGATGATAGATTCACCATCTTTACAAAGAAGGTATTATACTGCAATTGAACTATGGCTCTTAAAAGTTGTAGGACCTATCTACCAAATCTATCCATGGAAATCATTGTTAAAAGTTGGTTCAGAGGGTGTTTCCACAACGACATACGGAAAGCAGTTAATGCTTGAAATGATGAAGGTGTATGATGGTGACAAAAAACGATATGCTAGCCTCGCTGCACATGGATATAAGTGTTTGGCTGATGCAGTAGAAAAGAATTTATCATATGAACCACAATGTCCAACTCTAGTAATTTGTGGAAAAGAAGACCATGCTGGCTCTTGTATACGCTATTTAAAAGCTTATGAGAAATATACAGGAAAGTCTGTAGAGTGGATTGACAATGCAGGACATAATTCTAATACAGATCAACCGGATATCGTAAATCGACTGATTGAAAAGTTCATGAATAATCTTAAATAAATGAGTGTTAGAAAAAGTGACAATCTTTGTCGTAAGAAACAAGGATTGTCACTTCTTTATTTAATGACAGTGATATTGTTAACTGGTTCAAAGTCGATGACTTTGTGCTCTTGGATATAATTCGCAAGAAGTTCTACCATGCTGGAAAGATCAGTTGAGACAGTTGGCGCTTCTTTGATCATATTGTAGTTACCACCACCCGTTGCACGATAGTTATTCATCGCAATCGTAAATTCCATATCATCTGTTACATCATTTCCTTGAAAGGTAAGGGATGTAATGCGATGACCAACAGAGTTAGAAACTTTGATTGTATATTCAATGCCATCTACCATATCGTAGTTGTAGTGTTGTGGTTTTGGCCAATCGTAAGATGGATTTACAATGATATGTTCATTATGAATCATCCAGAATTCAGCTGTCTTTTCAAGATACTCACGTAGAATCTTACCAGTAATCTTCTTTACAACCGTAGTATTTGGATAGACATACGTACTGACTAAGTCACGCATTGTAATATCTTTGCCAAAGCCTGTTGCGCCAAGGAAGAGGGCGTTAGAACTTAAATCAGCACCTGTTTTTTCTTGTTGGACTTTATTGAGGAAAGTGATGACTTGAGATTTATGTAGACGTGCATCGAATTCATCAGTTACACGTAAATCAACATTTGTTGTGCCAAGTGTTTGATCTAACCATGCTTGGCAAGTAGCTTCTTCTCTTTCAAAGAGCTTTAACATCTCTGGATCAGCGTCAATATCTGCCTTTAGAATACGAGGTTCAATTGTATTGTTATCTGGATAGATATCAATACATGCAAGTTCAGCACCGTTGGCTGCTGTCTGTGTATAGTAAGTGTCATATAGCTTACCAGCTTCTGTACGATGTTGGTGACCAGAAATCATAACATCGATACCACGAATATTTCTAAGAATCTTATAGCCTTCATTCTCGCCTGTTTCCTCTTCTGTTAGTCTTCCATTAACAAGATCACGCTCAAATCCACCATGGTACATACAGATAATATAGTCAGGGTTTTCTAAACGTTTGATAAGTTTTACAGTCGCTTCAGCAGAAAGATACGCATCCACAAAACGCATGTGTTTGATATGAGACTTCTTCTCCCAGTTTGGAATATATTGGGTAACGATACCGAAAATCGCAATCTTCTTACCAGCAACCTGGCGAATGACATAGTTAGGGCCAAATGGTTTTCCATGATAGAAGAAGTTAGAAGTAATACATGGTGCACCAGCATTTTGTAAGTGCATCATCAAAGCTTCCTCACCATAATTAAAATCGTGGTTACCAACATTGATATAGTCGTAGTTTAAATCAGCCATGGCACGTGTAATCGGACTGACTTCATCAGGTGTTTTTACAAAGTGATGATACATTAAAGGCGAACCTTCTAAAACATCACCGTTATCTAATACGAGTGTATTCTCATCACGAAGAATATTAACTAAACTTTTGATTTTAGCTAAACCGATATCTTTACTGGAACCGTCAGCGTAACTGTGTGGATAGATGTACCCGTGCACATCAGAAGTGGCTAAAATTCGAATTCGACCTGTCATGAAAACCTCATTTCTATTGATTACTCAATTGCCACATTATTTTATCACATGTTGAGCATCAATATATGTTAGTTTCATAAATCGTGATATGATATGACAACATTGAGGATAGATAGCGATGATAAAAGATACTAGATTTCGAGATAAATTAAATTTTAGACAACTCGGCGGGTATGTTACAACCGATGGTAGAAGTGTAAAAGAAAATGTTTTTTATCGTAGTGGTGCCCCATTCCGCATGAATGAATCTGAAATTGAAGTGCTAAAAGGATTGGGATTAGCTGCCATCATGGACCTACGTTCAAACGAAGAAATCTTGCAAAGACCAGATCCAGAGTTTCCAAATATCTTGATGATTAAACATAGTGGAACTGTTTCTGAAGGTGGCGAAGAAATTAACTTCTCTAGCGAAGGGATGAATCGTATCGGTGAAGGTGGTAAGGAACAACTTGCATTACTAAAAAATTATTATGCAAGAATGCCTTTTAACAACCAAGCCTTCCGTATTCTATTTGAGCATATCCAAAAGGGTGATGTGCCTATCTTAATTCATTGTGCTAGCGGTAAAGATCGTACTGGTGTAGCATGCATGTTAATCTTACTTGCATTAGGGGTTGATCGAGAAATCGTATTAGAAGATTATCTTCTAACAAATGTATATCGTCGTGAAGCGATTCAAAAGAAACTAGAAGAAGATAAAGATATTATTCTGAAACATCCAGAACGTGAAGAGTTAGACCGCATGACATTTGGTGTAACAGAAGAGATTGGAAAGATTGTACTAGACGCAATCTTTAATGAATATGGAAGTATAGAGTCTTATTTTGAAAAAGAATTTCATATGAATCAAGAAGAACTACAACGATTAAGAAGTATATATACAGAATAAAGAAAGCACCTGCATGCAGGTGCTTTTACTATTTATTTTCTTCCATGTGCTAAACGAGCACGAACCTTTGTAGAACAATACTCAATTAAGATAACTAACAAGATGAGTGTTAATAGGAATGCGCCAACGTTAGACCACTTACCAGATGAGATTGCGTTATTGAGTGGAGAACCAATACCACCTGCACCAACGATACCAAGGATGGTCGCATCCTTTAGATTAATATCGAAACGATAAATTGCAGTAGAGATAAAGGAAGCACTTAGCTGTGGTAAGATACCACAACGAATCTTCTGGAATGTTGTACAACCAGCCGCATCAAGTGACTCAAGAATACCTGTATTTAAATCTTCGATGGCTGTGATATACATCTTGGAAATCATACCGATGGAACATACAGACTGTGTTACAACACCACAGAATGGACCAGGTCCAGTAACACGAATCCATACAAGAGCCCAAATGAGTGCAGGAATTGTACGAATCAACAGGATAAGTGCACGGAATAACATCGCAATTGGTTTAGGCACAATATTTGTGGATGCTAGGAAACTTACAGGAATCGCAAGAATCGCACCGATGATAGTACCAAGTACCGCAATCGCAATTGTCTGTAAGAGTAAGAATGGGATACCACTATCACTCATATCAAATATGAGAGAGACATTCGGATGTAATAGACCATTCATAAGACCCTTAGCGACATTTAATCCTGAATCTGTAAATCCACTAAAGTGTAGAGATTGAGAACCCCAAGTCATAAGACTTACAACAATCGCAACTGTTATGAGTCTAACCCAAATGGTTTTAGGTTCTTCATTTAGTTTGGCAATAATATTTTCTGACATATGACCTCCTGTTTAAGATAACTTTGAACGCAGGTAATCATTGATCATGTCAATGAGCCAAACGACAACAAATAATGTAATTAGAATCATACCGAGGTCAGAGTAAGCACGTAATCCAGTACGTTCACGAATTAAGATACCAAGTCCACCAGCACCTACATAACCTAGGATGGAAGATGCACGTACATTGATTTCAAAGCAGTACAAGCAATCCGCTAAATATGTAGGTAGAATTTGTGGCATACACGCAGCCCAGAAGGACTGAAGTGTTGATGCACCAAATGATTGCATGGCCTCGTATGGTCCCATATCAATGGTTTCGATACTTTCATATAACATCTTCGCAACGATACCAATCGTAAATACAGCGATTGCGACTGTGCCTGCAAGTGCACCTAAACTAAAGATCAACGCAAAGATATATGCATAAATCAAAGTTGGAATGGAGCGCAATACAGATAAGATGAAACGACATACAAGTAGTATTGGTTTATTTTTATTGATATTACTAGATGCGAGAATTGCAAGTGGCAAACCAATTAATGAACCAACAATTGTACCGACAATGGACATCTGTATGGTCTCAATTAATGGTGAAATTACTTTTGGAAAGTAATTGAAATTAGGGCTGAAAATTTTTGATAGAATTACAGTTAATTGTTTTGCACGAGAGATAATGATGGATAAATCAAAACCTGTTGCACGAATAGAGATAATCACAACAACTGTAAATAGCAGAAGAATCAAAGGGGTTCTACTGCGAGGTCTTTCAACCGTATGCCCGTTTGGCAGCGTAATTAGTTCAGGTTTGAAGATTCTGTCAAACAATGGCGTCTTTAACATTTTCTGTTTCGCCATGTTTACTTGCCTGCAACTTCCTGTGCATCATCCTTTGAAGTTGGAATTGCTTTTCCGTTATAAACTTCATCAAGAATTTCTTTTGTGATCTTATCTGTTGGACCATCATAAACGATATGACCAGAACGAACACCAATGACACGAGTAGCGTATTTCAACGCTAAATCGACATGGTGAATATTTAATAGGATAGAGATATTCATTTCTTTGTTGATTCTTGCAAAGTCACTCATAACAACATCAGCCATGATAGGGTCTAATGATGCGACTGGCTCATCTGCGAGAATGATCGAAGGATTCTGGTTGAGTGTACGTGCTAATGCGACACGCTGTTGTTGTCCACCAGACAACTCATCACAACGATTATATGCTTTATCTAAAATACCAACTTTATCCAAAGCTTCTAATGCGTGGGTTTTTTGTTCTTTGGAATAGATTCCAAGTAGAACCTTATACCAAGGCATATCTGGAACATTACTTGTTAGAACGTTGCGGATAACAGTTGAACGACTTACCAAGTTAAAGGATTGGAAGATCATACCAATCTTGCGTCTAAAACGACGTAGTGATTTTCCTTTGAGTTCACTCACATTGATGTCATCAACGATTAATTCACCTTCAGTAATATCAATCATTCGGTTAATTGTACGTATCAGTGTAGATTTACCTGCACCTGACAAACCAATAATCGCAATAAACTCTCCCTGTTCAATCTTTAGATTCACATTTTGTAGACCTTTTGTGCCATTTGGGTAGGTCTTAGAAACATTTTTAAATTCAATCATGTTTATTCTCCATCACTATATAGATTATTTACCCAATAATCATACATTAAAAATTAAATAAAATGGGCGATATTTTGAATATCGCCCACATAAATATCTGTATCTTATTTTTCAATTACAGATAAAGCCTGACGAGCTCCATCGTAATCTGAATCTTCAGCTTTAGCATAGCCTGTATGCTTGTAGATACCGAAGATCTTCTTGCCTGCATCTGTATTTGCGATTTCGATGAGGGAATCCTGCATTGCTTCGATGAATTCCTTATTATAAATGTCTTCCTTAGCCATTGTTACAGATACTGTATCGTTATAGATATTCTGTGTAACACCGATAACATTCAATTCATTCCAAATAGAATCCTTACGACCCCATTCTTCTTGCCATTGTTTTGCATAGTCTTGACGACCATCAGCGTAACATACGATAACGTCAATCTGTCCAGCAGCAGCCTGCATGAATTCACCAGCGTAGTCTAATGTTGTAACGTTAGCTAAATCACTAATGGACTTACCTTTGTAGTTGTCCATTAACCACATTGTAGGATAGATATAACCAGCAGAACTTGTAACGTCTCTAACAGCCCACTTAGCCTTGTTTAAGTCTTCCCAAGTTAATGCTTCACCAGCATTGACTTTCTTAGCAAGCTCTTGTCCATATTCAGATGGTCCTGCATAAATTAAGCCTTTGTAATATGTAACTGGAGTATCCTTATTCACAGTCATATGTGCATCGCCATTCCATTCGGATGGTTTTTCGGAATCGTTAGATAAACCTTTACGTGTAGCTGTTAAGATAACATCTGATTCATTTGAGTATAATGCGTAAGTGCCACCTGGTAACCAAGCAACGTCTACTGAACCAGCAGATAAAGCCTCACCAGCGGCTTCATAAGAATCACTGACAGAGATTTCAACATTCTTAATGTTGTATCCTCTCTTCTTCATTGCTTCGATGACAAGTTGATCTAGGCCTTCTGTTGTTGCCTTAATTTCATCAACAGGTCTTGATGGAACAAATTGGAACTTTAATGTGTCGATATCTTTAGAACCTGTTTCTGCAGGTTGCTTACGACCATTATCATTTGTTGATGCTGTAGTGTTTGAAGCTGTTGAGTTACCGCCTGTACAACCTGCTAATAAAGCAAGTGTCAAAACTGAAGCCAATGCTTTCTTGATGTTCATAGTTTTCCTCCCATATAGAACATATTAATTATAGAACAAAATAGAAAACATGAACCCAATAATCAGATGAAATATTTACATTTTTTCTATACTGTTAGAAATGATAGAAAAAATATACTGAAAATGATGTAATAAAATATCATTTTAAAAGGAAATATTTTCATGTAGCATGCTAAAAAAATTATCTATAAATATGCATGCATGTATATTTACAAGAAATATAAAAGAAAAGTATAAATAATAACTTTTCAATATCTATTGTATTTCATCAATTCTTCACGATATTTCAAATGTATCTGTTGTATGATATCCGCATGGAGAAGGCATAACATATGAATAGACTACTCACAAGAGAAGAAATATTTGAAGGTAATATCTTACATGTATATAAAGATACTGTTGAAATAGACGATAACCTAACGGTTGAAAGAGAAGTTGTACAGCACATTGGTGGTGTTGGAATCGCTCTTGAAGATATAGATGGCAAGTTCTTCTTTGTTAAACAGTGGAGATATGCACAACAAGAAGAGACGTTGGAATTTCCGGCTGGAAAAAAAGAAGAAGGCGAAGATTCACTGACAACAGCGAAAAGAGAGATTCAAGAAGAAACAGGCTTTACAGGAAAAGATTGGATATACATGGGTAAAATCTATCCAACTCCTGCGTATGATACAGAAGTGATCGACTTATATTATGCAAAAGTAGATCATTATATTGGCCAACATTTAGATGAAGATGAACAGATTCAAATCTATAAATATCGTTTAGAGGAACTGATAGAACTCATTATGGAAGGAAAGATTCCTGATGCGAAGACAGTTTCAATGGCGATGTTCCTTCAAGAGATGAAGAACAGGGGAAAAATCTAAAGAAAGGAAATTACGAGGTGAACACAATGACACAGAAACATGTACCATTCCGTTATGACTACGTAGGTAGTTTTCTACGACCTGAGGAACTCAAGGTCGCAAGAGAAAAGTTCCAAAACCACGAAATTACAAAAGAAGAGTTAAAGAAAGTAGAAGATTACTACATTCTTGACCTCATCGAGAAACAAAAGAAAGCTGGTTACCATACAATTACAGATGGTGAGTTCCGCCGTGGTTGGTGGCATTTAGATTTCTTCTGGGGATTAAATGGAATCTCTTATCAGAAGTCTAGTCAGGGTTTACGATTCCACGATGAAGAAACAAAAGCAGAAACAGCCGTTGTGGTAGGAAAGATTTCAGGTGAAAATCATCCATTTGTAGAACACTACAAGTTTGTAAAAGCGCAGGAAGATGAAAATACAATTGCCAAACAGACAATCCCGTCACCAGCACAGTTATTAATTCAATTACGCTTACCTGAGTTTGTTGGAGAGACAAGAAAGTTCTATCCAACAGATGATGAATTAAAGGCTGATATTGTGAAAGCATATCAGACAGTCATTCAAGAATTATACGCAGCTGGTTGTCGTAACCTACAGTTAGATGATTGTACATGGACACTTTACGCAGACCGTTCATTCTGGAAGTATTTCAATATTACAGAAGAAAGTTTACGACTCATTGCGGAAGAAGAAATTGCGATTAACAATGCGGCTATCGCAAACCACCCAGAAGATATGGTTATTACAACACATGTATGTCGTGGTAATTACAACTCTACTTGGGCTGCTAGCGGCGGTTATGAACCAATTGCCCCTATTCTATTTGCCAAAGAAAATGTAGATGCTTATTACCTAGAATTTGACGATGATCGTTCCGGTGGCTTTGAGCCATTGCGCGAAGTATCTCCTAACAAGAAGGTCGTATTAGGTCTAATTACATCTAAACGTCCAGAATTAGAAGACAAAGAAGTTATTAAAAAACGCATTCAAGAGGCTACACAATATATTCCTCTCGATAGACTTTGCTTATCTCCTCAATGCGGCTTTGCTTCTTGTGAGATTGGTAACCAATTGACCGAAGAGGAACAATGGGCTAAACTAGCATTAGTTAAAGAAATAGCTCAAGAAGTATGGGGTGATTAAATGAATGAACATACTATATATTTAGGAGGCGGTTGTTTCTGGGGCCTGCAAGGATACATCAAAAAAATCGAAGGCGTCCTTTCGACTGAAGTAGGCTATGCCAATGGCACTACTGAAAATCCAAGCTATGAAGATGTATGTCACAATAGTGGCCACGTTGAAGCCCTCAAGGTGACCTACGATGCAGACACACTTTCCTTGGACCATTTGATTCAATATTTCCTACGTGCTATCGATCCATTTAGTATTAATAAACAAGGCGGTGACGTAGGTATTCAGTACCGTACTGGTATTTACTATACGGATACAGCAGATAAATCTATTATTGAAAGCACCTTAGCCCGTGCGCAAGCCTTTGAAGGCAAACCCTTTGCTATCGAGGTGTTACCTTTAGAGAACTACTACTCTGCGGAGGAGTATCATCAAGATTACTTAGATAAAAACCCTAACGGTTATTGTCATATTCCATTAGGCCTATCCGATGAGCCACTTATCGATGATAATGCGTATAATAAACCATCTAAAGAAACTTTAGATGCACTATCACCACAAGAGTATGAAGTTACCCAAAATTCTGCTACAGATGCTCCTTTTAGTCATGAATTAACAGATGAATTTAAAGCAGGTCTCTACGTAGATATTACTACCGGAGAGCCCCTCTTCGTATCATCACATAAATTTAATTCCCATTGCGGTTGGCCAAGCTTTACAAAGCCAATCGCTAAGGATGTTATTAAATACTATCAAGACGACTCTCATGGTATGAATCGTATTGAAGTGCGCAGCCGCATCGGTAATGCTCACTTAGGCCATGTATTTGAAGATGGGCCTAATGGCTCCCTTCGCTACTGCATCAATGGATCTGCCTTAACCTTTATTCCTAAAGAAGAGTTAAAAGGCACAAAATATGAATATCTCTTACCGTATATTGAAGACTAAATAGCAAAAGACGACTTACAAAATGTAAGTCGTCTTTTTAGTATTTTTAACATAATTTAGTCTAAAACGTACACTGTTACGTCTTGACGACCAAATTCCATAGCCTCGCCGTAAGAGTCCATTACAAGGTCAATTTTATTACCTATAATAGCACCACCTGTATCAGCTGCAATAGCTTCACCGTAGCCTGGAATAAACAAGCGTGTACCTAATGGAATAACATCAGGGTCAACAGCAGCAATACCACGAACTGCAGGAACACCTGTAGCCGTAATACCCAAACCATCTCCATCGCCTGCTAAATAAGCAGATGCTTCCATTACGATAGCCCGAGATGCACGACCCGCCACATTACGAGAAGTAGTCACTTCACGGGTACCTTCTTTAATAATAGTAGGAACCATTGCGCGTTGTGTTACTTTAGATATGTCATTTGTTTTAATAACTGTACCATTGCTATATAATATTTCACGTTGTACTCGTTCTAACCCAGGTTGACCAACTTGAACAACCTCTTCTTCACCTTTAGCCATTGTATCATCTTTTTGACGGATAACCTCAACAGCAACTTCTTGATCTACTGTAGATAAAGAGCGACTTGTTACTTGAGCAATTGTAATATGTGTACCACTTAATACAGAACCATTTGCATCACCTACAACTACATAGTTAGGTGTTTTAAAGCCAAGCTCATTAGCAACGCCTTGAGCCGTTGTTTCTGTAGTGAAAACAGCTCTTGTTTTACCATTCACAGTTACATAAACTGGAATAGCGCGAACAACAGTTAATGTTGTACCATTTTGAACTGATGTAGAGCTGGAAATAACTTTATCATTTGGATTTAATTTAACCCCAGCGTCGCGTACGATGCCTTCGTTAGAATTTAAATGCGTTCTAACAGTGTGTGCTGCACCATCTACCATAACGGTAACGGTTTTATCATTATAAGAAAAACCTGTCATAGTTACAGCTGTTACAATCAATCCGGCAACAACAGACGAAATATATCGTTTGTGTGTCTTATGAATTCTCATGTTGTAATCCCTCCTGTAATGGTATTATTCTACTACAGATAGATATAACCTGTCAAACACATTAGGTTAACAATAAGACTCAAACATACATAATTACTGATTTTTCATATTATATTTTTTAGGGTTTTACACAAAAAGTCCACTGTATACGAACATATCGATATTTTTAAGTACAATACAATATATTCCGAATTGTGTACATATATACGACACTCATACCATATATAGTATACATAGTTTTTTTATTACTTAAATTGTATTTTTATGTGTTTTTACATTGTTACCAAGATTTTCAACATTTTTTAAAATTTCATTTTTATCTCATTTTCAAATAGATATACATAGAAAAAAGCCTGTATAAACAGGCTTTTTTCGTACTACATAGTTGTATTAAAATTCATAATACTATCTATAAGTCAAAATTCATCACTTATTCATCTTCAGCATTGGTTGTAGACGTTCGATGACGGTCATCGATTCCTTGCGTTCATTATCAATAGCGGCTTTCATGAGCTCTTCTTGCGCAGAAATAGGATGCTCTCGATCATTAATTTTGCGATAGGAACCATCCGCTCTCATAATATGAGCTTTTAAGGTATCTTCCAAATAAAGATCCAATATGCCCTTCACACGTTCTTTATGACGCTTATCTTCAATAGGAATCATGAGCTCTACACGTTCATTTAAATTACGAGGCATCCAGTCTGCGCTAGATAAATACAGACTTTCATTACCACCATTACGGAAATAAAATAAACGATGATGTTCTAAGAAACGACCTACTATGGAGCGAACCGTAATATTATCACTTACACCGGTAATACCAGGACGAAGAGTACAAATACCACGAACGATGAGATCGATACGAACACCTGCAGTAGATGCTTCATATAGCTTGGCAATAACGTTTTTATCAAGTAAGGAGTTCATCTTAGCGATGATATAAGCATCCTCCCCTTTTTTAGCCAATTCAATTTCACGATCAATCAGTTCTATAATTTTTTCCCGTAAATTTAAGGGCGCTACGATAAATTTATTCCAAATTGGCGGATCAGAATAGCCAGAAATCAAATTGAAGAAGCGAGATGCATCGTCACCATATTCATCATTACACGTAAATATACCACAGTCAGTATAAATTCGAGCAGTTTTGCCATTATAGTTACCTGTAGCAAGATGAACATAACGCCTTATGCCATCATTCTCTCTACGTACCACCATAGTGATTTTAGAGTGTGTTTTAAGACCTTTCAACCCATAAATTACATGACAGCCGGCTTTTTCAAGGCGACGGGCCATTTGAATGTTATTTTCTTCATCAAAACGAGCCTTAACCTCCATAAGAACGGTAACTTGTTTTCCATTATCTGCAGCCTTAATTAAGGATGCAATAATTGGAGAATCACCACTTACGCGATACAAGGTTTGTTTAATGGCAAGCACATCAGGATCAACTGCAGCTTGAGCAATAAACTGTTCAACTACAGTAAAAGATTCAAAAGGATGATGAACAAAAAGATCTTGTTTGCCAATTATAGAGAACAGACTTTCACCTTCATGATCAACTAATTCACTAGGAATCTTGGAGTCAAAAGGCTCGTACCGCAGTTCATCTAATCCAGGATAGTTGCAAAAATCAAAGTACATACGACAGTCCAAGTGACCATCAATACGATATACATCCTTTTGTTCAAGCTCAACACTTGTAAGAACAAAGTCAAGCAAGTGGCCTTTCACATCCCCACATACTTCTAAGCGCACCGCATCACCACGACGGCGACGACGCAAGGATTCCTCTACCTCCGATAGTAAATCCGTTGCCTCTTCTTCATCAATTTCTAAGTCCGCATCACGAGTGATACGGAATACCATATAATCTTCAATGCCGTAACCTTGGAAGAATTGATTAGCATAGTAGGTAATAACATCCTCTAAGTAAACAAATCGATGTTCTTTATTACTTCTACTTGGGATTTCAATAATACGATCTAGTACAGATGGAATAGGCAAGATAGCAATCTTATAATCCTTT
>ERZ772961.343-NODE-343-length-19822-cov-3.263925_pt1 | contig 19822 bp, 27 predicted proteins | sample MGYA00580677_ERZ772961 | MGnify/ENA primary metagenome ERZ772961 (study PRJEB29015, sample SAMEA2738088) | human oral metagenome | biome: human oral; feature: human-associated habitat; material: saliva | place: China | collected 2227 ... | reverse complement strand
ACATAAACAAAATCGTCTTTTAACTTATCATATAACTCATGCTCTATTTTATTTGAACTGACTTCTGAGGAAGTCCATAATGCTAAATCTTCAGCAAAGAATGAAATGAATTTTTTATCAATTTTATAAATTTGTTCATCTTCTAGTTGTAAATTAGCTTCAGCTTTGATTAGTCGTTCTTTTGCTTCAGTTCTTAACAGAACTAAATTTGAGTTAACTAAAAATAAAATCATATTTAATTTATTAGTTTTATATTCTTCTAGGTATTGTAGTTTCATCTGTTCTGCTAATGACAACCACAAATTAGGCGTTTCATCATATTGTGCATAAGCAGAATTAGGATAATTTAAATTTTTAGCTAAAAGAATATTATCCTCGTTATATTTCATTTTAAATTTAGCAATACCATTAAAAAATACAAAAGATTCATTTTTATTTAACAAGTAATAAGTTTGAAGCTTTTGAGCTTCCAAAAATTTTTTAAGTTCTTTACTATTCATTTATTTTCCTTATCTAAGTTTAAGCGTTTCTGAGCTGTTTTTCTCAGTCTTTGATGGTTTTATCGAAAATCAGTTTAGACTGTTTTAGCGTTGCTTATATTTCGATATAACGACATTCAAAATCAGTTTCAGATTGGTATAAAAAGTCTATTTTTCACTTTTTGAGCGTTTGAATAGATTTCGGATAAATTCAATAGCAATTACAACCAAAAGAAATTGCCAAAAAGTTAATTTTGGAAGAACTGTAAAGATTCCAGCTAGAAAATTATAACCCCAAAATGCTAACATATATGGCAAACCAATGAGGAAGATTGTTCCTAGAAATGCTAGGATAAGTTGGATGTACTTCATTTTTATTTGCTCCTTTCAATTTTAAAATTTCATATTAGCTTCTGCATCTGCTAACGTTATAGCATTTTCTACTGTATCAATAAGAAACTTATAAACAGTATTGTAAATATCTGCGTACGGGGGCTCCATGAGTTCAATTTCTTTAACTTTTCCATTACGTTCACATTTCAAAGTAACAACAAGGTCAGTTACTTTTACAATTTTAACTTTCAATTCAATAGAGTCAATTTTGTAAGTCCACACATAACCATTTTCAGTATTTTGAAATTTATATTTTTGAAGAATATTGTTATTGTTATAACGGTCAACAAATTTAGTAATAAATTCTGTTTTTCCATTTCTAGTTTCAATTACTGCTTTTGCATAAGCAAGATAATCGACTAAAAACGGTTTAATTTCTGCTGTTAGAATTTTTTGATTTTCTTTTTCCATGTTACTTCTTCTTTCTTTTATTTCTTATAACTAGGATTTTGTTATTTCTTCATCTTTTTAATTAGATTGTCTAGTTGTTTTAGTTCTCTAAGATTTAATTTGTCAAAATCAACCTTAGTAGTAATATTTCGTTTCAATCTACGAGTAATAGAATTTCGTTCATCTTGTTCTGCTTGATTTTCTTCTGCTTCAATCTTAGCAACTTCTTTATCAATCTTATCAATAATTGGAGCAAGTGCTTTAATAAATTTTTCAATTTGTACTCGATTAAGTTCAGAAACAAAATTCAAGTAGTATTGATTTGCATAAAGTTGAGTTCTATGACGCCAAACTTCTTCTCCTTTTTTGAATAATTGTAAAAGCACTGAAGAATAAACTTTCGTTTTGTTGTAGCTATATGGGCTTACTGTTAATTTAACTTCGCCCAAATCAACTTTTATTCGATTTTGACAAATAGAATAAGTAAGGTCTGAAGCTCTAACAACATCATTATCAATTAAGACAACTCTATTGTTAGTTAATTTAGTAATATAATTCTTTAGCAATTCTTTTCGATAGTTTAGATTTGGTTGTTTCTTTTTCATTGTTTTAACTTCCTTTTCATAAGTTATTTTATCTTTAGTTATATTGTACAATAAAATCTCTATTTTGTCAAAGAAAAAATAAAAAAGAGCATAACTATGCTCTTTTAGTCATTTGTAAATTCTAAATATTTGCTAAGACTAAGTTCATCTTTATGCTGTATTACTGATTTGTAAATCGCTTCTACAGCTGGCATTTTGCTGGCGTAACTGTTATAAATAGCCCCATCTGAAAAAATTTTATTATCATCAGTATTATGCTCTGATTTATTTGGGCTGTTGAAATGAAATTCAAACACATGATAGCGGTCACCGATTTTGGTCATAGAAATTTTTACTCCTCTCTCACCAGGGCTTGAACCATTCGCTGCGTATAAGTTTAACCAAACCTTTGCTTCTTTTAGAACTCTTTTAGCAACTTCGTTTGATTGAAAGTCATAAGGCTTAAAATAGGACTGAAATGAAGGTTTGTCAAATTTGATTTGTAAATTAGACATCCTATTAACCCCATTAAAAAAGTTATCAATTTCTAGTGCGTTCATTTTTATTTCCTTTCTTTTCGTAATTTTTATAAAGCATTTTTTAATCTATTTAGAGTTGAATCTATATAATCATATAAGCTTTTAATCATATTAACATCTTCTAAACTGAAATAACGATTCATAATTTTATGACTAAATTGTGGCTTGACAGAGCCTTTATAATCCTTATAGCGCCCCTCTAACATGATGTCATAATTGTCTTGTTCTGAAATAAGGAATCTATCAAAGTTATCAGAAATCCCTACTTTAAAATTGTCAGCTCCATTAACAATAGTAATACTAAATTTAAATTCTTCCTTACATCTATAAATCATTCTATTAGTATCCCAACTAGTAGGGAATGAATAATTTAAAATAAGTAATTGATAGAAATATTCTCTAATAGCAGAAATATATAAGCTTTCAAGATTTACTTCAATATATTTAACAAAATCTTGCATAGTACTTACTTTGTTATTAAGAAGCATATTGAAAAAGAAATTAGCAAATTCAGGTTCAAGAGATTTCTTCTTCACTTCAAAATAGAAAGTAGTATTTAATCCAATCTTCAAGAAAGGAGAAATAGCTCTATTAGCATTTTCAAAGAGCTCATGAATATTAAGTTTTTCTTCTGCTTCTTTTTTAATTTTACCGCATTTAATTAGTAATTCTTCTCTAATTCGGTCTTGTAAATACTCACAAGTTTCTGTAATAATTTCAAATTTAGTAACTTCAATATTGATTCGTTCTTGAATAGATTTGTCTTTATTCATAAGCCATGGAGTAATAAGTAAATTTTGATACTCTTGGATTGAGCTATTTTCTGTCATTCTATTAAGAACTGTTAAGACTTCTTCATATTCATTAGCTTTAGACCACATTAAACTTCTTCTGGCTTCTTGTACTATGCTATTCTCAATCGAATTAAGGACTATAGCCATTAAAGATTCTTTTAAATCTTTTACTTCATCTACATAAATAACATACTCATCTTTTTCAAATTTTTTCTTTTTCGTCAGAACAAATTTGTTACTATCTACCAAATATTTAATTACTACACTATGCGGGCCACATTTATAATTGAAGTTATTCTTTAGATTTTGGAAACCTGTAATATGTAGATTTGTAGGGTAGATTTCTTTATTGATTAGGTCAATTTCATTTTGGATTTCATCTATGCCTATATAAATATTCAATTGGTTCAGCTCCTTTTTCTTTTAATTTTATCAAATTGCCAAAATTAAGTCAAATAAAAAAGAGTCTTATTCAGACTCCTTTCTTATATCCTTTATTTAATTAGTTTTTACAGCTTGAATATAAGCTTCACATAAGATACCTTTATAACCAATGAGTGTAACTTCGATACAGGTTTCCCATTCTTCAATAGTTGGAGATTCATAAAGTTTCCAATTTTCTTTTTTAAGGAACTTTAAAACTTCTTGTTTAGAATTAAACAAATCTAAACGGAATTTTCTTTGATTGTCAAATGTTGCTAAAATGAATTTCATTGTCTTATCCTTTCATTACTCGTAAATGAGCTTCACTGTTTGGGCTAAAGAACTCAGGCTTCTGGGCAATATATTCTGCTTCAACATTAGTATATTTTTCCAAATTATCCCAATCTACTGAATTAAGAAGGTACCATTCATTTTCGTTCAGATATTTAAGCAACTCTTCTTTGCTATTAAAAAGTTCTAGTACAATCCCGTTAATCTTATTGCTTATTGCCAAAATATATTTCATTTTTATTTACTCCTTTTATTTATTCTATTTATAAATTCGGTATTCTTGATTACCTACAAGTGCAGTTTGTACTAGGAAGAAAACAGCATAAGCAAGTTCTCCCCAAAAGATAGCTAAAATCCAATCTTCAACAACGAAGTGAGCAAGAAATGGAAAGATTACCCATCCAAATACGATGATAAACATTAGTAGTAAATTCTTAATAATTGTCATTGTTTTTTACCTCAATCCTTATTTCTATATTCATTATACAACAAGAAATATCTTTTGTCAACAATTTTATAAAAATAAAAAGAGCTATATAAGCTCCTTTTAAAAATCATCATATGCAGCCGCTAAAGCATCCCAATGAATTGCTTCATCTAGTTCATCTGCATAAAATTCTTTTTCATCTTCAGTACATTTGCTATAAGATTTATGACGACCCCAAGCGTCTTTTTCATCAGAATATAAAATGTTTTCATCACCAACTCGCTCGCCAATTTTATATTCTTCTTTTGTTCCATGCTCTGGCATGCAGTCAAAACAAACCCAACAACGGCCTTTGTCTTTAGGATTGATTGTGTAGCATCTTGATTTAGCTTTAATCAGTTTAGAGCATTCTTCACAATATCTATCTTTCTTGATTGAAACAATTTTGAAGTTACTTGTAGGATTAAGTAAAATAAAATGATTTTCTTCATAGATTGCTCCATATCTATAAATAGTTGTTGTTTGAGAATTTACTAATTTTGGTTTGTTCATAGTTAACACCTTTCAATCATATTTTTAGCTCAATAGAATAAGAAAGAAACCAACACCTACAACTAAGAGTAAAATAAATACAAAAATCATATAAGGTTTTTGTTCTTCAGCATTCTCACTTTCTTCAGCTTCATTTTCTGAAGCAGTATAATCATCATCATAATAGTAATAATCATTATAATAATAATTATCATGGTTACGGTTATTCAACAAATTCATAAACAATAATTGCTGAGTCAATGTTGGATAAGCGAAGTTATTCTCAACAGGTGGGTAATAACTCCTACTTGAATAAGAGTTCCATGATTCAATAGGAAGTGTTGGCGGGGCCAAACTTGGATTCTGTACATTGGAATTATTTTGAGAAGAGCTTGATTGTCTAGCATTTTTACTAGGGTCATAAATAGCATTAGGTTGTTTAGCTTTAGAAGCATTTGAGTTTGATTGTGAATCATTTGACTTCGGTTGTGTATCTGCTGGACGAGAATTTACACTTGGGTCATAGATTGCATTAGGCTGTTTTGGTTTAGTACTTGATTTTGGAGTACTACTTGATTTATTTGACTTGTTTGAGTTTGATTTATTGGAACTCTTATTAGAGTTACTACTTGAACTTTTGCTTGAACTCTTTGATGAGTTAGATTTGCTCGAGCTGCTCGAAGAACTTTTTGAAGAACTTGAACTTCGTGAGGAACTCGAGCTCCTTGACGAACTAGAACTTCTTGACGAGCTATGGCTAGAACTTCTACTTGAACTATGAGATGAGTGAGATGAATGTCCACCGCTATGACTTCCACGAGCAAGAGCTGTAGATGGTGTCAAGAGCATTAGGAAAACAATCAGTGCACTAAATACTTTTTTCATTTTGTAATCCTTTCTATTTTAATATTATCTGACGGTAATATTATTCTCTCTTAAGTACTCAATAGAGTCAAGAGAAAGCAATTCTAGGATTGACAAATCTTCACAATTGCTATAATCATATTCAAAGTGAATTTCATCAGCACAATCGTAACTGAATTCTCCACCTTTATACCCCTCAAACACTTTACCAGAAGTTAAATCATTAAGAACTTCGATAAGTTCTGAAATTGGAATGTACTCATCATCACTCCTAAAGAAAATAGCTGGCTCAGCATAAATTCCACGCCATGAACCATAATCATCGAATTTTTTAATTTTTAGTGGCATAGTTAATAAGTTTTCAAATGTTGAAATATCCATAATAATTCTCCTTTTATCTTTCGCTATCGAGTATTGATTTTATTTGTAATCAAGTATTGAATTGATTCTGGTGAAAGAAATGCTACAATAGGTAGGTCATCATAACGACAATCAAAATACTCGAAATGAATTTGACTTTTACTCTTAAAGAGTTTGTAACAATCGGGGTCAATGAAAGCTATATCTTTAATATGTTCTTTAATTTGGTAGATTGGTATATATTTATCTTCAGTTGAAAAGAATATAGCAGGGTCTGAACCTACTCCACCCCAAGAACCATAAGAATTAACTTCTTTAATTGTTAATGGTAGTTCTAGTAAACTTTCAAATTTTACAATATCCATAGTAATTTTCTTCTTTCTTTTTGTTTCTAGTAAATTGCTCCTAAGTCAATTCCTACTTCTTTTAATTCATTAAAAGCTCGTTCAGAATTAAGAGCATTCTTTTTTATCATTTTACGAATTGCTGGGTAATCATCTTCAGCAATAGATAACAAAGCACCAGTTTCTTTAGCAGCTTTTGCAATAGCAGTTGTCATATAATCAGAACGAGAACCGCCAAGATATGGATAAAGATAAACAAATAAACGGTCTATAATTTGATAAGCACGTTTCTTATCTTCTTCTGATTCTACTTTTTCAAAAGTAAAATCATATTCATTCATAACTGATGTAAATTCATAGCTTTCGCCTGAAATGTCAAAATCCTTAGAAATATTGATTAAAGCTTGTTTTGTAAAAGTTTCTTTCATTGTCATTGTTCTTATCTCCTTTATTCTTCATATGTCTATTATATTATACACTTTTTGATTTGTCAACAATTTTACAAAATAAAAAAGAGCATATAGCTCTTGTTTTAGTTTATGCAATTTCCTTACTCAAAATTTTAGTAATGTAGTGTTCCATAGTTGGCTTCAAATTGATTTCCACTCTGTTTAGATAATCTTCACTTAAGAAGCATTTGTATTGGTCTAATTCTTTAATGTATTCATCAGCTATGTCATAGAAATCATTATAAAGTTTGTTCAATGCTTTTTCTTTGTCATTTGCTTTTGATTTTAGAATTTTTTCATATTCATCTTTATATGTTACAGCAACTGTTGTGACTGTTCTTTGTACAATCTTTCCAGCTTTTTTCAATTTGTAATATTTATTTTTAGAAATTGATGCAGTCTCAAATTTATATATAGGAAGTCTGTCGTATTTACCATTATCACCCCAACCCCATTCAGAACCAATTTTAACTTTTTCTGTTAAAGTAAAATGTTCTTTCTTAACTCCTTTATAATCAATAGAATTAAAAAGCTTCTTTGATAGCATATGTAAATTCATATAGAGTAAATCATCAAGTTTCATTTCATTTATTTTCATAAGTTTACCTCTTTCATTTTACAATCTTATTATATAATAAAAATTTTACATTGTCAACAAGTTTATAAAAAATAAGGTAAATACTGATATAGTAAAATAAAAAAGGAAAATTTATTTATGAATAACTTAAAAAAGAAAACTTATAGAAATACTTCGTCATTCATTTTTATGGCATGGGGTTCATTCGCTTTCTTCGTTATCTTAATGGCAATCGGATTATACACGCTTAAAGAGCCCTTAATGGTTAAGGGTTATTACTTAATGGGTTCTGTTGGATTGATTTCAAGTTCATTCACATTAGCTAAAGTAGTAAGAGATAATCAAGAAGATGAAGAACGTTATAACCAAATGTTCAGAGCAGTAGATGTTGATAACGAAAAATAAAGAGGCTATTTAATATAGCCTCTTTTTTATTTTAGAAATTCTTCAAATTCAAGTTCAAGTGCTTTTCTTTGATTGTAATTTTGTTCAAATTTAAGGAACAATTTAATCAATTCTTTTGGCTTCATATATTTATGAATGCCATATCTATCCACAAAAGGAAAAGTATTATCCTCTGCATAGACCAAAAAAGTATAACGAGCTTCTGTACCAAGTGAGATACTAATACTACCATTAAACAATCTCTTATTCTTATAAGTAATTCCTTTTAACTTTGCCAATCGTTCTACTTCTTTCCAATATTCATTAGAAAGTGTAGCTTTCCATTTCCTATCTAAATATTCAAGTTTTTTCGTATGTTCCATTTTTAAATCTTTCTTATTTTATGCCATAAAGTTCTTTCTTGAACTTAGTATAATTCTTCCATTCCTTAGCTAATAAATCTTCATTATCTTTAAAATACTCATATTGAAGTGGTTCGTTCAAATAATCATAATCAAATCCACTTGATTTTGATTCATAGTAATAACTCCAATTATCAACTCCAGCAGCTTCCAAATAGCTTAATTTTTCTTCAGCTTTTAATGAGCTCCATTCTTTTTCATCTTCTTCTGCTAATTCAATAGCATAATCATAACCACCCCAGTTATCTACTCCACCATTACTCAAATTTCGATAAATGTCTGCTTTGGTCAAACCATCAACATAATCAGATTTAATAATGCTCATATACTCATAACAATCTTTAATGTTGTATTTATCAAGCAATTCTAATGTTTTCATAAAATCTGCTTCATGAGTAGGATAAGAGAAGAAATAAACAAAAATCTCTCCTGGTCGTTTAACAATTTTATGAAGGTAGTATTTTTTAGGATTAAATTCTTTAAAGGTAATCTTAGTTTCATCAAATTCTGATTCTTTAATTAGATATGATTTAATTGTCTTTGAGCCAATAATGATGTTTACTGTTATTTTTTCATCTTTGACATCAGCTAGAGCTTTAGTAATAATAGTTTCCAAATGATTTTGTATTTCTGTTAAAGGAAAGCTCGGGAGTCGTTTTTGCAGTTCAATTACTCGGATTTTTACTGCACCATTATGAATTTTATCAATATTGTTATTTAGGTAAAAAATCAAATCGAACCAGCTCGAATAGCCAAAGCGTTTAGCTAAATTCTCAGCAAATATTGTAATTTCTTTCTTTTCTGATAATTCTTTTGCTTTTTGTTCAGACTCTTTAGCTTCTGAAAGAGTTTTGAAAATCTTTCCAGTAATTTCATCTTTATAAGCAGTAACTTCTTTAACCATTTTTATAAACCTTTCTTTTAAAAACCTTTTACAATATCTTGTTGTTTTTCTGATAAAGCAAAGTAATTAGCATTTAGCCATTCTTCTTGTTTTTTACTTAATGAATCTGTATTTTTAATAACCATTTCGTACAACTCATTATAAACATCTTTGCCATAACTAAAGTAAATAGCATTTTTAATTTCATTTTCATAGATATTTAACACTTCTGAATGAGCTCCATAAACACATTCATAAAATTTGCCATCTTCACTAAGCCATCCACATAAACCTTCATTTTCCACAAATGGTCGTGTGTCTGAATAATCATAATCTTCAATTTCATCCTCATTCGCTTTAATGAAAAATCCACCAACTTTATTAACGTATAGAGTTTTATGAGTTCGTAGTTCATCTTCCATTTTTGGTAATTTACTTAGCATTCGTTCCAACAAATCAATATTATTAGCAAGACGAATCATTAAATTTTTCTTGTGAATTAAATCAATATACCAAAGATAGAATTTTTCTTGTGCAGTATATTCTTCCTTGAATTGAAGTTCCTTGTACCAGGTTCCGTTAATTTTAACATAAGTCATTTTATAAAATGTCCTTTCATATTTTTCTTTCTTAATCATTATACAATAATCTTTTGTTTTTGTCAATAAAAACAAAAATAAAATTAAACACGAACAATTTAGCCAGTGGTTAGCCAGGAATGTAGCACGATTCACGAACATTAAAAACCAATTTTAGCCGTTAATGTAGCCTAGTTTGCGAACAATAGAAATTGTTATTAGCAATTCAATTTTAGAGATTTATAAAAATTTTTGACTATTTTGAAAATAAAAGATATAATTAAAATGAAAGACAAAAGTAAAAGGAAAAAAGAATGAAAATATATACAGTAATAGAAAAACGACATATTAAACAAATGACACCAAGAGAAAGACAATATTTAAATAACACTGTCAGAAATAACATTAAAGAAAATTGTGAGAATGACGAGCTTGTTGTTTCTTGGCATTCCTTAAATAGATTCAAAGAAAAATTTCCAGTAGAACTTACTGAAGAAGATTTGATTGACACTCTATTAACTGGGGATTTCATTGAATATAAAAAAGTTTACGAAAATAACATTTTGAAAGATAAGAGAGTGGTACTTAGAAAGAATATGAAGAATGACTCTGAATATGATTTAGTAATTGTTTATTCCTTAATTGATAATAAAATCATTACAGTTTGGGATAATAAAAATACTGACCAACATTACAGTTTAAATTTGGAAAAATATTCTCGTAGACCTATTTGTTAATAAAACTAGAAAAGAGCTTATTTAATATAAGCTCTTTTTTATATTTCATAATTTCTAATTTGGAATTACTTCTAAATTAGTTATATTCAGTTTAACAAGATTGATGAAATCTTCTATATCTTTGTAAGTTACTTTATCCGTTGTTTTGTAATAATGCAGATTAAGATTTCCATTTTCATTTTCAGTTAGCCTAATAAAGAATTTAGCTGATTGAAAATGAAGCATTTTATATTCGTGATTGTTAAATAAATAGCGTTTAAATAAATAACACCAATTTTCTTTATCAATTCTTATTTTACTAAAATCTGAATAAGTTAAATTAACTATCTTATAGAACAAATCTTTACACTCATATTTAACAGCTTGACAGCAAGGTATTGCTTCACTTTTTTGAAAAGCACAATTGAGCAAATCCTCTCTTGTCAACGAGTCTAAAGTCTTAAATGCTAATTCTTCAATTTCACCTTTAAATGTAACAAACAATGATGGCAATTCTCTTTTTGTTTCAACGATTTCTATACTATTATAGTAAGGATAAATATTTATCATTCCATATTCAAAAGGTACTTCAATCATAACATCTGATTGATTAAAGGATTCCGGCAAATCAAATTTTCTTAAATTATAGTGGCTTTTTATTTTATTCATTTATAGAGCTCCTATTTTATTTTGAAATATCTATTAGAAGAGCAATATTTTAAAATTTTTATCTTTGTTTTATTGACAAATATTAAAAGTTATTGTATAATCAAAATATAAAGAAAAATAAGAGGAAAAACAAATGAAAAAAACATACCCTGAGTTTATTGAAAATGCTTATCGTGGATTAACCAATTTTGCAAATGTCGGTAGAGATAGATGGGACACCTTTGAAATAGATGGTTATAGAAAGCTATCAGATGTTCTTAAAAAATCTAAAGACACACATTGGGAATATTTATATGTCTATTACAGTGATTTATATATTATGATTCAATTTCTAGCAAATTATGATGAAAAATATGAGCTAGATGAAAATGTCACTAAAGAAGAACTCACTAAACTTATGGAAGATAATTTAGATAATCCGTATATAAACTGGGATATGATTTACTATCACTTTGAAGATAAATATAAATATAAGTATAAATTTGGTTATTTAGGACGCTTTGACACAATTGTGCTAAATGTGTTGTTCAAGTTTAGCAGAAAATTAAAACAAGAAAATGATTTCTGGTAATAATTCGTGATAAAAAAGAAAATGAGGTGATTGTTATGAATAAAGAAATTTTAAATTTTAATAAAGATATTGCTTTGGAAGTCAAGAAAATCATCAAGAAAACTCAAGATTTTACAAAAGAACTAATTTTGAAAAGTGCAAAAGAAAAAGGACTTTGTTTAGAAGTTTTGAATGAAGGTGAATGTACCCAATCTTATTTAGTTAAAAATGTTGAATACATTCTTGAATTGATTGAAAATGAAAAGATTAAATGTACTTCAAAAATGGGTAATAAATTCGGCTTAGCTTATAAAACTTACACTTTTGAAGATTTACTAATTATTGAAAATCTTAATAAAAAAGATTATTATACAGTAATTTTAAAAGACGAAATTATCAACTTAAACAATTACGAGTCAGATTTTGAATCTTTACAATCATTCTTAGATAAATTTATTGAAGTTGAAAAAAATTAGAAATTGTTATTCAAGTAAAAATAAGCAACTCTAAGCTGATTTACTGTAGAGTCGATACATTTATCGAAATTACGATTTTTCAGTTTTAGTGTTGCTTATATTTCGATATAACAACCCCCAAAATCAGTCTTATAGATGAATAAAATAGCAATTTTTAACTCTCGAACTGTACAACTTAGAAATGTAAAAAATTTATTATTTTTGTTGACAAACTAGATTTCTTGTTGTATAATATAACTATAAAGAAATGAAAAAGAGGAAATAAGAAATGAAAGATGTAATCAAATTCGAAGTACTAAATTGTAAAAAAGTTGAAACTGCTCTTAAACGTGCTGAAAAACAATTGATTAAAGACGCTAAAGAACATGGTCTTTATGAAAATATTGGGCAATCTTATGCTCGAGTAATTCGAGATGAATTTCTTCACTCTAAAGGCAAAGATTTTCAATCTCAAATGAAAGTTGTAGATTTGGTTCAACAATTTGCCAATCGAATGAGTAATCTTTCATTGGCAGAATTGCAATATGCTTAATATTTGACTTTTTCAAATCAATTTGTTATAATATAAACTACAATTGTTTTAGAAGAGAGCGATAAAAATAAAATTATAATTGAAAAGAAAGGGGGGAGATATGGTAGTATTAACTCATAAAATTCGGATATATCCGACTGATGAAGATATAGTAAATTTTAAAAAATATATTGGATATAAGCGTTATTTGTATAATAAGGCAATAGTAGTACAAAAAGAATTGTATTTGAAATACAAAGAAGAAAAAGCCAAATATAAAGATTTCGATTCTTTAAATGATAAAGAAAAGAAAATATTTTATAGTAAATATTACCCTCACATGAGATTGGTTCGTAATCACATGGTTAGGACAAAAGAAAAATGGGAGTATAATTATGCGAGCAGATTAGTAGCAGCTACTGCTGCTGATGTAACAAGTGCAGTTAGAAATGCTCTTAACCCAAAAATGCCAAACCATAAGATGCCAAAATTCAAAAAGAAAAAGAATCAAAAAATGAGTTTTTCTTTTGAGGGGATAAAAATCAACAATAACAATGAATTGATTATCCCTAAACCAAGTAAATCTAAATTATCTGGTGTAACACCAGAAAACCCAATTTCATTTAGCAAAATTAAATTAGGAGAAAAATTAAGATTTCAAGGAAAAATAACAGGTGCAACAATTAGTTGTAATCGAAATGGAAAATGGTTTGTGAGTTTAACAGTTAAGTTAGACGAGGAATGTGAAAAGAAATACAGGTCAAAATTTGACCGAGACAGAACAAATAAGCCTGAATGTGGAATAGATGCTAATATTCGAGGTTTTCATTATAACGAATTAGACGGTAGTTATGCCGATTGGAAAACAACCTCAGAAGAACTAATGAAGCAATATGAGTTAATAAAATATTATAATAGGGCATTGGCAAAGAAACGTTTAATCAACAAGGACTGGAAGCAAAGCAAGACTTATGCAAAAATGAGAACCAAGTTGAGCAATAGTTATGCAAGAGCTTACAATTTACAAGAAGAAAATTTAAACAAATTCATTCAGTACCTAAATAATAATTATTCATCTGTTACTATTGAAGATTTAGATGTAAATAGCATGAAGATGAATAGGCATATGTGCAAGAGTTTGCATAGAGCGATGTTTGGAAGATTTAAACAAAAGATTGAAGCTAAATTCAATCAAACAAATATAGAATTTATCAAGGCTGATAGATTTTATCCATCAACACAAAGATGTTCTAATTGTGGAAAGGTAAAAACAGGCGAAGATAAATTAGGTTTATCAGGTGACAAACACGGTAATAAACATAATGAATATAAATGTTTCTATTGTAATAATGAATTAGACAGAGATGATAATGCTGTTGAAAATTTAATACAATATAAAAAATACTACGCTAAATTATGAGTTTGAGATTATAAAACTCTGTGGGGAGTCGGTGTTTCCCAGTGTAATAGAAAAAATAAATATTACACAAGCAACAGGATTTTTAGAGACTCAATGTCTGAATGAAATCTACGGATTTCAAACGGGGAATAGTTTTGCAAGAGTGGAACCTAGTTCCACCTGAAAGGAATCTAACAAAAACAGTAATTTAAATATTGATAGGTTGAGTAATAAACTGCTATGTATCTATTTTTATGAATTGCTTACTTATACCTACAAACATCTCATTTGTATATATAAGTTATAATTGTAATAACCGGGTAACAAGGGTTATAGGCTATACTTGGCCATGTCTAAAATAGAGCCGGGCAATGATTGAATACAACTTGAAAGAATTGAAAGTAAAAGATTGTCTAAATGGCGGGTCGGCACCGTCCTAAATAAATTTAGATTTTCGTGATAAATTTTTACCGCTACACTAAGAAAGGTAAAAATCATGAAAGTTACTGTTAAAATAAATGGTATTATCATCTATAAAGGTGAGATTACTTCTTACATTCCTACTTCATATATTACACCAAAAGAAAAAGGATATATTTCAAATCTTTTAGCTTTAATTGAAAAAGGTAGTAAGAAAGAATGGATTAAACTAAAAGATGGTACTACTATCACAATAACTACTTAAAAGAGAATGAATTTTTTCATTCTCTTTTTTTTTTTGTTCAAACTGAAAATAAGCAACTCTAAGCTGTTTTACTGTAAAGTCGATACATTTATCGAAAATCAGTTTTGACTGTTTTAGCATTAAAACTATGACGATATAACAACCCTAAAAATCAGTCTTAATAACAACTAAAAATCAAAAATTAACTATAACAAGCAATGCATTTTATTGCTTGTTTTTATTAGCTCTACTCATGAAATCGAATAATATAAAAATAAAAAGCTTTTTTCAAAAGCCACTATTTTTACTGAAAATAAACAATTCCAAGACTTTATTTTGGAAATTGAATCTTCAGCAAAAGAAAACGATATAAAAAACTAAAAAATAAAAAAGGAGAGCCAAATATGAGTAACTTATCTAAATTTGAAGAGTTCAACTTGAAAAATGAGTTTCTTAGTAATTACTTTGACTTAATTAGTAAAGAAGAAGCAACTCGTCAAATTTTTATTTTAGATGAAATACAAGACCAAGATGATGTTGCTTGTATTTCTTCTAAATTTCCAGAGGTAAAAGCTAGAGCTAAATCTACTCAATCAGTTCCATTCTATGTTTCTGATAGAGATTTGAGAAATAAAGACATTTGGAAAATTTCAGGTCGCTTCCTTAATGGTGATGATGAATTAGATTTAACTAGACTTAATATTAACAACGTAAGAGTTTATTTTGCGCCAGGTACTAGTGCTAAAAATAAAGAATTAGATTATCTACATAGCATTGCTTTAGATGTAGACCCAACTAATCTTGAAACTATCCAAAATTTAGAGCACTATATGGAACATTACTATAAAATATTACCTTTTAATATGATTGTAAATTCTGGTAATGGACTTCATGTTTATTTTAACTTTGACAAACCGGTTAGATTAACACAAGCAACTAAATACCATCTAAAAAATATTAAAGATGTGATTAGCTTTATTTTTAGTTATTTGTTAGGATTAACTTCTCACACTCTTAAAGAGTATGAAGAGTATCATGACAAAAAGAATAAAAACAAAAAAGGGTTAAAGATAGCTAATACTACACAAAGTATTATGCAAAAAATGAGTGTGCCTGGGTGCAGAACTAAATTCTATACAACTGAAAATAAAGCTGTTGTACAAGCATTTAGAACAAAAAAAGACAAAATCACTTATCAAGATTTTTTAATCTCAATTAGCAATTTTGTCAATTTGTTCCGTGGCGATTTGCCAAGCTGCGTGTACAATAAAATCAAATTATTTATCGAAAATACTTCTATTCTTGATGAGCTAATCAATACTCAAACAAAATTATCTCAAAAAGATTTAACCCTTGAAGATTTCGATAAATTGTATCGTTTATCTTTAACCCCTCATAGACTTTTATCAAGCAGTAAAGAATCTATTCTGAAAAATGTTTCAGAAGTTAAAAGATTATTAAAACAACAAGCTGAAAGAAAAAATGAGATTGTTAGAGGTTATAGAGCCAAGGCTCTTAAAGGTAGAGGGAAAATGCTTACAATTTTAGGATTTACTCGTAATATTGCAAGTAATCTTAAAGCATTTAATAGACAATTAAATGAACCGTTGGATAAAAAGGAAGTAAAACAAATTATTTCCGAAATCCGTAAATTAAAAGGTAATGTAGCATATAACCATCTTACATTTAAGAGAGACCATGGATTCTATTATATTAAACGTAATAAATATATCAATAGCTTGCATAAAGCTGCTGAAGAAGCATATTACGTTGAATGTGGATTGAATTATGGTCATGGCTACAGTACTTATGTAAATCCTACTAATTCTGTTGCAGCTGTCTACTCGGAAAATAAAGATTATTACTTAGCTAATCAAGATGAATTAGCGAAAGAACTTCGTTTGAGAGGTATTGTTGGAGAAAAACAATATGCTGAAGCTCGTAATAAAGTAACTAAATTCTTTTCCCCTCAAGCTCATAATAACTATATGAATAATTTTAACCGCTTGAGAAGTGGTAAAGATTTAATGCAAAGACCTTTAAACTTCGTTAATCAATTTATTTCAGACATTGCTTCACAAGAAGAAAAACAAGAATATAAAAAATTAACTGATACAGAAAGAGCTATCCAACAAGCACAAAGATTAGAAGAAGCTACTAATATTATAGCTACTTTAGAAAATGCTAATCATTGGACTGTTGCTAAAGAAAAACAACTTCAAAAAGTAGCTAAATTCTTCCAAAGATTTAGAGCTATTAACAATTCAGTTAAAACTGCTTTCCTGGCTAATGAATTAGAAGTTTCTTTAGAAGCAATAATTCAAGGAGCATTTGCTCTATATGATAGATATAATGTTGTTTTAATCCAAAGAAAAGCACTCGTTAAAAAGGGTAGCTATACAGGTTCTGATGAATTTGCAAAAAGTATCTTAACTAACTTCAATGAGTATAGAAAAGATAAAAGAACAGAGCAATTTATCAAAACAGTATCAAACTTAGCTACTAATAAAGTATTTACAAAGAGTAAATACAATAACTATTCAATTAACACTTTATTATATAGATTTAAAAGAAATCCAAGAACAGTTTATATAAATAGTAATGATGTAGTTCAAACATATCTTCTTTTACATGACTTAGAAGATAATGGAACAAATCAAACTATCGCTAGAGTTAATCTTGCATATGAATTAAGCTCTATTATTAAAGATTTAAGATTTAATAGTAGAAATGGTCATTATACAACTATTTATAAACTAGATAAAGAAACAGCACAATTAACAAATGAAACTTACGGTAAAAAGACTATTGCTTCAGCAGTAGAAGTAGAATCATTTATCAGAAGTGTTTTAAATCCATTATTAGATGAACTTAAAGATAATCTTATCTTTGAAATGGAATACTCTGATTTCAGTACTACTCTACCAAGAAATAGTTACAACATTACAGAAAAGCTAAATAGAATTATTGAAATGAACCTTAATAAATTTTCAATAACTACTACTAATCTATTAGCTGCATAATAAAATAAGCTTAAACTCAGCTTGACTTATTCTAAATATAGCACAACTTGCTTTTTACATTAAAAGTCAGGTTACTTTCGTAGTGTTAGTTTTAGTAAGGAATGGAAGAATTAGAGTAAAAATACTCTAATTTTAGTTAATTTTAAGAGGAGTTGCTCTAAATGAATTAGAAATGATTACATTATGCCTTAACATAATAGTAATTGCTATCGCTACAGAATAACCAACTGTATAAAATATTATTTTAAAAGAATATTTAGCATTAAGACAAGTTACAGTATTTTCTTAAAGAAAGAAAGAAAGATGAGCACTTGAAATAAGTGCTCATCAAATAATAAATTATAGTATAGTGATTGCTATCGCTACAGAATAACCAAACAGGTTAATCAAATATCCTAGATGTGACTTGATTTTTGTAGACTTATTAAATCAGATTTAACTCCTCATAATGGCACACCTGCAAGTGCCTCTACACTCTCATTTTCAATTGAGTGCTACTTTTATAATGTTACAAGAATTGGTTGTTTCATCAATTCTTTTGTTTTTCTTATTCCTTTATAAGCTTTGTCTGAACATTTTCTCATAATGTTGGCAGCTCCATTCAAATCAGCATTCCATATATTACCTTTACTATCTCTATATAAGCCACGCTGTATTCTTTTCCCAGAGAATTTATGATTATCAGACTCCCCATATTTTGGTAATTCGTCTTTATCAAAGAAACTTGCTTTTGATGTGTAACTTTCCTCTGTAAAGATTACTTCAATCCCCTTTAATATTCCTTTATATAATAATTGATTAAATAGTTTTGTGTGTGGAATATTAACAAAATTCTGATTGTTTTTTTTACCAATATTGATTTCATTTTTCCAACCGATGTTATTACCAATAAAGATTTTTGAAATGTTATTTTTTACTGCTTCATTGATAATATGAGTTGAAATTTTGTGCATTTCATAATCAATCTTGTTGTTTCTTTTAAAAGATAATTGTTTTAATCTTTTAGAGTTTTTTGTGCTAGAAGGTAATTCTGACCTCAATTTAGCAGTTATTTTATTATAATATTGATTTATACTTTTTATTGGTCTGCCATTGTATAATAACGGTCTGATTCCAATGTTATTGTATATAGATACAATATTATTTAAACCTGGGTCAATTGAGAAATATCTTGAATTATCCTTTTTTAACTTGGGTTGTTCAATTTCATAAATCTTGAAACATTTGATTAAATCACTAGTCTCATCATAAACAAATTTAACCATTTTAATATTGGGTTTAGTTGATTGAATTTTAAGATTGTAACTTTTTTTACATAGAGTGTAAGTATAAGTCCCCTTACATTCATTAAATTCAATTTTCTTAGAGATAGTTGCCTTTGGAAAAGTAATAATATTATAGCCATTTTTGTCTTTATATTTAGGGATTCTTTTCTTTTTGTTAGATTTATTATTAAAGAAACCAATAAATTGTTTTCCTACTTGAATCAGCACTTCTCCAGCTACATGAGATTGAAGAGCATAATAATCGGGGTTTTTAGTTTTAGTGAAAATTGGCCACTGTGATTGCCAAGTTCTATATGATTTAGTTTTAAAGTAATATTGTCTAACATCATAAAGGCTTGCGTTATAAAGATTTTTACTTAAATGACACAATTCTTTGATTAAATCAAATCTTTCATCAGTTGAATAGATAATCTCTTTTTCTGTTAAATTCATAGGCTCACCTCCTTTTGCTGTTTATATATAAAAATCATTATTCTTCCTTAATTTCTACTTCTTCAAGTTCAATTTCTGTAAGGATTTTATATCCTAATTCTTTAGTGTAATTCTCAATAAGGAACTTTACGGATTGTTCTTTTTCTGTTATATTTTCGTAATCTTCATATAGAGTTATTATTTCAACTCCAAACTCTTCAAATATATATTTTAAATAGTTAAATCCAAATATAGTCAATATATCTTTATAAGTTGTGTAAATTTTATTAACTTCATTATTCAAGACCATTTTAAGCAATTGTTGTAATTTTGGTCTTTGTTCATTCAAACTAGAGCCAACTTCTTTTAAAATTATAGGATTTTGTAAATTGTGCTTCTGTTTCA
>ERZ772961.337-NODE-337-length-20039-cov-5.594576_pt1 | contig 20039 bp, 5 predicted proteins | sample MGYA00580677_ERZ772961 | MGnify/ENA primary metagenome ERZ772961 (study PRJEB29015, sample SAMEA2738088) | human oral metagenome | biome: human oral; feature: human-associated habitat; material: saliva | place: China | collected 2227 ... | reverse complement strand
GAGGGCGAGCGCGAGTGCCGACGATGTGCGGTGGGTCATGTACTTCTCACTTCGTTGAGGGCTATGGATACAAGCCAGACGCTGGGAGCGCCCCCACAATTATGAGCAACTTCTCCCACTTGTGCAGTATGGGTTCCGAGAAACCAACAGTGATGCGGACCGCCGCCCACGTCGCGACTGAGGCGCCTCCGACTGATCGCCCTCGAACGGTAAGGGAGCTGCGCCCGAGGCGCCCCCTGACGCTCAGACGCCGAGGGGCCGACCTAATGGTCGGCCCCTCGGCGTATCCCATCAACACAGTGCAAGTACTCCCAGATGACTCCTCAGTAGTGTCTCGTCGGCAGGTCCCGGGCCCGCGTGGCCCGTGCCGTATTCCCTTGTGATGACACCTACTGTAGGAAGTGTTCCTTGGGGGTTCACCGAAACTACCTGTGAAAACCCTGGGATTTCGCGGCCTGGGCTGCTAACGGATCCACTGGCCGTTATCGGCGAAGGTGTACCAGCGCCAGCCGATCCTCACACGGCCGGTGACCATCGCACCGCTACCGGGCCGCAGGTAGTACCAGGATTCACCCTCCTTCAGCCAGCCGGTGACCATCGCGCCGGAGGCGGGGTTCAGGTAGTACCACGTCGCCCCGTCCTTCACCCAGCCGGTTGCCATGGCTCCGGTGCCCGGGGTCAGGTAGTACCAGGAGACGCCGTCGAGAACCCAGCCGCTGGCCTGTGCGCCAGAGGCGTCGTGGTAGTACCACGTGCCGTCTTCGCGCACCCAGCCGGTGCGCATGTAGCCGGCGGCATCGAAGCGGTAGACCTGGCCGTCGATCACCAGGGTCTCGCTGGCCGGGTAAGTGCCGTCTGCGTAGCGGTACCACCAGCCGCGAGCGCCCCACGTCCACATCCCGGCTGTGGGCTGGGGCGCGGGAGCGGCGGTGACGCTCAGGCTCGTCGAGCGCACGACGCGGGTGATGTCGCGGGTCTCGACGTGCAGGCGCGCGCTGGAGTCGGTGGGGGTCCACGACACGCTCAGGCTCGAGGCCTCCCCCTCCTGCTCCATCGCCCTCCAGTCTTGGATGAGGACTTCGGTGCCGTCTGCGTCGACCTGGGTGATGCGCAGCTCGCGCCCGTCGGGCACGGCGCCGCTCACGGCGGCGGTCAGGGTGAGGGCGACGCCCGAGGTGCCGGTCCACGCGTAGCCGTCCCCGGCCTCGCTCACGCCTGCACCAGACAGGGTGATCGTGGCGGGCACGTAGGCGTGCAGGTGCGACAGGTCGATGCCTTCCTTCTCCAGTTCGGCCCGAGCGACGTTCCAGGCTGGCGATCCCTCCGGGGCGGCCACGTACACCTGAGTGTCGGTCTTGTAGCCCTTGGCGGAGAAGGGGTCGAGCTCGAACGTGGTGAGGGTCGAGGGCAGGACAACGACTTTCGGCCCCTTGGAGCGCATGGTGATGGTCGTCATGCCCTCGCCGAAGAAGGCGCTCTCGGGTCGACCGTTCGAGGCCTCTCCGTCGGTGTAGTATTCGCCGTCAACACCGCCGCGCACGATGAGGTGGCGGGCCATGCGGTACTCGCGCGCGGTCATCCAGACCTCGCGCATCTGAGTGCCGAATTCGACGGTGTCGAGACCGGTGTTGACGACGCCTCGGGCGGTGTGCACCGATTCGGGGATGGCCAGGTCGGTCAGGCTTGTGGCGCCGTAGAACGCGCCGTAGTCGATGGTCGTGAGTCCTTCGGGCAGGACGATCCGGGTGAGGGAGGAGGCACTGTCGAATGCCCACGTGCCGATCCAGGTCGTGCCTGCGGCAACCGTGAAGTCGCTTCCCGGCCTGGCGGGCGGGTAGCGCACCAGTCGGGGGCCGGCTGGGGCGCGCTCGTAGAGGACTCCGTCCGTCACGTAGTACGAGGCATTGGCGGGGCTGACGCTCAGGGTTGCTAGGGATGGGGTCGCTCCCAGGGCCGTGGCTCCGATGGACGTCACGCCTGAGCCCAGGTGCAGCGCGGTAAGCGACTTGTTGTTCGAGAAGGCACCGTCTTCGATGGTCGTGACACTGTCGGGCAGGGTGGCGGAGGCCAGGCTCGTCCAGTTGAAGGCGTCCTCACCGATCGAGGTGAGCCTGGCGAGGTCGGGGCGCAAGTTCACGTCGTTTAGCGAGCTCGCGCCGATGAACGCGCCGTCGGGTAGGGCGGTGATGCCGCCCAGGTCGACGCTGGTCAGTTTCGTGGTGTAGGCGAAGGCCCACGAGCCTGCGCTCTGCACGCCATCAGGCAGGGTGAGCTGCGTGAGGTCGGAGTGCAGGAATGCTCGGGCTCCGATAGTGCGCAGCGTGGAGGGCATCATGACGGTGGCGACCTGCGCATTTTCGAAGGCGTTGTCGTCGATGGTGGTCGTGCCTTCGGGGATCCGGTAGTGTCCTGCGGCGTTCTTGGCGGAGGGGTAGGCGATCAAGTGGGAGTGGTCCTTGGAGTACAGGACCCCGGCGTCGCTGGTGTAGTTCGCGTTGGCGGGGTCCACCTCGATGCTGCTGAGCTTCGGCGTGTAGCGGAAGTCTCCGACGAGCTGATCGGGTCCGATGTTGGGCCCCAGGCGCACCGTCGTCAGGTTCCCCATGTTTTCGAATGACTGAAGGACGGTCTCGACGGATCGGGGCAGCGTCAGTGTTTCGATGGCGGTCATCGAGAAGGCCTCGCCGTAGATGGCGGTGAGCTGGGAGGGGTGTTCGTCGTCGTCCTGGAAGGTGATCTCCTTCAGGCCGGTGCCGTAGAAGGCACGATCGTCGATGGTGCGCACGCTGGCGGGCACCCAGACCGAGTCGAGGGCGATCGACGAGAAGCTGGAGCCGATGCCCGTAACGCCCTCGGGAATCCGGATGTTCGGATCTGTGCCCCTGTATTCCACGAGGACGCCGTTCTCGTCCGTGACGAAGTCGCCTCGGGGGTCGGGCTGGACGGTCACGGGGACGGTGACCGTCTTGGTCACCCCCGCCGCGTTGGTGACGGTCGCGGTGAGAGAGCCCGTGCCGGCCTGCTCGAAGGACTTGAACTCGGCGGAGGAGACATCATCGCGCGAGCTGACGCGCCCCAGCGAGGCGGGGGTCACGTTCCACGCGATGGTGGAGCCCTGGAGGGAGGGAGAAAGGAGGGCGTTGAGGAAGACGTAACGGTTGACGACGGCGGAGACCTCGGTGACGGACAGCTCGATGCCCGTGTCCTCTAAGACCTCGCGGACCTGGACCGTGGAGCTGGAGGTGAAGGAGGCGTCGCGCTTGTCGGTCACGGTGATCGTCGCCTGACCGAGGCCCACCGCGCTGACGCGGCCTTCCTGATCCACGGAGAGGACCGCGTCGTTCGAGGACGTCCAGACCACGTCGCCGGGGTAGACGGCCCCGGAGTCGTATGCGGCGTCGAAGGTGAGGGACTGGCCGAGGGAGAGGGCCGTCGAGGTCGGCCAGATGTCGAGCCTCGTCGTCGGGACCTCGATGGTGGGGGCAAGCACCGTCGCGGGTTGGAGGGCGCCGGTCGGGGCGGCGCCACCCGAGCCTGCCGCGGTGGCCGCCGGGACGCAGACCGTGGTCAGGGCCAGGACGCCGGCTGCCACCAGCGCGAGTGCCGGGAATCGTCGATGGGACATCTGTGCCTCACTTGATCAAAAACTTGTGGTGGGAATCGCGCACTCCTACGTGGCGCCCCTCTCCCAAGACTAACCCGCTTCCATTCGCGCCCGAGGGCCTTTCTGGCAGTTTTCTCGGCATATGTCAAACATGTGATGAGCTTGAAACACGGATATTTCATCCGTCCGATCAGAATATGAGACTGACAGGAGGGAGGACAGCAATCCCCAAGCGCGGGCTCACGCAAGCGGGGCGGGGACGACCTCGGCCACCCCCGCCCCGTTCACACAGTCGACGCTGCTATCCGACCCACCGGCCCGAGTCGGCAAATCGGTACCAGATCCCCTCGATGTGCCCCCAGCCCGTGACCATCGCACCATTGCCGGGCATCAGGTAGTACCAGGACCCGCCCTCAGCAAGCCAGCCGGTCACCATGGCGCCCGAAGCGGGGTCCAGGTAGTACCAGGAGGCCCCATCCTTCAACCAGCCCGTGGCCAGCCTGCCCGAGCCGGGCGTCAGGTAGTACCAGGACCCGCCCTCGGCAAGCCAGCCGGTCACCATGGCGCCCGAAGCGGGGTCCAGGTAGTACCAGGAGAAGGCATCACGCACCCATCCGCTCACCTGCTCGCCGGTGGGTGCATGGTAGTACCAGGACCCCGAGTCATACGCCCATCCAGTTCGCATGTAACCGGAGGGATCGAAGCGATAGACCTTACCGTCGAGCACGACGGAGATATTCTCCGGGAATCCTCCCTCCGCGTACACGAAGCGCCAGCCAAGCGGGCCCCATCGCCACGACCCGATCCTCGGGTCGGGGAAGGTCGTGGGCGCGGGGAGCGGAGCGGGCACCGGCTGGCTCTCGGCGCGGGAGGCGACGACGGGGACTGGGGCGCCTGCGTTCGGAGCGGGCCGGGCACCCGGAGCCCCTGGCGACGGCACGGCCGCAGGTAAACCACCAGTCAAGGCAAGCGTCGTCGAGCGGACAAGCCTCGTGGCATCTCGAACCTCGACGCGGAGGCTGGCCGCGGCTCCAGACGGGGTCCACGTGTAGGCGAGGGAGGAAGAGCGCGTGTCCGAGCTGCCCGACATCGCCCCCCAGTCACGCAGGACCACCTCGGCCCCATCCGCTGCGACCTCGACGAGGCGCGCCTCGCGTCCACCCAATGTCCCCCCGCTCGCGGCGACGGTGAGGGGCACTCCCCTTCCCTGTCCTGCGTTCACCGAGTACCCCGCACCGGCCTCGTTGACGCCGGAACCCGCGAGGCTCAGTACCGGCTCCTCGTAGTGGAGCAGATGGGAGGGGTCATAACCGGCGGCGGTCATCGCAGCCGTCGCGATACCCCACGCCGCCGATCCTTCGGGGGCCGCCACGTAGACGATCGTGTCGTTCTTCTGGTCGGCTGCCATCGCATCGGCGAGCTTGAGCGCGGTCAGCGTCGCAGGAAGCACCAGGACTCGCGGCGTCTGCCCCGAGAAGGAGACCCGAGTCATCCCCTCGCCAAAATACGCGCTCTGGGGGCGGCCGTTGCTCGACCTACCCTCGCTGGAGAAGACACCATCCACGCCGCCACGCACAAGGATGTGGCGCGCAATACGAGCCCCACGTGCCTCCATCCGCAGCTCACGCACCTGCGAGCCCAGCTCGACAATGTCCAGCCCGGTGTTCGTCAGCCCCGCGGCGACCCGCACGGAGTCGGGGATCTCCAGTTCCGTCAGGTTCACGCATCCTTCGAAGGCTCCCTCCCCGATGGTCTGAAGACCGGCGGGCAGGACGACACGACGCAGGGACATACTCTTCTCGAAGGCTTCGACGCCGATCTCGGTGGTCCCGGGGGCGACCACCACCTCTGTCGCCACGTTGGCCGGCGGGAAGCGCACCAGGGTCGAGGCCCCCGCCTCCCTGCGGTAGAGGGCACCGTCAGACACAAAGAAGGTGGCATTGGCGGGGCTGACGCTGATAGTCGCAAGACGCTCATCCTCATCCAACGCGTAGTCCCCGAGGGTGGACAGCGCCGCACCAACATGGAAAGAGGTCAGCGCCGTCATCTTCGCGAAGGCCTCCCCCTCGACGTTCGTCACTGATTCAGGCAGGGTGACGGAGGTGGCGCCGGTGCCGGCGAAGGCACCGTCTGCAATGCCCGTCAGTCTCCCGAGGTCGGGGCGCAGGTTCATCTCGCGCAGCGCAGTATCGTCACGGAAGGCGTTGATCGAGACCTCCCTAGCTCCGCCCAGGTCGACGCGGGTGAGCATGGGCATGTGCCAGAAGGCCGATGCGCCCATCGTCTCGAAGCCGTCCGGCAGCGTCAGCTCGGTCAGGGCGGCACCCTCGAAGGCCTGAATGCCGATGCGGCGTAGCGTGGAGGGCAGGGACACGGACCCCACCCGCGCCATGAGGAAGGCCTTGTCACCAATCGTGTCGACCCCCTCGGCAACCGCGTAGGAGCCGCCCGCACTCCTCGCGGCGGGGTAGGCAATCAGGCGCGTGCGGTCCCGCGTGTACAGGACCCCGTCGACGGACACGTAGTGCGGGTTAGAGTCGTTCACCTCGATGCTGGTCAGCTCGGGCGTCTCCGCAAAGGACCCCTCCAGCTGCCCCGCTGCGACGCTGGGCCCCAGACGAAGCGAGGTCAAGTGGGGCATCTCTATGAAGGCGTCCGGCGCAATCGTGACGAGCGAGCGGGGCAGGGACAGGTCCGTGATGGCCGTGTTCACGAAGGCACGGTTGCCGATGTGCGTCAGCCGTGAGGGGAAGTGCCCATCGTCATGGAAAGTCAACGATTCGAGAGAACTTCCAGAGAAAGCCTCGTCGCCAATGCTGCGCACGCTGGCCGGTACCCGGACGGAGATCACCCCCGTCCCACTGAAGGCGTGAGAAGCAATAGAGGTGACGCCCTCGGGAATGTCGACGGCCGCGCCCGTCCCTCGGTAACCGGTGAGGGTACCGTCCTCCTCGACGACGAAGTCTCCGGAGTCCGCAGCCTGGACCTCGACCTCAATCGAGGCGGTGACTGCGACTCCTTGTTGATTCGTCACGGTCGCACTCAGGGTACCCCTCCCGGGACGAGCGGAGGCGACCAGGGTGGCGCTCGACGCGGCCTCATGTGGGGTGAGGGTAGCGAGCGTGGAGGGGGCCAGCGACCATGTCACCGCACTTGTGAGCAGGCTGGGCGAAAGGAGTGCGTTGACAAAGACGTCGTTGCCGGGGATCAGCGTCAGCGAAGAGGCGGACAGCTCGATTCCGGTGGCCTCGGGCACAGCGCGGACCTGGACGGGAGAGACGTCGAACAAGGAGCTCCTCACCCGATCGGTCACGGTGATCGCCGCCTCACCGACGCCGACGGCGGTGACGAGGCCATTTCCATCCACGGTGAGCACAGAGGTATCCGAGGATTCCCAGGTCACGTCGGAGCTATCCGCGAGGCGCGTGTCGTACACGGCCTCGAAGGCGATGCTCTGCCCGGGCGCGAGCGCGGCGCTCCCGGGCTTCAGGGACAGGAATGACGTCGGGACCTCACGACCGGGCGACACGAAGCGGGAAGACTGTATCCCCACCCCGGAGGCGGCCGCGTCGGCCCCGAGCGCCGGGCCCGCCCCGACCACGGCGATCGATAGGGCACCGACAAGCGTGATCGCCAGCGCCGTTAGCGTTCGATGGAACATCCATCACTCCCCTCACTTGATAAACACATCAGGGGGTCGACGCCCACGCGGGCGCGACCCCCTGACAAACAATATCTCAGGAACTGTTACCGCATACCTGTCAGACAGCGCTTTAACACCGGACACCCCTGATAGATCACCCACACACAACATGCCCCCACCTGCGATAACAACGCTCCACACACCCCATCAAGCGATGCAGCACAGCACACCCATCCCCCAAACGAGGCCCGCGCCCCCAAACGTTGTCCGGGGGCGCGGGCGCATCGCTGGCACTCTCGTTGGCAACCTAGCCGATGAGCTGGCCCGACTCGTTGAAGTGGTACCACCTCAGGTAGAGACGCACCCAGCCGGTCGCCATGGCGCCACTACCGTGGTGCAGGTAGTACCAGTGACCACCCTCCTTGAGCCATCCCATCGCCATCGCACCATCGGAGGGGTTCAGGTAGTACCAGGTGGAGCCCACCTGCACCCAGCCGGTCATCATGGCACCGCCGTCCGGATTCAGGTAGTACCAGTGCACGCCCGAGAGCACCCAGCCGCTGGCCTGAGCACCCGAGGCCTCGTGGAAGAACCACTGCCCACCCTCAAACACCCAGCCGGTACGCATGTAGCCAGAGGCATCGAAACGGTATGTCACCCCATCAATGACGAGGGTCACGCTCGAAGGGTAGGAGCCGTCCTCATAGCGGTACCACCAGCCGCGACCATCCCGCTTCCAGTCACCCACCTTCGGCGTCGGGGTAGGAGCCTCAACCGTGATCGTGGCGCTCGCGGACACGAGCGAGGGCCGCGTGGGGTCAGTGACTCGAATCGTCGCCTCACCCGCTCCCACCGCCGTCACGATACCCTCACTACTGACCGTGGCCACGGCCTCGTTGGAGGAGGACCACACGACGTCCGTCACGCTCGCATCCGCAGGCTCGTGGGAGGCGCTCAACGTCACGCTCTGCCCCACCGACAGCGTCGCCGCCTCGGGAGAGACGGACAGCTTCGTCATGGCAATGGCCTTGAGGTCCACTTTCACGCTTCCCCTGTTGACCGGCCAGTCCCACACCTGCAGGTAGACGGTCGAGGGGTCTCCTCCCGAACGTTTGGCGATCTCAGAGAGCGCCACCTCGAAGTGCTCATGGTAGAGCCCATCGTCCCCAAGCTCGCCCCACCCGTAGTACTTCTGACGCAGGAAAGGCTCCCCATCTTGCGTCCACGAGACTCCAAACCCCGGGAACGGCGACGCGTCGACGGCATCAAAGGACAGCGTGCGCGCATCCCCCTCGCCCGTGATCTCCACGTTGGAGATGACGGGCGGAGCCGTATCCACCTTAATGACGTGGGTCAGCCGCTCGGTCACAGGGGATGCACCACCGGTGGTACCTTCGATGGTGAGCGTGTACTTCCCGTCCGGCAGCTCGTTCCCCTTCTCGTCGTAGCCGTCAAACCAGGGCGCGCTATCGAACGCGTCTTCCGCCCGGGTGACCTCCCAGTAGCGTCCGTTGGAGTAGGACCTGCTCTTGGGTGCGCCGCCGTACTTGTAGGAGCGCACGACCTGCCCGGCCTCGTTGGTGTAGGTGTACGTCAACGAGACGACGTCGCGCAGCAGCACGGTCCCCGGGGAGGCATACGTTCTGGCGTATTCATCCGTCGACCGGGAGATGATGTACAGGCCACGATTATTCGTGCTGATCGCCATGGCCTCTTCCGGGTCGAAGGGGTTCAACTGCCCGAGAGTCAACCGGTGGAAGGTCATCTCAGACGTGCCTATCTTCCCCTCGGAATACACGGGGCTGTCGAAGATTGGCGTATCGGCCTGGGAGCCGTAGAACCCCAGGTAAGGAACCGTCAGGTCGGGCTGTCCATCCGCGCTCGTGAAGGTCACCGCCCCCTCGATGAACGTGCCGTTGGGCGTCTTGTCAGCCACGAACGAAGCGAACTCGGCCTTCGGGTTGACGGTGACGTTCACGGTCGCATCGGACCTGGCGGGCACGGTCACCGTGTCGGCGGAGAAGGTCAGGTCAATCCCCTTTCCTGTCCAGTTCACCGAATCCCCCGTGTACAGCAGATCAAACACGCCCTCAGAAAGCGCCTGCCCGCCGAGCGTGTAGGTATGGGGGGTGTCGGAAAGATTGGTCAGCCGCACCTGGAAGGCCCACCCACTGCTACCCTCACCCAGCTCAGCCTTGGGACGCGACGGATCCGCAGCGCCCACGACGCTCGGGTACACGGACGAGGTCGTGGCGGCCAGCGCGTCCACCATGCCAGCCCCGACCCAGCGCGGGGACCAGTAGGCCCCGTCCTTCGCCCGCAGATCCACGATCGGGTGAGCAGTTCCCATCAGGAAGTTAGTCACCAGCGCACTGCGCTCCGCCTCACTCATCGACGCAGTCATCGGATCGCTCGCCAGACGCTGACGAACAAGAGCCGCAATGCCCGCAACCTGAGCCGACGCCTCGCCCGTCCCATCCATGTCACGGTATTCGTTTCCCGGGATGGCAGACCTGACATCCGATCCGGGGGCGGCGATCTCAGGCTTGAGCTTCATATCTGGAGTCGGCCCCCACGCGGAGGCCCCAAACGGGACAAACCCTTCCTTTCCGTCGGCGATAGTGAGGCCAACCCCTGCAACTGCCAGCACGGAGGAGTACGAGGCCGGAGCACCAACGGCGCCCAGATCACGCTCGCTCGTTCGCCACTCTGAGCGCCCACTGTCCCCCACGGGCGCGTCAACGCTCACTCCCACGCTAGCGAGCCTGTCAAAGACCTGCTCATACAGCGCCGACGCGTTGCCACTGAGATCACGGTTTGCCATGAAAGCCACGCAGACAACATCAGGCTTGATAACCATCGCATCATCCAAGGCTGCCAGCAGGTCGCTGTCGCGCGCGCCCCACGCCTTATCGGAGACAACCTTCGCAACAATGAGCTGAGCCTGCGGAGCAGCGCCCCGATACGTCTCCCCATTCGCGGCAGCGAGCGCCGCCATGCGAGTACCGTGCGCGTGCACCGTAAACTCCTCCGCCCCGTACTGGTACTCGGTGTACAGATCCGTGTCGCGGTCAGCGTAGTCGTAGGCAAAAGGAATCTTGTCGCTAACCCACGCACCACCCCGACCGGCATCCAGCTGGGAGATGAGTGGGACACTATCCTCCTTCGTCAGGCGCAGCGAGGCGGCGTCCATGCTCCCCGCAAAGGCATCGACCGAGGTATCGAAACTCGAATCGAGGACCTCGATGACGCGCCCACGCCCCTGGCCCGCCACCTGATCGGCGCGTGTCTTCGCCGCAGGATCAGTGATTGTCTCGTTAGTGATCCTTGAATATTCGGGATAGAAGACAGGCAGACGCGACGCCTCAACGAACGCATCGGCGACGCCCGGCACACTCTTGAGAGCTGTGAGGGCGGACGCGGGGGCCTTGATCGCGAAGCCCTCGAACGCATGGTGATAGTCCCGCACGTCCTCGATGGCGGCGCCCGCGGACGCCTGTGCCACAGCCTCGGCGATGCGCGCCTTCGCATCACGGTACGCGGCCGCGCGATCCTGACCGACGCTATCCGCGTCGAGCCGGACGATGACGGTGGCCTGATAGTCCTCCGCCGTTTCGCTGGTCGAGGAGGAATCGGCCCGGTCCGCGTCGGCCGCGACCGAGGGCGGCGTCGTCATGGTGGTGATAGCAAGGGCACCGGTCGCAATAAGCGCCAGTGCCGACAATCGACGGTGGTTCATCTGCGGCTCACTCTCTTCACAGCTGGTCGATAGGGATGCGCATCGTCGCGTATCTCCCGCGTTTAAGAGTAACCCGGGATCGACCATACAAGGATGGTTTTCTCGAATTTTTCTCACCATCTGTCAATAGCCTATTGCCTGAATTCATATGACAAACAGCCACTATGCCCAGCTTTTTACTGCAATAGCAAGGGAAGGACTAACCGCCCTGTCGTTCAGCCTCCCCAGTCGCTGTCCACGAGTCCGACAATGCGCCCCACTCATCGCACACCTCGACGCAGACGAAGGCCCGCCCCTCCCGAAAACTGACCGGGAGGCGCGGGCCTCGGCGCGACGTTCAGACCTCGATACGGGGGCTAGCCGACCAACTGACCAGCGTCGTTGAACTGATACCACTTCAGGTAGATGCGTACCCAACCGGTGGCCATCGCGCCGCTGCCGTGATGCAGGTAGAACCAGTGATCGCCGTCCTTAAACCAGCCCGTCACCATTGCTCCGTTGGAGGGGGACAGGTAGTACCAGGTGCCGCCCACCTGCAGCCAGCCCGTCACCATGGCTCCGGTGTCGGGATCCATGTAGTACCAGTGCAGGCCATCAAGCACCCACCCCTTGGCCTGGGCGCCGGACACATGGTGGTAGTACCACACCCCCCGCTCGCTCACCCATCCGGTGCGCATATAGCCATTTTCATCCAAACGGTACGTCACCCCATCGAGCTCGAGAGTCGTATCCGAGGGGTAGCTGCCGTCCTCAAATTGGTACCACCAGCCATGAATATCCCACAACCAGGTGCCCGCCTTGTGCGCGGGAGCAGGAGCACTCACACGAATAGTGACGGCCGCACTGACCGATGGCTGGGTCGGGTCGGACACCGTAATAGTGGCTTCGCCGGCGCCCACCGCGCTGATGACACCGTCCTGGCCAACCGTCGCCACGGCCTCGTTCGACGAGGACCAGACCACGTCGGTCACATTCGCGTCGTCAGGTCGATGGGCGGCGCGCACCGTCACGGTTTCCCCGATCATCATCGTGGCCGCCTGAGGCGACACCGACAGCGACGTCATCGAAACGGGGGTCACTACGACCGCGGCACTCCCCTTGTTCGCCGGCCAATCCCACGCCTGCAGGTAGAGGGTCGCGGGCTCCTCACCCAGAGCCTGCACCACCTCCGAGAGACGAACCTCGTAGTGCTGATGGAACAGGCCATCGTCTGCGCGCACGTTCGGAGCATCTTCAACGCGCCACAGCGTGAGCTCACCATCCTGGGCAGAAGAGAAACCATAGCCTGCGATCGGCGAGGAATCGGTCAGGTCGAAGGAGAGGGTGCGCGCATTCCCCTCACCCGCGATGGACACGTTCGAGACCATGGGGGCCACCGTGTCCAACCAGAAGCTGTAGCTGGTCTGATGGGTCCGGGACGAGGGACCGTAGTTGGGCGCCTCGATGGTCACCGTGTAGCGTCCATCCGGCAGCTCATTGCCGTCGGCATCGTAGCCGTCGAAGCGAGGCTGACAACCGGGCGACATGAATTCGACGTTGTGCGAGGCGCGCCAGTGCTCGTCGTAGACGGACTTATCCGAGCGGTCGCACGTGTAGCTGCGCAGGGCGTCGCCGGCCTCGTTCGTCAGGGTGAAGGTCAGCGAAGGGACAGCGCGCAAAAGCACCGTTTCCGTGCCGATGCTGCGCCGGGCCTGCTCCTGCGTGGAACGCGAGATGACGACACGGTCGGGGTCGATCCCGTCCGCCATCCGCGCATCCTCCTCCTGGAAGGGGTTGCTCTGGCCGAAGGGCATGACGCCGTGCGCGACCGTCGACCCGTAACCAACCTTGTGGTTGTTCGGCCACTGCTGATCAAAGACATTCGCCGCTCCCCACGAGCCGTAGAAACCCATGTAGGGGACGGTCAGGTCGGGTTGCCCGTCGGTGCTTGTGAAGGTCACTGCCCCGTCGATGAAGGTGCCGTTCGGCGTTGTTGCGTTCGCGTGGGAAGCGAATGCGTCCTGAGGGGTCACCGTGACGGTCACCGTGGTGCTGGAGGAGGCAGGCACGGTCACCGTGTCGGCGGAGAACGTCAGGTCGATGCCCGCCCCCGCCCAGTTGGTAGAATGCTGCGTGAACAGACCGCTCTCAACGTCCTCGGACAGGGCCTGGCCTGCGACCCTGTAGGTGCGAGCCGTGTCGGAGACGTTGGTCAGGCTCACCTGGAAGGTCCAGCCCTGGGTACCATCCCCCAGGTCAGCCTTCGGGCGGGATGGGTCTGGGGCTCCCACCACGGTCGGATACACGGGCGAGGTCGTGGCCGCCAGCGCATCCACGAGGCCAGCTCCGACGCGACGCGGCGAGTAGAAGGTCCCGTCGTTTCGGGTCGCGTCCACGAGCGGGCGCGCGGTGCCCATCAGGAAGTTCGAGACCAACGCGCTCTTCTCGGCCGCACTCGTGCCCGCGAAGGCCGGGTCGGTCGCCAGGCGCTGACGCACGAGGGTTGCGATGCCCGCGACTTGGCCCGCCGCCTGCGCGGTTCCGGGCTGACGGTCGTAATTATTGCCAGGCGTGGCGGACAGGACCCGACCGCCGGGCGCTGCAAGCTCGGGCTTCAGGCGCAGGTCGGAGGTGGCTCCCGAGGAGGAGAACTCGGAGACCTCAACGGTGGCGGGCACAGCGAGCGTCGCCGAGCGGCTCACGGTGACCTCGACGTAGCCGGACTCGGAGGCCGCGATCGCCTCGCGCAGGGCCTCTCCATCAGACTTCGTGATGGTTCCCGCACGCACGCTGAACCAGCGATTGACATCCGCCTTCTTGGGGGTGCTCGTGTCCGTCACATGAGCGACCATGAGACCGGCTGGCTTGCTCGTGAGCGACTTCAGGTTCCTCAGCTGGTGCTTGAGCTCAACGGCACGCCCCCTGTCGTCGGTGCCGCCCCAGTCTTCCAGGATGATCGTGCGCGACAGGTCCCCGTAGTTCGACCCGAGGTACTTCTCCAGGTCCGCCGCCGTACCGTTTCCCGCGTACACGACACGGTAGGTTCCCTCGCCGAGGCTCTCGAAGCCGGGCGCCTCGCCCTGGTTCATCCTCGTGATGGTGCGGTATCCGATACGCCTATCGCCGAAGGTCACGGCGCCCATGATCTCCTGCTCGTTCACGGAGGCAACCGCCAGCGTAGAAGAGTACGAGGCGGGGAAGGCAAGCATGCCATTATCCGGGTCGCTCGCGTAGCCGGTACCCCCCTCGTTGCCGGCGGGTGCATTCACCGTGATGCCCGCAGCGCTCAGGTTCTGGTACACGTGCGCGTACAGCGCCTCCGAATCGGAGCTCATCCCCTCGATGGTCGCGAAGGACACGGTCAGGACGTCGGGTGCCAGAACAGCCGCGTCGTCGAGAGCCGCCAGGAGGGCAGAGTCGGTTGCGGTTTCCCGCCCATCCTCCGTCACCTTCGCGACGATGAGCTGAGCGCCGGGGGCCGCACCTGTGAATGCGCTTCCGTTCGCGGCAGCGAGGGCGGCGACGTGTGTCCCCTGGGTGTAGGCCCCCCAGGTTTCGCGCCCATCCTCACCTGAGCCGATGACGTCCGCGTCGCCATCCCCGTAGTCATAGGCGAAGGGAATCTTGTCGCTGACCCACGCACCACCCCGGCCCGCACCCAGCCCGGAGACGAGAGACTCCGCCCCGTCCTTCGTTAAGCGCAACGTGGCAGCATCCATCTGGCCCGAGAAGGCCTCATGCGAGGTATCGAAGCGGGTGTCGATGACTTCAACGACCTGCCCCGCACCCGCCAGGGCGCTCAGGCTTGCCCGCGTCATCCGCGAGGCCGACCCAAGGGCGGGGGAATCATCGGAGTCCTCGCCGCCGTGGATCCCCCAAAAGTCGATGTCGTTCACCAGCGCATGGCGGCCCTCCACGAAGGCACCCACAACGCCGGGCGTAGCCTTGATGGCCGCCAGAGTCGATGACGGCGCCTTGATTGCGAAGCCCTGGAAGACGTGGTGATAGTCCCGCACGTCCCGGATGGTCGCACCCGGCCTGGCCTGGGCCACGGCATCGCCGATGCGCTTCTTCGCCTCGGCGTAGCGGGAGTCCTGGTCGCCGCCCTCCTGCGCGAGCCGAACAATGATGGTGACCGCGGAGTCGTCCGCCGCCTGGTTTGCTGACGAGACACGGGCGCCATTCGCATCGACCGCAAAGGCGGCCGGCACGCTGGCAGCGGTGAGAGCGAGGGCACCGGTCGTGATCAATGACAGTGCCGACAAACAACGACGAGACAACTGCGGCTCACTTTCTTAACAGTTGGACACAAGGGGCTCCTGACATCGGCTCACCCTACGGTCAGGGTAGCGCATGCCCCTCCCCCCGACACCGTTTTTTCATCTTTTTCACACGACCTGTCAACACTATCCCTCGCGTTATTTGGCGCAATATGGCGCAATCGACCACGCCCAGAGCCGACAGTGAAGGGAAATCCGACCACTGCCCACATCGCCGCGAGAACGAGTATCACACCTCTGGTCAGCACCGCGTCAGGCCGCACTGATTTGCCGAAAGGCACACGCCCCACTCGGTGAACTCGCAAAGGAGACGCGAAGATGCCGAGGGGCCGACCTTGCGGTCGACCCCTCGGCATATCCCATCAACACAGTGCGAGTTCTCCCAGATGACTCCTCATGATGCATCTCGTCGGCGCAAGCGGGCCCCTGTGGCCCGCTCTCAATTGCCTTGTGTGCCCCTACTGTAGAGAGCCAACCTGATCGCAGACCAGAGGCAAGCTGAGAATTGCCTGGGAGTGTGCATTCGAGCTTCCATACACCACACCCGGGGCGCCTCCACCCCCTCCCCCTCTGGCCCGCGCCCCCGGCAACACTCCGAGGGTGCGGACAGAGCGAGGCTCACTCGCCTACGTCGTGATTCACCGGATCAGCTGGCCACTCTCGGAGAAGCGGTAGTACCTCCACCCAATCCAGACGCGGCCGGTCGCCATCTGGCCACTGCCGGGCTTCAGGTAGTACCAGGAGTCGCCGTCCTTGAGCCAGCCGGTCTTCATCTTTCCGTTGGCTGGGTTCAGGTAGTACGAGTGCGAGCCATCCGTGATCCATCCCGTCACCATCTGGCCGGTGCCCGGATTCAGGTAGTACCAGGAGACTCCGTCGAGAACCCAACCGGTAGCCTGCGCGCCGGAGCTCGTGTGGTAGTACCAGGAGCCCTGCTCGAAGACCCAGCCGGTGCGCATGTAGCCGCGCCCGTCGAAGCGGTAGACCTGGCCGTCGATGGTCTTGCTGGTATTGGTCGGGAACGTGCCGTCGGCGTAGCGGTAGGACCATCCGCGAGCGCTCCACGTCCACGTGCCCTGAGCGGGAGCGGAGTCGGAGGAAGCCTTGACGGTCACGGCCACCGAGGTAACGACATGGGGATCCTGGCGCACGTCGAGGCGCAGGGAGGCGTCGGCGCTGGTCGGGGTCCAGGTGTAGGAGGAGGTGGACGAGCTCTCATCCGAGCTGCCCTGCATCGAGTCCCAATCCTGCAGAACCGTTTCGGTGCCGTCGGCGCCGATCTGCACCACGCGCATCTGGCGTCCACCCAGGGTACCGCCCTGCGCGGAGACGTTCACCTTCGTCGGCGTGCCCACGGAGGTCGCGAGCGTGTACCCGGGGCCGGCCTCGTTGATTCCGCTGCCCGACACCGCGACCTGCGGGCGGGTGTACTCGAAGAGGGCCGCCGTGTTGTAGCCAGCCTCCTTCATGGCCGCCTCGGTCAGCGTCCACGCCTTCGATCCCTTGGGGGCGGCGACGTAGATTTCGGTGTTCGCCTTGAGGTCAGCGGCCATGTCGGCGGCGAGCTTGATGTCCTCCACGGTCGAGGGCAGGACCAGAACGCGGGGCGTGTCGAACCAGAAGGTGAAGCTGGTCATCCCCTCGCCGAAGTAGGCGCTGTCGGGACGCCCATTGGAGGCCTTGCCCTCGTAGTAGAACTCGCCGTTGTTTCCGCCGCGCACGATGATGTGGCGCGGGGTGGAGGCGTCTCGCGGAGTCATCCACAGTTCCGTGACCTGCGAGCCCAGCTCGACGGTGTCCAGGCCGTTGTTGACCAGGCCTCGGGCTACGGTCACCGAGTCGGGGATGACGATGTCGGTGAGGTTATCGCAGCCATCGAAGGCGCCATAGCCGATGCTTGTCAGGCCCTCGGGGAGGACGACGCGGCGCAGGGACGTGTTGTTCGAGAAGGCGTAGTCAGCGAGGGCGACCGTGCCGTCGGGAACCGTGAATTCGGTGGCCCCGTTCGTGGGCAGAGACAGGACGAGGATCTTGCCCCCAATGGACTTCTGGTACAGGACGCCGCCGTCCACCGAGTAGACGGGATTGGCGGGTGCGACGTCCAGCAAGGCCAGGGACGTCGCCCCGACGAACGCGCCCTCCCCGATGGAGGTCAGGCCCGAGTCCAGGTGAACGTGGGTCAGTGAGCTGTTGCCGGAAAAGGCGAATTTGCCGATGCTCGTCACCGATTCGGGCAGCGTGACCGAGGCGATTGGCGCGTCCTCGAACGCGTAGTCTTCCACCGCGGCAAGACGGCCCAGGTCAGGGCGGAAGTTCACCTCGGTAAGCGCCTTATCGTAGCGGAAGGCGCTGTCCGACACGGCCGTCGTGCCGCCCAGGTCGACGCGCTCCAGTTTGGGCATGTACCAGAACGCCATGTTGTCCATGGATTCGAAGCCATCGGGCAGAGTCAGGGAGGTGACCTGCGAGCTCGCGAACGCTGCTTTTGCGACGCGGCGCAGGGTCGATGGCAGGGTCACGGAGGCGATCCGCGCAGACGTGAAGGCTCCCTCGTCAATCGTCGAGGTCCCCTCGGCGACCGAGTAGTGACCGCCGGCGTTCTTCGCCTCCGGGTAGCGCTCCAGGTGCGTGCCGCCCTGCGTGTACAGGACGCCGTCGAGGCTCTGGTAGTTCTGGTTGGCCGCGTCAACCTCAATGCTTTCCAAGAGCGGGGTACGCGCAAATGCCGCAAACAGGCCCTGGGCCACCACGTTCGGACCGACGTGGACGGAGCGCAGCTTCGCCATGTCACTGAAGGTCTCCAGGCCTGCCATCGTGAAAGATCGCGGCAGAGTGATGTGCTCAAGCGCCGTGTTCGCGAAGGCACGGTCCCCGATCGTCTCCAGCTGCGAGGGATGGGCGTCGTCATCCTGGAAGGTGACCTGGGTGAGCGGCTGGCCTGAAAAAACATAGTCATCGATTGCGCGCACGCTCGCGGGGATCCACACGCTCGTCAGACTCGCGTCATTAAAGGCGCTCGTAGCGATCTTGGTGACACCGTCAGGGATGCGAACATCCGTTGCAGTTCCCGTGTACGACACGAGCACACCGTCGGCGTCGACGGTGAACCCATCGGCATTGGCGTGCAGCGGGGCGGCTGCGTTAACCCGACCGGCGGCGCCTGCGTCTGCCGCGAATGCGGCTGGCACGCTGACCACGGTCAGGGACAGGGCACCGGCGAGCGCGAACGCCAGCACCGTTGACTTTCGATGGGACATCTGTGACCCCCTCTATTGCAGTTGGTAAGGGAAGGCTCCGTGTCGCAACCACGACCCCTCGTGTCAAACATATCTCTCAACAGGGTTTTTGAATACCCCCTGAGACATTCCTTCTCACCATGTGTCAGTCAATCGGTTGGGATATTTGCGCGTAGTACCATGCATCAGCCCGGGTAGACAGGGAGTATCCACAGGTGACAATACAGCCGCATATCACCCGTTTTTTCTAGGGTTGCATGACATCTTTCCACCGAATCTGACAAATCAACCGACAACCAAGATTTGTGCCATATGCGCCCCTACAAGCAAGCGCGCGCGAAGCCGCAGCACGGCGGTCCCGACCTACTGGTCGAACAAAGGCCCGCGCCCCCGGAGACTCTCCGGGGGCGCGGGCGAGGCGTCTCGCAGCTCTATCAGCTAACGAGCTGTCCCGACTCGTTGAAGTAGTACCACTTCCAGCCGATCCAGTGACCACCCGTGTACATCGCACCCGAGTCGGTGCTCAGGTAGTACCAGGAGGAGCCCTGGCGCAGCCAGCCAGTGGTCAGCGCGCCGCTGGAGTGCATGAAGTACCAGGAGGAACCGTCCTTCACCCATCCGGTAGCCATCGCTCCGCTTCCAGGCGTCAGGTAATACCAGGTCGGACCATCGAGCAGCCAACCAGTCACCATGCGACCCGTCGCCGGGTCCAGGTAGTACCAGGAGGAACCATCCTTCACCCAGCCGCTCGCCTGAGCACCCGACGCACCATGGTAGAACCACGAGCCAGCCTCGTTCACCCAGCCGGTACGCATGTAGCCGCGAGCGTCAAAGCGGTACGTGGAGTTGCCGATCTGCACCGTCTGGCTCACCGGGTAGGAGCCATCGGCGTAGCGGTACCACCAGCCGATGGAGTCACTGATCCACGCTCCGCCCTGCGGGGCAGGAGCAGGATCCGGGGTCGGCTCGGGGGCCGGGGTCGGATCCGGAGAAGGCGCGGGCGTCGGGTCCGGCGTCGGCTCGGGGGCCGGAGTCGGGTCCGGGGTCGGCGCAGGCGTCGGGTCCGGGGTGCCCGGCAGCTTCACCATCAGGGTACTCGTCAGATACGAGGCGTCGCGCACCTGGACGCGCAGGCTCACGTCCGCGCCCGACGGGGTCCACGGGAAGGTCACCGAGGAAGCCGCAGCGCGGTCCCCGCCGTCCGTCACCGTCGTCCAGTCGCGCACAAGCGTCTCGGTGCCGTCCGCACTGATCTGCACGGCTCGCACCTGCTGCGTGCCGGCGATGCCACCGGAGACCGTCGCGGTCACGTCGACCGCCGCGCCGACCTCGCCCGTGTACGTGTACGCTCCCCCGGCCTCGGCGATGTTCGCACCCGCCAGGGTCATCGACGCGCCCGTGTAGGTGTGCAGATGCGAAGCGTCGATGCCGGCCGCCTCGAGGGCGTCCTTGGCGACGTTCCACGCGGGCTCACCCTCGGCTGCTGCGACGTACACGTGGGTATCGTCCTTCTTCTCGTCGCTCAGCTCCGGCTCGAGGTCGAGGCGGGTGAGCGTGG
>ERZ772961.334-NODE-334-length-20152-cov-4.611634_pt1 | contig 20152 bp, 28 predicted proteins | sample MGYA00580677_ERZ772961 | MGnify/ENA primary metagenome ERZ772961 (study PRJEB29015, sample SAMEA2738088) | human oral metagenome | biome: human oral; feature: human-associated habitat; material: saliva | place: China | collected 2227 ... | reverse complement strand
ATATTATCACAAATTTAATTATTATTGCAATAGCATCTAGCAACTTTATTTGTGAAATGTTGTTAACAAAAACTTCACAATTAATTTTACCGATTTTAACGTACTTACATTATATATGAAAATAATTTCATTGGCTAGTTACTATATAAATACAAATGTTACGATTCTATAAAATTAAACGTAGTCACATTCAGTTTATTTCAAAAAATCCTTTAGTTGTAGCTTTTTTAATCCGAATTTTTACACCAATACCCTCTAAACCATCTTTCTTCCCTCAAAATGCGAGAATTTGAAAACGTAGTGAAAACATGAAAACAGTGTTTTTACAAAAAAAGACTAGACAGCGTCGTCCAGTCTTTTCTAAATTAAATAAATCCTGCAAAAATTTGTGCACCTATTAAAGTAATCATTCCTGAAATCACAATCGATAAACCACTCATCGCACCTTCGACTTCACCTAATTGCATGGCACGTGCCGTCCCAATCGCGTGAGAAGACGTTCCAATCGCAATCCCTTTCGCAACAGGATGCGTAATTCCTGTTATCTTACAGATAATTTCACAGAACATATTTCCTAGAACCCCAGTAAGAATAATCACCGCAACGGTAATTGTCACATATCCACCTGCCTCTTGAGACAAACCCATCCCAATAGCAGTTGTAATCGATTTTGGTAATAAGGTTACGTATTCTTCATGATTCAAGTGGAAGAGGAATGATAACACCCAAACCGTACATAGGCTCGTCAATACCCCCGCACTAATTCCTGCAAATATGGCGCCTTTATGCTTTTTCAATTGCTCGATTTGTTGATACAACGGAATCGCTAAACAAACCGTTGCGGGCGTTAAGAGATAACTTAAGCTATCCGCACTCGCATAATAGCTATCATAGTCGATTTTAAAGACATTTAATACAACAATTACGAAAATAATCGCCACAAGTAGCGGGTTAAAGATTGGCCATTTATAACGGTCACGAAGAAATACTCCGATTTCAAAGCCAATAATACTAATCACGAATCCAATGGTTGCTGTATTAAGAACGAGTTGATTCATCTTTGGCTCCTTTCTCGAGGACGTATTGCGTTACTTTTCCTGAAACAATCATCACTGCAAATGTTGTAATAATCGTGACGATGGATACCGGTACAATAATACGATGCAGCTGATCCCACGACTCGATAATTCCAACAGCTGCTGGGATAAACATCAACGACATAATCTCGATTAAAAACGTTCCTGCTTGATATACTTTTTCAATTTTAACAACCCCTGTCATTAATAAAGCCATCATTAGAACGAGCCCATAAATACTTGCTGGAATTGGAAGGGGGATGTAATATTTCATGATTTCACCGATACAGGTCACAATCATGATCCAACCAAACTGTTTAAAATATTTCATTAGATCTCCTTTAGTAAAAAAAGCACCCCATTCAAGCCGTACTCAAATCGCGTGCAGGTCTCATTTATCTATAAAAATTGAATCCGGAAAAGCATGCTCTTCCAACTTCATCTCATAGTATATTCAAATGTACGGAAAGTCAACTACAACCTGTGAACATTTGTTACTTTTAGTGCGCTAAAACAAGGCCTGCTCTTCATGAGTTTATTTGCGAAATTATCATATATGATAATTATCAAATATGATAATTACCAAATATGGTAATTTCAGTTAGATAAAAAAACACCCCGTCTAAGGCAAACCTTAAACGGGGTACTCAATTGCTATTAGTCTAAGTTTTTCATGGTTGGGAATAATAGGACGTTACGGATTGATTGGCTGTTTGTTAGTAACATAACTAAACGGTCAATTCCGATACCTACCCCACCTGTTGGAGATAAACCATATTCCAACGCTTGGATGAAGTCTTCATCATGTGGATGTGCTTCGTCGTTCCCAGCAGATTTTTCTTCTACTTGTTTCATGAAACGTTCACGTTGATCGATTGGGTCTGTTAACTCCGTGAAGCCATTTCCGTACTCTTTTGTACAGATGAAGCATTCGAAACGATCTGTGAAGCGTGGGTCTTCATCGTTTTTACGGGCTAATGGAGATACTTCCACTGGATGTCCGTAGATGAATGTTGGTTGGATTAATGTTTCTTCAACGAATGTTTCGAAGAATTCGTTCACGATATGTCCGAACGTCATTGAATCTTCTACTTTCACGCCTTTTTCTTTCGCGATTGCGCGAGCTTCTTCGTCTGTCATTTGTGGCCAGAAGTCAACGCCTGTTACTTCTTTAATGGCATCAACCATATGGATTCTCTTCCATGGAGCTTTTAATTCCACTTCATGTTCGCCATAAGGAACTAATGTTGTTCCTAATACTTTTTGGGCAACATCTGAAATAATTCCTTCTGTTAAATCCATTACATCTTTGTAGTCTGTGTAAGCTGTATAGATTTCGATTGAAGTAAATTCAGGGTTGTGAGTTGTATCAATACCTTCGTTACGGAACACACGTCCGATTTCGTATACACGTTCCATCCCACCAACGACTAAACGTTTTAAGTGTAATTCTGTAGCGATACGCATGTATAATTCCATGTCTAACGCATTGTGGTGTGTGATAAATGGACGAGCATTTGCCCCACCCGCTAATGTGTGTAGTACTGGAGTTTCAACTTCTAAGTAATCGCGGTCGTCTAAGTAACGACGGATTTCACGAATAATTTTACTACGGGTTACGAAACGGTCGAAGCTGTCACGGTTACTAATTAAGTCTAAGTAACGTTGACGGTATTGTTGTTCTACGTTTGTTAATCCGTGATATTTATCAGGAAGTGGACGAAGTGCTTTTGTTAAATGAACGAATTGTTCTGCTTTAACAGATAACTCACCAGTGTTTGTGACCATAACAGTCCCTACAACACCAACGATGTCTCCTAAGTCTGCTTTTGTGAAGACTTCGTACGCATCATCTCCAACAGCATCTTTACGCACGTAAATTTGGATTTGGCCTTTGCCATCTTGGATGTGGGCAAAACCTGCTTTCCCTTTTCCACGTTTTGTCATCATTCGACCCGCAATTTGAACGGTTACAGGCTCTTGTTCAGCAAGTGATTCCTTTGTAGCTCCTTCAAATTGGTTGTGGATTTCTTCAGTTGTATTTTTTTGTTTGAATCCAGTACCGAAAGGATCGATTCCTTTTTCGCGTAATTGACTCATTTTTTCACGACGAACTTGTAATTGGTCATTTAATGTTTCTTGTGTTTCTACTTCGAAAGACACGTTTGTTCCTCCTTTGAACGCTGCTTGTTCTTCATAACTCTCCTTATTGTACCAAAAGAAGAGGCTTTATTGAAAGTATTTCAAGGCTTTTTGCTTAAATTTCTGCCAAGCGTTGTTTTTGACGTTCTTCACGTTCTAAATGTTCTACCACGAATTGGTCTAATAACGCTTCTACTGTTTGTAAATTCTCAGCTTCATTAATGGCTACTTTTGTTTTAGAGGCACGTGGCACTCCTTTTAAGTAATAGCCCGCTAATTTACGGAATTCTTTTGTTGCGACTGCTTCGCCTTTCAGGTTGGCAAGTCGTTGTAAGTGTAATTTCGCAATTTCGATTTTCTCTGGAACGGTATTTTCAGGAAGTAATTCGCCTGTTTCTAAATAATGAACCGTTTGACGAATCATCCAAGGGTTCGCTAAGGCTGCACGTCCAATCATAACGCCGTCTACGCCTGCAATATCAATCATGCGTTTAGCATCTTCTGGAGAGCGAACATCCCCGTTTCCAATTAAAGGAATGCGCGTTAAGTTCTTCTTCACCTCTCCTAGGATTTCCCAATCGGCTTTCCCATCATACATTTGAACACGAGTACGGCCATGCATCGCAACGGCGCTCGCACCGGCACGTTCTGCAGCAAGGGCATTTTCAACCGCATATAAATGCTCGTGGTCCCATCCTGTACGCATCTTCACAGTCACAGGCTTATCAACTGCGTCTACAACTGCCGCAACCATTTCGTAAACTTTATTCGGGTCTAACAGCCATTTTGCTCCGGCTTCTGCCTTAATGACTTTGTTGACCGGGCATCCCATGTTGATATCGATAATCGCCGCTTCTGTATTTTCAGCTACATATTTCGCCGCTTCGACCAAAGTATCTTTATTCCCGCCCATGATTTGAACGCTCAGTGGATACTCGTTTGGCTCGATATGAAGCATGCTTAATGTTTTCTCATTACGAAATTGAATCCCTTTGTCACTAATCATTTCGCAAACCACTAAACCGGCACCGAATTCTTTTACAGTGACACGGAAAGCAGAGTTTGAAATCCCAGCCATTGGGGCTACAACTACGCTATTGTCAATTTGAATATCTCCAATTTTGAAACTCATCTTAATCTCCTTTTTCAATCTTTTGAATCGTCTATCAAGTGAACGGCTTCCTTTCAACCAATCGAAAAGCACGAGTTGCATCACCAATAGTGAGTGCGACTCGTGCGCTAAGTTCACTTATTTCTTGCCGGATTATTGTACCATAACCTGCAGTTTCTTGCATTTGTTTCCCCTTAATAAAAAAGTCGTATAGACAACAGGAAGTACATCACTAGGAAACCTCCTGTCAACACTAACTGCCATCCCGTTTTTTCCACTGTTTTTAGTTTAAACGAAATCCAACTAAACAACAAGAAACTGAGAAGAAAGCCTCCTGCCGCAACTGCTAAAATATACAGCATCACAAGGAGCAATCGACCCCCTACTAAGAAATAACCCCCTGTTCCTAACATCGCCACAAAGAAAAGGGCCCACGAAATCCACATCAAGACAGTAGCAACCTTATGCATCTTTACTAAGCCTGGTTGTTTTTCAAAATGTCGTGCTTCCATAAATCGCTTCCTCCTATACCCTTCTTACCAAATATGAATCACTCCGGTAACTAACAAATACTGAAAAATGAACCAAGCCCCTGTAATCAGTAGTTGCCACCAAGTATTTTTTAACGATTTTTCTTCTACCGCAATTAAAATGTGCATCATGAAACTAATAAACGCCATGATCATGAAAATCGGCATAATGAAGATAGCAATTAATAGCCCTCCTGGGACGCCACGACTGGTCGCGAAAATCCATTGTGGCACTAATCCAATCCACATCAAGGCTTCTGCGATATTTTTTGTTTTCTCTAGTTTCATTCAAAACCTCCAATATTATCGAATCGTTTGTTTCTGAATTTGTTTAGCAAGTGATTTTGGAGCTAGCGACAAGAAACAAATGGCAATTCCAAATAAGAACACCACTAATCCAATCACTTCAAAAACGCTATTGAACTGCGAAAATACACCGAGCATGAATGCAAAAATAATGACAGAAACACCGACCTTACGAACGGCCTTTGCAGTGGCTCTGTAATAATCTTCAATCGTTTCAGGTGTAACCGATGTATATTGCAACTTCACAAGTTCCTGATATGATTTTCTCCAATAATTCATCCCCATCCAGAAGATTCCGCCGATGGTCATCGCTGAAAATAGCACTAAAATAGCTGCACCGATTTCGTCCATATTTTCAATAGTTTTTACAGATGAATCCATCTCATCAAACGTCACCAGTGTAACCACCCCACAAATAAATGAGATAAGGGTAAACCACCCTGCTCTGTTTGAACCTTTTCGTTTCATGACAACCTCCTCTATGTTAGGTTCAGTATAAACAAAAATGAGCCGAGACCATAGCCTCGGCTCATTTATTTTAACAATTCTTTATTAATCTAAAATAGTGAATTTCTCGATAAACAACGGACTCACTGAACGGTTTTCGTGAATACGACGAATCGCTTCCGCCATTAATTGGTCAACGCTGATTTGAACAATCTTGCCACCTGTTTTTTCTTCAGGAACTTCGATTGAGTCAGTTACAACGACCTCTTTAATCACTGAGTTGTTAATACGTTCTAATGCTGGTCCAGATAATACGGCGTGCGTACAGCAAGCGTACACTTCTTCAGCACCTGCATCTTTAATCGCTTGTGCAGCAAGAGTGATTGTTCCAGCTGTATCAATCATATCGTCGATTAATACGGCAACTTTCCCTTTCACTTCACCGATGATATTCATAACTTCTGCCACGTTTGCTTTTGGACGACGTTTATCAACAATCGCGATAGGTGCGTGTAAGAACTCAGCCATTTTACGAGCACGAGTTACCCCACCGTGGTCAGGAGATACAACAACGATATCTTTATCTTTGAAGTTGTTTTCTAAGAAGTGGTTCGCAAGAAGTGGAGCTCCTAATAAGTGGTCCACTGGAATGTCGAAGAACCCTTGAATTTGGGCAGCATGTAAATCAAGTGTTAACACACGGTCTGCACCGGCTTGAGTAATCATGTTTGCAACTAATTTTGCAGTGATTGGTTCACGAGATTGTGCTTTACGATCTTGACGAGCGTAGCCATAGTAAGGAATAACAATGTTAATTGTTTTGGCACTCGCACGGCGTAATGCATCCACCATGATTAATAACTCCATTAAGTTATCATTTACTGGATAAGAAGTTGATTGAACGATATACACATGGCAACCACGTACACTCTCATCGATATTGATTTTAATTTCGCCATCGCTGAATTGAGTAACAGAAACTTTACCAAGTTCTAAACCGACTTCTTCAGCAATCTTTGCCGCTAAAGGACGATTTGAGCTTAAAGCGAATATTTTTAAATTAGGATCGGAATAATGTTCCACAATGATAACCCCCGAAGTTTATTTTATAGTACTATCATACCGTTTTTTATTTGATTTTTGAATATTTTTGCTAATTTTTTTTGGAAAAAATTTTAGTCTTTTTGAGCAGATGGTAATTTTGAAGCGTAATCTTCTTTATTCACTTGACGAGAACGTGCAATGGCTAGTGCTCCATCTGGAACATCTTCGGTAATCGTTGAACCTGCTGCAATAAACACATCATCTCCAACGGTAACTGGAGCAACGATATTCGCATTACATCCGATAAACACATGGTTCCCGATTGTCGCACGGTGTTTATTTTTACCGTCGTAGTTTACAAACACAGTTCCACAACCAACGTTAATATCTTCGCCAAGGTCCGCATCCCCAATATAAGTTAAATGACCTACTTTAGTATCGGCACCAAGCGTTGAGTTCTTCACTTCTACAAAGTTACCAATATGAACACGTTCGCCTAATACAGCATTTGGACGTAAGTGTGCAAATGGACCTGCATTGCTGTCTACTTTCATGTGTGATTCTTCGATGTTTGCTGCTACAAGACGAACACCATCTTCTAACACGCTGTCACGAACCACACTGTGTGCTCCGATGAAGCAGTTTGAGCCGATGACTGTTTTACCTTTTAAGACAACACCTGGTTCAATCACAGTGTCTGAACCGATTTGAACCGTTGATTCGATATAAGTTGCTTCTGGGTCGATTAAAGTAACCCCGTTACGCATATGTTCTTCGTTGATACGGTTACGCATATATTTCTCTGCTTTTGAAAGAGCCACGCGGTCGTTTACACCCATTCCTTCATCGAAATCTTTCATTGGATAAGCAGAAACCACTTCTCCACGTTTCTTCAAGATTTCTAATACGTCTGGTAAGTAGTATTCGCCTTGTGCGTTGTCATTACCAACTTCTTGTAGTGCACTAAAGAGCGCTACATTATCAAAGCAGTATGTTCCAGTGTTGATTTCTTTTACTTTTTGTTCTTCAGGAGACGCATCTTTTTGCTCCACGTTTTTAAGAACGGAACCATCTGCGTCACGAATCACACGACCATATCCTGTTGGATCTTCAGCAATCGCAGTCAGAATCGTTGCTTTTGCCCCTGTGCGTTCATGCTCATCCATTAAAGCTGAAAGAGTTTCGCTTGTTAATAATGGAGTATCTCCACAAATCACAATCGTAGTCCCTTCTTTTCCTTTTAGAAGAGATTCTGCTTGTAAAACGGCATGTCCTGTTCCTAATTGCTCTGCTTGAACTGCATACGAAACACGGTCCCCTAGATGATTTTGCACCATTTCAGCACCATGTCCAACAATCGCTACGATTTCAGTAGCTCCTGTTTTTTCTACTTGATCTACAACGTGTTCCACCATTGGTTTCCCGCATACTGGATGCATCACTTTGTAAAGAGCAGATTTCATACGAGTTCCTTTACCTGCTGCTAAAATAATTCCGAATTTTTCTTTCATAATAAGCTCCTCGCTCTTTGAATTTCTACCCTCTAATAGTATAGTAGAACGCTGTTTTTTTCAAGGGAACACTGAAAGAGGGCTTTTTATATTGTTTTGTCTAAATTTAAATAGACACTAATGAATATAACTTTCCTTTTGTACTTCCGCTAGCAGTCAGTAAGCCGACTTTGACAAACAACGATAAGTAGCGTCGGACCGTTGCAGCACTCAGCCCTGTGAGTTCTTGTGCTTGCTGATTACCGATATTCCCATACTGTTCAAGATACGCCTTTACTTGTTCAAAGACTTCTCGTTCTTTAGGTTTTAAAGCTGGCAAGACGACATACTCAGACTTTTCTTCTTCGATGCGGTCAGCTACCTTCACTTCTTCAAACGTTTCTAAAATCACTTCAAGCATGAATTCGACAAAGACAGTTGCATCATTTTCCTGGTTACTGATAGCGAGCGCATCATAGTAGCCTTGTTGATGTGTATGAATCACCGACTCAATCGGAAGCCATTCGAATAGCGGATTCCATCGACTCAAAATTAAACTTTGCCACAATCGTCCCATGCGACCATTTCCATCTTCAAAAGGATGTATCATCTCTAATTCAAAATGAACGAGACAGGATTTTACTAAATCGAGCAAATCGCTGTTCTTAGCCCACGAGAATAACTCTTCCACGAGACTTGTAACAAACTGCGGACGTGCTCCTATGTGAACCACTCGTCCACTCGTATCATAAACGCCCACATCTCTTAATCGAAACTGCCCTGGATGCTTTACAAGGCCATGCGTCAACAGACGGTGCGCCTCTAAGAAATCTTCTACTCTATACGGGTCCATTGAAAATACATGCTCGTACGCCTCATACGCATTTTGGACTTCATGAATATCCTTTGGCGGTCCTAGAACTCTTCGGCCTTCGATAATATCCGTCACTTGTTCTAACGTCAGACTATTATTTTCAATCGCTAACGAGGATTGAATCGAGCGGATTCGGTTTTCCTTGCGCAATAATAGTGGACGTCTCTCAATGGAATATTTTGTCAGGAGTTCTGCAATATGATGCACTAGCACTAACATCTTTTCGGTAATTTGAAAATTCGGTTGCATCTTTCACACCTCTCTTTTCTTTAATTGTAATGGCACTATCTTATAGAATCAAGCGAACAGCGAGCGGATTATGAGCGAAAACGAAGCTCTTATCAAGGCTCTTTTTCATTTATTTTTGTAAAGTGAGTTTTGGCTATTGATTTATTGTATACACAGAACTATACTACTGTATATACAGTAAGGAAAGGGAGAGTTTTATTCTGATGAAAAATGTTCGTTTTATGACACTAACCGCACTATTAACCGCAATCGCCATCTTCATTCCGATAGCGATGCCTCTAAAATTGGTGATTCCACCTGCTTCGTATACACTCGGAAGCCACGTTGCGATTTTTATTGCAATGTTTATTAATCCGTGGATGGCCATCTTCGTCGTCCTAGGATCATCGTATGGCTTCTTTATTTCCGGAGCGTACCCACTCGTCATCGTTTTCCGCGCGCTATCGCATATTCTCTTTGCGACACTTGGAGCCTTTTTCCTACAGAAATATCCAAAGACACTAGAAAACCGCAAAGCCTCATGGATTTTCAACTTCGTATCGGCGCTCATTCACGCAGTCGGCGAAGTATTAGCCTGCCTACTTTTCTACTCGGTTTCAGGGACGGATCTTCAAAGCATGTTTTACGTACTCTTCGTTCTAGTCGGATTTGGTACAGTGATTCACAGTATGGTAGACTATGAATTAGCACTAGCGGTGTATAAAGTTCTACAAAAAAGACGTTAAAAGAGGAAAACTATGCCAAAAGAACGAAAAGCTGAATTACTGAAACTGCTGAAAAACGCGCCAAAGCCACTCAACGGTCAAAGCCTGGCGGATCATTTCCACGTGACACGACAAATTATCGTACAAGATATCGCGCTTCTTCGCGCTGACGGGGCAACGATTTTATCGACTAACCGCGGATATGTCTACAAGGAGCAAGAGAGTTCGCCGTACGTTCATCGCCTCTTTAAGGTCAAACATGATACCAAGGCAATCGAAAGTGAACTGCTGGCGATTGTCGATAATGGAGGTCGTGTGCAAAACATTCAAATCGACCACCCAGTCTATGGCGAAATCCAAACGCTCGTGAAACTGACCTGTCGCCGTGACGTTCAGCACTTCTTGGAGCAAATCCATCAAGCGGACTTCCGCCCACTGTCTTCTTTAACAGACGGTGTGCATTATCATCTGGTAGAAGCTGAGAACCAACAAGATCTCGACTATATCGAAAACGCCCTCGAACAATTAGGGTATTTAGTGAAAGAAGATTAAATGAAAGGAGCACCACACAAATCGTGTGGTGCTCCTCTTACTTATGGTCTATAGTGTTCTTTAGAACTATGCCGTTTCCCTAAGCGTTTCGCCTGAGCTTCTGTCATTTCCACAACATTTCCCCAGTTTGTATTCGATGGCATATTTTCTTTCACATACCAATACACATCCGATTTTCCTTTTTTGGCTACATACACTGTGCGATATTCTTCTTGATTTACCGTCGTTTCGGTGACCGCTTCAGTCTGGGCAACTGTTGTTTCTACTTTTTTCTTAGCAAATAACGGTTCCGCATTTCCTGTCGCATAGTCGATTTTTGCATTGGGCGAAGTGTTATCCAGAGTCACATGAGTCACGCCATCTTTATCAATGTTCTCTTGTTTGGTTCCAAAAGAAATTTTCATAAGGGTTCCATCGCTCTTTATTCCCGCATACTGCAACTCAATTTTTCGAGGGATCAGTTCATCCCCCTCATAAATTGGCGTCACTTTATAATCCAACCAATCATTCGGATGCGCATTAATCCAATCAGAGAGGCTGTTCTCATAGAAAAGCATCGCTGTTTGGTTTGCGGAATCCTTATCGGACAAACTGCCTGTATTTAATAGGGCTGTCATTGGTGTTAAATTCCGTAACTCATTATCAAGTCCGCTAAATTGGTATCCGACTAAATGTCCACGATTCATCAACCAAGCTTCTTTCCCACTTCCTGAATCATCAATTGGCATCTTATAATTATGCCAACCAACTGGATCTACACTGATTTTCGGTTCTCTTTTTGCTTTCGGCTTATCTTTGATATTCAGTTGAATATGAGCTGATGTCGAACGCTCTAATTTATCAAGGTCTCCCAAAACCAATTGTTTTTCCTTCTTAAACGGAAGTAACGAATCTGGCAACTTCGCAGGTGCCACTGTCGTCGTTTCAACTGTTGTGACTTTCGCTACCGACTCTGTTGTAACTGTTGTCGCCGTCGACTCTTCTTTGTGTCCCCCACACGCTGCTAAAGAAACGCAAGCGACTACTAATAACCCCAATTTCCAATTCGATTGAATCTTCACCCTAATTCCCCCTAATTTACTTTGTTAAAAACCACACTAACTAGATTTAGTATAGCCCTCCTTCATCCTGAATACAATAGAGTTTTTATTTAAATTTCGTCCTTTCTGGTGAAAAAAACGTATAGGGTATATCACTAACAGAAAAAGACCTGACATTTCTGCCAGGTCTCTTACGTTATCCCTAATTCAACTCTATGATTTGCTAAACTAAGAGCATTGAACTAGATTCTTCGATATTAAAATTTGTATGTTGAAGAATATTTGTCACGTCTCTTAATTCATGAGACACCCTCAATATCAGAATTTTCTTTTTCCTCTTCATAATGAGGTAATAAATAACATACCTTCCAATCAGAGCCTTTCGAATCAAATCTGTTGGAACAAATTTGTTTTCTAAAACTTCTCCACTCTCAGGAAATGTACAAATCCGATTGAACCCTTTCGTCAGTGCATCCATAAAATGAGCGGCTGATTGTGGAGTCATTAATCTCTTGGAAAGATAATAGAGAATTCCTTCAATATCATTATTCGCTTTTTCGGTTAGTTCAAACTCATATTCCATACTTCTCCCTCAATTTTAGAAGCGCCTCTTTTCCATCTAGCACACGACCTTCTTCGACATCTTCAAGTGCTTCAATTAATAAGCGAGCTTCTTCCATTTTTTGAATCGTGCTTTCATAATATTCGATATCCATCACGACTAATCTCCCATACCCATTTTTAGTTACAAAAATAGGGCCTTGCTCTTCTTTGCATTGTTTTTCTACTTCAACTGTGTTTTTTAAATCTCTCATCGGAATAATTTTCATATTCATTCCTCCTTTTATTTTATGACTTAATTGTACCATAATTTAGCCACAATTTCATTTACCCTCCTCTCATCATTTAATTACGTTATTTTTTCTCAATGTGTCTTTTATAAAAAAAGAAAGACCTGGCATTTCTGCCAGGTCTAATATTTTCTATTCAGAAGCTAACCACTGATTTGCCCACTCTAGAACCGGTAATTCGCGGTTTGCTAAGAGGACTCCCCACGGTTTCGCCGCACATCGTTTATATTCTTCGACGGCTTCTTCATAAGTGAGTTTCAACGTCGACAACTCGAACTCCTCTAGTTCTTTTGGAGTCATCTCTGTTTTCCCAAAACTGGTCACCCGGCAGAGGAAATAGTGGTTCACATTATGACGGTGAATCTGATTGTAGTAATCACTAACCGTGCCAATCTTGCACAGCACCTCTACACTAACGCCGAGCTCTTCCTTCAACTCGCGATGAATTGCCTCTTCAGGTGTCTCGCCAACTTCTACGCCACCGCCAGCTGTTTCGATAAAAGCTCCGTTGCCGAAAATATCGTCTCTACAAACTCGGACAAAGTAGAAAAAACCTTCCTCGTCCACAACAATCGCACGAGCAACGTGTCGAACATGCGTAATCTCCGTCTTCTCCCACTGCGTATCTTCTAATGTTAATGCTAATTCCTTCACGGCCAAGCTCTCTTTCTACAGTATTTCTCTACGTAAATATCATTAATAACACAAATAGTACAAGTAATCCAACACCTAAGGTTAACGCAATCTTGCCAACACGAATCGCATCTGCATCCGTTTGACTCCCTACCTTCTTACGAGCTTCAAAATCATTGATAAGCCCAAACTTCTTTTTGAATACGATGAGATATCCAAAAGTTGAGAATGTGATTCCTAGTGCGAGTAGGATTATTTTTAATAATAACATTTTCCTCACCTCAGATTTAGCTGAAACTACCATGCTTTCAGCCTTAATTCACTACTATTATCTCTCCTCCAATACAAAAAGACAATATAAACTTACAATTAATCCCTTTCTACCGCTTCTTTTAATATTATTTGGAACATGATAAAATAATAACAAAAGTACATTTGGGAGGGTTTTATGAAAAATAAAATTTTATTAACTTCTGTTACTATCCTGTCTGCACTAATAGTAGCGGCTTGCGGGAACGACAAAAAGAATGCGCCCGAAACAACTGCGACTCCAACAACAGAAGTAACTACAACTGTAACAACTACAACAGCTCCTACAACAACGACTGGAACTTCTGAAGCAAAAGAAGTCTCACTGGCTGACACTCACCGTGTAGGCCGCGGGGATGTCGGTTATTTCAACGTTCCTAAAGACTGGGTAGAATACAAAGATCCAAACGGTGGCCCTCAATTCCAATACGCCACAAAAGATCCATACAATATGATTACGATCAATGGATATGGCAAAGACCAATTAACCGTCAACGCTGGCGAATCTTTTGGGGCTGAGTTACTAGCTAACCGCTTGTATGAAGGCTGGCAATACAATCCTAAAGTCGAAAAAACGCAAAAGGAAAATACAAAATTTGCTGGCGAGGATGCTTTCCTTATTAAAATTCAATTGAAAGATGGCAAATACTTGTTCCAATGGGTTTTCCAAAGAGACGAAAAAGTATATGACGTTTTACTGGAAGGAACAGAGGATACTGTCACAACAATAAGACCTATTCTTGAACAATCTTGGGGCTTAGATTCAAAAACTCCCGGGAAATAAACAAAACTCTAAACTAAATCAAGGAGAACAATCATGATGAAAAACAAAATTTTATTAGCTTCTGTGACTGTCCTGTCTGCTTTAATAGTGGCGGCTTGCGGGAACGGAGAAAAGAAAGCACCAGAAACAACGGCAGCTCCAACAACAGAAGTAACGACAGCTACACCAACTACGACTGCTCCAACAACAACTGCTAGCGCTTCTTCTGATGCAAAAGACATCTCACTTGGAGATACTCAACGTATAGGACGTGAAGATGTTGGCTATATCAATGTCCCTAAAGATTGGATAGTATACAGCAGCTCAAAATATCCTGATCTATTCCGATATTCTTCACCAGATAAATACACTGTTTTATTACTCAAAAGTTTTAGTAAAGAGCAATTTAAACTTAACGATGGGGAACCATGGGGAGCAAAAGCAGTTGCGGACCGCATGTATGTTAAATGGAAAGATGACAAACAACAGACTAGTTTGGACGCCGTCAAGACAAAATTCGCTGGAGAAGAAGCTTTCTTATTAAAAGTAACATTTACAGACGGAAAAACTCTATTCGATTGGTTCTTCCTAAAAGGAGATCTCGTCTATCGAGTTGCAATCGAAGGTACAGAAGAAACAATTAACTCATTAAGATCTATTTTACAAAATACATGGAGCTTAGAACCAAAATTTCCTAGACAATACTAAAAGAGACTGATTCGCACATTTTCACAGTTCGAGAAAAATGAGTTCTCTATTTAAATTCAATCTAAAGAATGGTAAAATAGCCTTGTGACAACAACTTTTAAGGAGAACAATCATCATGAAAAACAAAATTTTATTAGGTTCTGTGACGCTTCTGTCTGCTTTAATGGTAGCGGCTTGCGGAAACGGAGAAAAGAAAGCAACGGAAACAACTGCAGCACCAACAACAGAAGTGACTACAGCTACACCAACTACTGCAGCACCAACGACAACTGCAGGAACTTCTTCTGAAACAAAAGAAGTATCTCTTGAAGATACTCAACGTATCGGACGTGAAGATGTTGGTTATGTCAATGTTCCTAAAGAATGGAAAGAATTCAAAGATTTAAACGGCGGCCCTCAATATCAATACTCTGCATTAGATGCATACAATATTGTGACATTAAATGCCTTCACTAAAGAACAAGCACAACCTGGCAATGGTGAAACATGGGGCGCAGAAATGGTTGCAAACCGATTATATGGCACGTACCAAAAAAATCCTAGCATCGAAAAAATCCAAGGTGCTAAAACAAAAGTGGTCGGAATGGATGCTTTTCTAGTTCAAATTCTTACAAAAGATGGTAAATATTTCTTCACCTGGGTCTTCCAAAAAGACGACAAAGTATATTCAATAAGCTTTGAAGGAAATAAAGAAACACTTCAAAAAATGTTTGACTTGATTGAACAAACATGGGGCTTAGATCCAAAAACTCCAGGAAAATAATCAATAGTTACTGAGACTAATCCCTATGATTAGTCTCTTATTTTATACGCTTTTGGGTTTTATTTAAATTCCATCTCATTAATGGTAAAATAGACCCATAATAACTGTTAAGGAGAACAATTAGTATGAAAAACAAAATTTTATTAGGTTCTGTGACGCTTCTATCTGCTTTAATGGTAGCCGCTTGTGGAAATGGAGAAAAGAAAGCTACGGAAACAACTGCAGCTCCAACAACAGAAGCAACTACAGCTACACCAACTACAACAGCACCGACAACTACTGCGGGTGCTTCTTCTGAAACAAAAGAAGTTTCACTGGCAGATACTCAACGTATCGGACGTGAAGATACTGGTTATGTCAATGTTCCTAAAGACTGGGTAAGGTTCAAAGAAATCCAAGGAAACAATCCACAACAGTATCAATACACAGCAGATGGATACAATGTTGTGACATTAACCGGCTATCCTAAAGACAAAGTAAAAGTTGGAAATGGTGAAACTTTTGGCGCAGAATTAGTGGCTAACCGTCTATATAGTACATACGAAAATAATTCTGAAATTGCTAAAATCCAAGGGGCAAAATCCAAAGTGATTGGGCTTGATGCTTTTGTCATCCAATCTCTCACAAAAGATGGAAAATATTTCTTTACCTGGATCTTCCAAAAAGACGAGAAAGTATATACAGTAGCCTTTGACGGAGACAAAAACACTCTTCAAAAAATGATTGACTTGATTGAACAAACATGGGGCTTAGACCCAAACACTCCTGGAAAATAATCAATTGTTAATTACTGAGACTAATCCATGCGATTAGTCTCTTTTCTTATGCTCTATTGGCCCTCTTTTTTAGCCAAAAAAATTTCCTAGTTGATTTTTCATTCACGTGTGATATAATACGAGTATAATAAACCTATTAAGGAGAACATTTATCATGAAAAACAAAATTTTATTAAGCTCTGTAACGCTTCTATCTGCTTTAATGGTAGCCGCTTGTGGAAACGGAGAAAAGAAAACAGCGGAAACTGCTGCAGCACCAACGACTGAAGTCGCTAAAGAAACTACAGCTGCACCAACAACTACTGCTAAAACAACTACTGCTAAAACAACAACTCCTGAAGCTTCTTCAGAGACAAAAAAAGTATCTCTTGAAGACACTCAACGTGTTGGGAAAGATAATATTGGCTATGTCAACGTCCCTAAAGACTGGGTAGTATTCAAAGCCTCAAACGACCCTGACAGCTTCTATTATTCGTCATCAGATCAATATAATATTCTGTATCTAAATTCTTATCCTAAAGATCAAGTTAAACTTAATGATGGTGAAACGTTTGGCGCAAGATTAATTGCGGACCGTATATTCAATAACTTGAAAAATGATAAAGAACAAACTAGTCTTCAAGGCGTAAAAGCTGATTTTGCAGGAGAAAAAGGTTTCTTAATAAAAGCAACATTCTCTGATGGTAAAACCATGTTCGAATGGATCTTCCAAAAAGGAGACACAGTTTATATAGTCTCAATCGAAGGAACAGAAGAAATGGTTAAATCGTTAAGACCTGTTTTTGAACAATCTTGGGGCTTAAATGCAAAAACTCCAGGGCAATAATTAAAAATGATGAAATAAATTAAGGTTAGACCCGTTAGGAGAATAATTTTTATGAAAAACAAAATCGTATTATGCTCTGTAACGCTTCTATCTGCTTTAATGGTGGCGGCTTGCGGAAACGGAGAAAAGAAAACAGCGGAAACTGCTGCAGCTCCAACGACTGAAGTCGCTAAAGAAACTACAGCTGCACCAACGAAAACAGCTCCAACGACTACTGCTGGTGCTTCTTCTACAGAAAAAAAGGTATCATTTGAAGATACTCAACGCGTTGGACGTGAAGAATATGGTTATATCAACGTCCCTAAAGACTGGGCAGCATACCAAGATAAAAACACTGGTACTCAATTCCAGTTTTCTTCACCAGATAAATACAATGTGTTATCAATGAAGGCGTACACTAAAGATGAAATTAAAGTGAAAGATGATGAGAAATTCGGTGCAGAATTACTTGCCAACCGTTTGTATAACAACTGGGAAAATAACAAACAAGTGAAACAAGTACAGGGTGTAAAAGCTAAATTTGCTGGAGAGCAAGCTTTCTTAGTAAAAGTAGTATTTACAGATGGAAAATACATGTACGAATGGATTTTCCAAAAAGGCGAGAAAGTTTATGATGTCGCACTCGAAGGTACAGCAGATACAATCAATACTTTAAGACCTTTCTTTGAGCAATCATTTGGCTTAGATCCAAACACCCCAGGAAAATAATGACTAACATACTAAAAGAGACTAATCACACATGGATTAGTCTCTTTTGTTATACTCTTTGCTTTTATGCGAAAACGTTGCCTATTTAAATGAACTCTAAAAAATGATAAAATATTTGTAAGTCAACCACTTTAAGGAGATTCAGCATTATGAAAAGCAAAATTTTATTCGGTTCTATGACGCTCCTATCTGCGTTTATACTAGCGGCATGCGGAAATGGAGAAAAGAAAACAAACGAAACTACAGCAGAACCAACAACAGAAGTAACGACAACTGCTCCTACAACAACTGGGGGTACTTCTTCTGAGACAAAAGCAGTCTCATATGCAAACACTCAACGTATCGGAAATGATAATATTGGGTATGTTAATGTTCCAAAAGATTGGATACGAAGCACTAAAAATGAAAAGCTATTCGAGTACGATTCAAAAGATGAAAATAGCCTCGTCATACTACAGTCTTTCGCTAAAAGTGACGTACATCCACAGGATCAGCACGCTTTTGGAGTAAAACTCATTGCTACTCATTATTATAATACCCTCAAAGAAGAGGACGGTGTGGCAAATATAGACGGTGAATGGTCAAAGGTAGGTGGAGAGAACGCCTACGTGCTTAAAACACACACAAAAAATGGAAATTATATTTTTCATTGGATTTTCCAAAAAGGCGATAAAGTATACGTCATCGTACTTGAAGGTACTGAGCAAGATATCAAAACCTTCAGACCTATGCTCGAACAATCTTGGGGCTTGGATCCAAACACTCCAGGAAAATAATCACTCATATACTAAAAGAGACTAATCACACATGGATTAGTCTCTTTCTTTATCCTTATACTCTTGTAGCCCACTCTTCGCGCAAAATCCCATACTTCACGCTGTCATAATACTGACCTTGATAGTAACGGACTTTACGAATTTGCCCTTCTTTTAGGAATCCTAATTTCTCAGCAACGGCCATCATTGCACCGTTCCCGCTCCAAGTCGTCATTCCAATATGTTCGAGCGCATCGGTTTCGTGGAAAATGGCATCCACCCACTTCGTTAGCGCGGTAGTCGCAACTCCCTGACCCCACAACTGGTCATCGTAAATCACAATCCCGATTTCTAGCCATCGTGTGGCTTCATCCACCCATGATTTTGAAACCATCCCAACAGGCAGACCGTCAACTACAATACATCTACAATCTTCGCTCATTAAAAAGGCTGCAATAGGGCTTTCTTCAAAGCTTTTAGCATCGTCAAACTTGCGATAGTCATTAAAATACGGCGCGTTAAACTTCGTCCACTCTGGCTTCTCCGTTGAAAAGCCACTCTTCCAAATCGTTTCAAGGAAGCTTTTGTTAAAAGGAACTAGTTGCATCTCGGTCGTTTGTGTTAAGCTTTCCACTGATTCATTCCTCCTTCAACATTTACCACGTCAAAACCTTTTGTCTCCAAGAACTTGCAGGCACGTTCAGAACGCATGCCGCCTTGGCAAATCACGTAGTAGCGTTTGGACGCATCCAACTGCTGATATCCATTCTCTAACGTGCTAAGTGGCGCATTCTCAGCACCTTCGATATGCCCTGCTTGAAATTCTTCCACTTCACGAACGTCTAGAATCGTAAGGTCCTCTTTTTGATGCAACGCTTGAAATGCTGCTGGTTCAATTCTTTCCATTTTCTTACTCCCTTTCTCCTACTTCATTTTCTCTCACTTCCTACCGTATCATATTCCAGTGAAAATACAAAGCGCCATGAACGAATCCATGCATGGCACTGTCATTATTTAATATTATGTTTGTTCATCTTTTGTTGGAAAATTCCAGTGATGATTTCACGCAATTCTTCGCGTTCTTTTTCAGGAAGTTCTCCTTCTTGTTTTGCGACTGCGTAAAGTTCAGGATTTTCTTTCGCGATGCGTTGAACGGTTTTTGTTGTCGCATGACCTCTAACTAAAAATGGAATTGCCTTAATCCATTCTTATGGCACTAGTGCTAGAATTTTCTTAGCCGCTTCTTTATCCGTCAACACCGCTGTGCTCAATCCTTTTTTAATTTGTTCTTGTTCCCTTTCTGTAAAATCTTTTATATCCATCTGGTATCCCCTTTTCTATTCCTTATTTCTACATAAATGATATACGTACTATTGTAGACCTGTCTGGATTCAAGAACAACTCAAGCGATTTTTCTACGAACGCTCCACATATTTCGCATTATCCATAATAAATGGCTTCGCTAACCCTTCGCCGGTATAGTCTTGATATTTCG
>ERZ772961.333-NODE-333-length-20172-cov-2.958393_pt1 | contig 20172 bp, 19 predicted proteins | sample MGYA00580677_ERZ772961 | MGnify/ENA primary metagenome ERZ772961 (study PRJEB29015, sample SAMEA2738088) | human oral metagenome | biome: human oral; feature: human-associated habitat; material: saliva | place: China | collected 2227 ... | reverse complement strand
AAAAAGAAAAACGTATCACCAGTGATTACTTCAACTGGTTCTATCAATTTAGCCTCTTCCCACAAATCGGCTATAACGAAAAGAAAGTTGAAGCAAGAATTCAGGCATGGCTGGATAAAAATCATTAAAAACACAGAAAAATCTCACCGCACTTTAAAGATAAAAACGAAGTGCGGTTGTTTTTGAGAATGTTTTATAAATCATCGGCACGCGTTAGGAAATATACGTCAGCAAAGAACTACCGTTATACGGAAAACAAGAAAAAAAGTGATATGCTCAATGCCTTAACCATCACGATAAAACACCCGAAATTAGGCGAAGATGTTTCCACCTGGTGGCGTAAAACTCATGCTGATTATTTTGAAAGTCAAATAACTTATGTGGGAGCCAAGTAAATGTCCATATCCAACTATAATCCTGATGTGATTGCCCGCAATGTGAAACAGTTGGGCAATGGTGTCATTGAAGTCCGTCGCTATAACGATGGGCATATCCGTGCTGACCTTTCCTGGGTGTGGTTTTTGTGTACGATAGGTTTTATGTTTTATGACTACTTTACGACTCAAAGTATATTTCATGATATACAATGGGCCGTTGATCCTATGATAAGAATTGAGCACGTTTTTCATTCTTATGAAGATCCACAAAACTCAGGATATACCTATGCTGGTAGCTCATTTAATGAATTTAAAAAGGAAATGCTAGAACTTCATAATTATCGTCGTTACTGGGGAGCGTTCTATATCCTTTTCCTGTTGTTCTGGTTCTTTATGGTGATCTCCCCGAAATGGCGTCCAGTGCGATTTGATGCCAAACGGCGTTTAGTCTATTTTTGGTCATGGGGTCAGCTTTATATTATGCACTACCCAAAATCCGTACAGCGCGATCGGGAACAGTTACTCAGCTTTTTAAGCCCAGAATTTTTCACCCCGTGGATCCGCCCGAAACATTTCGGCAGTTTGGTGTTTAACATTCCGCACGAAAATCCGAATAAACGCTCACGTCGTGTGCCACTCGGTATTTACCGCCCGGCATGTGAATATCAAAATCATGCCTTACTGAACTTTATTTTGGATTATTTAGGCAGCGAAAATCCGGACGAAGAATACGGCAAGTTCTTTAAAAAAGAAAAACGCATCACCAGTGACTACTTCAACTGGTTCTATCAATTTAGCCTCTTCCCACAAATCGGCTACAACGAAAAGAAAACCGAAGCACGTATTCAGGCATGGCTTGCAAAGAATAGTATGCAATAATATTAACCCACACAAAAAAAACGACCGCACTTGCGGTCATTTCTATTTATAGTTCAAAGGATTATTTTAATTTTTCACCTTTAAATTCACCTGTCAAACTTTCTAAGAAAGAGGTAATATCTTCAACATCTTTTTGAGCAGGCTGTTGCACGTTACTTTGGTATTTCAACATTGCACGCACAGCATCTTTTAGCTCTTTTGCTGATGCATCATGGAAATATGGTGCTGTAAGTGCGATGTTACGTAAAGTTGGCACTTTGAAGCGATGCATATCGAATGGATCTTTAGTTTGTGCAAAGCGGCCTTCATCTGCATCAGTTAATGGCGTACCACGATCTTTAAAGTAATCGCCGTAGAGTCCCATGTATTCATAAGATTGTCCGCCCATTGCTACGCCAGTATGACAAGTATCGCATTTATGTTGTCTGAATAACTCATAGCCGCGAACTTGTTGCTCGGTCAAGGCTGTTTTATCCCCTTTCAAATAACGGTCGAAATCACTATTTGGCGTAATTAATGTTTTTTCATATTCACCAATCGCGTGAGTTAAGGTTTCTTTCGTCACTTGTGGATATTCTTTTAAGAATTCTTTTTTGAACTCTTCATCCATTTCAAAACGTGCCACGATGTCATCCCAAGAGTGCGAGCCCATTTCTACCGGATTTGTTGGAGGACCTTTCGCTTGATCTGCTAAATCTGCCGCACGCCCATCCCAGAATTGCACAAAGTTAAATGCCGCATTGAACACAGTTGGTGCGTTAATTGGGCCTTTTTTACCATCAATACCTGTTGAAGTATCAAGTCTATCCACACCACCTTTGTCTAATTGGTGACAAGTATGGCATTGAATAGAACCATCGCCGGATAAACGACCATCAAAGTAAAGATCATGACCTAACGCAACTTTTGCTTCATCAGTCGCAATACTGTCTGGAATCGGTTGAACTAAACGATCGACATCAACATTTGGTGTTTCTTTTGGTAAAGACATTTTACGTGCTTCACGAATCCAGTTAAGCAACGCCACTTTTTCTTGCTCATCTGGTTTACTTCCCCAGTGAAGATGTCTGAATTTAGCAATTGGCATTTCGTTATTTTCAAGTACACGTTGTAATTTTGCTAAATCAGCTTGGGATAATTTGCTCGGATCTTTTAAGCCTTCAACTAAACGATCTAAGCGGAAGGCTCTAAGCCCATTCTGAATATCCGATTGCATTTGGTCACCCACAATCGGGAATTTTGAATAAAATGGAAGCGGTGTGTTTGGACTGTGGCAATATTGGCAGCTGTTATCAAACAACGCTTTTGCCACTTTTTCTTGTTCGCCCGTATAGCGATTTTCCATTAAAAGTTGGGTCGCGTTCTCTTTATCAAATTGGTGTAGATACCCCCCAAAAATAACCCAATACTGCAATGGCTGCTCCGCCAATAATCAGTTTTTTCATCTAATCCTCCAAATGATCAATAAAATATAAAAAGAAAGAAAAAGCTTAAAAAGCAAGGTGATTATGCCAAAAAATTGGCTTATATTTTATGTGGATTTAATTTGATTTGGCTATGGATGCGATTGATTGCATTACAGGTGTTTTTAACTTATAAATAGAGATCTCCCTAAGATTCAGCAATAAAAAATGCGGTTATTTCTAACCGCACTTTACTTTTTATTATCTCTCGTTTATTTCTTTGGCGCTTGCATAAAGCGGAAGAAATCACTGTCTGGTTTCAAGATCATCATATTACCTGAACCTTCAAAGCTACTTTCATACGCTTTTAAACTACGAATAAAGCTATAAAACTGTGGTTCTTGAGCAAAAGCTTGAGAATATAATTTCGCTGCTGCCGCATCACCATTACCACGCAATTCTTGTGCAGTTTTATTTGCATTCGCTAAGATCAAGGTCACTTTACGATCCACATCCGCTTGAATGAACGCCGCTTTTTCTTTACCTTGTGAACGGTGTTCACGGGCAACCGCATCACGTTCTGCACGCATACGTTGGTAAATCGAAGAAGAAACTTCATCCGGTAAATTGATTTGTTTTACGCGAACATCGACGACTTCAATCCCTAATTCAGAGGTACTATCCTGCCCTGAATTTAATGCTTTTTTCGCCCCTGCCATTAATTCACCACGTGTACCTGAAACGATATCTTTAATTGTACGAGTACCTATTTCTGAACGCAGACGGTCATTCACTTTACGGCTTAATAAGCTTGCAGCTTGGTTATAATCGCCACCACCCGTTGCAGTATAGAAACGACCGAAATCGCTGATTTTCCATTTTACATAGGAATCCACCAACAAGTCTTTTTTCTCGACTGTCACAAAACGAGTAGCTGAACCATCAAGGGTACGAATACGCGCATCAAGCACTTTAATGCTATCAATTAAAGGTAATTTGAAATGCAAACCTGGTTCATACACCACTACTTTGTTTTCTGCATCACGTTGTACTTTGTTAAAACGCAACATAATGCCACGAGTACCCTCAGTTACAACCACGACGCTGGAATATAGCACCGCAGCAATCACCACAATAATCGGAAGTAAAAATTTACGCATTAGTTAAATCTCCCTTGGCGAATGCCTTCATTTGATTGAACTGGTTGAGCCGTTTGCGTTTCTACACGACGTTCCTGTGTTGAAACAGGTGCTGAATTGACCGCACTTTCAGGCGTTGTAGTAGTCGGTTGAGCCGCTTTTTTACCCATTAATTGTTCTAATGGTAATACGGTTAAATTGTTACCATTATTTGCATCTAACATGACTTTCGGCGTATTTGCCATGACTTTTTCCATGGTTTGAATATAAAGACGCTCTTTTAACAAATCAGGCGCCGCTTTAAATTCAGGTAGAAGACGTTGTAAACGTTCCACTTCCCCTTGCGCATCAAGCACAACACGATCTTTATAAGCGGTAGCTTCTTCTATAATGCGCTGAGCGTCACCACGAGCGATTGGCTCTTTCTCACGAGCATAAGCTTCTGCTTCACGAATGTAACGTTGTTCGTCTTCCTGTGCTTTAATCGCATCATCGAAAGCATCTTTTACTTCTTCTGGTGGACGTGCGGATTGGAAGTTCACATCAATGACCTCAAGGCCCATGTCATAAGGTTTGATAATATCGTTCAACGCTTTCCAAGTATTTTCACGCACCACTGCTCGACCCGTTGTCAGAATATCATTCATGGTCATATGGCCGATCACATAACGAAGCGCACTGTCTGTCGCTTGTCCGAGACTATTATCTGCATTACTCACGCTAAACAAGTATTTTTCTGGATTTTGCACGCGATATTGTACGGTCATTTCCACTTTAACCATGTTTTCATCTTTGGTTAACATTGCGCCTTGCGTTTTAAGCTCGCGAACTTGTTCTACATTCACTGGAACCACTTTATCAATGAAAGTCGGTTTCCAGTTCAAACCTGGTTGAACGGTAGAATGAAACTCACCAAAACGTAACGTCACACCACGTTCCGCTTCTTTAATGGTGTAAAAACCGCTTGCACCCCAAATAATTCCCCCAATCACCGCGGCGATCGGTAAAATTTTACCTAAATTGAATGAAGGTATATTCGGCGAAGTATTATTTGAACCGCCTTTTTTATTACCCCCACCTAATTTTTTCAACAGATTATTGAATACTTCTTCAATATCTGGTGGTGATTGCTCCTGATTTTTATTGTCTCGCGAGCCCCAGCCATTTTCATTTTGCTTATCTGATGAATTATCTGACTGTTTTGGACCGCTGCTCTGTCCCGGTTTACCCCAAGGATCTTGATCTGGACCGTTTTGCGACATTACGTTCTCCATTTGTCTAAAAATTTTAATGAGTTTATCGAAATAAATGGGGTTAGTCTATGAAAATACAAGTGGCGAATCAAGTTTTATAAAATAAAAAATCCTTGAATATTTTCAAGGATTTTCTTTTATTCATTTACTTGGTAAATCAAGGATTTTTTTATATTTTTTTCGAGTAAATTTTTTCCATCCCACTGATAAAAGTGCGGTTGAATTTTTGACTGATTTATAAATGCCGCAAAGTAAAAAGGCAATTCATCCGTAAAGAGCAACGCACCTTTCGGACAATAATCTGAAAAGATCTGCAGTTGTTCTGGCAAATGCGTCACACTTGATAACTTCACTATTCCTACGCCTTGTGATTTCAATACCGCTTCACGCAAACACCAACAACGATAAAAGGCTAGGTCTGCATCAGGCTGCTTAGCAAACCATTCTTGTTCTGCTTGTGGCGCAAAATGCGCCATGAGCGCAGAAAAATTCCGTTTTTTCGAGAGTTCAATATCAATACCGACCGCACTTTTTTCTGATTCATTAATATGCAGCAATACAGCAACCCAATCACCAGAGTGACTAATATTAAAATCAATATTCTCGACGGGAAATTGTGGTCTGTCACTTTGTGTACGATAAATTCGCCCTAAAAGTGCGGTTGATTTTTCCGCTGTTTTTAGCAACTGCCAAAGTAAAAAATGCGCCAATCGACGGCATTGATGTCGTTGCGTTATCCGAGAATTTCCCAGCGGTTCCGTATGCAAATTCTCAGGGACTAGTTCCCTAGGGATTTCATCAAAAAGAAAAGGTTGTTGAATATTGGCGTAGGCAATAAAAGTTGTCATAAAAATAATGAATAAACACGCAAGTTTGATTGCATTATAAAAGGAAATCCACCGCACGCCAACATAAGCGAAAACTCATCAAAGCAAGGTGTTAGATTGAAACTGTGAGCAGTTTCACAGATTTTTCTCTTTAAATACGTTACATTTCAAAAAAGTAATCACAGGAGGTTCTATGTTTAAACAACTTCAACAAGTCGGTAAGGCATTCATGTTGCCGATTGCTATTTTGCCTGCTGCGGGTCTTTTACTCGGGATCGGTGGTGCGCTTTCCAATAAAGCAACGGTGCAAGCCTATCCAATTTTAAATAATGAGGCGCTGCAAGGTCTGTTTCAGATTATGTCTGCTGCCGGTAGCGTGGTGTTTGCCAATTTAGCCTTATTATTGTGTATTGGTTTAGGTATCGGCTTAGCCAAACGTGACAAAGGCGTTGCTGCTCTCGCTGCGGTTGTCGGTTATCTCATTATGACGGGCACCATTGCCGCATTAATTCCAATTTTCTCTCCTGATGTAAAAAGCATTGATACAGGTGTGATTGGTGCATTGGTGATGGGCTTGATTACCGTTAAATTACACAATCGCTATCACAACATCCAATTACCACAAGTATTAGGTTTCTTTGGCGGCTCTCGCTTTGTGCCAATCGTGACGGCTTTTTCAGCTATTTTCGTTGGATTAGTTTTCTTCCTCATTTGGCCAACTTTCCAACAATGGCTCGTATCCGCAGGTAAAAGTATCGCCTCCATGGGAACCTTTGGAACATTCTTATATGGTTTCTTAATGCGATTATCTGGCGCGGTTGGCTTACATCACATGATTTATCCATTGTTTTGGTATTCTGAATTAGGTGGTGTGGAAATGGTTAATGGTGAGATGATTGTTGGTGCGCAAAAAATCTTTTTTGCTCAATTAGCTGATCCAAATCACCATGGTTTATTTACTGAAGGGACGCGTTTCTTTGCTGGCCGTTTTGATACTATGATGTTTGGCTTACCAGCTGCCTGTTTAGCCATGTATCACTGTGTACCGAAAAAACGTCGTGCACAAATTGGCGGCTTATTCCTTGGTGCTGCCCTCACCTCTTTCATTACGGGCATTACTGAACCAATCGAGTTCATGTTCTTGTTTGTTGCACCATGGCTTTATGTATTCCACGCATTCTTAGATGGTGTCTCTTTCTTTATTGCCGATTATTTAAATATCTCTATCGGGAATACTTTCTCTGGTGGTTTTATTGATTTCTTGCTCTTCGGTATCTTACAAGGTGATGAAAACACCCATTGGTTGCGTGTCATTTTCGTTGGTATTCCTTGGGCTCTGCTCTATTATTTCTCTTTCGTTTTCTTGATTCGCATCTTTAATGTGATGACACCAGGACGTGGTGAAGAAACCGAAGAAAATGTAGAACAAGAAACCAGCTCTCTTACTGAAAATGCACATAAAATTATTGCAGCATTAGGTAGCGCTAAAAATATTGAAAACGTTGATGCGTGTATTACTCGATTACGTGTTTCTGTTAAGGACGTGAAAGCCGTTGATAAAGCCACATTGAAAAAATTAGGCGCGATTGATGTGCTTGAAGTCGGCGGTGGCGTACAGGCTATTTTCGGTGCTAAAGCCGTACTCTATAAGAGTGAAGTGAATCAAATCTTAGGAAAAGAAGATTAATTCCTAAAAATAAAGGGCGTTTATCCCGCCCTTTTGAGTAACAAAACAAAAGTGCGGCCAAAATCAACCGCACTTTTTTTTATTATTTCAACAAATATGCACGTAATTGTGCAAAATCGTCATCCATTTCATCAGAAAGTAATGGCAATTTATTGTGTTTATCCAACGCTTCCGGCAATGGAAGATCGAGCGAAAGAATACGCTCTACAGACTCTTTAAATTTCGCTGGATGTGCCGTACATAAGAAAATGCCGGTTTCATCCGCTTTAAGTTGGTCTTTCAATACTTGATAGGCGATCGCACCATGTGGTTCACATAAATAACCTTTTGCGTACATCGCTTTTAAGGTTTCTTCTGTTTCGCCATCACTTAGCATACCTGAACCTAAATCACTTAAATTCCAACCGTTACGTTTAAATAACTCTTCTACTCGAGGCCAGTTATTCGGGCGACTGACATCCATCGCATTAGAAAGCGTGGCTACAGTCGCTTTAGGTGCCCAGTTACCTGATTCTAAATAACGCGGCACAGTATCGTTCGCATTGGTTGATGCAATAAAGCGTTTAATTGGTAAACCTAATGTTTTCGCGATTAACCCTGCGGTTAAGTTACCAAAGTTACCACTTGGTACAGAAACTACGACATTATCACGCTTTTCTTTTGGTAACTGCGCGACCGCTTCAAAGTAATAACAAACTTGCGCTAATAAACGGCTAATGTTGATAGAGTTTGCTGAGTTTAAACCAATCGCTTGACGTAGCTCTACATCATCAAACGCTTGTTTGACTAACGCTTGGCAGGCATCGAAATCGCCATTAATCGCAACAGTGCGGATATTCCCACCTAAAGTACAGAATAGCTTTTCTTGTAATGGGCTGATTTTGCCTTTCGGATATAAAATCACAACATTGATATTTTCCAACCCGTAAAATGCATGGGCAACTGCCGCACCAGTATCACCAGATGTCGCTGTTAAAATGGTGATTTTGCCATCACCACGCACTGCAGCGAGCGCCTGCGCCATAAAACGACCACCAAAGTCTTTAAATGCTAAAGTTGGACCGTGGAATAATTCAAGGGCATAAATATTGTCTTCTACTTTTTCTAATGGTGCTGGAAAAGTAAATGCATTTTTTACCATCGCATCCAAAGTGGCTTTCGGCAATTCTTCACCGATTAAGGCGCCAAGAATCTTTTGGCTACGTTCAACCAATGGTAAAGCTAATAATTCATCAATATTGGTTAAAGCTGGGATGGTTTCTGGAAAGAACAAACCTTGATCTTTGCCAAGTCCTTGACGTACTGCTTGCGCAAAATTCACTTGTTCTTCAGGGTGTTTGATATTGTACAAATTCATTGTATATCCGTTAATTATAGAGTTTTAATAAAATGTTATTCCCCTCTTACAAAAGAGGGGATAAAAGTGATTTATTGTTTAACCGAGCTCTCTCGCGCCATCATTATCGACCTTACAAACATGCACAAAGCCTTCATTGTTTTGTAAATAATGATTTTCTAAATAAGTCGCCAGTTTTGTTGCCGTTTGTAAATCAGGTGCAATGGAGAAAATCGTTGGGCCAGAGCCTGAAATCCCCGTCGCTAATGCGCCTAAATCACGAGTGGCTTGTTTCACTTCCGCGAAGTTGGGTAATAAAGCTTCACGATAAGGTTCCGCAATCACATCTTTCATCATCATCGCTGCAAGGTTTTCTTGATGCGTGTGACATGCGTGCACAAAGCCGCCTAAATGACGACCATGAGAAATTACATCTTGGCGCGTGTAGCTTTTCGGTAAAATTGCGCGTGCTTCAGCGGTAGAAACCTCAATGCCTGGATAAGCTAAGACCCAATACCAATTATCAAAAAATGGCAGTTTTTGGCAAATGTTACCGAGAGATTGTACCATAAATTGCACACCGCCTAAGTAACAAGGTGCCACATTATCATAATGGATCGAACCTGAAATCCGGCCTTCTAGCTCACCCATCATCTCTAACAATTCCATTTTTGAGAATGGTTCATCGTGGAATTTATTTAATGCCACTAATGCAGCCACAATAGAACAGGCACTTGAGCCTAGTCCCGAACCAATCGGCATATTTTTCTCAAGGGTCAAACGCAATGGTTTGACTCTCATATTGCGTAATTTTAATTGCTCACTAAACAGCACATAGGCCTGATACACGATATTTTTTTGTGGCTCTTTTGGCAATTTACGCACAAAATAGCCCGCACTTTCGAGCTCAAAACCACTTGGAATAGACTCAATCTGTACGACATCACCTAATAATGAACCATCAATCGGTGAAATGGCTGCGCCTAATGTGTCAAACCCTACACTAATATTTGCACTCGATGCGGGAGCATAAATTCTTAACATGTTATGTCCTTTTTAGTGGTGTAATGTTCTTAAAATATCCGCAAAGATACCCGCTGCAGTCACTGCGTTACCTGCACCGTAACCACGTAATAGCAACGGAATTGGTTGATAATAACGCGTATAGAACGCAAGGGCATTTTCACCGTCTTTCACCTTGTACAATGGATTATTTTGATCCACGGCAATGATTGACACTTTGCAGTGGCCATCTTTAATTTGGCCCACATAACGCAACACTTTGCCTTCCGCTTTCGCAGCTTCAACGCGTGCTTTAAATTCCGCATCTAATTGTGGCAACATTGCCATAAATTCATCAGCTGATTTGCCTTCAGAGAAGCCTTTCGGTAACACACCTTCCACTTCCACATCGGAAAGCTCAAGTTCTAGCCCCGCTTCACGCGCTAAAATAAGCAATTTACGTGCCACATCTTGACCCGATAAATCATCACGAGGATCTGGTTCTGTAAAGCCTTTTTCACGTGCAAGTGCGGTCACTTCTGAAAGAGAAAGTCCTTCTTCTAATTTACCGAAGATAAATGAAAGTGAGCCAGATAAAATACCTTCAAAATACTCAAGTTCATCACCTGCAGCCAATAAATTCTGTAAATTTTCAATAACCGGTAAGCCTGCCCCTACGTTAGTTTCGTATAGGAATTTATGTTGGCTCGCTTGGGCATTACGACGTAATTCGTGGTAATAGGCTAATTCACGGGTATTCGCTTTTTTGTTTGGAGTTACCACATGGAAGCCTTCTTTTAACGCACGCGCATAAAGTCCTGCGACCGATTCAGCCGTTGTACAATCTACGAAGACTGGATTCACTACATGATGTAATTTAATGAAAGATAACAACACATCGAAATCAGAAGGTTGGGTTGCATTTTCAAGATCAGCTTTCCAATTATCTAAATTCAATCCGTTTTCATTTAAAAGCATTTTTGTTGAATTTGCTAAAGCACAAACACGGATTTCAATATCCTTCTTTGCAAGATATTCTTTTTGTTGTTTGATTTGTTCAATCAATTCACCGCCTACACCACCTACGCCGACTAGAAACATATCGACGACTTTCTTATTATTAAAAAGGGCTTGGTGAGTCGCTTTCACAGCTTCAATTGCTTTATTTTGTGCCACTACCGCTGAAATCGAACGCTCAGAAGAACCTTGTGCAATTGCTACTAAGCTAATATTCGCTTGAGCCAATGCAGAGAAGAAACGAGCTGCGATACCCTTAGCTTGTTTCATGCCATCGCCCACAACAGAGATAATAGAAAGATCTTTTGCAACTTCAATCGGTTCTAAATCATGGGCTTTTAATTCCGCAGCAAATTCTTGTTCTAAAATCGCTTTCGCGGCATCTGCTGATTTCACTGGTACGCAGAAACTAATGCTGTATTCAGAAGAAGACTGCGTGATTAAAATGACCGAAATCCCTGCTTTCGACATGGCAGAGAAGACGCGAGCGGCCATTCCCACCATACCTTGCATACCTGGACCTGAAACGTTAAACATCGCCACGTTATCAAGGTTAGTAATCCCTTTCACCTGTAACTCTTCAGATTTTGCATGACCATCAATTACAGAACCTGGCGCAGATGAATTGCCCGTATTTTTAATTACACATGGAATTTGTTTTGGTAATAATGGACCAATTGTACGTGGATGGATCACTTTCGCGCCAAAATAAGAAAGCTCCATCGCTTCACGGTAAGAAAGGCTTGGTAATAAACGAGCATCTGGCACTAAACGTGGGTCACAAGTATAAACGCCATCTACATCAGTCCAAATTTCACAAACAGACGCGTCTAAACAAGCGGCTAAACAAGCGGCTGAATAATCAGAACCGTTACGGCCTAATAACACTAATTCACCTTTATCATTACATGCGGTAAAACCGGCCATTAAAACGACCTTATCTTTACCGATACTTTTCGCATCAACGCGTTTTGTAGATTCTTCAATATCAACTGAAGATTCTAAGTAACCGCCTTGTGCTAATAATTGTTTAACTGGATCAACAATGTGAACACTGTATCCACGTGCTTCAAACCACGCTTTCATCATGGCAATCGATAATTTTTCACCACGACAGTCAATGGTTGCTTTAACTTTATCTTCTACTTTGCCAGCTTGGCGGATTTCTTCTAATAAACCTTTAATTTGGGCAAATTCTGCATCAATTAATGCTTTTGTGCCCGCAAGATCAAATTTATTATTTTCGGCGTGCAAACCATTAATGATGTTATAGAAAATTTCAACGGCTTCGTTAAAGTGGGTATCGGTAGGTTGATTTAATGCGGCTTTTTCAGATAGGGCAACAAGATGATTGGTGATTTTAGCAGGAGCGGATAACACACCGGCTGCTTGTTCTTCTAAATGAGCTTTTTCGATTAATTGAGCTGCTTGCGAGAAACGCTCAGGGTTGGCTAATGAAGTGCCACCAAATTTTAATACGCGCATGATAATATCCTCAGATGTTGTGATTTTTAAATATTAAAAAACCCGCACTAGACTGAATGCGGGTTTTCTTGATCCTGTTTGCTACGCACTAACCCGCCCCATTAATTGTCGTAATGGTCATAATAATGGTGGTAATAGTGAAAGTGCGGTTATTTTTCATTGTATTTTTACCTTGAAAAAAAGATGTGTTTAGAAATACCGAAAAAGCGCGAGCTTGTCAAACACAAAATCAAAAAAATGAAGATTTTTTCTAAAAATCATCGCTTTGGTGTAGAATAAAACGAGTTTTACATTGGTCAGGAAGGAAATGATGACAATTCAACAAGCACTCGAAACCATTCATCAACAAATCCAAACATCCACTCAACTTGCACATCGTCCTGAAAGTGCGGTCACTTTATTGGCAGTTTCTAAAACCAAACCCAATGAAGCGATTTTAGAAGCCTACCAAGCCGGACAAAAAGCATTTGGGGAGAACTACGTTCAAGAAGGCGTAGATAAAATTCAGTATTTTGAAGCACAGAATATTCAACTTGAATGGCATTTTATTGGTCCATTGCAATCTAATAAAACCCGTCTTGTAGCAGAACATTTCGATTGGATGCAAACGCTAGAACGAGCCAAAATTGCCGATCGTTTAAATGAACAACGCCTTGCCAATAAAGCTCCGCTGAATGTTTTAATTCAAATTAATATCAGTGATGAAGCCAGTAAATCAGGTATTCAACCGAGTGAAATGATTGAGCTTGCAAAACACATTGAAAATCTACCGCACTTACGTTTACGTGGATTAATGGCGATCCCTGCTCCAACAGATAATGTTGCTGAACAAGAAACGGCTTTTAGCCAGATGAAACAATTATTTGAGCAGCTTAAAGTCACCTTGCCTCATCAGCAAATTGATACGCTTTCAATGGGAATGACCGATGACATGCAAAGTGCCATAAAATACGGTTCAACGATGGTACGCATTGGTACGGCCATTTTTGGGGCGAGAGATTATTCGAAAAAATAATGAATAGAAAATAAAAAAGCGGTCAAAATTGACCGCTCTTTTTTATCTGGATTTAATTAAACTTCTTCGCTCTTTTCAGAGAAACGTTCAATCTTCGCACCTAAGCAACGAAGTTTATCTTCAACGTGTTCATAACCACGATCGATATGATAAATACGATCTACGATAGTTTCACCACTTGCGATACAACCCGCTAATACAAGGCTGATTGATGCACGTAAATCTGTCGCCATCACTTCTGCACCAGAAAGATGCTCAACACCGTGACAAACTGCCGTGTTACCTTCAATTTCAGCTTTACCGCCCATACGAATTAATTCTGGAATGTGCATAAAGCGGTTTTCAAAGATGGTTTCAGTAATGATACTGGTGCCTTCTGCCACCATGTTTAACAAGGTGAACTGTGCTTGCATATCTGTTGGGAAACCTGGGTGTGGTGCAGTACGAATATTGACAGCTTTCGGACGATTGCCATGCATATCCAATGTAATGCTATCTTCAGTCACTTCAACTTCTGCACCCGCTTCACGGAGTTTATCAATCACCGCATCCATGGTATCCGCTTTAGTATTTTTACATACCACGCGACCACCAGAAATGGCACCCGCAATTAAGAATGTGCCGGTTTCAATACGATCTGGCACAATGCTGTGCTCACAGCCTGTTAAGCGATCAACACCTTCAACGACAATGTGATCAGTACCTGCACCTGTAATTTTAGCGCCCATTTTATTGAGGAAATCTGCAGTATCAACAATTTCTGGCTCGCGAGCAGCGTTTTCAATGATTGTTGTACCTTTTGCAAGTGTTGCAGCCATCATGATAGATAAAGTCGCGCCAACGCTCACTTTTTCCATCACAATACGCGTACCTACAAGACGATCTGCAACAACCGCTTTTACATAACCTTCATCAAGCTCAATCGTTGCACCGAGTTTTTCTAAGCCGCTAATGTGAAGATCAACCGGACGTGCACCGATAGAACAACCGCCTGGTAAAGAAACTTGACCTTGATTAAAACGAGCCACCAACGGTGCTAATGCCCAAATAGAAGCACGCATGGTTTTTACTAATTCATATGGCGCAACGAAGTGATCAATTTTAGAACAATCTAATAATACTGCACCTTCAGCATCACGCTCTGCCACAACGCCAAGTTTGCGTAAGATTTTTAAAGTGGTATCAATATCTTTTAGTTCTGGTACGTTTGTTAATTTAACTGGCTCAGTTGCCAAAATTGCAGCAAAAAGAATAGGAAGTGCAGCATTTTTTGCACCTGAGATAGTTACAGTACCACTTAAGCGAGATTGCCCGCCATAAACACGAAATTTTTCCATAGAAAATCCTAGCTTGCTTGATGTAATAGACGATCCATTTTCCACTTTGCAGTGGTATAGGTTTTAATAGTTAAAGCATGAATTTCGCCAGTTTGAAAGTAAGGCATTAATGGCGCATAGATGGTTTGTTGCTGTTTTAATTTAGAAAGTGCTGAAATTTCATCACTTACTACAATCACACCAAAGTGAGCATTTTCACCTTGAGCATAAACCTCATCTACATTCAGGCTTTCTTTTAAAATACGTTCAATTTCTTGCAGTTCCATTCGGATTTCCGTTTTAATTATGGTCGATAAAAGTGCTAATCCAATGAGATAAATTCACTAAATCAGCAAGGGTTAATAACTGTTCTGGAGGGTTTATCAACCGCACTTTTTTATTTGGTAACTGCTCACAATCGTGTAGAAAATCACACAATAATGCAAAACCAGCAGAATCAATTCGATTGATTTCAGTTAAATCAAATTCAATGAGGCTTTGATTGTTTTGCTTTTCTGATAAAAAAGAAGCACGTTGTTGCCATAATGGTAACAACGTGTTGCGGGATAGCTCCCCCGATAATTGGAGAGCTATCTTATCATTATTTTGGATTAAATCCCACTTTAACGCAGTCATTCGCTTATTTGCTCAATGTCACTGGTGCTGCAGCAGATTTTTGAATTTGAGCAGTTAATGCTTCAATACCTTGTTGACGTAAGATACCGCTCCATTCATTTTGTTTGGTGACAACCATGCTCACGCCTTCAGCAACCATGTCATAAGCTTGCCATTCGCCAGTTTTACTGTTTTTACGCCATTTAAAATCTAATTTGATTGGCGCTTGTCCACCATTTTGCATGATGTTTACACGAATGCTCACAAGGTTTTTGTCACCCACTTCTTTAGCCGGTTCAATTTGAATATTTTGATCGGTATAAGCGGTTAACACTTGCGCGTAAGCTTGTTCGATAAAATCGCTGAATGCTTTAAAGAATTTTTCACGTTGTTCTGGTGTGGTTGATTTAAAGTGTGAACCTAACACCAAAGAACCTGCATAGTTTACTTGCACGTAAGGTAATAAATCGTTACGCACGATAGTACGTAAATAGTTTGGATCCTTTTTAATTTTTGCCTGATTGTTTTTGATATCGGCAAATAACTTATCTGATGCTTGTTGCATCAACACATAAGGGCTCGTTTCTGCACGTACAGTTTGAGTCACAAAAAGTGCAGTCACTGCAAATGCCATTACGCTAAACCATTTTTTAAACTGAGTAAATTTCATCATAAATCTCCTAAATAAAGATTGTTATTTGGCTTCAGGTTCTGCTTTATCAGCATTACCGTCTGCTTTTTTATCACCGTAAAGGAACTGGCCGATTAAATCTTCCAATACCATTGCGGATTTAGTGTCTTGAATTTGGCTACCGTTTTTTAACATCGCGGTTTCACCATCATCAAAGCCCATACTTAAGGCGATATATTGCTCGCCCAATAATCCCGATGTTTTGATCGATAACGAACTGTTTTCCGGAATTTCTTTATATTCTTCATTAATCGCAATACTGACTTTTGGCAAGTAAGATTTTTCGTCTAATGTAATGTCAGACACGCGACCAATGACTACCCCACCAAGTTTAAGTGGTGCACGGACTTTTAGTCCACCAATATTGTCAAAAGTTGCACTCACTGTGTAAGATTTTGTGTCACCAAAACCTTGTACATTTGCTACGCGTAAGCCTAGAAACACTAACGCAGCGATACCGAGTAGTAAAAATAAGCCTACCCAAAATTCATATTTAATTGTTTGTCGCATAAAAATACCCTATTAGCCTGCCCCAAACATAATGGCAGTTAAGATGAAATCGAGCCCAAGTACCACAAGTGATGCGTGGACAACCGTTCTGGTTGTGGCCTGACTGATACCTTCAGATGTTGGAATACAATCATAACCATTGAATAACGCAATCCACACCACCGCAATGGCGAAAAATACGCTTTTAATAAATCCGTTTAGAATGTCATAGCTCCAGCTCACTGCATTTTGCATCACTGACCAGAAGCTACCAGCATCCACACCTTTCCAATCCACGCCAACAAGCGATCCGCCCCAAATACCAATCGCGGTAAAGAGAATCGCAAGAATTGGCATCGCAATCACGCCCGCCCAAAAACGCGGTGCAATCACTCGACGTAGTGGATCGACTGCCATCATTTCAAGGCTGGAAAGTTGTTCTGTGGCTTTCATTAAGCCAATTTCAGCCGTTAGTGCTGAACCTGCACGACCCGCAAATAAAAGTGCGGTCACTACGGGGCCTAATTCACGTAATAAAGACAGTGCCACAAGTTGTCCAAGGCTGGTTTCAGCAGAAAAATCTACCAAGACCACATAGCCTTGTAAGCCTAACACCATCCCAATAAATAAACCTGAAAGCAGGATAATTAATAACGACTGTACACCTAATACGTACAACTGCTTCACTAATAAAGGAAAATGCTTACGAATTTGTGGCTTACCGACTAACGCACCAAACAACATAAAGCCTGATCGGCCTAATGCACGGAAAAATTTGATTACGCTTCGTCCAAGTGAAGAAATCATATCAACGATCATTTAAATAATTCCTCCACATAATCTTTTGCTGGATAATGAAATCTCACCGGTCCATCCGCTTCGCCTTTTAAGAACTGAACCACTTGAGGATCTTGGCTAGCAAGCAGTTGTTCTGATGTTCCTTCAGCGATCACATGCTTATCCGCAATAATATAGGCATAATCTGCAATACTTAATATTTCATTCACATCATGGGAAACCACGATAGACGTTAAGTTTAGCGCCTCATTTAAGCGTTTAATTAAGCTCACAATTACGCCCATGCTGATTGGATCTTGCCCCGTAAACGGCTCATCAAACATGATTAAATCTGGGTCAAGTGCAATCGCACGTGCTAATGCTGCACGACGCGCCATCCCACCAGAAAGCTCCGAAGGCATTAAATCTGCCGCACCGCGTAAGCCCACCGCTTCTAATTTCATCAATACAATTTGACGAATTAGACTTTCTGGCAAGCGTGTATGCTCGCGAATCGGAAATGCCACGTTATCAAACGTTGAAATATCCGTAAATAATGCACCTGATTGGAATAACATTCCCATGCGTTTACGCACTTCATAAAGCTCTCGATTTGAAAGACGACAAATATCTTGTCCATCAAACAAAATCTCGCCTTGCTCAGGGTGCAACTGACCGCCAATTAATTTCAGTAGCGTGGTTTTCCCGATCCCCGATGGCCCCATAATGGCCGTAATTTTGCCCTGTTGGACTTTTAAATTCAGGTTATCGTAAATCACACGCTCACCTCGTTTAAAGGTCAGGTTTTTGACTTCGATTAGATTTTTATTCATTAAAATCTCATTGGTTTTATAAGAAGAAATTTATTTTTCTCTCACGTTAAAAAAGTGCGGTCGTTTTGACTGCTATTTTTGTGAAAGGTTCAAGCGACGTTTTAATAACGTCGTGAAGCCACGTAATAACACAAAAATCAATGACAACACATAAATAGGTAAATTACCTAATGCTGCATAAGGCGTTTTGCCTTCTGTTGGCACCATTTTATGGGTCAGCGTTATTTCCTCAAATTGAGGTGCTTGTGCTTCAATGTTGCCTTTTGCATCAATAAACACTGAAATCCCTGTATTCGTTGCACGAATTAATGGTTTACCTAATTCGAGCGCGCGCATTCTCGCCATTTGCAAATGTTGCCAAGGGCCTATGCTATCACCAAACCACGCATCATTAGAAATCGTCAGCAAATAATCTGTTTCTTTTTTCAGATTTTCACGAAGTTGCTCACCAAAAATAATTTCATAACAAATAGCTGGCGCAAAAGCATGTTGTTTTGCCATAAAAGATGGCTGTACCGCATCGCCACTTTGGAACGCAGACATTGGCAAATTAAATACGGAATTAAGTGGACGTAACAAACTTTCTAACGGCACATACTCACCAAATGGCACGAGATGATGTTTGCTATAACGATTTTTTGTCGTCAACTCATAAGGAAAATCAGGATTCCCTGCCGTCACAATCGAATTTAATAATTTACCACTTTGCTCATCGCGATATACGGTGCCAATCATCACTTCTGTATTTTTCTCTTTTGCGACTTTATCTAAGGCCTCAAAAAATGGCGTAATGGCATTTTCCAAAGTTGGCAATGCCGACTCAGGTAAAATAATCAAATCAGACTTGCCTAAATGCGCCAAAATTTGTTTTTGATAAATGTCAACTGTAGCATAAAGGTATTCAGGATCCCATTTTAAATTTTGCTCAATATTACCTTGTGCAAGCGTGACAGTTAGTCCTTTACCTTCTTTGGGTTGAACAAAATTCACCTTACCTGCATAAGCACTTAATCCCCCCACAACCAATAATAACAACGTATTCACGCTGACTAAATTTAGTTGTTTTTTTGAAAGCGCAAAAACAAGGTTAAAAATGACCGCACTTGCCCAAACGGTAAAGAATGTCAGCCCTGTGACACCAAAAATCGGCGCAATCCCGTAAAACGGACTGTCGATTTGAGTATAACCAAATTGTAACCAAGGAAAACCGGTAAATACCCAACCACGCAAGAATTCTGTCAATGTCCAAATCGCGGCAAAAATAACCGCACTTTGCACCTGAAAACGCTGCACTAAATAAGTGAAAAGCATTGGATAAAGTGCAAGGTAAGCAGAAAGTAAGCCCACCAAGAGATAACTCACGCCAAGGGAAGCACCACCAAATTGATGAATGCTGACATTTAACCAACTTACACCAAAACAGAAAAAGCCCATCGACCACAAAAAGGTGGCAAAAAGTGCGGTTGATTTTTTGGCATTTTTTGCCACAAACAGCAATCCGCCTAAGGATACATAGGCTAATCCCCAATAATCAAACGGCGAAAAGGCAAATACGCCAATCACACCAGAAATCAGGGATATAAGATAAACGACTAATTTATTCATTTTATCCATACTATAAAAAAATATTCCCCCTCTTCAGCAAAGAGGGGGCTTAGAATACGGTCAAACTGAGCAACTTACTCAGCTTGCTCTTCCACGCCTTCCATATCAGACAAATGTTCATCCGGCACAGTTACACGCACCTGAATCAAACGGCGACTATCGGCAGAGGTCACTTTAAATTGAATATTTTCTAAGGTAATTTCTTCACCGCGTTTAGGCAAATACCCAAAGGCTTGCATGATTAAACCACCAATGGTATCCACTTCTTCATCATCAAAATGCGTATTAAATTGAGCATTAAAATCATCAATATCCGTTAACGCACGCACCGCATAAGTGTGACGAGAAAGCTGACGAATATCCGCGACATCTTCCTCATCAAATTCGTCTTCAATATCACCGACAATTTGTTCGAGAATATCTTCG
>ERZ772961.330-NODE-330-length-20250-cov-8.583560_pt1 | contig 20250 bp, 17 predicted proteins | sample MGYA00580677_ERZ772961 | MGnify/ENA primary metagenome ERZ772961 (study PRJEB29015, sample SAMEA2738088) | human oral metagenome | biome: human oral; feature: human-associated habitat; material: saliva | place: China | collected 2227 ... | reverse complement strand
AGAGGTGCCGTATGGCAAAGAACCACGTTCTAGCGATTGTTCTTGCGGGCGGTGAGGGTAAGCGTCTGATGCCGCTGACAGCGGACCGCGCAAAGCCTGCCGTTCCGTTTGGAGGTCATTTCCGTCTGATCGATTTCGCGCTGTCGAATATCGTGAATTCCGGATACCTCAAGATCGTTGTGCTGACTCAGTACAAGTCGCACTCTCTTGACCGCCACGTCACGAAGACCTGGTACACCTCTCCCCTGCTCGGCAACTTCATTGCCCCCGTTCCGGCTCAGCAGCGTCGCGGGCCGCACTGGTACCTGGGCAGCGCGGACGCTATCTACCAGTCGCTGAACATCGTGGATGATGAGCAGCCCGAATACATCGTCATCATCGGCGCGGACAACATCTACCGTATGGACTTCTCGCAGATGGTCCAGCACCACATCGATTCGGGTCTGCCGGCGACGGTCGCAGGCATTCGCCAGCCGATCGAGCTCGCTCCCGCACTGGGCGTTATCGACGGTGAGGGTGGTGTCGTCAAGAACTTCTTGGAGAAGCCCCAGCACGCCGAAGGCCTGCCGGACGACCCCACGAAGGTCCTCGCCTCGATGGGCAACTACGTCTTCACCACCAAGGACCTGGTCCACGCGCTGCGTGAAGATGCTAAGGACCCCGATTCGAAGCACGACATGGGTGGCAACATCATTCCATGGTTCGTCTCGCGCGGTGAGTGCGGCGTCTATGACTTCCAGGACAACGATGTGCCGGGTTCGACCGACCGCGACCGCGATTACTGGCGCGACGTTGGTACGCTGGACGCCTACTACGAAGCGAACATGGACCTGATCTCGGTGCACCCGGTGTTCAACCTGTACAATCGCGAGTGGCCGACGATGACGATGATCGACGGCTCACTGCCTCCCGCGAAGTTCGTGTACGGCGACCAGGATCGACTGGGCCATGCAATCGACTCGTTTGTCTCTCCGGGTGTCATCGTCTCCGGTGGCGAGATCGTGCGCTCGATTGTCTCCCCGCACACCTACGTCCATTCGTGGGCTCAGGTTGAGGACTCGGTCGTCATGCACGGCACGCGTATCGGTCGCCACTCGAAGGTCGTCAAGACGATTCTGGACAAGAATGTCGTCGTCGAGGAAGGTGCCGAAGTCGGCGTGGATCTCGCCCGCGACATCGAGCGCGGCTACACAGTCACCGAGTCCGGCATCACGGTCGTTCCCAAGGGGACGGTCGTCACCAAGTGAGCATGACTCACCATCTCGATGAGCCGGGTGCCCCACTGCTGTTCGCCAGCGGGGCACCCGGCCTCGTTGTTACTGACGTTGATTCGACGCTAATCACCCAAGAGGTCATCGAAGAGCTGGCCGAGGTCGCGGGCACACGGGAGCGGGTCGCTGAGATTACGTCTCGAGCGATGAATGGCGAACTCGATTTCGCTGAGTCGCTGCGTGAGCGAGTTGCGACACTGCGCGGTGTTCCCGATTCTGTGTTCGGTGATGTCCTCGCGACCATCACGACAACGAAGGGTGCGCGCGCACTTATCGACGCCGTGCACGCCGCTGGTGGGCATTTCGGCGTCGTCTCGGGCGGGTTTGAAGAGGTGGTCGCTCCCCTCGCGGCCTCCCTCGGCATCGACTTCTACGCCGCGAACCGGCTGGAGGTCGAGGACGGCGTTCTCACGGGCCGCGTGCTGGGGCGTATCGTGACCTCCCAGGTCAAGGTCGAATGCCTACGTGAGTGGGCCTCGTCCCTGGGTGTGTCCATGGCGCGCACGGTCGCAATCGGAGACGGGGCAAACGACATCCCCATGATGGACGAGGCCGGGGTCGGGATCGCTTTTTGCGCGAAGCCCGCGGTACGTGAGCGGGTGTCGGTCCAGCTCAACGTACCTGACCTGTCGCTCGCGATCACTCCGCTGGGACTCTCCCGCGCCTAGACTGCCTTAGGGTTCACGGGTGTCGGTCAGCTCAATGAGCTGGCCATCCCAGCCGTCTTTCCAGACGTGCGCAAACTCGAGGATCTGCGCGGGGTAGATTTCTCCGTCGATGGTTGCCGCGGCCTCGTCGATATCCCACCAGCGTTGCGTGTCAATGACGGAACGTTCCAGCTCGGTCCACCCATCCCGACTGAGAGTGGTTGAAGGGGCGTGCGCGATGAAGAACCACTCGTCTTGGCGAGCGGTAACGGCCAGGAAATCGAACTCGGCGGTCCGGTAGAGAACGGGACCGACCAGATCGGATGTTTCCAAGCGAATTCCGGTCTCTTCGAACACCTCGCGCACGGCGGCTGCGCGGGGATCCTCCCCCTCCTCGATGCCACCACCGATCGTGAACCACCAGGCACGCTCGGGCTGATCCTCATCGTGCCCCATGGCCAGCAAGACACGTCCGTGGTCGTCAAAAAGGAGGACGCGGGCAGCCTCCCGATGGGGGTAGCCGTCCGCGTCCACAGGCCAGTCGAGTGCACTCATACCTCCAGCGTAGCGCGACGACGACGCACTCCCCAGACGAGGAGGGTGATCGCCACTGCTGTCACCGGCAACTCGATCGCACCGTAGGTGAGGTTCCACGAGTCCTCGGGCGCAAGGAAGCCCACTCCGTTCGCCTGCGCGTGCAGGAGCACGGCACCTACGAAACCGCCACACACTGCAACAATCCCGACGAACGCGTTTCTCGCGCGCAGGAGCGCCCAAGCCAGGAAATAGGCGAAAACTCCCGTGTAGATCGCATGCCCAAAGCCACCCAGCACCCCACGGATCAGAAAGGCTTGCCCCAGTCCGCCCATGCCGTCTTCAAGCGCGCTCACGTAGTAGCCAATGTCTTCGCCCCACGCGAAGCCGAGACCGACGAGTCCACCCAGAATAGCCCCCTGAGCGGGGTGCTGCAGAGTCCTGCGGGCTGCAAGGATCAACATGAGTGCACCGATGCCCTTCGCGGTTTCCTCAATGAGTGGTCCGCTCACGACTGACGTCATAACATCCGTAGTCTCCCCGCCTAGCGACGTCGATTGAACGGCAGCGTCAGTCACGCCGTTGCCGATGCCGGCAATGATGAGCGCACCTCCAGTCCCCCACATGAATGCGGCAATCCACGACAGAACCGATGGAGCGAATCGCGCTAGCCACACGAAGAAGACGAGGCCGACGAACGCGCTCACGCACGAGGCACTCACAGCTAGCATCGCCGTAGAGGTGGTGACACCATCAATCGCACCGATCACTTCGTGGGCCAACGTCGGGATCCCGACGATGATCAGGATGACCGAGCACACGGTGAGAGCCCGAGACGAGGCACGGACATGTTGAGCATTAGTCACGTATGTTTCCTTTCTGTCGGCGCAATCATGGCCGCTCCTCCTGTGCATCCTCTGTGAGAAGCTGGTGAAGCGGCCATGATGCGGCACGTCAGAATCGTCGCATACCTGTGAGCTTCATGAAGATCTTGCGTTGTGAGGTTGCTTCCTTCGCGAGCTCTCTCGATTCTTCGATGCGTGCCTGCTCGGGACCACGATTCTTCATGACAACCTGGTGCAGGCCGAGTGTGGCAAGCGCGTACATGAACTGCTTCATTGCCTTCTTCGCCAACGGCCCACCGTTGGACGCCCAGGCCAGGGCGGCACGGCGTGAGCGAGGATCGCACACCATCTGGATCTCACTGGGGATGATCCACCCCTGGGCCACGTAGGGCATGAGGCCCGCTGCGGCGTCGCGTCGTTCGCGCTTCATCGCCAGCGCGATGAACAGGAACCACAAGAGGAACAACGGGACGTGGATGAAGATGTAGAAGGTGTCGAACAGTTCATCGTCACCCCCAGACAGGACGGCAGTGCCGTTCCACGTCGCGTGCAGGAGCATACCCGTGAACCAGCCGAGCGCCACTGCACCACATCCGGCGGCGGCCGAGCGGGCGCGTGTGACCGCCCACCCCGTCGCCCAGCCCATGCAGCTCGTGTACATGACATGTCCGAAAACACCCATAACGACACGTTGGAAGAACATCTGCCCGAGGTCGCCGTCCGTCAAAACTGCTCTCACAAAGTAGGTGAAGTCCTCGACAACCAGGAATCCACAGGCGGCGAATCCGGCGTAGACAAGTCCGTCGATGGCAGATGAAATGTGTGTACGGCGAGCCCACACGATAACGAGAACGCCGAGGCCCTTCAACAGTTCTTCGACCACCGGCGCACCGACAACGACGGAGAAAATCATTCCCTGGACTTCGTCACCCGTTTGTTCAGTGACGGAATACTGAACAAATTCATTTCCCATGATTCCGAAGAAAATGGACACGCCACCGCCCCATGCCAGCGCGGCAAGCTTCATCCCCAGGGGTTCGGGTTCGAATCGGTCGATGAACAGAAGTACCGAGACGACGATAGCAAGAGGAACGATGCACAAGATAGCGAGGAAGACCGTCACAATCGGGCCACTGGCCTGAAGGAAACCCAGTACACCGACGAGCATGAGCGCTGCTCCCGCACCGGCAACGACCGACTCGAAGATCGGCAGGGGTTTTTTCTTCGGCTTGGGCACCGACCACACCTGGGCGGTACGGGGCGCGAGCGTCGGATACTGCGCAGTCTTCGGCCCCGGCATCGAGGGGCCGGACTCGACAAAGGCCTGGAACCTGGGGCTGAATTGCCCCTCAGCGGCACCGCCCGTGGAGAGCGAAGAGACCGGGGTGTTCGATCCACTGCTCGGCGACGTGCGCGGCGTCGGGTTGGAGGGCACCTCGGGGCCGGATTCCTTCGTCGCATCGGTGGCAGATTCCTGCGCTATCTCGGGTGCGGACGGTGTATTCGGAGCATCCTCGGGCCACTGCTGCACTGTCTCGCCGAGAGGAATACTGCGATCCGTGTGTACGGAGGACGAGGCCTTCGTAGATTCATCTGCGGTGGTTGTCTGTGCGCCAACGGGAGATTCACGTGTCTGCTCCGGATGCTGCGGGAGAGACTCCCCGAAGGGAAGACTTCGGGCGGCTCCCACAGGGGACGAGGCCGGGGCTTGGCCACCCGCAAAGGGAGCCTGCGGACCACCAACGGGACGCTGCCCCATACCAATCGGCCCCTGCGGACCACCAACAGGACGCTGCGGTCGGATTTCAGGGTTCTGAGGCATGACCGTCGTCTCGGGCAGGAACGCAGCAGAGCGTCCCGGAGCGGCAGTCGGGTTCTGCGGCATGACCGTGGTCGCTTCCGAATCCACACCCGAACGCCGCGGCAACGGACCAGGACGCTGCGGCATGACCGTGGTCGCTTCCGAATCCACACCCGAACGCCGCGGCAACGGACCAGGACGCTGCGGCATCACCGTCGTCGCCTCCGAATCCACACCCGAACGCCGCGGCAACGGACCAGGACGCTGCGGCATCACCGTCGTCGCCTGCTGATCGACAGCCGGGGATTGAGGAGCGGAAGGAACTCCACCGCCGCCGGGCACCGGCGTTGCTTTGCCTGCACCCGTACGCTTAAGACCACCGTTTTGGCCAAGGTCACCTGCGCTCGGACGCCTACGCTCCGACAGCGGAGTCACAGCGCTTTCGGCGAAGCGCTGGGCAGCCGAGGCTGACAAAGCGACCTGCGAGTCGGGGGATTCGTGCTGAGCAGCCGATCCTTGGTCTGTCTGTCGGGATTCTGTCACGATCAGTCCTTCCGTACTCAGACGTTCCGCGTGCGTGCGGTCACGGCTTGGGAGACAACATTTTGTTGATCGGCGATGGATGTTAGGCGAAGGAATTCCCTTCGATTCTCCACTACCGTCGCAAGTTTCTGGCGGTCAGCATCGATACGCGCCGGGTCAGGTCCGTGCTTAGCCATGATGCATTGGTCAAGTCCAAGAGAAGCGAGGTTTGCCAGGAAGGAACGCATCGCGCGAGTTGCATCGCGCCCACCTCGCGTTGACCACTTAATAGAGGCCTTCTGCACGCGCTTATCTGTGGCTATCGTCACCTCGCCTGGGAGCACCCATCCGGTGCGCACATAGGGGACCAAGCCCTTGCGGATTTTCGCTCGCTGCTGGCTTGTTGCTCTCAGCAGCAGGAGCGCCCACAGGATGAAGCCGGGTACATAAATGACACCGTACATGGTATAGAATCCCCGGTCGCCGAAATATGCTGCGCTGCCATTCCACGTCAGATGGATGAGCATGGCACACACCCAAAAGATCGTGACGATGCCAGCCCTCATCCATCCGTTCTTGAACGAGAGCAGGGCCAGAGCCAAACCGATTCCGGTCATGGATGTTGCCATCACGTGCAAGAACGGACTCATCAGGCCGCGCAGAGCGACCAGCCACAGAAGGTGCGCCGTTCCCTCTGGTTCTCCGCGCAGGTAGTAGAGGATGTCTTCTGTGAACATGAAGCCAGCTGCTGACAATCCCCCGTAGATGGCACCATCGAGGACGGAGTTGATGTTGGTGCGACGAACGACGACGACGATGATCACGCCGATGGCTTTGAGGGTTTCCTCGACGAGGGGAGCGACGAAGGTTGTGGACAGAGCGTTCGCCGTATCAAAGTTGCCGAGTGAATAGTCTAGGTTCTTGCCCAGCGCAGTATTCACGATGCCAGAGGACAGGGCTGCGATGCCCGCGCCCCACAAAAACACTGCGACCTTGGTTTTCCATGGCTCGGGGGCCCACCGGTCCAGGCGGTGCAGGAACGCGAGAACGATCCCCAGGGGAATGAGGGCAAGCAGAGTAGTTTTCACGAGTGCCAGGTAGCTCGATGCCACCGGCGAGAGGAAGAAAACGGTTAGGCCGATCAGGCCGATAATCCCGGCAGCGGTCAGGACGATTTCAAGCCAGGGGAAGGAATGCTGAGCCTTCGGTGGATGCCACACGGGAGCAGCTTCGTCGGGCGCGGGCGAACCAATGCTGCTGGCCTCACCGATGGCGGTGGCACTGAGCTTCTTGAGCCGGTAGTCTTCGCCCGGCCCTCCCCAATGGGCGCGTCGCATATCAGTATCCTCGTCCGCCAATGTGTGTATCGTCGTCAAAGTCAATGGGTTCCGGTATCGGAGCGCGCCCAGCGAGCCTGAGCAATTTTACCATTCGTGCGGAACGCAGGGCCCGAACCCCCGCGACGTCAACGTTGTGCACATTTCGCGTCAATTCGATGCGGTAGCAGGTTGCGTCGAGAGCCTCGAGGCGAGCGGCGGCCTGCGGATCCGAGGTTATTGAGCAACGCACCTCAGGAGTAAGCGTGTCACGGATGGCGCGTGATAGCGCCGACGCTCGTTCCAATCGTGCCGCGACCTCCACACGATCTCCCCTACGCGAGGCCGTGGTTCGTCGGTCGAGGCCATCGGTCGTTAGCTGGTCACCGTCGTCGTGGATGGAGGCGCGCGCGACGTCACGCATAGCCTCGGCCCCTCCCCCATTGAAAGGAGCAGTCTGTGCCAGGAGTGAGGCTTCGGAGGCACGGCGCAACAGCAGACGTGAGAGCGCGTCGCGCGAGGCGATAATGCGCTGGTGCAGACGGTCGAGCCTGCGTGCCCGACTGATCGCTGCTCCGACGCTGATTGCGAGCGCGACGACGACGAGGACAATGGCGAAAAGAACCCAAGCGGACAGTGAGATCACGACAGCGATTCTCCTCGCTTTTTATGACGACGGAACAGATGACGCGTCCGGCGCGGACCGGAGGTTGCGGGACTACCCATGTCGATGGCCAGTTTGTATACCTCGAAAACCTTGTCTGCGACAACCTCCCAATCGTATTGAGCCGATGAGCGCTGGCCGGCGTTGGCCAGCGCGTCGAGCTGCGCCGGATCCCCCAGCAGGTCAATGAGGGTAGCCGCCAAGGCTTCGGAGCTGCCCGTCTCGAAGAGGGCACCCGCGCGCCCATCCTCCAGGACCGCGCAAAAGGCCGGAATGTCGGAGGCAACAACTGCAGTGCACGCGGCCATCGCCTCGACCAGAACGATGCCGAAGGACTCGCCTCCCGTCTGCGGAGCGACGTAGACGCTCGCGCCCGCCAACAGGGATTCCTTCTCCTCGTCGCTAATGCCACCCAGGAAGGACACCGATTCGCCGAAACGAGCCACGGCCTCGCGACAATCAGGGGCGTCTCCCCGGCCAGCGATCAGGAAACGCGTACCCGGGAAGCGCTCGAGGACAGTGTCGATTGCTCCGACGAAGATGCTCAGTCCCTTACGCGGCTCGTCGAGACGCCCAAGGAACACGACGACAGGACGCTCCTCGGTGGCGGCCCACTGAGGAAGGGGCGTTGCCGTGCGGAACGAGGCGGTCTCCACGCCATTCGGGATGATGACTGCGTCACCACCGTGGTGTTCGATGAGAGTGCGCCGTGCTTCCTCGGACACGGCGATGCGTACGCCAATGCGCTCCATGTAAAGCCTCATCGGGGCCGAGGCAATGGCGCGGGAAACCGAACGACCGAGCGCCGCGTGGAACGTGCCGACCAACGGGGCGCGCGAGATCATCGCCGCAGCCATCGACACCGACGGCACAACGGGTTCGTGCACGTGGACAACGTCGAAGTCGTTCTCCTCCAGCCAGCGCCGCGTGCGCGTCATCGTCGTTGGCTTCACCGAAATGTTGGCAACAGAACCGTTGAAGGGAACCGACACCGAGGAGCCTGCGGATGTGATCCACTCGGGCAGGTCACGTGACGTTGACGGCGTCAGGATGCGCACGTCGTGGCCGCGTGAGCGGAGTTTGAGCGCAAGGTCGCGAATGTGGAAACCAACTCCCCCGGGCACGTCCCACGAATAGGGGTTCACGATCCCGATCTTCATCGATTCTTCCTCTCGTGCTCGGCCCAGGCGCGGGCTAGGCGCTGGGGGTCCAAGTCGTCGATGAACACCCTCTGCATCATGTGCCAGTCTTCGGGTTTATCCGCCATCATCGCGGCGAACGCGCTGACCCACGCCTGTGTCAGTGCCTCCACGCGGTTGACACCGGGGGCGAGGTCGGCCGGGACGGCGATGGGACCCACGCAGCGCACACGCACGTCCGCCCCCGTCGGTGACTCGTTCTCGTAGGTAATGCACGCTGCGAAGAGCGGGCGCTCCAGCTTCAGTGCAAGGGCTGCGGGGCCGGCTGCGACGAGCGCGCGTCGCGTACCTAGATCCACTTCGATGCCAGAGCCGGAAATATCCCGGTCGGCCAGGAGGGGCACAATGACACTGCGTCCGCGTACGCGCTCGACGAGGGTAGCGAACACCGAATCACCCTTGCCGACGCCGATGACTTCCATTCCCAAACCCTCGCGCAGGGCAACGAAACGCTGGAACAACGAACGCGGCTCGACCTTCTCAGCCACCGTGACGATTGTTCGCCCGTTCGCACACACCCATGCCCCCGCGCGATCCCAACTGCCCGAGTGCCCCAGGGCCAGAACGACCGGGCCGTCGACGCTGGCTGCGACGAGTTCCCCGAAGCCTTCGAAAGTGATGCCCTCTGCCAGCGGTGCCCCACGTCGCGAACCGAGCATGAGTTCCTCGGCGTAGTTGCGAATATGCGAGCGAACAGCGGCAACGACCAGCTCTTCCGCTGGCTCGCTACCAGTGAGTCGAGCCATATTGGCACGCAGACGTGCGATGGACGCTCCCCCACGCCGCGCCGCGATCCCAGCTCCGACGTGGGCCGCGCGCATGACGAGGCCGAGCGGAAGGCGGGGAGCAACGGTGAAGGCTACGGACAGGAGGGAAAATGTCACTGGGTTCCCTCGTCGATGTGACGCGCAGTGAACCAGATGCGCTGGCAGACGGTCACGAAGGATGCGAACGCCACCCAGGTTAGGCCGACGGCCAGCACCCACTCGGGTGCTCCCAGGCTCATGATTATCGCCGACCCCATACCAACGATCAGGCGATCCGTGCGCTCGGCAATACCGAGTTTGGCGACGACACCGACTGATTCCGCGCGTGCGCGCGCATAAGGCACGGCAGCCGCACCGATGATCGAGCAGATGCCCGCGATGATCACCCATGTACGCACAGGGGAATCAGCCATGTGGAAGACCGCGAAAGCAGTCAACGATCCGAAGACCGCGCCGTCGGCGAGCCGGTCAAGCGTCGAATCCAGGAAGGCACCGAAGCGCGTTCCGCCGGTCGTCATGCGGGCCAGCGTTCCGTCGACCGAATCGCCGAACATCACGACCGCCAGGGCGATGCCCCCCTGCCAGATCCACCCCCGCGGGATACAGACGACCGCGACGGCCACGGACGCGACTGTCCCAGCCACCGTCACCATGTTCGGGGTCACGCCCATGCGCGCGAGCACGCGAGCCAGGGGCGTGAACACGGCCTTGGTGATCGATCGTCCGTGGTTGCCGAGCATCAGCCCTCCTTCGGCCAGGCAGCGGCGAGCCGGGCGCGCGCGTCCTCAAGTAGTTCAGGCACGGCCTTCGTACGCGCGATGATGGGGAGGAAGTTCGCATCTCCCGCCCACCGAGGCACGACGTGCTGGTGAAGGTGAGCGGCAATGCCTGCACCCGCGACCTCGCCCTGGTTCATGCCCAGGTTGAAGCCGTGCGGTCCGGCCACCTCGCGGCTGACCCGCATGGCGGTAGCCGTCAGTTCTCCCAGCTCCACGCGCTCGGCGTCGGTCAGCTCCGTGTAGTCGGAAACGTGACGGTACGGGCACACCAGCAGGTGGCCTGAGTTGTAGGGGAACAGGTTCATGAGCACAAAGCAGGTGGCCCCTCGGTGAACGATGAGTCCCTCGTCGTCAGCCTTGCCCGGCGCACTGCAGAACGGGCAGGTCCTGTCGCTCGCATCGGCTGGTTTTCCTTCTCCATGGATGTAGGCCATCCGGTACGGGGTCCAGAAACGACCGAAGCCGTCCGGGACGCCCGCGAGCTCGCGGGCGTCCTCGGTGGGCAACGGTTCGGGGTGCGTGCCCGGCTCCGTCATGGTGCTCACACCTCGTCGAGGCCGTCGATCTGGTCGGCGTTGTTGCGCTGCTCGATGTGCGAGACGATCAGCTCGACGGCGCGATCAACGGCAACGCCGTTGTGCTGCGAGCCGTCACGCAGGCGGAAGGACACGGCTCCGGCCTCGACGTCCTCGCCGCCGACGATGAGTGTGAAGGGGATCTTGTCCTTGGAGGCGTTGCGGATCTTCTTGCCGAAGCGGTCACCCGACAGGTCGGTCTCGACGCGTACGCCGCGCTCGCGCAGCTTCGCGGCAACGTCCTTGACGTAGTCGTCGAAGGCCTCCGCGACGGGGATGAGGCGGACCTGGACGGGCGAGAGCCACGCCGGGAACGCGCCCGCGTAGTGCTCGGTGAGAACACCGATGAAGCGCTCGACGGAGCCAAGCTTCGCGGAGTGAATCATGACGGGGCGCTGACGAGTGCCGTCGGCGGCCGTGTACTCCAGGTCGAAGCGCTCGGGCTGGTTGAAGTCGTACTGGATCGTCGACATCTGCCAGGTACGGCCGATGGCGTCCTTGACCTGCACGGAGACCTTGGGGCCGTAGAAGGCGGCACCGCCCGGATCGGGAACGAGATCGAGGCCGGTCGCAGCACACGCGTCCTCCAAAGCCTTGGTGGCGGCCGCCCAGTCCTCGTCCGAGCCGATGAACTTGTCCTTCTTCTTGCCATCCTCGTCGCGCGTGGACAGCTCGAGGTAGAAGTCCTTCAGGCCGAAGGCGGAGAGGATCGAGAGGAAGAACTCGATCTGGCTACGGATTTCTTCGGAGGCCTGCTCGGGCGTGCAGTAGGTGTGCGAGTCGTCCTGCGTGAAGCCACGCATACGTGTCAGGCCGTGGACGACGCCGCTCTTCTCATAGCGGTAGTCGTGGCCCAGCTCGTAGAAGCGCAGGGGCAGCTCGCGGTAGGAGCGACCGCGCGAGCGGAAGATGAGGTTGTGCATCGGGCAGTTCATGGCCTTGAGGTAGTACTCCTGGCCCGCCTTGGTGACGTTACCCTCAGCGTCGCGTTCCTCGTCCACGAGCATGGGCGGGAACATCGTGTCCGCGTAGTAGGGCAGGTGACCCGACGTGTGGAAGAGTCCGCCCTTGGAGATCTCGGGGGTGTGCACGAAGTCGAAACCGGCCAACTTGTGTCGGTCGGTCACGTAGGACTCGATCTCGTGGCGCAGGATGCCGCCCTTGGGGTGGAAGATGACCAGGCCGGGGCCGATCTCCTCGGGGAAGGAGTACAGGTCCAGCTCGGCTCCGAGGCGACGGTGGTCGCGGCGCTCGGCTTCCTTGATGCGCTCCTGGTAGGCGACGAGGTCCTCCTTGGAGGCCCAGGCGGTGCCGTAGATGCGCTGAAGCTGGTCGTTCGACTGGTCGCCCTTCCAGTAGGCGGCCGAGGCCTTGGTCAAGGCGAAGCCGTTACCGATCAGCTTGGTGGAGGGCAGGTGGGGGCCGCGGCACAGGTCCTTCCAGGCGACGGAGCCGTCGCGGCGGACGTTATCGTACATGGTGAGGGTTGCGCCGCCGACCTCGACGGATGCCCCCTCGGCACCCTTGCCCTTCGTGGTGACGAGCTCGAGCTTGTAGGGCTGCTCGGCCAACTCAACCACGGCCTCGTCCTCGGAGACCTCGCGGCGCACGAAGCGCTGGCCTTCCTTGATAATGCGCTTCATGCGCTTTTCGAGCTCGCGCAGCAACTCGGGGGTGACCGCGTCGATATTGCCGAAGTCGTAGTAGAAGCCGTCGGTGATGAACGGGCCGATGCCGAGGTTGACGTCGGGGAAGACGTCCTGAACGGCCTGCGCGAGCACGTGCGTGGCGCTGTGGCGCAGGATGTTCAGGCCATCCTCGCTGGCCAGGGTGATAGCCTCGACGGTCGTGCCCTCCTCAAGGGGGGTCGCGAGGTCACGCGGCGTGCCGTCAACCTTGATGGCGACGACGTCACGGGACTTTTCGAACCACGTCGTGCCCGTGGTCCCCGCCGGTACGGTCTGGTTTTCTCCGTCGATGACGAGCGAGATGTCGGGCACGGTGTCTCCTTGTTCGATTCGTTCGAGAGCTTTAGTCACTAGTGGGATTCTATCCCTGCTGACCCCGCCGTTCAGGAGCGGGCGTGCCAGTCCTTGACGGCTTTGGCCGCGCTCAAGGCACGATAGGTGCTCTTCTTAATGGGCATATCCCAGCCGCCGGGCACGTCTGTGAAGTGCGAGGCAAAGGCGCTCTTGTACTTGCCGACGCTGTAGAGTTCGGGGCAACGCGGCGAGTGCGCTCCCATGAGATCGAATTCGCGCACGCCGTCGCGCGCCAGGAATTCGGCTGCCAGGAAGTCCAAAACGGGGGGCTGGCGCAGGCGTCGGCCGACCTCCGTGGAAGCACCGTATTCGGCCTGTGCGCGAATGCCCTCAATCAGACAGAAGTCCCAGCACAGGATATTGCCGTCGGCGTCACGCATCGAGAAGATGCGCGCGTGCTTGGGGCCGAGAGTCGTGAGCAGGCTCATGTAATAGTCCTTGGGGTGAGGACGGAAACCATCGCGCTCGGCGGTCTCTTCCATGACGGCGTAGTACTCGTCGATGACCTCGGCGGCGTTGGCTGTGTCCTCATGGAAGGTGATGCCTTCGGCTTTGCCCTTCTTCAGGCCGGAGCGGATCGAGCGCTTACCGGACTTGGGCATGGTGGCCAGAATCGCGTCCTCGGTCTTGCCGGAAGTGTCGATGACGACGGTGCGGTCGTAGGAGATGGTCTGCAGCGGCATGACCAGGTCGGGGTGCTGGTAGATGGCGTGCAGGCGCACGAAGACGACGGACTTGTCCCGCTCCTTGATCTCGCGCACCAGGTCGGCGCGCAGCGCGGCCTCACGTTCCGGGCTGGCTTCCTTCACCCACGCGGGACCCCACTTGGCCCACAGGTAGTGCACGCCGCGCACCGTGTACTTGTAGAGGGTGATGAAGGCGACCTTGGTGTCGTCCTCGTACCAGGCGTAGCGTCCCCACACGCCGTGTCCCTGCGACTTTTCGAAGGTCTCCCACACGCAGGTCTGTTCGATCGGCAGGGAGCGGTCCTGGAATCCGGAGACTGCGGCAATCTTGTCTTCTTGAGAGATGGGCACGAGTGAGGTGGTCGTCATGGTGTCCTCAGTTTGTTGTAAATGTCTGTCGCGTGTAGGTAGGTGGTCAGTGTAGCAGGGGCTGCTCCCCCGTTGACGAGGTCGTGGCCGGGTCTCGGGTGCAGTTCCCTCGGGCGGGTGACCGCCTCAGTACGAGGTTTCGGTGGGCTTCGGGTAGTAGCGTGCGAACTTGCGGCGGTGGTTTTGCTTCTGAAGCCACACGGTCAGGTTACGGCGCGGGTCCTTCTCGGTGGGGTTCAGGAGCAGGTCGAAGCGGCGTCCCTCGCGGATGATGCGCTTGACGCGCGCACGCAGATCGGTGTCGATGATGTAGCGCAGGAGCAGCGAGTCGGGAACCAGCGTGTAGAGGATCTCGTCCTTGGCCTGCGTCTGCTCGCAGGCCTGGCCGTCGATGAGGTCAGCAACCATCGGGATCATGGGGTTGGCACCGGCGGCGGCCATGTACCAGTTGTTACGGCCAATACGGGGGTTTACCTCGAAGAAAACGGCGCGTCCGTCGCGCGGGTCGATCTTGACATCGAAGTTCGCGAACCCACGGTAGCCGTTCTCGGTGAGGAGCGTGCAGGCGTCTTTCCAGAGCGCAGGGAAGTTCTCAGTGATCATGGCGACAGGGTTACCAATCATAGTCGGAGCGTGGTCTTCGAGGAGCACGCGGGCCGAGCCGATGAGCGTGACTTCACCGCGCGAATCCACGTAGGCAGTGATCGAACGCATCGCGGTGTTGTCCCCGGGGATCAGTTCCTGGACGAGGAACGTGTCGCGGAAGCCCGCATCCTTCAGAGTCTTCCAGAGCTGAGTCAGTTCCTCAGGCGTGTCGATGAACCAGATCTTGCGCTTTCCCTCAAACTCGAGGACGTCGTAGGGTTCGCCGTTAGCGGCCTTGGCCACCACGGGGAACGTAAAGGGGATCTCCGGGGCCGCCCAGGCCTCGTCCGTGGCGTTGGAGAAGTCCACCTCGACCGTGCCGGGCGTGTCGATGCCGGCGCGCTCGCAGGCGCGCGCGAACTCTGCCTTGTCAGTGAGCCTCTCCATGACCTCCAGGTTCGGGAAGGGCAGCGCATAGTGGCGCGAGAGCTTGTCCATGTTGCGGGCCACGAACGCGGAGAAGATGTCATGGTTCGCCATGAGGATGAGTTTCTTGTCGGGGAACTCCCCCGCGATCATCATGAGCGTGTCGAGGAGCTGGGCGTCGGTGGCGTGTGCGCTCACGTGGCGGACATCGAAAAAGTGTGACCGTGTGATCGATTCGGTCGGCTGGGACCCCACACAGATGCAGCGGCACCCGAAGGCTTCATTGAAACAGCGGCCAATTCCGTATACGCCGAAGTCCCCTCCGATGATCACAGGAAGGATGTCCTGGCGGGGAGAGAGCGGGCGAGGCTGAGTCAGGTAGTCAATCGTCATGCCACCAGCCTAGCGCCTGGTAGGATACAGAACGATCCCTGAGACTTGACTCACCTACCCGAAAGTCCATCATGAGTGCCCAATTCCCGCCCAACAATCGCCAGCCGTATCCGCGCCAGCCGATGGGCGGATACCAGCAAGGCGGATACCAGCAGGCACAGCCTCAACAAGGCGGATACCAGCAAGGCGGCTACCAGCAGAGCGGATACCAACAGCAAGGTGGCTACCAACAGGGCGGATACCAACAAGCGGGTCCACAGCAGCGCGGGTATCAGCAGGGCATCCAGCAACGCTACGGCGCGCCCATGCCCAGGCAGCCTCGGCCCGCCATGGTAGCGATGGATGATTCTTCGGATGACAATACGAGAAAGATGATCATTGCCGCGATTATCACTGGCGTCTTCGTCATTACGCTGGTGTGCGGCTTTCTGCTGAAGGACTACTTCTTTTCCGAAGTAGTCGTCTCGGAGGGTTCCTCTCGCCAGACAACATCGGAAGCCGTAGCGAGTACGCAGATACATCCATTCGTCGCCCTCACGACGCCTACTGCCTCCTCAGAATCCCATGTTCCTGCGCTCTGATCTTCTGCCCGCTGCTCGTGTCGATGCCGACCCGTGGTGGAAGAACGCGGTCCTCTACCAGGTGTACCCCCGCTCTTTCCAGGACACGAACGGCGACGGGATCGGAGATCTCGACGGTATCTACAGTCGCCTCGAGTACCTGGCCCGCCTCGGGGTCGACATCATCTGGATCTCCCCCATCTATCGCTCGCCGCAGGCCGACAACGGCTACGACATCTCCGACTACCGCGACATTGACCCGCTGTTTGGCAACCTGGCGGCCTTTGACGCCCTTGTTGCGCGCGCCCACGAGCTGGGTATGCGCGTGGTGATGGATCTGGTCGTCAACCACACGTCGATCAAGCACCCGTGGTTCGTTGAATCGGCATCCGGGCGCGAGTCCGCGCGCCGCGACTGGTACTACTGGCGTGATCCACGCCCAGGCCTCGAACCGGGCACGCCGGGCGCAGAGCCGACGAACTGGGAGTCTTTCTTCGGTGGCTCTGCCTGGGAGTACGATCCAGCCTCGGGCCAGTACTACCTTCACTTGTTCGCCCGCGAGCAGCCGGATCTGAACTGGGAAAACCCGCAGGTGCGCGACGCGGTCTACGACATGATGAACTGGTGGCTTGATCGCGGTGTCGACGGCTTCCGCGTCGACGCAATCGACGTTATCTCCAAGCGCCCGGGTCTGCCCGATGGAGGCCCCGCCCGTGCTCCCTTCGGTATCGGTCACGAGTGCTTCGCTGATGGCCCTCGCCTGCACGAGTTCCTCCAGGAGATGCACGAGCGCACGTTCGCGCTCCACCCCGGCACGTTCACGGTCGGCGAGGCTTCTAATGCCTCCCCCGAGTCTGCCCTCCTGTTCTGTGATCCGGCCAGGCGCGAGTTCAACATGCTCATCCAGTTCGAGCATGTGAATCTCGGTCAGGAGAATGGCAAGTTTTCCCCGCGTCCCCTGGCTGACGGCGAGTTGGCCGACGTGCTGACTCGCTGGCAGGAGACCCTGGGCGAGCGCGGCTGGAACGCCCTGTACCTGGAAAATCACGACCAGCCGCGGGCGGTGGCACGCTTCGGGGATCCCGAGAACGCCTGGTTCGAGTCTGCGACCGCCCTGGCGACCGCGTATTTCCTGCAGCGTGGTACGCCCTTCATCTACCAGGGCCAAGAGATCGGCATGCTCGGCGGGCAGTTCACCCGACCAACCGATTTCCGCGACGTCGAGTCCCTGAACTACCTGCGCGCCCATACCGGCGATGATGTGCCCGCCGGTATGGCAGCTATCTCGCGCGACAACGGACGCACCCCGATGCAGTGGGATTCCTCCCCTAACGCCGGGTTCACGAGTGGAACGCCTTGGATCGACGTGCCTGCCTCGGCCTCGTATATCAACGTAGAGACGCAGATGGAGGACTCTTCCTCCATCTACGCGTACTACCGCGCGCTCATCGAGGCACGCCACCGAGTGCCGGCACTGACGGCTGGTTCCTTCGAACGTATCGACGCTGGCGATCCTGCCCTGTTCGTCTATCAGCGCTCCTGTGAGGGTTCCGCTGTTCTCGTTGCCGTAAATCTCTCGGGACGCGCAATCATCCCGTCAGGCGCTCTCATCGACGAGGCCTTCCCCTCTTCGCGCTGGAACCTGTACCTGGGAAACACAGTGGATTCCCACTCCGACACCGAGCAAGAAACACTGAACCCGACCCCGACCTCGTCCATGGCCCCCTGGGAGGCGCGAGTCTACCTGGCGGCAGGCTAAGCGCTGACGGGTACTGAAGACGCAGACACGAGTGGGTGGGAGGAACATTACTCCTCCCACCCACGTCAGTTATGCGCGTACCGCGCCAGACTCAGCGGTGGTGGCGCTTGGCTGCTACGAACGACAGACCCGCGAACGCGACGATTCCCGCCAACACTCCCAGCCCAGCGGCATCGGTACCCGTCGACGCCAAGTTCGGCGTCGGTGAGGGGGGCATCGAAGGAGTCGGGGCCGGGGTGGAGGGCGTCTCCGAAGGGGTCGGCGACGGCGTTGGCGACGGCGTGGGGGCCAGCGTATTCGTCAGGGTGAGCGCGAAGATGTGGTCATCACTCAGTGTGAAGCTCGCCTTTCGGTTGCCAGCTGCCAGCGTGACGCCATCGGCGGTCTCAAACACACGACTCTCCGCATCATTCCAGGTGATCTCAGCAGCCTCGGGCAGATCCCCCTCGGACACGGTCACCTCGGTGCCTGGCGGCAGTGGCGCAGGGTAGGTGTAGGTTTCGCCAGCCTTGATGGTCGCCTCGAAGGTCTTGTTCACCGTGGGGTCAGCGGCGTTCTTCAGCGTGATCTCCAGCGTATAGTCGAGGTCCTTCGCAGCTTCCGGCAGGTCACCCTCAACCTTCTTCGTCACCGAGAACGTCTGGTGAGCGTTGGCGTCGGCGACCGCACCGTAGCGCAGCACCTTCGTAATCGGGTCGACCTTTTCGCCGGGAACGTTGTAGGTCACGGTGTTAGAAAACTCCCCAGCAACATCACTGGCTCGCTTAGCACCCTCAACGCGGGCCGGCAGCAGGATGATCGCCGACTGATTGGCGGGGATCTCACCAAGCGCGACCGTCACCTTGGTAGGCGTGCACTGGATCTGAGCAGCCGCACCGAATGCGCCATTGGACGTGTCCTTGTCACGGCGCAGGCCCTCAGAGGTGGTCGGGTCGGTCACGAGGTAGGTGTGAGTCCTCGTGTACTCATTGACCGTGTCGCAGTCAAAGCTCCAGCTGGAGTCGGCGGGTGCCTCGTCGACAATGGATGCACCCGTCACAGCCGTATCACCCGCAGGCAGCACGACGCGCCACATGATGGCTTTGTTCTCATCGCCATCCTCAGAATCGAACAGGTTAATCCAACCATCCTTCTGGTAGCGGGCTTCACCGGGGGTACGACGCGTCATCTCGAGATCACGCGTGACCTTTCCACCGATCTCGACGACGTAGGTCTCGCCCCCGGGGCCGGAATAGCTGGCCAGCCCATGCGTCGTGACCGTGCCGTACCACTGCGCAGCGGACTCGACCTTGTCATTAAAGATGATGGTCACCGTCCCATCAGTGGCCCAGGTTCCGCAGCCGACGGCGACATTGTCGTGGGAGTACACCGTAAAGGCACGCGCAACGTTCGGGCGCAGAACGGTCTCGCCCGTCGCCCGATTGACGACATTCGCGTTGTAGGTGAAATAGTCACCGGCCTTCACGCGTCCCTCGGTCTGCCAAGGAAGTTTCACTCCCAGATCCCACCAGTCCCCCACGGCGTGAACCTCATGTCCCGTATGATCAACGAGCTGAGCCTTGTCCCAATCCAATGTGACCTTGTCGCTCACATTCGTCACCGGTGCTGGACAGGCCGGCGCGTCGGCGTGTGCAGGGAGCGACGCGGAGACGACTTGTGTGACGCCAAAGAAACTCAATACCAGTGCACATATGGCAAGAAGGGCACCAAAGTGACGGTGCTTCAACGCAACCATAGAAAACTCCTGTCAACGGGATGCGCGACGACGTCGCTTCACACCCCGTCAGTGTATGCCATTACCCTGTAATTAGGTCAAGATACGCGTTGACCCCCGCCTCACAACCGGTGAAAACATGGTTTGTAAGCCGTTTAATCCGTACTGTTTTGCCATTTATATGCAGACTGTAAACTTTGAAAGTTCGGGCGTGTCGAAACGGTGGGTGCCGATGCGTGACCAGCACGAATGATCAACGAACAGACACGCCTATTTGACCGTACTAACCGACTGGTATGAGTTCGAACCCCCAGACGTTCGCAGCGGGCAACCACCCAAGATAAATGCCCTTACCATCCCATCGAACGACACATCCCACACAGGTGCATCGCACACCATATTCACCCATTTTGCAGCAGGACAACCAGTCAGCCATTCCCCCTTCAAGCTCGCCACATGCACCCAAGTCGGGCAATCAGAACACCCACACAACCACGAGTGGTATTCATCACCCCATGCGCGGCTAAACTCGCCTGGCGGAACCTGGCGTGGCCACCCAGCCGCCAGCAGATGGGTTAACGAACGCATATGCTGGTCGAGTCCGCCTGAGAGATCTTTGAAATAACGTTGTTGCAATTCCAAGGGTTGCGACCCCCTTGAAAGTTCGAGTAGCCGATAACCCACAACATCACGCAGCATGAGGGAAAATACAAAAAGCCGAACCGCACGGTCCGGCTAATATGGTGGGCGATACTGGGATCGAACCAGTGACCTCTTCCGTGTGAAGGAAGCGCGC
>ERZ772961.323-NODE-323-length-20538-cov-8.143924_pt1 | contig 20538 bp, 14 predicted proteins | sample MGYA00580677_ERZ772961 | MGnify/ENA primary metagenome ERZ772961 (study PRJEB29015, sample SAMEA2738088) | human oral metagenome | biome: human oral; feature: human-associated habitat; material: saliva | place: China | collected 2227 ... | reverse complement strand
AGGCACCGAAACCCGCGGACGCTGCCGACGCGCTCGCAATCGCGATCACGCACGCGTGGCGGGGGACCGGCCTGCTTGGTGCCCCCGAGGACTCGTCGGTCGCGGTGTCCATCTCCGGGCGCCTGACCTCGCGCGGGTCCATGACGCCCGCTCAGCGGGCGTGGGCCGAGGCCCAGGCCGCGCAACGCCGCACGGGTGCCGTCGACCCGAGGCGCAGGCGCGGCTAGAATCGTACATATGTTCGCCCGCGGTCTCGCGGGTGAGTGACCAGGGAAAGGACAGCAGTGATCTCGCTTCTGCGCGGCATCGTCGCAAGCGTCGGACTCGACCACATTGACATCGTGGTCGGGGGCATCGGCTTTCGCGTCCACGTGACGCCCGCCTTCGCGCAGGCGGCCCCGCGCGATGAGGAGATCACCGTGTACACCTCGATGATCGTGCGCGAAGATTCGATGACCCTCTACGGCTTCGAGTCGGCCGACGAGCGCGACGTCTTCACCAAGCTCCTGTCGGTGTCGGGAATCGGCCCGAAGATCGCGCTGGCAGCCCTGGCCGTCCTGCGCCCCGACGACCTGCGCCGCGCCGTGCGCGACCAGGATCTGGCTACGCTCCAGCGCATCCCCGGCGTGGGTAAGAAGTCCGCTCAGCGCATGGCCCTGGAAATCGGGGACAAGCTCGGCACGCCGGCCGCGCTGCCCGGCGTCGACGCCGCCCCCGCCCCCGCGCCCTCCGAGGATGCGGTCGCCTCCGAAGTCAGCGCCGCACTGGTGGGTCTGGGATGGTCCGAGGCGCAGGCCGCCAAGGCCATCGAGAAGCTCGCAGGCAGCGGTTTGGGTGCCTCCGACATGCTGCGCGCCGCTCTAGTGAGCCTGGGAGGCGGCCGTGGCTGAACAGCCCGACATCGAGACGATGCGCATTGTCGCCCCGGACGCGGGTGAGTTGGAGCGCGCGGCCGAGGCCGCCCTGCGTCCCAAGAAGCTGTCGGAGTTTGTGGGCCAGCGCGTCGTGCGAGGCCAGTTGCAGCTGGTCCTCGACGCCGCCCGCATGCGCGCCGCCACCCCCGACCACGTCCTGCTCGCCGGCCCTCCTGGCCTGGGCAAGACGACCCTCGCCATGATTATCGCCGCAGAGATGGGAACCTCCTTGCGCCTGACCTCGGGTCCCGCGATCCAACACGCGGGGGACCTGGCCGCGATCCTGTCGGGCCTGCAGGAAGGCGACATCCTCTTCATCGACGAGATTCACCGACTGGCGCGCACCGCCGAGGAGATGCTCTATCTCGCGATGGAGGACTTCCGCGTCGACGTCGTCGTCGGTAAGGGCCCCGGTGCGACCTCGATCCCGCTGACGCTGCCGCCGTTCACGGTCGTGGGTGCGACCACGCGCTCCGGCCTGCTGCCCGCCCCGCTGCGCGACCGCTTCGGCTTCACCGCGCACCTGGAGTTCTACGAGACCGACGAACTCCAGTCTGTCGTCACGCGCTCGGCCTCCCTGCTCGGCTCGCCCATCGACGCGCGCGCCGCCCACGAGATCGCCTCGCGTTCGCGAGGCACGCCACGCATCGCCAATCGCCTGTTGCGCCGCGTCGTCGACTACGCGCAGGTCCATGGTGACGGAACGCTCACCCTGGACGCCGCGCGCGGAGCCCTCGAGCTCTTCGAGGTGGACCCCTCCGGCCTGGACCGCCTGGACCGAGCGGTTCTCGAGGCTGTGTGCCGTCGCTTCGCCGGCGGACCCGTGGGCCTGACAACTCTGTCCGTCACCATCGGTGAGGAAGCGGAAACCGTCGAGACTGTCGCAGAACCGTACCTGGTGCGCGAGGGTTTCCTCGTGCGCACCAACCGCGGACGCATGGCAACCCCGAAAGCATGGGCACACCTCGGCCTGAACCCGCCCGCCCCCGACGGCGCCCTTTTCGACTAGGGGAGCGGGCCTCGTCGATCGAGCCCCGCCGTTCGTCGTGCGACGATGACAAGGACCGACGAGTGGCGGCCGGTGCCGCGCCGCACGGATATCACTTAGGCTAAAACCCTCCTTCGGCATTAAACTGTCACAGTGCGCTTCAAGCGCCCGACCGTCATCGAAAGTGAACCAGCCATTATGAACAACTACGCCCTCATGGGCCTGCTCGTCGTCATGATCGCCTTCATGTGGTGGAGCTCGCGCTCGCGCAAGAAGCAGATGGAGAAGATGGAGGAGGAGAAGCGTGAGCAACTCGCGGCCGTGACCCCCGGCAAGTGGGTTCGCACCCGCGTCGGCTTCTGGGGCCGTTTCGTCGACCTGGATGGTGACATCGTCGTCCTGGAGACGACCGATGGTCACGAAATGTACTGGGAGCGCGAGATGATCGCCGAGATCGGCGGCCAGCCGCCCCTCGCCCGGGCAGAAGAAGATGAGGCGTCCGAGAGCGCCGACGTCGAGGACGCCAGCGACGAGGGCGAGGCCATCCTGGGTCTCGACGACACCACCTCCTCGTCCAAGGACACCGACGAGCAGCAGAAGTAAGTCATCAAGGCTGAACGGAAAGTAGAACCGTGGCATCTCATAAGCGACGCCCTGTGCGCGCGCTCGTGACGCTGATCGTCGCCATCGTGGCGGCGTGCGCGGCGCTTGCGCTTGGGCATTTCACCAAGGGGGTATCGCCATACCCCGACCTGGCCCTCGATCTCAAGGGCGGCACCCAGCTCATCCTGACCCCGACCGTGACGGCCGAGGGACAGCGCGAGATCACCGACGAGGACATCACTCAGGCAATCTCGATTATTCGTAACCGAATCGATGCCTCGGGCGTGTCCGAGTCCGAGATCTCCTCTCTGGGCAACTCGAACATCATGGTGTCGATCCCTGGCACCCCCTCCCAGGAGCAGCTGGACCTGATCCGCGCCTCCTCGCAGATGAACTTCCGCCCGGTGCTGCGCATGGGCCTGGCCCAGAACTTGGTGCCGACTGCACAGGGACAGACGCAGATCGGGACGGCTGACCAGACCGCGCAGTCCGGTGAGGCTGCCCAGTCCGGTGAGGCCACGCAGTCGGGTGAGGCTGCCCAGTCGGGTGAGGCCGCGCAGTCCGGTGAGGCCACCCAGTCGGCTGACGCCGCACAGTCCGGCCAGAGCGAGGTGCGTTCGACCGCCCTCGACGAGGCCACTGCGATGAGTATCGCCGATAAGAACGGCGACGGCGTCCTGTCGGACACCCCCGCTTCCGAGCCGGCCAACGCCTCGGACACGGCATGGGAGACCGAGCAGGTCCAGTACGACTTCCTGACCCTGGACTGCTCGGCCGCCGCCGACGTTAAGCGCGTAGAGGGCCCGGCCGACAAGCCTTACGCAGCCTGCGATGACTCCGGTCAGATCAAGTACATCCTCGGCCCCGTCGCCGTCCCCGGTTCCGACCTCTCGTCGGCCACCGCGGGCCTCGTGCGCACGCAGACCGGCGGCTCGACCGGCCAGTGGTCCGTCTCCCTGCAGTTCAACGCCGCGGGATCGGAGAAGTTCAAGGAAACCTCCACGATTCTGTACGGCTACCACGACTCCGATCCGCAGGGTCCCACGTCCGGCCAGGGCACCCCGGACCGTAACCACTTTGCCGTCGTTCTCGATGGAACGGTTATCACCGCCCCCTCGATGAACGCGATTATTCCCAACGGCCAGGCCGAGATCACGGGTAACTTCACGGCAGTGTCGTCACGAACGCTCGCCAACCAGCTGAGCTTCGGCTCACTGCCCCTGAACTTCGAGGTCGAGTCCGAGCAGCAGATCTCCGCGACCATCGGCACCGACCACCTGACGGTGGGCCTGTGGGCGGCCCTCATCGGCTTCCTCCTGGTCATCCTCTACCTGATCTGGCAGTACCGCGGCCTGGCGATCATCTCCGCCGGCTCGCTCATCGTCGCCTCGATCATCACCTACCTGGTCATCACACTGCTGTCCTGGTGGATGGGCTATCGCCTGTCCTTGGCCGGCGTCGCTGGCCTGATCATGGCGATCGGTGTGACGACGGACTCGTTCATCGTGTACTTCGAGCGCGTCCGTGACGAGGTCCGAGACGGACGTCCGCTGCGCGCCGCCGTCGAAGAGGGCTGGGACCGCGCCAAGCGCACGATTCTGGTCTCCGACGCGGTCAACCTCGTCGCAGCCGTTGTCCTGTACCTGCTGGCCGTGGGTGGCGTTCAGGGCTTCGCCTTCACGCTCGGCGTCACGACCGTCATCGACATCGCCGTGATCTTCCTGTTCACGCACCCGATGATGGAGCTGCTTATCCGCACGCGCTTCTTCGGTGAGGGCCACAAATTCTCGGGCCTGGATCCGGAGCACCTGGGTGCCAAGAACGCCCTCGTGTACGCGGGCCGCGGTCGCGTCGTCGCGCGCGGCGAGTCGACCTCGACGCCCAAGAAGGACGAGGCCGGGGACGGCATGTCGATCGCCGAGCGTCGCCGCGCGGCGCGCCTGGCAGCGCAAGAGTCCGAGGCCAACGCTGGCGTGACCGAGGAAGGGGAGAACTGACATGATGAGTTTCGCTCAGTGGGGCAACGCCCTGTACTCCGGCGAGAAGTCCTACGCCGTCGTTCCCAACCGCAAGAAGTTCGTGGGCCTGGCGGCTGCCGTCCTCGTCATCGGCTTCGCGCTCGTTGCGATCATGGGCCTGAACCGTTCGATCGAGTTCACGGGTGGCTCCCAGTTCGACGTGACTCGTGTCAGCGACCAGAGCGAGTCCTTCGCCTCGCGTGTCGTTGCCGACACCGGCCTCGTTGAGGGCGCTCCGAAGGTCACGCGAGTTGGCTCCGACTCCGTGCGTATCCAGACCTCGTCGCTGGATTCTGCCACCACCGCCCAGATGCGTGACGCCCTGGCGGCCGCGTACGGCGTTGACACGACCTCGGTTCAGTCCTCCTCGATTGGCCCCTCGTGGGGCTCGTCGGTGACCACCAAGGCCGCGCAGTCCCTCGTCATCTTCATGGCCCTCGTGGCCCTGCTGATGACCGTGTACTTCCGCTCGTGGCGCATGGCCGCTTCGGCCCTGCTGGCCCTCGTCCACGACATCGCCGTGACGGTCGGTGTCTTCGCGATCCTGCAGGTCGAGGTCTCGCCCGCCACCGTCATCGGCTTCCTGACGATTCTGGGCTACTCGCTCTACGACACCGTGGTTGTCTTCGACAAGGTGCGTGAGCTCACGACGGACGTGTACGACCAGAAGCACTTCACCTTCGCGGAGTACGTCAACCTCGCCGTCAACCAGACGATGGTCCGCTCCATTAACACCTCGGTTGTGGCCCTTCTCCCTGTCGGTGCGATTCTTATCATCGGCTCCGTGGCCCTGGGTCCGGGTACTCTGGTGGATATCTCGCTGGCGCTGTTCATCGGCATGATCGCGGGTACCTACTCGTCGATCTTCATCGCCTCGCCGCTCCTGGTGACCTTCCAGGAGATGTCGAACAAGACCCGCGAGCACGACGCGGCGGTCGCGCACGAGCGCGAGCACCGCCACACCACCGATGAGTCTTCGCCCGCGAAGGCCGTGAAGGTGGCTCCGATAAAGCCCGGCAAGCGTCTGGGCAACGAGAATCAGCCTCAGAGGAAGAAGACTCATCGATGATCGGTGAACTTGGCGATCGCATCGCCACACTGGTGCGCGACAACCTGGTGGAGATCCCGGACTTTCCCGAGCCGGGCGTCCTGTTCCGTGATATCACGGGCCTGTTCGCCAACGGTCCGGCGTTCAAGGAACTCGTGGAGTTGATCGGCGCGCGCTACGCGGGCCGCATCGACGCCGTGGCCGGCCTGGAATCGCGCGGCTTCATTCTCGGCGCCCCCGTGGCCGCCGAGCTTGGGCTGGGCATGCTGACGATCCGCAAGGCGGGCAAACTGCCCGGCGAGGTCATCGGCGTCGACTACTCGCTCGAGTACGGCAGCGCCCGCATGGAGATTCGTCCCCAGTCGGTCCGTGAGGGCCAGCGCGTCCTCATCATCGACGACGTCCTGGCCACGGGCGGCACGGCGCGCGCCGCCGTGGACCTGCTCAACCAGTGCGGCGCTTCGGTCGAGGCCCTGGCCGTGCTGATGGAGCTGGACGCCCTCAACGGGCGGGCCAAGCTCGACGACGTCACGGTGGAGACCGCCCTGCACGTCTGAGTGACCAGTTGTGAGAGACGAGCGGGTCCGGGGATCGACTTGATCCCCGGACCCGCTCGTTCGTCGCTATTATTGGTTCATGAGCAGCGATGACACGACGTCAGGGGCCGCACTGCCTGCGGCCGTGTCCCGAGTGCGCTCCGGCCTCGTGTGGTTCGGTTCTCGCGGACGCGCCACAATTCCCGAGATTGAGCCGCTTGTGCGGGCTTTGCGCGCCAATCATCCCAAGGCCGACATCAGTGTCGTTGAGCGCGCCTACCGCAAGGCCGAAGAATGTCACCGGGGGCAAATGCGCAAGTCCGGTGAACCGTATATCACCCACCCGGTAGCGGTCGCCACCATTCTCGCTGAGATGGGTATGACGACGCCGACGCTGGTCGCCGCGCTGCTTCACGACACGGTCGAGGATACCGACTACACCCTGGAAGAACTCGCCGCGGACTTCGGAGAGCCGATCGCGAACCTGGTCGACGGCGTGACCAAGCTCGACAAGGTGCGCTACGGTGCCGCCGCTCAATCCGAGACCCTGCGTAAGATGCTCGTCGCGATGAGCCGTGACATCCGCGTGCTGCTCATCAAGCTGGGCGACCGTATCCATAACGCCCGCACGTGGCGTTTCGTGCCCGCTCAGTCGGCCGCGAAGAAGGCCCAGGAGACCCTGGAGATTTACGCGCCGCTGGCCCACCGCCTCGGCATGAACATGGTCAAGTGGGAACTCGAGGAGCTGTCGTTTAAGACCCTGTACCCGGAGATTTACGAGGAGATCGACCGCCTCGTCACCGAGCGCGCCCCGCAGCGCGAGGAGTACCTGCGTGACGTCATCGACCAGATCGAGGAGGATCTGCGTCGCTCGGGCACCAAGGGCACGGTCAGTGGCCGACCCAAGAGCCACTACTCGATCTACCAGAAGATGATCGTGCGCGGCAAGGCATTCGACGAGGTCTTCGACCTGGTGGCCGTGCGCGTCCTCGTGGAGTCGATCAAGGACTGCTACGGCGTCCTGGGCGCGCTGCACGGGCGGTGGAACCCGATTCCGGGCCGCTTCAAGGACTACATCGCGATGCCCAAGTTCAACCTCTACCAATCGCTGCACACGACGGTCATCGGTCCGGGTGGCAAGCCGGTGGAGATCCAGATCCGCACCTTCGACATGCACGAGCGCGCCGAGCACGGCGTCGCCGCTCACTGGAAGTACAAGCAGAACCCGAATGCGACGAGCGGTGACTCGGACCGCATGAGCTCGGAGGAACAGGCCAACTGGCTGCGCGCCCTGGTCGAGATGGAGCGCGAGACCGGGGACCCGGAGGAGTTCCTGGATTCGCTGCGCTACGAAATCGCCGGCGACGAGGTGTACGTCTTTACGCCCAAGGGCGAGGTCATTGTCCTGCCCGCGCGTGCAACCCCCGTCGACTTTGCTTACGCGGTGCACACCGAGGTCGGCCACCGCACGGTCGGCGCGAAGGTCAACGGGCGCCTCGTGTCCCTCGACACGCGCCTGGAGTCCGGCGAGACGGTCGAGGTCGTGACCTCGAAGTCCGACAAGGCCGGTCCGTCGCGCGACTGGCTGGCGTTCGTGGCATCTCCGCGTGCCCGCTCGAAGATCAAGGCCTGGTTCTCGAAGGAGCGCCGCGAGGAGGCCATCGAGTCCGGTAAGGAGGCGCTGGCCCGCGCGTTGCGCAAGCAGAACCTGCCGCTCCAGCGCCTCATGAACCACGAGTCGATCATGTCGGTCGCGACGTCGTTTGGATATCCCGATGTGTCGGGCCTGTATGCGGCGGTGGGCGAGGGGCACGTCTCGGCCCAGAGCGTCGTCAACCGGCTCATGGACAACCTGGGTGGGGGAGACGGCACCGAGGAAACACTGTCCGAGGGCGTGACCCCGGGATACGCGAAGCCTCGTTCGGAGGTATCGGGCGACGCAGCCATCACGGTGGCGGGCCTGAGTCCGAACGAGATCTGGGTCAAGCTCGCGAAGTGCTGCACACCCGTTCCAGGCGATGAGATCGTCGGTTTCATTACCCGAGGCCAGGGGGTGTCCGTGCATCGTAAGACCTGCGCGAACGCGGAGCGCCTGGCTCAGCTTCAACCCGAGCGTTTCGTCGACGTGTCGTGGAACTCTGAGGGTATGACGGCCCCGTTCCGTGTCCAGATCGAGGTGCGTGCGCTCGACCGCGGCGGGCTGCTGTCGGACCTGACAAGGGTGCTGTCGGATTACCGCGTCAATATCTTGGCCGCGGCCCTCAAGACGGACGGGGACCAGGTGGCATCCGGCAATTTCTCCTTCGAGCTGGCCGATCTGGGCCACCTCAATGCGGTGCTCTCGGCGTTGCGCCGGGTGGACGGCGTCTTCGAGGCGGTGCGTATCGGCTCGGATTCATAGACGAGGCCGTGGTGCCGACGCGCTCGGGCAAGAAGTTAGGTGTTACATCCGTCCCCTTTTGCGGCGTTTTTCGCTCATATTGCCGTTAGATGTGACACACTAGCCCTGTGTGTCACATCGGCACGCGACCGCGCCGGGCGTCAGCCCTCGTCCTAGAAGGAATATCGTGACCGAGACGTCGATTCCGACCAACGAAACCACCCCCGAAGCCGTCACGGCTGCTCCCGAGGAGGCCACGGCCTCGACGATTCCCGCGTCGGAGGTGCCCGAACACCCCTTCGCCCGCATCGGTGAGGATGGGACTGTCTATGTCAAGGATGGAGACGAGGAGCGCGTTATCGGCGGCTTCCCCGAGGGGATTCCCGCGTCGCCGTACGCCCTCTACGAGCGTCGCTTCGCCGACCTTGAGGCCACCATCAAGCTGTTCGAGGACCGCCTGGCCTCGCTGAGCCCGCGCGACATCGATCAGACGCTGGCCACGCTGCGCGAGCAGGTCGCCTCCCCGAACGTCGTCGGCGACATCCCGGCCCTGCGCGCGCGCGTCGAGGCCGCCGCGAAGGCCGCCGAGGAGCGCAAGGAGATCGCTCGCGAGGAACGCAAGGCCGCCAAGGCTCAGGCCCTGGCCGACCGCACGGCCGTCGTTGAGCGCGCCGAGGAGATCGTCGCCCAGGATCCCGCCAAGACCCACTGGAAGCAGTCGGGCCAGACCCTGCGCGATCTGCTGGAAGAGTGGAAGACCCTGCAGCGTCGCGGCCCGCGCCTGGAGAAGGCTGTCGAGGACGAGCTGTGGAAGCGCTTCTCCTCCGCGCGCACCCAGTTCGACCGTCACCGCCGCCAGTTCTTCTCGCAGCTCGACCAGGCCCAGTCCGAGGCCAAGCGCGTCAAGGAAGCCCTCATCGCTGAGGCCGAGGCCCTGTCCTCCTCCGTGGACTGGTCGCGCACCTCGAGCGCCTACCGCGAGCTGATGAACCGCTGGAAGGCCGCCCCGCGCGCCTCGCGCAAGGAAGACGACGCCCTGTGGGCGCGCTTCCGCGCTGCACAGCAGGTGTTCTTCGACGCCCGCCGCGCCAAGGACGAAGCCACGGACGCCGAGTACCGCGAGAACCTGGCCGCCAAGGAAGCGATCCTGGTTGATGCCGAAGCGATCCTGCCCGTGACCGACATCGAGCGCGCCAAGGCTCAGCTGCGCCTCATTCAGGACCGCTGGGAAGAGGTCGGCCGCGTGCCTTCCTCCGACCTGCACCGCATTGAGGGCCGTCTGCGCGCCGTCGAGGCGGCCGTGCGTGAGGCCGAAGAGAAGGAATGGCGCCGCACCAACCCCGAGACGCGCGCCCGCGCGGCCGGCATGGTGGGCCAGCTTGAGGAGCAGATCGCTCAGCTCGAGCGTTCCCTCGCCGATGCTGAGGCCAAGGGCGACAACAAGGCTGCCTCCGCCGTTCGTGAAACCCTCGAGACCAAGCGCGCCTGGCTCGCGCAGATCTCCTCGTCCATGGAGTGACATGCGTCTTCACGTTATTCCGTCGCCTTTCTACGCGGCGAATGGGCTTGTGCTCGTCCCTTCCGGGGCGGGCACAGCCCTTGTTGTCGACCCTTCTGCCGGCATCCAGCACCTGATCCGCGAGGTCCTTGAGGCCGAGGGCGTGAGCGTTGGGGCCGTGCTGCTCACCCACGGTCACCCCGACCACGTGTGGGACGCCGCCGAGGTGTCCACGTGGGGGGCCGATGGTGCCACCGTCCCGGTGTACCTGCCCGGACCGGACATGTACCGCATGGATGACCCGGCCTCGTTCCTGCCGATGCCGCCGCCCGACTTCGTCGGCGAGTGGGTCAAGCCCGCCGACCTGCGCGAGATGCCCGCGGATTCAGTCGAGCTGACCCCGGGCGTGTGGATTCGCATGGTCCCGGCCCCCGGTCACACGGAGGGGTCTGCGGTGTTCCTGGGGCACAGCCCCCTCGATATTCGCGTCAACAACCAGTCCTTCTACGCCAGCGAGGAGCAGGTGCCGTGGGCACTGAGTGCCGACGTGCTCTTTAAGGACAGCGTGGGGCGCACGGACATGCCCGGTGGTAACGAAACGCAAATGCGTCACTCGCTGCGTACTATTTCCAACGCGGTGGACCCGCGTACCATCCTCATCCCCGGCCACGGTCCGGCAACCACGATGGCGGATGAGATACGCTCCAACCAATACTTGATCCGCGCTCGCCGCATTGGCTAGCGTCGGCACCGTTTGTTTTCAAAGGATTACGTTATGGCTCGCACGTCTTTGTCAGGTTTCCCCGAATGGCTCCCCGAGGGCCGCATCATCGAGATGCATGTCCTCGACGAGTTGCGCCGTGTCTTTGAGCTGCACGGATTCGCGGGCATCGAGACGCGCGCGGTCGAGACGCTGGCTCAGCTCGAGGCCAAGGGCGAGACCTCGAAGGAGATCTACGTTCTGGATCGCCTCCAGGCCCTCAAGGCCGCCGCTTCCGGGGCGCGTGCGCCCAAGGACAAGGGCATGGGCCTGCACTTCGACCTGACGGTGCCCTTCGCCCGCTACGTCGTGGAGAACGCGAACGAGCTGGATTTCCCTTTCAAGCGCTACCAGATCCAGAAGGTGTGGCGCGGCGAGCGTCCCCAGGAGGGCCGTTTCCGCGAGTTCACGCAGGCCGATATCGACGTTGTCGGTAACGGCGAGCTGCCCTTCCACTTCGAGGTGGATCTGCCCCTCGTCATGGCCGAGGCTCTCAACAACCTGCCGATCCCGCCGGTGCGCGTGCTCGTGAACAACCGCAAGGTCGTCCAGGGCGTGTGCGAGTCGCTGGGTGTTACCGACGTCGAGGCGGCCCTGCGCGGGCTGGACAAGATCGACAAGATCGGCCCCGAGGGCGTCGCCAAGGAACTCGCCGAGTCCGGCATCGACGCCGAGCAGGCCTCGGTGCTGCTCGAGATGGCCCAGATCCGCACCGCGGATTCGGGCGAGGTGCGCGAGCGTCTCGCCTCCCTGGGCGTGGGCGGCGAGCTGCTCGAGCAGGGCCTGAGCGAGCTGGCTGCGCTGCTCGACACAGCGAACAAGCGCATGCCGGGCGCCGTCGTCGCGGACCTGAAGATCGCTCGCGGCCTGGATTACTACACGGGCAGCGTCTACGAGTCTGAGATTGAGGGCCACGAGGACCTCGGCTCGATCTGTTCGGGCGGACGCTACGACTCGCTGGCGAAGGACGGCAAGCGCACCTATCCGGGCGTGGGCCTGTCCATCGGTGTCTCGCGCCTGGTTTCCCGCATGATTTCGGCGCCGCTGGCGCGCGCCTCACGCAAGGTGCCCACCGCAGTCGTCGTGGCGGTGACGAACGAGGAGCGTCGCGAGCGCTCCGAGGAGATCGCGGCCGCCCTGCGCGCCCGAGGCATCTCGACGGACGTCGCCCCCAGCGCCGCCAAGTTCGGCAAGCAGATCAAGTTCGCCGACAAGCGCGGCATCCCCTTCGTCTGGTTCCCGGGCGAGGACGGCGCGAGCGATACTGTCAAGGACATTCGCACCGGCGAGCAGGTGGACGCCGACGCCGCCACGTGGATGCTTCCAGACGCGGACGCGGCCCCCTCGGTTGAGAGGGTGATGCCCTGAGTGTCGGTCACCGCGGTTGAGGCGTCCCGCGCTCTGGCGGGCGCGCTCGAGCAGGCGTGCGAGGCGATGCCTCCGGGCAGCCGCGCGCAGGCGCAGCGCGCGCTTCGCCGCCTCCAGGACGTGGTACTGCCGCGCCTGGAGGACGCTGATGCACCGCTGCTCGTCGTGGTCGGTGGGTCGACCGGGTCGGGTAAGTCGACGCTGGTCAACTCCCTTCTTGACCGTAACGTGAGCCGTGCGGGTGCCGTGCGCCCGACGACGCGCCGTCCTGTCCTGGTGTGCGCGCCTCGTGCCCGCTCGTGGTTCCTATCGGATCGTGTGCTGCCGCGCCTGGCCAAGCATGAGGGCGGGGAGGGCACAAGTCTGGACGCCGTGACGGTTGCGGTCGACGACGTGATGTGGCCGAGCGTGGGTATTCTGGACGCCCCCGACATCGACTCGGTCGAGGAAGGCAACCGCCGCCTGGCGTCGGAGCTGCTTGACGGCGCGGACCTGTGGGTCTTTGTCACGAGCGCCGCGCGCTACGCCGACGCCGTTGCGTGGACTCACCTGGAGGAGGCGGCCGGGCGGGGCTTGCGCGTTGCCATTGTGCTGAATCGAGTGCCCGCCGGCGCGCAGGACGAGGTGCGCGCGGACTTGGCTGCTCTGGCCCGTCGACGAGGCCTGGGTGACGTTCCGATCATCACGATCGCTGAGCAGGAGCTGACGGATGGCCGCCTGCCCATCGCGGCGATCTCTCCTCTCGGCTCTTTCCTGGAGAGCATCGGTCACGATGCGTCGGAGCGCGCGGCCATTGTGAGGCGCTCCCTCACGGGTGCAATTTCCTCGTCTCTTGCGGAGGCGACGCGTGCGCTGGACGGTGCCCGCGAGAGCTACCGGCGCCTGGAAGCGGCGCGTGAGGGCATCGAGTCGCTCGTGGCCACGGGCGCGCGCGAGGTTGCCTCGGCCTCGAGCAACGACGTGCTGCGCGGAGAGGTGAGCGCTCGCATTGCCGAGGTCCTGGGGTCGTGGGACATGACCCGGACCTTTGCGCGCGTCGTTGGTGGCCTGCGTGAGCGTATCTGGGGTGCCGTGCGCGGCACCGCGGCGCCGGAGGTGCAGGTGCGCCGCGACCTGACCGGCGGCCTCGCCCAACGCCTGGCGGATACGTACCACCGTGCGTGGGACCAGTCCCTGCGGCTGGCCCAGTCCGTGGGCGAAGCGCACGACCTGGAGACGATGATCGACGCGGACCAGGCTCTGGAGCGCGCCCGCCTGACAGCCCAGGAGTGGACGGCGGAGATCACCGAGATCGTGCGCGGGCAGGCGGAGTCCTCGCGGGTGACGGGCCGCCTACTGGCTGGCGGAATCAACATTGTGACCGTCTCGCTCATGGTCAGCGCCTTCGCGATGACAGGTGGCGTGACGGGCGTGGAGGTCGGCGTCGCCGGCGCGTCCGCAGCCCTGTCGCAGACGATTCTCGAATCCTATTTCGGCGAGCGCACCGTGCGTTCACTGACGAAGCAGGCACGTCAGGCCCTCGAACGCCTCGCGGCGTCCTCGCTGACCGAGGTGGTCGCGCCGATTTCTGGGCGCCTGGAGCGCCTCGATGAACGCTCTCGCCTTGAGGCGCTCGAGGCGGCACTCGGCCAGGCCAGGGAGGTGCTGGCATGAGGCGCGCCTCGACACCGATCGCCTCAGCGGCCGCAGATCTGGACCAGATCGCCACTGCCGCCGCCTCCGACATCGCCCCCCAGACTTTGGAGCGCATCCGGGAGCTCATCGACGTGACCTCGGATCGCTCCGAGATCGATCCGACGTGGTGCGTGATCGGCATGCTCGGCGGCACCGGCGCGGGCAAGTCGTCGCTGGTCAATGCCTTGGCCGGGGGAGAGGTCGTGCGCGCGGGAGTCCTGCGGCCCACGACCAACGAGCCATGCGCGGTTTTGCCCCGCGGCCGCGCGCCCAAGGAACTGCTCGGCTGGCTGGGCGTCAGCCGTCGCGTGGACGCGCCGGGGGACCTGGCTGGTGAGACGGCCATCATCGACTTGCCCGACATCGATTCGGTTGAGGTCTCGCACGGCGAGGTCGCCGGGCGCCTGGCTTCGCGCGTGGACGCCCTGGTCGTCGTGGTCAATCCGCAGAAGTATGCGGATGCGCGCCTGCACGACGAATGGCTCGCGCGCCTGCGCTCCTCGCACGCGTCCGTGACGGTCGTGCTCACCCACATCGACACGCTCGGGCAGGATGAGCGCGCGTCCATCGAGGCTGACCTGCGCCGTCTCCTCGATGCGCGCGGCCTGGCCGGGGCGTCGATCGTGGCGGTCTCGCCGGTCACGGGCGAGGGGATCGACATTCTCGCCGCTCACCTGGCCCGGGAGAGTGCGCGGGTGTCGGGTCAGGCGATCCGGGCCCGCGCCGCGCTGGCCGAGGCCGCACGGCTCGTGCGCGACGCCGTCGGCGTGTCTGGCACGATCCGCGGCGTGGAGACTGAGGGGATGGCGTCCGACCTGGCGGTTGAGGCCGCCGACCTGGCCGGGGCGCCCGTTATCGCCGAGGCCGTGGCCGCCTCTACGCTGCGAGCCGGAAGGCGTGTGGGCGGCTGGCTCCCGCTGCGTTGGCTTGCGCGCGTTGGGGTCGATCCGCTGCGACGGTTGCACCTGGGCGAGGAGAGCAGTCAGGAGAGCGCGACGACCCCGACGTTGCCCACGCGCTGTGCTTCCGACGACGCCGCTTTCGCCAATGCTGTGCGCCGTGAGGTCGCAGCGCGCTCTGCGGGGCGTCCCGACCGCTGGCGCGGCCTCCTCATCGAGCGGGCAGTGTCGGGCGCTAACGACGTGCCGGCGGCAGCCCACCGCGAGCTCTCGGCGAATCTGCGCGTGAGCGCAGCCCCGCCCCTGGCCGCGCGTGTTTTCGGCGCCGCTCAGCTGGTTGCCTGGCTGTGTGTTCTCATCGGCGCTGCCTGGATCGTCCTCGTCCACCTGGGTCGAGCGGTCCTCATCGACGCGGTCGTTCCCGCCATCGGTCCGATTCCCGTTCCGACCGCGGTGATTGCTTGTGCTGTGGCGGTGAGCCTCCTGTGTGCCGGGCTCAGTCGGGCCTTCTGCGCGTGGGTGGCCTCGCGTCGTAAGCGCGCCGTCATGGAGGATATCCGCTCAATGTGCCGCGATGAGGTCGAACGCCGCGTTATTGTGCCGCTGCGCGCGGAGGACAACCGGCAGGTGAGCATTGCTTCCTTCGTGGCGCGCTTGCACCTTGATGAAAGGGTGTGAAGCGGCACTCACCAGCACGGTTGAACAGTGAGTTCGCCGACCACGCGCGCCTTGTGCACCAACGCCCGCGCTATGCTGGTGGCAGCGATGAGGCGCAGCCCCTTGTTATGGTGCCCCGCGGGATGCGGGATTTGTTGTTATGGGTGAGGCCGCGCTGAGGAGCCCAGATGGCCCGCCCCGATGGTTTTGCTACCCCAACACATGCAACAGCAAGGAATAACTATGCCCTCTGAGGACTACATGGACCTCGACGAGCGCGATGAGCGCGACGACATCATGGACGAGGACAACGATCTGGTCGATGACGTCGACGATAATGACACGGACGATAATGACACGGGCGATACCGAGGACGCAGAAGACACCGTGACCTTCGCCAGCCTCGGACTGCCCGAGGAGATCCTCGCGGCCGTTACCGACATGGGCTTCCGCGTGCCCACCCCGATCCAGGCCGCTGCGATCCCTCCGCTGCTGGAGCTGCGCGACGTCGTCGGCATCGCCCAGACGGGCACCGGCAAGACGGCAGCCTTCGGCCTGCCGCTGCTGGCCATCGTCGACGCCGATGAGCGTGACGTCCAGGCTCTGGTCCTGGCCCCCACCCGTGAGCTCGCCATGCAGAGCGCTCAGGCGATCGAGGATTTCGCGGCCCGCACCGCTCGCCTTGACGTCGTCCCCGTCTATGGCGGTTCGCCGTACGGCCCGCAGATTGGCGCCCTCAAGCGCGGCGCCCAGGTCGTCGTCGGCACCCCGGGCCGCGTCATCGACCTCATCGAGAAGGGTGCGCTGGACCTGTCGAACGTGCGCATGCTGGTCCTCGACGAGGCCGACGAAATGCTGCGCATGGGCTTTGCCGAGGACGTCGAGACGATCGCGTCGAGCGCCCCGGATGATCGCCTGACGGCCCTGTTCAGCGCGACGATGCCTGCCGCCATCGAAAAGGTCGCCCGCGAGCACCTGAAGGATCCCGTCAAGGTCGCCGTCTCCACGGAGTCTTCGACGGTCGACACGATTCACCAGACCTACGCGGTCGTGCCCTACAAGCACAAGATCGGTGCCCTGTCCCGCGTCCTGGCTACCCGCGCCCAGCACATCGCGGCCGGCCAGGAGGAGGCCGACGCGGCCATCGTGTTCGTGCGCACCCGCGCCGACGTCGAAGAGGTGTCCCTCGAGCTGTCCGGCCGCGGCTTCCGCGCCGCTGGCATTTCCGGCGACGTCGCCCAGACCGAGCGTGAGCGCATGGTTGAGCGCCTGAAGAACGGCTCGCTCGACGTGCTGGTCGCCACCGACGTGGCCGCGCGCGGCCTGGACGTGGAGCGCATTTCGCTGGTCGTTAACTTCGACGTTCCCCGCGAGCCCGAGGCCTACGTGCACCGTATCGGCCGCACCGGCCGCGCCGGGCGCGAGGGTCGCGCGCTGACCTTCTTCACCCCGCGCGAGCACGGCCGCCTGCGCCGCATCGAGAAGCTGACGGGCACCGAGATGGAAGAGGTCGAGATTCCCTCGCCCGCCGCCGTCTCTGAGTTCCGTGCCCGCCGACTCCTCGAGGGCCTGTCCGCCCGCATCGAGCGCGGCCGCCTCGACATGTACAAGGGCCTGCTGGCCGACATGGGTGAGGACGTGAGCATCGAGGACATCGCCGCGGCCCTGATGGCCACGGCCGTGGGCGACGAGGGCCCTGCGCCCCGCCACGAGAAGGATCGCCGCGGAAACGGAAAGATCCGCCGCGAGGAACAGCTCGACGAGTCCGGCGAGTTCGTGGGCGCCACCTTCGAGGCGGGCCGCGACAAGGACCGCCCGATCAAGGGCGGGGCGAACGGCGCGCGCCGCCGCGGTGGCGGCCGTCCGGCCCCCGGCTCCGGTACGCGCTACCGCGTCGAGGTTGGCAAGAAGGACCGCGTCAAGCCCGGTTCTATCGTCGGCGCTATCGCTGGCGAGGGCGGTATCGACGGCCGCGACATCGGCCACATCGAGATCTACCCGACGTTCTCCCTGGTGGACATCACCGCCGACCTGTCCGGCGAGCAGCTGTCCCGCATCTCCAAGGGATACGTCTCGGGCCGCCAGCTGCGCATCCGCGTGGACGAGGGCCCGGGCGCGCGCGGTGATCGCGATGGTTTCGAGCGCCGTGAGCGCCGCGACTTCGACCGCGATTCACGAGGCCGTGGCGGCTTCGGCGGGGACCGCGACGGACGCGACGGACGCGACGGACGCTACGGTGAGCGCGACGAGAAGCGCCCGCACCGCTTCGAGAAGGGCGACGGATCGCGTCCGCGCCGCAGCGTGCGCACCGAGCGCTGGGAGAAGGACATCAAGCGCGCTCGTCGCGAGCGTGAGGGTGGCCGCGATGGCGGCTGGGAGCGCGACGGAGGCCGTGAGGGCGGACGCCGCCAGTTCGGCAAGCGTCGCTACGACGACTGAGTGCTCGCGCCGTCCGCCGTGCTTGACTCCTGAGCGGGACGCAGTCGCCGCACGGCGACCACGGTGACGATGGCGAGCGCGCAAGCAATCACCCAATAGGGAGCGTAGGCCGCCCCGCCCGCCTGGGCGGTGGCGGCCCACGCGCTCATGGCCACCGACACGAGGGCGAGTTCGAGGGCCGGGCCCGCTGAGTCGGCGACCTGCAGCCACGAGGCCACGCGTCCGTGCTTGGCCTCGGGCGTGACCTCGAGGGCCATGACGGACAGGGGAGCGTGGACGAGGCCCATGCCGAGGCCGACCAGCAGCCAGCCGATGAGGGCCACCCACACGGGAATAGCAGGAACCAGAAGCGCGCCGACCGGGATCGCGCCGATTGCCATGAGTGTGCCCCCAACGACGGGAAGGCGACGTCGCCAGATCGGATCGTGCACGCGCGCCTGGGCAACTGCTCCCACCGACCACGTGAGCGACCCCAGCGTGACCCACCAGGCGGAGGAGGCCTCGGACCAGGAATGTACCCGCTGAAGGACCAGGGGAATCATGACGGCCAGACCGACCTGTGATGCCATGGCGCACAAGCGCGAGAGGATTGCGGACGGCATTCCCGCGCGCGATCGGAACGTGCCGCGCGGCAGCAGGCGGGGCAGAGCCAACGCTGTGAGTGCCGCGCCAAGGGCGAAGATACCGAGCTGAGACAGCGGCGAGGCCAGCGCGCCCGCGAGCTGCAGGAGCACGACGCCCAGGCCCGCCAGGAGTGCGTCGCGTGCCAGCGAGGCCAGACGCACGGCCTTTCTGGCCTCACTTGCGGGTACCGTGCGCAGCACGTAGACCACCGGCACGGCGGCGATCACGACGAAGAGAGGCACGACGCCGAACACGTAGTGCCACCCCCACACCTCAGTGACGTGGCCGGCAATCGCGGGACCCACGAGCGAGGGCAGCACCCACGCGAGCGAGAAGGCTGCGAAAAAGACGGGTCGATGGCCAGAAGACGCCACGGCGCCGATAAGGACGTAGAGAGGGACGACGAGAAGGCCACCGCCCAGGCCCTGCAACGCGCGGCCCACGACGAAGATAATGATCGTCGGCGCCACGGCTGAAATGACGAGGCCCACCGCGAACAACACCATGCCGCCGAACAGAACGAGGCGCGGACCCTTCCAGTCGGCCAACGCACCGGCGACCACCGTGGCGCTCAGCTGCGTCGCCAACGCCGCGCCCGAGGCGACCGGATACCAGGCGGCCGCATCGAACGATGCGACGACAGCAGGCATGATCGTCGTGGCTGCCAGCTCCTCAAAAGCGACGAGCGTGATGAGGAGGACGGAACCGATCGCCAACCCGATTTCGGCGGAAGTCCACGAGGCGCGTGCGTGCGAGGAAGAAGTAGCGTCAGTGGGCATGTTGACTATTCTACTCGCGGCGAGCGTGCTCCCAGACCGAGCGCGCGTACAATAACACTGCCGCCGCCTGTCTCGCGGATGGTAACAACGAAAGGAATAACAGTGCTTCGCACTCACAACATTGGAACCCTCGGCACCGACCTGGTTGGCCAGACTGTGACGCTCACCGGTTGGGTGGACCGTCGCCGTGACCACGGCGGTGTCGCCTTCATTGACCTGCGTGATGCCTCCGGCATCGCCCAGGTGGTCGTGCGCGACGAGCGCGTGGCCCACGAGCTGCGCTCCGAGTTCGTTCTGAAGGTTACCGGCGAGGTCTGCGCTCGCCCCGAAGGCAACGAAAACCCGCACCTGGCCACCGGCGCCATCGAGGTCATGGGTGACGACATCGAAATCCTGAACACCAGCGCGCCCCTGCCGTTCCAGGTGTCCTCCAATGCTGAAGATTCCGGCAACGTGGGCGAGGAAACCCGCCTGAAGTACCGCTACCTCGACCTGCGTCGCGAGCCCGAGCAGTACGCGATCCGCCTGCGTTCCAAGGTCTCCCGCGCTGCCCGCGAGGCGCTCTACGCCCGCGACTTCGTCGAGATCGAGACCCCGACGCTGACCCGTTCGACCCCCGAGGGCGCGCGCGACTTCATCGTCCCCGCACGCCTCTCGCCCGGTTCCTGGTACGCCCTGCCCCAGTCGCCCCAGCTCTTCAAGCAGCTGCTCATGGTGGCCGGCATGGAGCGCTACTTCCAGATCGCGCGCTGCTACCGCGACGAGGACTTCCGCGCCGACCGCCAGCCCGAGTTCACCCAGCTCGACATCGAGATGAGCTTCGTGGACCAGGACGACGTCATTGAGGTCGCCGAGGACGTCCTGAAGAACGTGTGGGCGCTCATTGGCTACGACCTGTCCACCCCGATCCCGCGCATGACCTACAAGGACGCCATGGAGCGCTTCGGCTCGGACAAGCCCGACCTGCGTTTCGGCCTGGAGCTGGTCGAGCTCACCGAGTACTTCAAGGACACGACCTTCCGCGTGTTCCAGGCGCCTTACGTCGGTGCCGTCGTCATGCCCGGCGGTGGCTCGCAGCCGCGCCGCACCTTCGACAAGTGGCAGGAGTGGGCCAAGGCGCGCGGTGCCAAGGGCCTTGCCTACGTCACGATCGCCGAGGACGGCACGCTGGGCGGCCCCGTCGCGAAGAATATTACCGAGGCCGAGCGCGAGGGTCTGGCCGACGCCACCGGTGCCAAGCCCGGCGACTGCATCTTCTTCGCTGCCGGAAAGCCCACCCCCTCGCGCGAGCTGCTCGGCGCCGCCCGCCTCGAGATCGGCAAGCGTTGTGACCTCATCGACCCCGATGCCTGG
>ERZ772961.321-NODE-321-length-20651-cov-3.467227_pt1 | contig 20651 bp, 18 predicted proteins | sample MGYA00580677_ERZ772961 | MGnify/ENA primary metagenome ERZ772961 (study PRJEB29015, sample SAMEA2738088) | human oral metagenome | biome: human oral; feature: human-associated habitat; material: saliva | place: China | collected 2227 ... | reverse complement strand
ACCGCAACGATTTGATTCTCAATTCGTTTTCAGGCGGGGTGAAGGGTGAAGGCAAAAAAACGAAAACTCGCTGATGTGCACGTACACGCGTGCGCGAGAAGAGAACTGTGGGGAGGTGCTTCCCAAACAAGACTTGTTTTCTTCGATAGTCCTCGTGTTTTGAGAGATACCGGTAGACTTTTGCGAAAACTTTATTGGAGGGGGATTTGGGATGTTGAAGTCTGGTTTTACTTGTCCCTCCAAAAAACTTTCTGTATTATCGTGTGGAGGTTGGTGATTTTTCTATTCTAAAGTTTTGCGATTAAAGTAGGTATTTTGTATGTTTGCTGTAGGCTAAGCCCTTTTAGGCTCTTGAATCGTTAGATTATGGATTTCAAATACCCGATGAGGGAGCGCGGAGCGTATCCCTGCACCCAAAGATGAGCTTCCTCTAAAAGAGGTTGTACTTTCAGAAGCGAAGCACAGCAAGAGCTCGTGGCGAAACAGAGGAAATCCTAAAAGATTATGCCAAAGAAATTAACACCGAGACGATTTAGATCGAAAAGAATTTATCTGTTTTATGGGAGTAGTTGATAAATCCGACACGAGCAAAATGCATTAAGGTTATCATTTCTCCCTATAATTCTGTGGAAGGATGATCAGTATCGTTTCAATAACACATAGCGTAATCGCCATTGATAATACATGAGAGATATGGAAGAATTAGTTGATCCTAAAAACTCTGTTTTTGAACAGATTAGGCATATTGATGAGAATGACATAGAGTACTGGTCTGCACGAGAAATGGCAAAAGTGCTTGAGTATTCTGAATATCGCCATTTTCTGCCGGTAATAGAAAAAGCAAAAGAGGCATGTGCTAATAGTAATAACGAACCCTTAGACCATTTCGAGGATATCCTCGAAATGGTCAGTATTGGATCTGGGGCAAAACGACCTTTGGAAACTGTCAAGCTATCCCGTTATGCTTGTTATTTGATTGTACAGAATGCTGATCCAAGCAAAGAGGTTGTGGCCAATGGACAGACTTATTTTGCCATTCAGACGCGGATTGCAGAGATAAAGCAGATGGATGAGTACAATCGTCTGTCGAGCGAAGAAGAAAAACGTCTCTTTTTGCGTAATGAACTGGCTCGCCACAATAGCCAGCTGGCTGATGCTGCGAGGCATGCAGGTGTTATTGAATCTCGTGATTATGCCATCTTTCAGAATCATGGCTACAAAGGTCTTTACGGTGGATTGGATGCAAAAGCGATTCATGCCAGAAAAGGTTTGAAGAAAAGCCAAAAGATACTTGACCACATGGGGAGTACGGAGTTGGCAGCCAATCTGTTTCGCGCAACGCAAACCGAAGAAAAACTACGCCGCGAAAACGTAAAGGGAAAAACAAAGGCAAATCAGACACACTATGAGGTGGGGAAAAAAGTTCGACAAACGATTGTAGAACTTGGCGGAACTATGCCCGAAGACCTGCCCGTGGCTGATAGTATCAAAAGTCTGGAAAGCAAGGAGAAAAAGCAACTGAAAGGCAACAAGGGGGACGAGGTCAAGTGACCGCAGATATGTGTACCCAATAAAATAAGCTTGAGCTATACAAACAATCGGGTGCGCCGCCAACATGAGTTTGGCGGCGCACCCGATTGTTATGAAGCATGCTTCTCGAAAAAATCTCAAAGGAGGCGTTCGAGGAGTTGGGGCAGGGTGTTGTGGAGTGGGAATTGATCAGTCGTTTCTTCCGGGACTTTTGTGTAATTAAAGTTTTGCGGTTAATTTTCGGTGGTAAATTTTGTCGTCTGATGTTTTTTTTGAATCTTTGCAGCAGGAGATGAATCCTTTCTTTTATTTCTTTATCTGCCGCTTGCTTGTCATTTGTGCAGTTTTTCTCAACAAACAATGAATCACACTTGCCTTTTTCGTTATCTTTTATTGCTGCCGTTGTTCGTTTTGTCGATTGTGGCAAAAGCTGATGAGCGCGTAGAATGGTGCATGCGTACCAATTATAACCAAGATATTCCGCTGCGCAATGTGGATTATCTGATGCAGGCCGATACCCTCTCGTCGCAGTTTCATATTGTGCTTTATGGCGGTGAAGTCGTGCAAAATGTGCGTAGCTTGCGGTTTTTGCAAAAACCGGCTCCTACGGCCGTGCAACTGCCTACGCAGCCATCTGCGAAGAAGCCTTTGCCCATAATCGAAGGCAATCAGCTGCGATTATCGCAACTCCGGGCAGGGGTATCGGTGCGTATCCTCTCTGTAGATGGCCGGGAGTTGTTTCGGAGTGTAGTGACCGAACAGGGGGCGCTGTCGATTGATATTGCGCGCTTCCCCTCCGGCATTTATCTGTTGTCTACACCCGGAAGCACGATCAAGTTCCTCAAACCATAGTCTACGTTTTTTATTATGAAGTTTTATTCTCTTTCTCGTCACTTGAAGTGTGTCCTATTCGTGTTGCTCATTGTAGCGAACGTGCAGTTGGGGCATGCTCAGTTTGTGATCCACCCCAAGTCGAGTGGGGCGCAAGTGACCCCAAAAGATGCGCGGCAGTTCATTTTTGATGCAGACTCCGCGCGATGGACTTTTGCAGGGCGAGATGTGGCAGAGCTTGACTCGGTCACCGGCTATCAGGACGTCACGCGCACTTTGCGTAGTGAAACGGTCTATCGTGACGACGTCTATAAATTGGAAACAGATAGCCTCCCCACGCGAATTTATTCTATTCGTAACGGACGGATTTATTTCGCACCGGTTTCGCAAGGCGGTGCGCGCCGTTACCATATCCGAGCATTGGGAAAGAATCGCAGAGCCACGAGGGGAAACCAAGCGCCCTCTTATGGAGTCGGAGAAGTGTTGGACTTGAAAGTGGGTAACAAATTGTTGATTCCCTGTGCACCGGTTTGGGATGCAGAGGACGAAATTCTTTTTGCGAACCAAGCGAAGTTGAGTGCCGAGGATTCGGTCAGGATGTTCGGCAAAACAGTCGTCGTTCGAGACATCAAATATGATAAGCAAGGGCAACTGCAAGAGATTGCTTACGAGGATGTGAGCACGAAAGAATTTTTTGAGAGCCTGTCTGTAGAGGGGGAGTTGCGTAAACCGCTAAAAGACTTCATATTTAAAGAGGGTTGGGAACCTGAATTGAACGTGGAGTGGAAAGGAAAGACCCAAAAGTATAAGGTTGCTTTGACTTTTGATGCAAGTGAATCTACGATCAAGGTTGCTATAACGGGGCAACCGTATGAAGAAGTTGCGGATGCTTCTAAAGTGAAAGGGCCTTCCAAAGGGAAAAGTTTTTCGAAGGAGAAAGGCGCTTCCAAGGATAAAGATGCTCCTAAAGACGACAAAGGCAAAAAAGACGACAAAGGCGAGGAAGACGATAAAAAAACCGGATCGCTTTCTTGGACGCTGGCTGTGAAAATCGCGTGGGATAATGATCCCGACAACAATGCTTTTCTTTATCGCATCGAAAAAGACAACAGCGGTGACATCGTCTTCTCCAGTTCGACCTTTGACGTGGCGACGAAACTTACTGTTGAAGCCGAAGCGGGAAGCAAAGGAAGTTTGTCTACAAAGGACTGGGGAGAAATGGGAAAGAAATTGCAAGAAGGATATACAGTGAGTGATATTCCCCTTTATGCCATTCCCATCGCAGGAGGAAACCTGAAGGCGGGCTTGTATCTGCCGATTGTCTTGTATGCTTCCGCAGAGGCTTCATTGTCCGGGAAAGCCACACTCTTGGAACTAAACACTAAGTTGGGGCGGAAAATGTCATGGGATAGAGAGAACCTCTCATTCGATTATAAAGAGCGTGCCACTGAATTTGACTACAAAATAGTGCCTAAATTCTCCGGAAATGCAAAAGGCAAACTCTCTGCTTCGGGCCGTCGTTAAAGCTTCTGGATGGAGAAGGCAGATTGTTGGTTACACTAAAAGGGGAGGCTGAGATGGAACTCTCCGGTTCATGGGATAAGAATGAGGATCAGTATGGAAAATTTTCCGCGGAGGTTTCCCCGGTGACAATAAATCTTTGGGCAGCTGCCGAGTACAAGGTTAAGGTCGGGAAACTTTATGAGTGGGAAGTAAGTGGCGAACTTTATCCATATTATTTTTTGAAGGACTATAAGTGGCCTAAACCCAAACAGACTCATGCGCTCCCCGACAAAGACTTACTATTCTTTGATAAAGGCCCTATAGTACAAACTGAATACCTCGTGACACTCAAAGACGAGCAGTATTTGACGTTTGATTGCGACAAAGAAAAATTGAAAGTCGATATTCGTTTGACCGATATCAAAGCGCCGGAAGGCTTCAAGACCTTCAAGCTCATTGTCAAAGGCAGGTATCTCAGAGACGAAGTCTTGCCCTTGACGATCGAAACAAGAGAAGTGGCCACACGCAATGTCGTAGAGACGCACAAAATGCTGATCACCATGCAGCAACCCCATGTGCTGCGTGACTTGGCTAAAAAGATGGTGGTGGCCGATCAAGTGTCGCTGCCGCAAAAACAGCAAAGGGTCTTCTATCTTTCGGATTATCTGCCCTTTAAACGGCAGCTGTTCGCGATGCCCGAGCGCTATGTCTTGTCGGTGAACAATGCGCATGTCAGCGCGAAGTTGATAGAACCCGATGTCTCTCCGTTCGATCTGCGTTATCTCCAAACGCCCGAACACGGTTATCGCTTGGAACTCACGGCCGACAACGAATTTGTCGGCACTGCGCAACTGCTCATTGTCGATCGATACAGCAAAGCACGGAGCACCTTCCGCCTGCTTTCCAATGCTTTTGATCAGAACAAGGGAACAATAGACGATGTGTTCGGAGGGACATTGGACGGCCGGCACGAAGGGCGCATCCACGAAACCGTTCAGGGAGAAGAACTCAACGGAAAAGTGAAGAAAGACCCCGAAGTAGGTGACGTGGCCGGTCAACCCTTGGACGGAGGAGTCAAAAAAGATCCCGAAGTAGGCGATGTGGGAGGAACGGAAATCTAAGGCTGATCTCAACGCACGCTTATTGGTGTACCCAACAATAGAAACAAAATTACCATCAACGATATGAACAAGTTTTTATCTCTTTTCTGTGGCTGCGCCCTGTTGCTCTTGGGGCACAACTCATGCAGCCAAGCGCCGGAGGCGGTGCAAGAGTGGATGGCCACAAGCCCGCAGCAGATTACTGTCACGGCTACGCTCCCCGCTTCGTCCGACAGTGCGCAAAAGGCACGTGCCGTGGTGCAGCATGCCACCGGCACCCTCAAACTCACCACCAAATGGCAAACGGGCGACCGCGTCAACGTGATCATGGAGCAAAACGGCAAACTCGTGCGAGCCAACTTCACGGCGGTGCGCGATGTGTCGACCGATGGCAAACGCTGTCATTTCACCCTCGAAGTGCCGCAGGGCATCGATGCGCAAAAGCCCATCAAGGTCTATGGTGCCTGTGGAGTGAACGTAGATATCAAAGACAACCAGTTTGTCGTGGCCGCGCAACCCATTTATCGTGCCAAAAGTCAAGGAACGGCACCCCTTTATTTCAAGGCCGAGATCAACAAGTTCAGTGAATTCTCCGATGTGAAATTCGAACATTTGGGCACGTACGAAGTGGTGCACGTGCAGAACGGCACGCGTGCGCAAATCGCCGTGGAAGAAGCGCGACTCACGGCCGAGACGGCTTGGAGCTTGGGAACAAAAGACGGCAAAGGCGCTTGGTATGCTCCGCTCACCGGCAGAGTTTGGCAGGACGGTTCGGCGAATGTGTCTACCGAGGCGCAAGCCATTGCTCCCCGTTCGGAGGGCGTTTTCATCAATTGGTATATACCCAACGGCACCTTGATCAATCCCCGCGTTTCGGCGAAGGTCAACGGCACCACGGTGACTTCCACCACGCAGAAAGAAGCCAATGTGAAGATGCAAGCCGGGCGAGCCTACCACGTCTATGCCCTCTGGGACGGACAGGAACTGCATTTCAGCGAAAAAGACTTGCCCGATCTCAGCGTGCTGGCCATCTCTCACAGCGAGCGTCGCGTGGGCGAGGGGCACGTGGTCTTGGTGGGCATCTATGAAGGCTCGGGACTCTACAGCGTGAAGAGTGAGCGCCCCCAGATCGCCACCGCCGAACTCAAGGACGGAGAAATTGCGGTGAAAGGCATCGCCGAGGGAAACACCAAAGTGGTGGTGACCGACCTGAAGACCCAAAAGCAGGTTTTTCTCTCTGTCGTTGTCGAATCTACGGCCTTGCCCTCTGTCGGCATTGAGTGGGCGTCCATCCCCGCAGGTTCTTTCATGATGGGCAGCCCCGACGGAGAGGGAGCAGACAATGAGCATCCGCAGCACAAAGTGGAGCTTTCGGCCTTCGAAATGAGTAAGTATCTGATTACCCGCGAGCAGTGGAATGCCTTTGTCAAGGCGACAGGATACAGAGGAAATCATGGGTTGTACAGTGATCATTTCGATATCCCGGCATACGTCAACTGGGGGGACGCCGCGGCGTTTTGCAAGTGGATCGGCGGAAGCTTACCCACCGAGGCACAATGGGAATATGCTTGTCGGGCCGGGACAACGACCAAATGGTACACCGGCGATACGTTTACTGTCGGTGATTTTGCGGATCAGGATTCTCCGGTGGGGACTTGCCCACCCAACCCTTGGGGATTGTATGATATGATCGGAAATGGAGAGGAATGGTGTAACGACAAATACGATGGAGAATATTATAAGAAAAGCCCAAAGAAAGATCCCTATAATTTTGATGGGAGTTTGGGTGGAACTTATGTCGTTCGGGGTTACGGAAATTCTGTAGATGCAGGGCGTGTAGGTCAACGATATGGTCGTGCTTATAAGAGGCCTTGGGGTAGTTATCTTTCTTATGATGATTGTGCCTTCCGTGTCGTTCGCGTGAAGCGTAAACCCAGCGGGAGCGGCAGTGGTGGCGGTGGCGGAAATGCTTGGTAGAATCCGCAAAGAATAGGCCGGAGGGAAGTACGCTCTCCAGCCGCCTCCAACCGATCAAGCCATCGACTTGGCTGAAAATAGGATGACAGAATCTCCACCGGGCTGTGGAAGTCGAATGGACTTGCGCCGGTCGGCTTCGGGTTCTTGCCGCCGCAGGCCGATGGGCTTGTTTCCCTCCATGAGGTGCGCGACGACTCCAAAAGAGTCGTCGCGCACGGCTTGGGAAGAGCTTCGACTTAGATTCGGGGAATGCCCCGAAAGATCAGGTCATTTCGATTTCGCCCAAAAGTTCGGGTGCGCCGCCAACATGAGTTTGGCGGCGCACCCGATTGTTATGATGCCTGCTTGTCGAAAAAATCTCAAGGGAGGTGTTCGAGGAGTTGGGATAGGGCGGTGATGACGTGGGTGGGTAAGGTTTCGTCGTAGTCCTTTTGTTCCCATTCTTCGCCTTTGAACCAAATGGTTTGTGCGCCGAGGGAGTGGGCGGGGACGATGTCTTTGGAGAAAGAATCGCCGATGGCCACACACGATGCGGCGGGAACGGCGGCCGCGTCGATGCCCAGTTGCCAAATGGCGGGATCGGGTTTGCGAACCCCCACCACAGCGCTCTCGACGATGTGGGGGAAGAAGTCGGCGAGGCCGTAGGCATGGAGCACCGCGCGGATGTTGCCGTAGAAGTTGGTGACCAGCACAAAGCGGTAGCCGCGGTCGCGGAGGGTTTGCAGCACGTGGCGGGCTTCGTCGGCATGGCGGCGGGCAGCGAGGTCGCAGTAGTCGGCTATCGCGTCGGTGGCGGCTGCGCAGTCGGCATCGGAGAGCGTGACGGTGCCGCCTTCGCGGAGAAAGGCGAGTTCGACGGCGATCTTTTTGTGCAGGAGGGTGCGGAAGTCGTCGTCGGGGGTGACGATGGGCTGACGGGCGAGGGTGCGCTCGCCGTGCACGTAGGCCGCACGCCACACTTCGCCGTCGACGGCGCGGAGGGCAGGAAAACGCTCGGCGGCTTGACGATAGCCGTCGAGGAGAACGAAATTCCAGTGGCGCGCCCCGCTGTCGAGCGTGCCGCCGTAATCGAAAAGTAAGGTGGTAGGAGTCATCGCATGAGTTGTTTGTTGCCGATTTTCACCAGGAGCACGCCGACCACGATCCAGAAAATTTCGCGGATGCGGGTGTAGAACGACACGTAGATGCCGATGGCTTGTCCCACGCCGGGGAAAAGGAGGGGGACGATGACGGCCAGGCTGCCTTCGCGCGCACCGATTTGCATCGGGAGGAAGAACAGGAGGTTGCCCATCAGCGAGGAGAAACCGAGAATGATGAGACCGTCGACGAAGTTGGCGCCGGGGATGCCGAAGGCGAGGAGGATGAAGTAGAATTCAAACGAATTGAGCAGACGGCCGACGTATTCGGCGGCCAGCGAACCCCAAAGTTGGCGCGGATGTTCGTAGAGAAAACGGATGTTGGCGTCGATGGTGTCGAAGGCTTCGAGGTGGCGCTCGTAGAAGCGGCGCGCGGGGCGGCGCAAGAACGGCACGAAGAAGAGCAGACGAAAGACGCGCGCGATGATGCCGTGCTTGTAACTGTAGGAGAAGAAGGAGATAGCAGCTACGAAGACCGTGACGTAGCCGGCGAACAGGCTCCACAACCACGCGTTCATCCCATCGAAATGCGCGATGACGAAAGCGATGAGGGCCGTGCTCCATAGAAAGAAGTGGCTGAAGACGTGCATCATCGAATAGAGGGCGACGGACGACACGGCACGCGGCGTGCCGATGTAGCGCGAGAGTTCCATGACGCGATAGGGGGCGCCGCCCGAACCGAAGGGGGTGGTGTAGGAAAAGGCGAAGCCCGAAATGGTGAGCTTCATGGCGTGGGCGAACGAGAGGTGCTTGTCGTGGTCGGAGGTGTTGACCAAGATTTGGAACGCCCAGGCGTTGCAGAGGTAGACGAAGAGCCAAATGCCGACCACCCCGGGGAGGTAGAGCAGGACGTTGGCGGGGTTGCGCTTGATGGTTTCCCAACCTTCGGGAAAGGAGTAGACCATGAAGGCGATGGCGCAGAGTCCGAAAAGGAGAAAGAGGTTGCGATAGAGGGGCTTCATGCGGTGGCGGGAGCGGAGGACTGAAGTTGTTGGTTGAGGCGACGGCAGAGGGCTTCGTGCGTGCGGCGCATATAGCGGTAGATGCCGTGGAAGACGGTGAGTTCGACGAGGGGATAGACGAGGACGAACCAAGGAATCCAAACGGCAACGAGGAGGCAGGTGTAGAGGGTGATGGCGCGCCAGTTGAAGGTGAGGACATTCGTCCACTTCATGAGGGGCAGACTGCCGGCGCGGAAGGTTTCGACGAGTTCGGGCGGGAGGTTACGGCCGTAGCGCGCGTCGAGGGTGCGCTTGAGAGCTTGAAATTCGGGCGTGTCGTGCTCCTGACCGGCGGTGTAGTTGCAATAGAAGTGGAGAAACACTTTCCAAGCGGTGTCTTTCTTCCACGATACTTTGGCGTAGTCGGCGCGCAGGCGGTCGGCGTTGTCGAGTTCGCTGCCCGAGGCGCCTTTGATGAAGTAGAGATGCACGTTGCGGTAGTAGTCGGCGAGGCGACTCTGCACGGCGTGGGCGTGAAATCCGATATAATAGAGGAGGGGGAAGATCCAAAAGCTCCATTTCGGACTCTCGCTCCAGCCCGGCACGATGGGTTGCGGCATGAGGCGGAGGGCGATGGCCACGTAGATGGCGATGAACCACACATCGCCGGCAAAACCGTCGAGGATGCGCCCCCAAAGTGTCTTCTTACCGGTCATGCGGGCGAGCTGTCCGTCGGCCGAGTCGTAGAAATTGGCCCACATGAGCAGGCCGATGCCGATGAGCGTGAGGTCGAGACGGCCTTCGCCGAGCGCCATGAAGACACCGGCGGCGGCACCGAGGAAGATGCTCAGGATGGTGATCACGTTGGGGTGGATGCCGAAGAGATTGAAGAAGCGCGCCCACAACAAACCGATGGGGCGGGTGAAGTAGATGTCAATGTTTTCTTCGGTGTCGGTGCTTTTGAAGGTGGATTGCAGATCCGTGTTTTCAGCCATGGGAAGAGAGATGAAAAATTAGGCGCGGCGGCGAAGGAAGTGGAGCGCGCGGTGGGCGATGGCCTCGGCGGCGGCTTGGGTGCAACTGCCAAAGGAGGGCCAGTCGTTGAAATCGATGAGGAAGAAGCGCCCGTCGGGACGAACGATGGCGTCGCCGCCGTAAATAGGCATGCCGAAATGGCGCGCGGCGGCGTCGGCGGTGGTTTTCAAGTCGGCCAGGGAGAAGGGGTGCTCGACCGGCGCGCCGTTGTGCTGCTCGAGGCCGAATTTGCTGAAGCCGTTTCCGCGTGTGGGATAGGTGTGGGAGAAGAAGGGCGTGCCTTCCACACCGTAGAATTTCACCAAATCGCCTTCAAGATGTGCACTCACGATGAAATCGTCGATGCCGGCGGCAGCAAAATCGGCCAGGGAGGCGCGGAGTTGATCTTCGTCGGCGATGAAACGCACATCGTCGGCTGTTTTGGCGGCGCTGTCGCTGCGCTTGAGCCAGAGGGGGAGACCGAGGGTGCGCACGATGAGCGACGGGGCGGTCACGTTGTGGAGAAAGGGCGCACCGCAACCGGCTTCGTTGAACCAACCGTCGAGGTCGGCGCGGCTGTGGCGGAGCAAGGAGGCGGGGCTGTTCCAAATCGTGGTGCCGGCGGCTTCTGCGGTGGCCAATGTGGTCTGCGCGGTGCGACTTCTCGCCATGGAGAGCACCAAGTCGGCGCCGGTGCAGGCGGCGGGTAAACGATTTTCGTCGATCGCCGCAATGGGTTCGCCTTGCAAGGAGAGCGCCAAGGCGACGGCTTTGAAAATAGCTTCGTCGCGCGCCTCACTGTTGGGGGAGTATTGCGTGTCGCGAGAGATGAGATAGATCATAGCGGGGCGGGGCGAATTAGCAATCGCGGAGAAAGGCTTCGGCTTTGGGAATGTCGGCGGCGTGGTCGACGTCGAGGATTTTGGAGAAGGGATGGGCTTTCAACTTCAGGCCGTCGGCGATGAGGCCGCGCTGGAAGTTGCGCATGCGGCTTTGGTCTTCGGCCATGCAGCGGCGCAGGGTGTCGAGCGCACGGGGGGCGAGGGCGTAGATGCCGCCCGAGATGAAGCGGAAACGCGGCTCGCGCGTGTCGTAAAAGCCGTCGATGTTGAGTGCTTCGTCCGTGCCGATGTAGAGCGGACTCTCGTCGTCGATGAAATCGGTCACGGCCATCAGCCCGTCGAGCCCAGCTTCGAGGGCAGAGCGGAAGGCGGCGATGTAGCGGCGGAAATCTTCTTCGCGGAAGATGGTGTCGACGGTCGTCAAACAGAAGGGCGCGCCGTCGAGCAAGGGGGCGATGCGGGCGAAACTGTGCATGGACGAGGGCGTGGTCTCCACTTCAATACGAAGGTTCCACTCGGGATGTTCGTCGGCGAGGCGACGGACGAAAGACTCGGTTTCGGGGCGCAGACGGTTGACGATGATGACGATTTCCTCCGCGTCGTTGGCGGCGAAGATGCGCACAAGGCGTTCGATCATGGCCGTGCCGCAGAGGGGAATGAGGGGTTTCGGTGCGGAGATGCCTTCTTCGGCAAGGCGTGAGCCTTCGCCGGCGGCGATGATGGCAAATTTCATGCGAAAAGGGAAATGAAGTGGACGAGGGCGGCGAGCGGATCAGAAGATGACGCGCGCCATGAAGCGAATGCCCCAGCGGGTGGTGCGCGGGTCGTCGAGATAGGTGAAGCGGCGCACGTAGTCGATGTGGAAGAGCTTGAAAATGTTGTGAATACCGAAAGCGGCTTCTACATACGGCACTTGCGGATCCATCACCTTGCTTTGTTGGCGGAACGAACCGTCGGCGTTGAACTCGCCGGGGAAGTAATAGAGGTCGGTGCGCGTCTTGTTTTCTTCCAAATAGGGGTTGTTCTTGTCGGTGAGTCGTCCCCAAAGGATGTTGAAGCCCACGTGTTCGCGCCATTTCAGGCGATTGAAGAGCGGAATGCGGTTGAAGATTTTCCCGTTCAGGCTCCAGTTGAACATCAACTGCGCGTAGCGGTCGTTGAGGAACTCCATATTGTCGACGAGGTAGTACATGTCGTCGTCATACACATAAGCCAAGTTGGCGCGGGGCATGATGAGGAGCGGGAAGGGGACGCGATTCCACTGCGCGCCGGCGGCAAAATCGAAGTCCATGCGACCCCACGAACGCAGCCACACGCGTTTGCGCACGCCGACCTCGGTGAGGTTGTAAGTGTAGTCGCTCCACACGCCGCGCAGGCCGGCGATGTGCGAAATGCGGTAGATGGGCGCTTCCTTGTTGACTAAGATGCGGCGCTGCTTGGTGTTGATGTAAGCCACGCCGGGCTGGTATTGCAGCAAAACGGAGAAATCGGAGGTGCGCAGATAGCTGCGATTGCGCGCATTGAAGCCCGATCCGTCCGCCGGCCCGAAGGGGCGCGGATTATAGTTGCCCTGGGCGTCGTAGTGCACGCCGTTGGCCACGGGCTGGTAGAAGAGCATATAAGTGGGCTCGGTCATGTCGTGCCGCACTTGTGCGCGCCACTGCAGGCCGTAATCCCATTCTTGATCGTAGACGAGTTTGAAACTCCGCGCATAGTTCATGTGTTTCACCGGCGCCCACTTGAGTGCCATGAACACATTGTCCTTGTCGGTCGTCAAGTACTGGTCGCTCGGCACCGACACGTCGTAGGAGTAGGTGAACGTGAGGTTCGACACCGGAAACTCCATGGGGAGATAAGCTTTGCGGCGGAAAGAGTAGGTCAATTCGCCCAAACCTTTCCAGCGATGATCGCGGAAGCCGTAGGCTAAGTAGCCGCGCCAAAACATGTGCGGATTGAGGTTGGCGGTGGTTTGCAGCGAGGCGCGCAGGCGGAGTCCGTCGACGGGATTCGAGGTGACGGCTGTGTTCACGGGGCCGATGTCGAGTTTCGACGGATTTTTGGGGTCGATCGAGGTTGGAATGTAGTTTTCGATCAGCGACTTGCCCACCCAAATCACGGGCGAGAAGCCCTCAATATTATAAATGCGTTCGACAAAGAGCGAAAGGCGGTCTTCCGACGGACTGAGGGCGAGGGGGCGGTGCTCTTTCCAGAAGTCTTCGTTCTGCATGCGCGCGTCGGGCTCGGTTTTCTTCTCGGCGGTGAAGCGGAAAAGGCGCGGCGAGAGCGGAGCGAATGAGTAGTTGGAGTATTCGGTGTAGCGCTTTACTTCGAGCGTCTTGAGAAATTTGGCCGCTTCGAGCACGACGAACATGTCGTTCTTGGCCAGTACCTGTTCGCCCGTGGGGAGGGTGGTGAATTGCTGCGCGATGTTGATGCGCTTCACGTAGTTGACCGTCGATTTCACGGGGATACTGATGTCGGCCTTGGCGAGGCGGAAGGTGGAATCGGCCAAGACGTAGAGCGAACCCGTGAAACCGAAGTCGCGCGGATTGTTCGGACCGAACGAAACTTGGATGCAGCGCTGCCCGTCGACCACGGTGGTGTCTTCGATGAAGTAGCGATAGAACGCAATGGCACCGTGGGTGGCCACGGGGCTGAGGAATTGTGCTTGCAGGAAGCGGATGTCGTCTTGATAGAGGTCGACTTCCGTGAACACGTCTTGCAACATCGAGGCGAGGATGTCGCCCGTGTCGATGATTTCGTTCATGCCGTTGGTGCGTTCGCCCTTGACAATGGTCTTGGCCGCGCCCAACTCCTTACTATAAATCTCTTGCGAAACGGTTTCGTCGACCGAAACGGGGAGAATCAGTTTGCCGGTTTCTTTCGAGGTCTCGACGTGTTCTTTGAGAAAGGGCATGCGTTTGATGCCGCCCTCCTCGAAAAACTCTGGCGTGATGTCGCTCAGCGCGAAAGTGAGCTTGTTGTATTTCTCAAAACTGTAGAAATCGCGATTGCGCAGGTCGCCGGCTTTCTTCGCCGCGATGACTTTTTCCATCAAAATCACCGCCGGATTGTTCTTGCGCGAATACTTCGAGCGTTTGGCCTGCACAACAGCTGTGCCGACGGCGAAGTCGGCGGGCTTGAGGCGCACAATGAGCGAGTCGCCCCCCACGGCGCGGGTGGAGAAACTCTCATAGCCCACGCTGCTCACCACCACGCGCATGCCTTTGTGGAGCGGCAGGGAGAAACGCCCCGCGGCATCGGTCTGCACACCGTGGCGGCCGCCTTTGGCAGCGTCGTAAAACACATTGACGAACGGAATGGCTTCGCCGCTCTTGGCATCGACCACGCGACCCACGAGGCGTTGCGCTGAAAGGGGCAGGGCGGTGAAGAGCAACAGGAAAAAGAGGAGCAAGGACTGCTTCATGAAATGACGAAAAAGGGGGATTTCGCGGAGAATGACGAACGGAAAATGTGGGAGAAGCGCTTATTGTTGCGCGCGATTGCGGCGGTCTTCACGGCGTTCGCGCGGGGCGATGACGAGCGGATCGGCGTGCATCTCGTCGTGACGCAAGCGATTGCGATAGACATCGATGGCCGTGTAGATGGATTGCACGAACGATTGGATCGAAGCCACGCCCTTGCCGGCAATATCATAGGCCGTGCCGTGGTCGGGCGAGGTGCGCACGATGTCGAGACCGGCGGTGAAGTTCACGCCGTCGTCCATCGACAGCGCCTTGAAGGGCGCGAGGCCCTGATCGTGGTACATGGCCAGCACCGCATCGAAGTGGCGAAACGAACCGGCACCGAAGAATCCATCGGCGCTGTAGGGGCCGAAGCAGGGGAGTCCCTCGCCGTTGAGACGCTGCACGAGGGGGGTGAGCAGTTCCACCTCTTCGCGGCCGTGCAATCCCTCGTCGCCGTTGTGGGGGTTGAGGCCGAGCACCGCAATGCGCGGGGCGGTGATGCAAAAGTCGCGTCGCAGCGTGGCGTGGAGGCGTTGGAGTTGCGCTTCGACGTGCTCGGCCGTGATTTTTTCGGCCACTTCGCTCAGCGGAAGGTGGGTGGTGACGAGCGCCACGCGCATGAGCGGGTTGAGCAAGACCATGAGGGCTTTGCCGCCGCAGACGGCTTGGAGAAATTCCGTGTGGCCGGGATAGCGGAAGTCGGCCGACTGGATGTCGGCCTTGTTGATGGGACAGGTAATCAGGGCGTCAACGCGGCCGGCATTGGCCGCTGCCGCTGCGGCTTCGAGCGAGCGGAAGGCCATGCGACCGGCTTCGGCCGAGGGGCGGCCGGGCTCGATTTTCACTTCCTCGTCGCCGATCACGTCAATCAGGTTGAGGCGGTCGGGGTGCGCGTCTTCGGGCTGCTCGATGCAGTGCCAATGCACGTCGAGTTCCAAGGCTTTGCGGTAGTAGGCGGCGACTTTCTCGCTGCCATAGACGATGGGGGTGCAAAGTTCCAAGAGTTCGGGTTGGGCAAAGGCTTTGAGGATGAGTTCATAGCCGATGCCGTTGGTGTCGCCGTGGGTGATGGCGATGCGTATCTTTCTGTTCATTGCGATTGTTGCGGAGGGGTGGAAAAAAGAGGGAAGGGGTGGGCACAGTGTGCGAGGGCATTAGGCGCGTTCCTCTTCCATGCGTTTGGTGGTGAGCATACCGCAGGCGGCATAGATGTCTTGTCCGCGAGAGGCGCGCACGGTCGTGGTGATGCCGTGGGCATTGAGATAGTCTTGCAGGCGCAGCATGGCCGTTTCGTCCGTGCCGTCGAAACGGGTGTCGGGGATGGTGTGGAAACGGATCATGTTGATGCGACAGTCGAGGGGAGCGAGCAGGCGCACGAGGGCGCGGCCGTGTTCGAGCGTGTCGTTGATGCCGCGAAACACGATGTATTCGAACGTCAGGCGGCGCTGTTTCGTGCCTTCGGCGTAGTCGTCGGTCGTTTTGCGGCAGAAATCATATTGACTCAGCAACTCGATGAGCGCTTCGACGCCGAAGGCGCGTTCGGCCGGCATCATCGCGCCGCGTTCGGCCGCATCGGGGTGGTGGAGCGAGACGGCCAAGCTGCATTTGCTCTCGTCGAGAAAGCGGCGCAAGCCCTTGGCCACGCCCACCGTGGACACGGTGATGCGTTTCGGACTCCAAGCGTAGCCCCAAGGTGCGGTGAGCGCTTCGGTGGCGCGCAGCACATTGTCGATGTTGTCCATCGGTTCGCCCTGACCCATGAAGACGATGTTGGTGAGGCGCTCACGTTCGGGCAGCGAATAGACCTGATTTAATATATCGGCCGCGGTGAGTTGCGCCATGAAGCCCTGTCGGCCGGTCATGCAGAACTCGCACGCCATTTTGCACCCCACTTGCGACGAAACGCAGAGGGTGGCGCGCTCGCCGTCGGGAATGAACACCGACTCGATGTAGTGCCCCTTGGCGGTGCGAAAGAGATATTTGATCGTGCCGTCGCGCGATTCGACGCTTTCCACCGGGGTGGAAATGCCCAGGACGTAGGTTTCGGCCAAACGGGTGCGGGCGGCTTTCGAGAGATTGGTCATCTCGTCGAAAGAGCGGGCGTGCTTGTCGTAAATCCAACTACAAAGTTGTTTTCCCACGAAGCGCGGCAGCCCGAGCTCGACCGCTACGGCGGTGAGTTCGTCGAGGGTGAGACCGAGGAGCGCCGGTTTGGCGGAAAGGGGAGTGGAGTTGTTGTCGGACATAGGGGAGTAATGAGGTGAAGGCGCCGGGCGGCAGGCAAAATGCGCCGCCGACTAACCATACTATCGTGCAAAAATACGATTTTTTTGCGAGCCTTCGGGCGGCATGCGCTGATTTTCAAGCGCCGAGGAGAAGAGTGGCGTGAAAGAAGCCGTGCGAAAGGCGTTTTTCGACGACTTTCGGCGAAAAGTGGACTGCTTTTTGCCGAAAGTCCACTGCTTTCGCGCGAAAGTCCACTACTTTTGCGGCGGAGGAGAGCGAGGCGGCGAAAGAAAAGTTTTTTTCGCGCGGCAGATTTGGCATAATGCAGTCGAATGCTTATATTTGCGGTCTAAATCATTCGTCTATGCAGCAACTTCTACGCTATCTGTTTTCTCTGCTCTGTGTCGTCGCTCTCTCGAGCGTCGGTGCTTTGCGCGCGGCCGATGTGGTTGCCGCTGCTCCCTCGTCGGAGTCGCCGGCATTGATGGCGCCGTCTGAAGTTTCGATCTCGCTGCGCGGCAATCAGTTGCGCGTGACCAACGCCGACGGACAAACGGTGGAAGTCTATAACATCACCGGGGTGAAAGTCTTTGTGCATCGCGTCGAAGGCGACGATCGCACGTTCACACTCAGCGCCGAGCGCGGTATTTACATCGTCAAGGTCGGTAAGCTCGTACGGCGCGTGACGCTCCTCTGAGGCGCGTCGTTGCCGAGCGTCGCAGGCTGTGCCGCCCGCGATGCGCGAAGCCTCGTTGCCGAATGAACGGTGACGGGGCTTCGTGGCGCTAAGCCGTGTATTTCCTTTTTAATTGAGTATGGGATTCCCGATGCCCGCTATATTCCAAGTAGGGACTAATGAATTATTTTTTTATGGATCATCGTGTTAGAAAAATCGGTGTATTTTATGATGGTAGTTATGTATTCCAAGTGCGCAATTATTATAAGCGCGTGCACGACCGCCATGGCATTTTGGATTTCAATGGACTGCATACGTTTGTGAAGCAGGAGATTGCCCGCATCGAGGGCTTGTCGGAGCAGGAATTGAGCATGTGTAAAATTGTGGATGCGCATTTCTTTCAAGGTCGCCGCTCGGCTCACCAATCCGATGCCGATGCCCTGAAAGGCGAGCGCGCATTCGACGATATGCTCAGCCGTATGGGTGTGACCACGCACTATCTGCCGTTGAAGAAACGCGGCTCTTACGAAATGGAAAAGGGCATCGATGTGTGGTTGGCCTTGGAGGCGCTCGAACAGTCGTACTACAAGCACTATGACTTTGTGGTGCTTTTGGCGGGCGACGGCGACTATCTGCCGCTGCTGCGCAAACTCAACGCGTTCGGCATTCGGGTGATGTTGCTCTTCTGGGAATTTGAATATCAGGACGACCGGGGCGGGGTGCGCTATACCTCGGCTTCCGATGCGTTGAAGAACGAAGCCACCTATCCGATGGATATGGTGCAGGTATGCGACAGTCCAGAGGGAGACATCTTGTTCAGCCGAGATAGACAGCGCGACGGCGAGTCGCAACACGAAGCGGAAGAGTATGAGGGGGTTGTCCTTTCGGTGGGGCGCGACTACGGCTTCATCAAGCAGGAGAGTTTCCCGGACAATGTGTTTTTCCTCACCAAAACGGCCGAAGGTGACGTGCAGCGCGGCGACCGCGTGACGTTTGCCGTCGAAGTGGGACAGAATGGCAATCTGGTGGCCAAGTTTGTCCGCTCAGTGAAGTAGAATTTGTCCCTTAGGCTAAAAAAAAGTGCCTGCGCAACGTGAGGTTGCGCAGGCATTTTTGTGTCTTTGCGCCGGTGGGACGCGTTTGCGGGCGGCCTTAGAGGGTGAGATCGCCTTTGCCGCGGAGAAAGCGGTCGAGTTCGCGTTCGTCGAGTTGGAGGGTGCCGTCCGAAAGGGCAAGAAAAGCGTTTTTCACTTCCTCTTCGTTGCCGGCGGTGTTGATTTTTGCAAAGACTTGTCGCAAGACGGCGCTGCGTTCGTCGGTGGCACGCATGAGGCGACTGAACTCTCCGCGGAGCAGTTGGGCGTCTTGGTCGATTTTGCGTTGTTGTGCCACGGATTCGGCCTGCACCTGGCGGAGGGCCAGATAGCTCGACAGGACGTTGCACACCGAACCGGCCGTGTTCATCAAGTCTTGGTTCAACTGTTCGTAGCGTTTTTCGGCGCGTATGTCTTCGACGATGGCGCGCGCTTGTCGGGGATTTTTGGCTTCGGCAAGTTCTTGGCGGCGGGCTTGGACGATGGCTTGTGTCTCGAGAGCCGATTCGGCAGCCTTGTTTTGCAGCTCTGCTTGCAGTTGGCTGAGCGCACGTTGGCTTTGAGCGGGCATCGATACCTGGTTGAACTGATAGGGCACGGTGGCTTTGAGCAGTCGCTCGTCGAGTGAGGTTTGCGTGATCTCGCGAGCGAGGCGGAGCAGGCGGACGACGTCGCCCAAGTGCGCGGCAATTTCGGGCGTATTGATCGGGTCTTGGCGCTCGGCACGGCGTATTTGCAGACTCATGCCATTCACTTCCGCTTGGAATTTGAGCTTCTCTTTTTCTACGACGGCGAGTTTTTTTCCGTAGGTTTTCACCTCGCGGCGGTGTTCCTTGTGTTGGGCTTCCATCTCGCGATAAGCCTCGTATAAGGCGCCGTGCACTTCATACCACTGCTGATAACGCTCTTCGTAGTTGTGATTGTGGATGCCAAGCGTGAGCAGGTTGAAGAAGGCCGGCCAGCGAGTGGGACGCGCGCTCTTGGCTCGCTTGTAGAAACGGCGCAAGCCTTTGAGGTTCTCGTCGAGTGCTCCGGCCTGTGTGCGATGGTGCTCGATGGAGCCCCGGTGTTGGCTGACGAATTGCTCGGCCTTGTGCAAATCATCGAGCTTCTCATTGCGCTTTTGGCGGAGTTCTTTCAAGTTGCCGCGGCTGTAGTAGGCGTCGACGAGGGTTTGGAAGCTGTGATCGAAGACACGATCGGAATACTCGTGGAATTTTTTGGCCGGGCTCGCGATCCTCGAGATTGTCATCGATGCTGCTGCAAAGTCGCTCGCCGTGGGCGACAACGAGGGCATTGGTGTTGTCGATGTGGTCGTCGACTTCGTATTGTGTGCAGTGGCTCAGGCGGTTGAGGTAGTCTGCTTGATCGACAACGGAGCGCCCGAAGGTGCCCTCTACAATTTGTGTGCGGAGAGCATTGTCGCGGTAGAGCTCGTAGGCCTCGCACACGGCTTGTTGTAGGGTGGTTTCGCTGAGATCGGCCGAAGGGAAGTCGGGGCGGAGTGCCATGGCGAGGTCGCTGAGGCTTAATACCCCTTTTTCGTGGTATTGATTTCGGGCGAGTTGTTGAATGCGTTCGTGAAGGGGAGTGGGTTCCATGGGAGATTGTGCAGATGAGTTGTTCATGAGTATTGAGTTGTGCTCGCAATGTTTCGGAAGTGGGAGAGAAGGGCGCAAATGTTGCGGCGACACTGCCGAAAAATGGGGGCTGTTTGCCGTTTGTGGTCGATGACGAGGGCACCCCCGTGGCCTTTCGGCGGAGCGTGGGCGGAGGAAACTGAGGTAAAAAAGAATGCCCGCCCAAAAGAATTTGTTCTTTGGGCGGGCATTCTTGGTGCGGCGCGTGACCGATGTGCATCGGCATCACGCGTGAGTTGGGGGATAGGTGCTGCCTATCTTCGAGGTGATCTGCTCACTGCACCCAACGCTTTTCCCGGGTGGGGAGAGAAATTATCCTTGTACCTCTTTGATCTTCTCGGCAATGATTTCGAGGTCGTTGCGGAGGGTCTGAATGCGGCGCTCGATGTCGGCAACGAGGGAGTTGCCGGCTTTGGATTTCGAGTTGAGGAAGGTGAGATTCGTCTCATAAGTTTGGATTTCGGCCTTCTTGGTTTCGTAGGCACGTTGGAGACGTTGTAATTCACTTCCACCATTTTGCGCTGCACGACGGGCGATGTTGTCTACACGACGGCGACCGGCTTCGCGGTGCACGGTTTCGTAGATTTTATCGCAGAGGGTGCGGTAGGTGCGGTAGATTTTTTCCTTTTTGCGGAAGGGGACGTGGCCGATGGCGGCCCATTCGGCTTGGAGGG
>ERZ772961.315-NODE-315-length-20883-cov-6.322499_pt1 | contig 20883 bp, 19 predicted proteins | sample MGYA00580677_ERZ772961 | MGnify/ENA primary metagenome ERZ772961 (study PRJEB29015, sample SAMEA2738088) | human oral metagenome | biome: human oral; feature: human-associated habitat; material: saliva | place: China | collected 2227 ... | reverse complement strand
TTTGATAGTTTGTACCTTCTATATTTTGATTAAACGTTTCTTGCCCTTGGTAATTCTGATTATTTTGCGTACTGTAAGGATACCCTCCACTTCCCATATATGGGTTAAACGGTAATTGCTCCGGTTCTTTTCTTACGAATAACATAATAGCTACGATTAAGTATGGTATATAAACTAGGAAGAACAGTAAAAATGAAAATAACCCTACTCCTATCGCAGTTAATAAAAATAACACACCTGATACTATTCTAGACTTCATTGTTAATGTTGCCACCAAAGCAAGTACAGCTAATACTAAAAATATAATAAAACCTACTTTAAAAGCTATATCTAACGTTCTTGCGGCATCCGCTGCTGTATGTCCAGGAGGCGCCTCTCTTAAATAACCTTTTATAAAGTCTGGATTTTCCGCTAGTTGTTTTCCTAATCCCATAAAAGTTGCTAACCCTAACGCTCCTGTGAAAATAAATAACAATGCATTAGCTATCCACGCTAAAACTTTTTCTGTTGTTCTTTTAAATGGTTGCATATTAATCTCCTTTTATATATATATGAAATAATTATAACATAAAACTATAATTATATATAGCTATTTTGTATTATAGGAGAATATTAAAATGTAGATTTTTCTGTAGTATTTCCTATTTTTGAGAAATATTATATAATTATTAGTACCTTTTAATATCTCTTTTTCTTCGTGTTTATACTTTTTTATTAATTTTTTATAAAGGAGAATGAATTATGAAAAAATTCATCATAATAAACAAGAAAAAAGTGTTTATCTCAAGGAAAAAATATAACTTATTAAAAACAATAGACAATAGGTATTACTATACAAAAAAATTAGATCAAAAAAATAAATTAATACATTTTTCCAGTTATGATACAGAGAGCTTTAACGCTGTTAATCAGGTCAAAGATACTAGGTCTTTACCAAGCCAACTATATGAGACAAAAGAGATTTATAATGCATTATATAAGGCTATAAATAAATTAGACAAGAGTGAAAAAGTAATAATTTTGGGGATATATTTTAAAAATTATTCCCTCAGAAAATTAGCTAGTATCAGACATACAAACGCTATGGCTATTAGTAGACAAAGGGATAAAATACTTAAGAAATTAAGAAAAGATCTTATTAAATTTGATGATTATTATTAATTTTTGTTACAAACCTTAGATTTTTTAAGGTATATATATGAGAGGAGTCTTTTTAGGGAGGTAAAAAAGTATGAAAGACTATAATCTTTCTGATAAACAGGAAGAAGAATTTCAAAAATTAGTTGAAGAAAAACAACAATTAATACTATTAGCCTTAAAAAAGGTTAACATTGCACCTAAAGATTATAGGGAGTTCTACGGGTTTGCGTTAGATGGTTTACTTGTTAGTTTTTTGATTCTAGAAGCTGGGGAGATTAAAAAAGATGATTTTGATAAATTTTCTTTTTCAACAATGAAAAGAAAAATTATTGATGAAATCCGTCGTAGAAATCGACAAAAAATAATTAATTTTGAAGAGGTAGAAAAAACTACTCTATTTTCTGAACCTGACTTTAACATTATAAAGTTTGAATTTTTTTCGAGTATAGATAGCGAATTGACAGATCAAGAAAAAGAGTTTTTTAGTACATTTATGAAAACTAATAATTTTGATAAAACTATAAAATTAAGAAAGATTTCTAAATCACAAGGTTATAGATTATTAAAAAGTATAAAAAATAAATGTACCGCCACTTTGCTAAATACAAAACACAATTAAAATAAATAAATGTTTCCACTCCTCTCAAAAGGTGTTTTAAAAGAGATGTATATTAAATAAAATTATTCAGTAATTTATACTTTCTTTTGAAACACCTCTTTGTTTTCAATTGATTTTCCATTGATTCTAGTTTAAAATTACTATGATGTTTTAAATAACATATTATAAAATTTATTTAGAACTTTGCAAACAATTAGAAAGAGGTGTTTTTATGCATGATATGACCAAAGGTCCTATATTATCAAAAATAATACACTTTTCTATTTTTATTTTTATTGGAGGGTTACTTCAAAACTTATACCTAATTATTGACTCTATTATTCTTGGTCATTACGTAGGAGAAAGTGGAATAGCTATCGTAGGTGTCGCAAACCCTATTAACTTCATTGTTATGGGATTTCTTATTGGTTCTGCCTACGGTTTCGGGGTAATTATGGCCAGAAGCTTTGGAGCTGGTGATTTTAAAGAGTTTAGGAAATATTTCTTTAACTCTATTATTTTATCTATTATTATCGGAATAGTATTTACTATTGTTCTGTCACTAGTCAACTCTTACCTTCTTGAGCTTATTAGTACTCCAGCCGAGTTGTTTGATGGTGCACATAAATTCTTATTTATATTATATATAGGTTGTGCTTCTTCTCTAATTTACAATCTATTCGCCGCTACTCTTAGAAGTATTGGTAATAGTTTCACTCCTGTCTTATTCTTACTGCTTTCAGTCGTAATAAATGCCATTTTAGCTTATGTTTTTGTTGCTATATTTGGTTGGGGGGTAGAAGGAAGTGCAGTGGCAACTATAATCGCACAATCCGCTTCAGCTCTTTGTTGCTATATTTATATAAATAGAAAATACCCTCAAATACGACTTACTAAAGAAGATGCTGTATTAGATATCTCTCATATGAAAAGTCTTATTTTACAAGGTGCTCCTATGGGAATGCAGTTTTCTTTTACAGGTATCGGACTAATAGTTGTTCAAAAATTTCTTAATGGATTTGGAACTAACTATATCGCTGGATACAGTGTAGGTGTACGTATTCAAAATATTGTATCTTATGTCTATGTTGCTTTAGGTACTGCTATTTCAACATTTATTAGCCAAAACATCGGAGCTAAAAGAATGTACCGTATACCAAAAGCCGTTAAATATACGACATTAATTACAATAGGTTGCGCTATTTTTAGTACAATTGTTATTAGATTCTTTGGACCAAACTTTATTTCATTATTTACTACCGCACCTAACGAAGAATTAACACATGCTACAGTAACCTACTTTAACAACGTAACTCTTGCCTATATTCCTTTAGGCCTTATAATACTTTATCGTAGTGCATTACAAGGATACGGATTCCCAATTACTGCGATGATGGCGGGTATCATCGAGTTAATCAACCGTGTTGTTATAGTAATCTTCCTTACAGATACATTTGGATTCTTAGCAATCTGTCTTGCAGACTCTGTAAACTGGGTAATTACTGCTGTATTCTTACTAACAGTATACTTTATAGCTACACGTTCACATAAAAATAAAAATAAGGCGTTTTATATAGAACCTAGTATGTAAAAGAAGTGACTTGAATTTTTATCAAGTCACTTCTTTTATTTTATTAATATTATATTTTTTCTAAATATATCTTCTTGTTGTGCTTTTAAATTATATATGCGAGATACTTTTATATCATGAACAAAATAACCGCTAGTCTTACTATTTAAAACTGGTACTAAAGTAATATTGCTTTGATTATTTATTTCTCGTATTATACTAGCTTTATCTTCTTTAGCCGCTAATATTCTAAATACTTTTGTTCCAAAAAATTCGTTGTAATCAGCCTTTGTAGTATTAGTTAATATGTGTAATAATATTCTTTGGATTTTCTTTTTGCTATATCTTTTTGTAGATATACTATTTACCAGCTCTTGATAGTTAGTGGCTATATTCGCCATGTCATATATTCTATTTTCTAAACCTTCATTGACATCATATATGTTTTTTAATCCCACTTTTCCTAGAGATAATATCTTATATTTTATTAAGTCAAAAAAGTCCTCTTCTGATAAAATTTTGCTTGCTCGAATATTTTTAATCATTTCTTTAGATAAATAGTTTGATACCACGCTATTATCTATATTTTTCCTAATTGCTGTGGCGCTTAAGAATTGTTTATCTTCTACCTCTTCTTTATTAAGCCCTTGACCTTCTCTTTTAACCGGCAAAAGTTTAATATGAGGCGCATATTTACGAATATTTTTATAATAACTATACGCTAAAATAAAGTTTGGGACATCATTTTGTAACCCTAGTATTTTACTATTAATAGTCGCAAAGTTATATCCTTGCTTTAACAATTCTCTATACTGTACTTCAGTTATATTCTGTTGTTTATTATAAATTTCTTCAAACGTTTCTATAGAAGTATCTTCCGTTCCAAAGATAAGATGTGTAATTCCTGAATTCGATAAAATTTCTATACTTTTTTTGGCAAAATCATCACTATAAGCAACACTTGCCAAATAAGGAAGAGCAATCACCATATCACAGCCTGCTCGAACAGCTTCTTCCGCTCGAATATAACCATCTACTATAGCTACTTCTCCTCTTTGCGTGAAAAATTCGCTCATAACACAGACAATTTCTCCCCCACCATTTTTTTCTATTATATTTTTTGCTTGATCTATTAAATATTTATGGCCACTGTGAAGTGGATTAAATTCAGCTATTATTCCTATACGCATATTTCCCCTCTTGATTAAAACACTTTCAATTATTTGACTAGACAATTCTATTGTGTTATATTTAAAGAACAAAGAGTATTCATAATTCTATCCTAATTTTAATAGAGCAACTAGATTTTTCTAGTTGCTCTCATTTTTATCATTACTATTAGTTGAAGTTGAATTGTCTAAATATATATCAACTGTCCACCCTAATACTGAACCATCATCAGCAGCTACTTTACTTACAGAGAATTGTCTTGATTTACGATCTTCTTTAGCAAGACGCGCAACCTCACTATTCCCAAACTCCATAGCTTCTTTTTGTGATTTAAACACTTTTCCTGTTGTTCCTAATCCTTGATTCCCAGAAATCTTTTTCCCACCATACTCTTGTGATTTTATTACACCACTAGATGAATTAGAGCTACTTGACCCATGGCTAGGGCTTGTGATTACATTCTTAGCATTGTTATTCGATGATTGCTTAGATTGTGAACCAGATTGTTGCTGATTTCCTTGACTTTCTTGATTAGTACTGTTGTTATCATCTTTTTTATCTTCATTTTTATTTGATGATTCTTCTTTATTATTTGATTTATCTTCATTTTTACTTTCATTCTTTTCTGTAACTTGGTTATTAGTCTTTTTCTGATTATCCTCTCCGTTAAAATAACTAACACCAAAATAGACTACACCTACAACTACTATTGCAGACACAAGTCCTATCATTATTTTAAATAGTTTATTATTTTTCATAGTTAGTTTTTCCTCTATCAGATAATTTTCATATTTTATTATAACACTAATTTTAATAATTAGCTAAGATTTATATAAATTTTCTATTTTTAGTGTTATTTCAAAGATTTTTCCCAGCTCTTTAACCAACGATAGTTGGTTAAAACTAAGCATTTACAGTATATAATTAGAACATTAATTTTTTAAAAAACTAACTTAAGCTCTGTCCTTGCACACAACTTAAGTTAGTTAAACTTATTTTTTTGGTTTAATATTTACAGTTACTTCACCTTTATTATTGCGTCCTAAAGTGTACTCGTAACCTTTTTTATTCTCTTTAGCTAGACGATTAATTTCTTCGTCAGCATATTTGTGTGCATCTTGAGAGTTTTTAAATGTACCTGGTGTTGAAGATGTTGAAGCATTTGAACTGCTATTATCTTCACTTGGTCTTGATGTGTTAGTGTTTCTATTACTATTTGAGCTATTGTTTCTTGAGCTACTATTTGATGATCTATTACTTCTATTTGAGTTATTATCTCTATTTTCTCTTGAACTACTATTAGAAACATTGTTATCAGATGAGTTATTTGAAGAGTTGTTGTCTGAGTCTTGACCTTCTCTATATTTTTGCTCATCAGTTTTATTATCATCAGATGAAGATTCATCATCTTTGTTGTCAGATGAAGATTCCTTGTCCTTGTCCTTATCTTTGTCTTTATCTTTGTCTGTAGTTGTCGTTGAATTTTCGCTTGATTTTTTACTTGATGAACTATCCCCACCAGAGAAATAACTTATCCCTATAAAGATAGCACTGCATAAAAAGATCGCTAGAACAATCCCCCATAAAACTTTTAATAATTTGTTATCCTTCACTTTTATCAGTCCTTCTTCTTTATTTTTTCAAAATTTCCAATACAAAACCATAACTTTTCAAAACCTATCACCTTATATTATAGTATTTGTACCTTAATAATAATTAAAACTCCTTTAAATGTGTATATTAAATTCCGGTTTAATCACATTTCACACTTTTTCAGTGAATATATTATACCACATTTTCATTATAAATTCACATTAACTTTACTAATTTTATTTTCTTAAACATTTTTTGGGAAATTTTGAATTTTCCTTCGATATATATAGTGTCAGAGGCCTAAGACAAAAAAATAAATAATATATAAAAGGAGATTTTCACATGAGAATATTAAAAAAAGTTTTAAAATTAAACTACGCCGAAGAAAAAGGTGACAAACAAGTCGTAAAAAGCTATACTTTCGACGCTAACACTACTGTCGACGAGACTACTTTAAAAGATGTTGGAGATAATATAGGAAAATTATTATCAAAAACTATCGATAATATAACTGTAACAACTAAAGAACTTATCTAATAAAGGAGAACTAAACTATGCAAAAAAAATTAAATTTATACTTTACTACTGCAGATAAAAAATCTTATCATATTACATTAAATTATCCAAAAGATAATTTAACAAAAGCGGAGGCTGAAGCTGTAGGTCAAAAAATTATTGCTACAAAAGTTTTTAATAATGAAAAGCGCACACTAGCAGAATTTAAAAAAGCCTCTTATGTAACTACTGAAGAAACTGTTCTTCAATAATTTGGAAGGAGGCGGGTGCGGCGAAAGTCGCACCTTTTTTTATTATGGATATTCTTAATTTTATTAATACTGTAGGTTTCCCAATATTTGTTGCGGTGTTTTTTATAGTAAAACTAGATAAAACCTTACAAAACATCGGAAAAAGCGTTAATGATTTAATTAAAATTATCGAAATTAAATTAGATAGTAAAACTACCAACTTAAAATAAAGGAGGATTCTTATGGCTACACAAGAAGCTATGGTTAATTGGGCTAAAAATAATCTTTATCGTTGGATTGATATGGATGGTATGTATGGAGCACAGTGCGTAGACCTTACTATGGCATATACGCAATACTTTGGTAATTATCGTATGTTTGGCAATGCTATTGATTATCTGAAAAATCCACTTCCTAAAGGTTGGCGTAGATATTTAAAAGGACAAACTACTATAGCACCTGGCGATATAGCTATTTGGCAATGGGGTACTTGGGATATATATGGACATGTTGGTATTGTTATCAAAGTACAAGGTAATATGATTACCTCTGTAGAACAAAACGTTGATGGCACTCCTTCTCGAGGAGGTACAGCTAAGTTGATGACAAGAGATGATACTCACCTAGTAGGATTTATTAGACCGTGCTACGACAACGAGGATGCATGGCAACGAACAGATGAAACTGGACAATTCAAAGTTAATGTTACTTCTATCAATGTTCGAGATAAACCTAGCATCCAAGGTCATGTAGTAGCTAATTACTCCTACGGAGAAAAAGTCAACTACGATAGTTATATTATGAATGAAGGCTTTATCTGGATTAGCTACCTTTCATATTCCAATGAACGTCGATATATGGCTACAGGTAACTGTAAAAACAACATCCGCACTAGCTACTGGGGAAGTTTTAGTTAAATAACAAAAAAATCCTTAAAGTCTTTTAAACTTTAAGGATTTTTATTATTAAATATTATTTATTTTTTCTGAAATTTAGTGAAGCAATTAATAATACTGCACCTAATAACGCACCTACTACTAATGCAAGGAAGTACATTAATGGATTACTTACCGCACCTACTGCTATTGCAAAGATACCACCGTGCGGTGCTTTTGATACAGAACCAAATACCATACTTAATGCTCCTGCAACTCCACTTGATAAGAATAATGGTGGAATTACACGTAATGGATTACTTGCTGCAAAAGGAATAGCTCCTTCAGTAATAAATGCTAACCCCATTACATAGTTCACTAATGCACCACTACGTTGAGATTTTGGCCAGATACATTTATTAATTGTTGCTGAAACAGCGATTGCTAATGGAGGTACCATACCACCAATCATTACAGCTGCCATTACATCACTACCTGCTGTTCCTGAAGCAGTTAGAAGGGCTGTACCTGTTACATATGCTGCTTTGTTAATTGGACCACCCATATCGATAGCCATCATTGCTGCAGCTACGAAACCAAGGATGAATTTTCCACTTCCACTTAAACCACCTAAGAAACTTTGTAATCCTACCATAACTGACGCCATTGGAGCGTTAATTACATAAATCATTAATATACCCATGATTAGTGATCCTAAGATAGGGAATAAGAAAATTGGTTTAATTCCATCTAATGAACGAGGCATCCATTTGAACGCTAGTTTAAGGAATGAAATTATTCCTCCAGCTAAGAACCCAGCTACTAATGCTCCTAAAAATCCTGATGGTGTATATGCTAATACATCACTTTTCAGACTAAGAATACTCGGATCCGCTAAGATACCACCGACCATACCAACAATAAACCCTGGTCTATCCGCTATACTACGTCCAATGAATCCAGCAAGGATCGGTAACATCATACTAAATGAAATTTTACCTAAGTAGAATAACACTTCAGCATATTTATTATAGCTTGGATCTTCTGGATTAAATGAGTTAATACCCCAAATAAATGATATCGCAATAAGAATACCACCAGCTACTACGAATGGTAGCATATTACTTACACCTTCCATTAGGTGTTTATAAGTTTGGCGCCAAATGCTTTCATCTCCAGCAGAATCTTCTGCTTCATCTTCTGCACCATCATGATTATAAATTGGTGCTTTACCATCTAAAATAGTTTGGATAAGTTCTTTTGGTTTATTAATACCATCAGCAACTTTTGTCATAATTGTTGGACGTCCGTTAAAACGAGCAACTTCTACTTTCTTATCGGCAGCAACTATAATACCTGTTGCTCTTTCAATATCTTCTTTAGTAAGTTTGTTTTCTACACCGATTTGACCATTTGTTTCAACTTTAACATCAAGTCCCATTTCTTTAGCTGTTTCTTTTATTTTTTCAGCTGCCATAAATGTGTGAGCAATACCTGTAGGACAAGCTGTAACAGCTATAATGTAAGGTTTTTCCCCGCTTGGTTTAGCTTCTTCTTTTTTCTCTTCTTTTGGCGCTTCTGATTTAGCTACAAAGTCAGAAAATACTTTTTCTACATCCTCTTTAGTTGTTGCAGCATCTAAACCTGCTTTTACTTCAGGATCCATTAAAGCTTGAGATAATGAAGCTAATGCTTTTAAGTGTTCGTCTGCACCGCCATCTGGTGCACAAATCATAAAGATATGTTTAGCTGGTTTCCCATCAAAACTTTCCCACTCTACACCTTCATTACTTTTAGCGTAAACAATCATAGCTTTGTCAAAATCAGCACTCTTAGCGTGAGGAATCGCAACATTTTCACCAACACCTGTTGTTGATTGAGCTTCACGTGCTAATAAAGCATTTAAAAAATTGTCTTTACTTTTAATAACGTTTTTTTCTACTAACATAGTAGTCAATTTGTCTAATGCTTCATTTTTATTTGCCGCACTAAAACCAAACTGTGTTAAATCATAATTAATAACATCTGTTAATTTCATTAAAAAAGTCTCCTTAATTATTTTTCTTTAATCTACTTTAGTTTTTTTACATTGATTTGAGGCACAAGTTCTTCAATTAGAGCTTTGCTTCCTACACCTACTGAGAACGATGTAGCTCCTCCTGCTGCAGAAGCATATTTTAAGGCTTCTGCATAATCTTTTGTTTCGTTATATTTCGCAACGAACATAGCTAACATACTATCTCCAGCTGCAACAGTCGAAACAATTTTACCTTTTGCTACATTCACTTCAAACACTTCATTCGCCTCTGTAAGTAGGATTGCGCCGTCTGCTCCACGTGAAACAAGTACATTTTTTGCTCCACGTTCTTGAAGTTTTTTAGCATAATCTAATATTTCATCTAAGCCATTTAATGTTACACCAAACATTTCACCCAATTCAAATTCATTAGGTTTTACTACAAATGGTTTATATTGTAATGTATCTAACACTAAGTCTTTATTACTATCAACTATTAATGTCGCACCAAATTCAGATACTTTTTTAGCGATAGCTTTAAAGCCTTCTACACCCATTCCTGCAATAACATTTCCTGATAAAAACACTACATCTTCTGATGTTAGTTTATCTAATTTTTTAAAGAATTCATTAACATTATCTTCACTCACCGCACTACTTTGACCGTTAATTTCTGTTTCAGTCTCGGTAGTTAACTTCATATTGATACGAGTTGCACCTAAAGTTTCAACAAAATCATATTTAACTTCAAGTTTGTCTAACTCTGTTTTAATGAAATATCCTGTGAATCCTGCAACAAATCCTAATGCACAAGTATCTACTCCAACATTTTTCAATAACATTGAAATGTTGATACCTTTTCCACCAACAACATACTTAGCTTCCCCTGTTCTATTTAATTTTCCAAGAGCAAAGTTTTCTGCTGTTGTTAACATATCTACCGCTGGATTTAAAGTTATAGTATAATACACTTACACTTCCTCCTTCTACTTAATCTCTATTATATTCTTGTAACTTTTATATTTTTCTGGTACTTCATAAGATAGTATTGTTACTTCATCTAGTTCAGCAAATTTCTGGAATTTTCTATGTCCAAATTTTGTTTTATCTGCTAAAACGTATTTTTTCTTACTATTTTGGATAGCTAGACTCTTAATAAATGCTTCACTTTCATCAGCTGTAGTAACTCCAAAATTCTCATCAACCCCATTACATCCAATAAAGCACATATCGAAACTATAATTTTTTAATTGTTCAATAGCCGCAGGTCCCACTACTGCCTGCGTTGAATGTTTCAAAGTTCCACCTAATATAATAGTATGTATTTTATTATTAATAAGTTTTGGTAAATGATATGTAGAGTTTGTTACTACCGTTATTCTCTTTTCGCGTAAGTAATCAATTAATTCATATGTAGATGTGCCTGCATCTAAATAAATCGTTTGACCGGATTGAATTATACTTTGATTAATATACTTTGCAGTTTCTTTCTTCTCCGCTAGGTATTCTGAGCGTTTCATCGCTACACTTTCTTCACTTCCACGTGCAGATGAGCGTTTCACAGCTCCACCGTGAGTTCTGTACAACAAATTCTTTTCTTCTAAAGTTGTAAGATCACGTCTTATTGTGGCTTCTGATACATCACAGAAATTTACCAATTCATGCAACGTTATAGAACCTGTTTCCTCTAATAATTTTAAAATATTATTTTGTCTTTCATTTACCAATTTCTTATTCTCCTTAACTCCCAAATTCATTATACTTAATATATAACAACTATTCAATCAAATTCAAGCAAAAACAATCAAAAACAATCAAATTTATCGATTGATTTGAACGTTTTTATACAATTAAAAGATTGGTTTTCATTTTATTTGATTGTTTCGATAAAAATACACTCATTCTGAGTTAATAACAAAAAAATACCTATAGAGTATCTTTGTTTTTTAGGATTCTCTATAGGTAGTATTTATTTGTTTTAAAATAGACCTGCTATTCTCTTTAATTCATCTTTTTGCACATCTTCAAACTCATCGCTAAAATCTAACATAAATGGTGCCATAATTGGTGAACTTGCTGGAGCTGGTGTTCCCACTTCACCACCAGGTGAACTTGGAGGTGTAGGTAGATTTGGTACCACAGTCGGTGGACACGCTGGAGACGGTGTTCCTGGATCACCTGTTGGAACTTCTGAAGGCAAGTTAGGGTTCATAGTAGGTGGACATGCCGGAGACGGTGTCCCTGGCTTAACTTGTGGTTCCTCTGGATTTGGTTCTGGTGTCACTTTTGGATCTGGTTCTGGTTTTGGATCTGGCTTCGGTTCTGGTTTTGGCGTTGGATTAGGGTCAATTAAACAAACTCCTTCCAACTCTATTACACCTACAAAACGATAACCATCAATTTCCGGTGCATTAATTACATTATTACTAGCTACTAGTATAGTTGGAGCAACTGGATTCCCAGAAAATGCATTAGTATCATTTATTGCATACACTAATGAACTTCCTCCTACTAACATGATAACAAGCATTTTTCTTCCTTGTTTATTTCTTAATAGATAGAACGCCAATCCTGCCAATACACCTGCTCCTACTAGGTAACCATAACCTACTACATCCCCAGTATTAGGTAATGTTTTAGGTTTATTGACTGGTGCTCCATTTTTCTCATAAACCAACTTGTAAACTGAACATTCTTTTACTCTTTCATCTTTTCCTAACGCGCGGATTGCAGCTTTCTCTTCAGCGGATAAACTAGCTTTATCTACATAAGCGATATTTGCTCCTCCATTTTTAGCTGCTTTTAAACCTTTCCACTGATTACTACTTAACTTAGCTTCCACATCTGTTTTAGCATCATTTGCGAGCGCTGGTTGTGCGTATAATAAGCTACTTGCCGATAATGTTAATAATAATAATTTTTTCTTCATGATATACCCTTCCTCTTTTGTTGTTGTTATTTTTGTAAATTTAATATTTTTTCCTCTATTTAATTTTTATTATATCATACAGCTTATAATTTTTCCAATACTTATATAAAGGGCAATATAGTATGTTCATTGATTAACAATAATATTATTTTTTATATTTTATATGAAAATAATTATTTTATCTTTAAAAATATATTGAAAATTTTTATTTTTTTCATAGATTTACAAAATAAAAAAACACCTATTAAAAACTTTGCTTTCACAAGAATTTTTTACAGGTGTCTTATTTACCTCTAAACTAAATCTGTAAGTTTTTTTAGATTATCTTTTTGTGTATCTTCATATTGATCACTAAAATCTAAAACAAACGGCGACATAATCGGTGCACTTGCCGGAGAAGGTGTCCCCGGTTTAACCGTAACATAATTATTATCTTCATTTTCTGGTTGAGGTTCTGGTGTTGGGGTTGGTGTCGGCGTTGGTGTCGGTGTTGGTGTTGGGGTTGGTGTCGGTGTTGGCGTCGGTGTCGGTGTTGGCGTCGGTGTCGGTGTCGGTGTTGGCGTCGGAGTCGGCGTTGGAGTTGGATCTATTAGACAAACACCCTCCATTTCAATAACACCTACAAAACGATAACCATCTATTTCCGGTGCATTAATTACATTATTACTAGTCACAAGAATTGAAGGTTTAATTTCTTTACCTGTTATAGCATTAGCATCATTTATCGCATATACTAATGAGCTTCCTCCTACTAACATAATAACAAGCATTTTTCTTCCTTGTTTATTTCTTAATAAATAAAACGCTAATCCAGCTAAAACTCCTGCTCCAACTAAATAACCATGACCTATTACATCACCCGTATTAGGTAATGTTTTTGGTTTTTTCGGTGCAGAACCATCTTTTTCATAAACTAATTTATAAACAGAGCATTCTTTTACTCTTTCATCTTTTTCTAAAGAACGGATTGCCTTTACCTCATCCGCAGTTAAACTAGCTTTATCCAGGTGTGCAATATTTGGCCCACCATTTTTAGCAGGCTTTAATCCTTTCCACTCTACACTATTTAATTTTGCTTCAATATCTGATTGTGAGTCATTTGCAAACGCTGGTTGCGTACTTAACAAACTACTTGCTGATAAAGTTAATAAAAGCAATTTCTTTTTCATGATATCTCCTTCTTTCAAACGTTTATTTTTTTGTTATCTTCATAAATTCGATATTATTCCTTTATATTATACATCTCCATTATAGCACAATATATCCCTACTTATCAATAAGAACCCCTATCAATAAAGCGATTTCTATAACTTTCATATTTAAATCTTAAACTTTTTAAATAAAATTTGTAAAATATGTTCTTTTATATAAAACATTATTCTTTCCAGTTAATTTTCTTTATAATTGGAAATTCTCCTTCATTAAATTCAGTTGTAGCTATTATATTTACATCTAAATCACAAATATATGAATTGTTATATGACTGCATAACATAAGACCAATCTCGAGGAACTTTAACATGATTTACATGGAGACCTGTACATAAATCACCTTTTTTTATCGGGATATAAGGTTGTTCTTCTTCCTTTTTGACATCTTCAAGTAACTTTTTGTAATCTTGAACAGCTCTACCCTCTCCATAAAATCTTTCAACAAACTGTTTGGCATTTTCCCCTAATGTATCTATCTCATCTTTCGTTAACGTTAGTAGCTTATTTGAAAAATCAGTATACATTGCTATTTGTTCAAAATAAATATCTGCTTTTGATTCTATACTTACAACTGAATAAGGTATAAGATAGCCATTATAACCATTTTTAATATAGTTTTTATTCGCAAATAACACATCTAAACCTATAACCGGTAAGCCTAATGACATCGCCTCTAATAAAACTGTCGCAAAAGCTTCATTTGGAGAAGTACTAACATAAACGTCATATTTTTTTAAGATAGTCGCATCTTCATAATGTCCATGAAAATAAATATTATTACTAACACCTAGACTACTAGCTAAATCTTGTAAATACTCTAACTGCGTCCCTTGTCCATAAATATTTAAATAAACATTAGGGTTTTTATTTACAACTAAACGCATTATTTGAATCAGATAGTCAATACACTTGTTATCCTCTAGATAACTAGCTGTAACTAATTGTAACGTATTAGTATTTCGAGATACTTTGTCTTCAGGCAACACTAATTCGTCTAAATAAAAAGTATCATAAGGAACTATCGTTAAGATTCTATTAGCTTTTTTAGGAAACCTCTTCTTGAGATCTTCCGTTTGAATATCATTAGTAGTTATATAGTAATCAAACTCTCTATGCCAAAGTTGATGATTATTTGTTACTGTTGGCACATAACTACAAATATGATTCGAATGAACTACACCTATCGTGCGAGCATGTTTAACTCCTTCAAACAAATAATTTATAGGTTCTCCAAACCAATCAAAAAAACACAATGCATCATTTGGAATAAATACCTTTAATAAATGTGTTATTAAACTATAATATGACGAGAATTCTACTCCATTAAAACTATATTCTTCATTTTTTAAATCGATTTTTATCTCATTTTCCGTATTACTTATATACAGCTCCTTATTATCCTTATTCGTTATATTATAATCGTTTGAAAACAGATAGTTCAATATATGATTATCCTTACCAATATTTTTCTTTAGCGTACTAACTATAGTATGAACAATTCCTATTTTTTCCAAATAGTCTGTTCTTTTTACCTGCAACCTATCTATTCCATTTAGCACTTTCCCCGTATATGAATTAGAAAAAGAAATAGCTATTTTTGTCATAATAATTGTTCCTTTCCATTATCTCTCACCTTTATTATATACTAGATTAATACTATATTTAAATGATATCCTAGATAAATTATTTTTTTAATATGATTTTTACTTATATTTTGATAAACAATATAATATTTATTAGGGTTTTTTATAGATAAAAAAGATAGAACCCGAAGATTCTATCTTTTTAGTTAATACCATCCATTTTTTACTTTATATTATTCTTCCTTTTTTGATATTTCATTTGCGATTCTAACAACTTCATCTTGATGTATCTTAGTAACTATATTCCCTGGTCTCATTATATAACACTGAATACACGATGATAAAACTAATGTAGTTAAGATAACAAAATAATTAGAGATTAATTCACTCTGCAAACTAAATCGTTTAGAAATTTCACTCATAAATAGCACTATTATATATTTTTTTAAACATAATTTTTTTATAGATACTGCTAAAGTTAATGACACTAGAACTATCACTATCCTCCCTTGTATTTTTTTAAATTTTACTTTTATTTCATCTGAGATCATTTCTTTATCAAAATCACTACTATTTCCCACAAAAAAGTAAAGTCCATCCTCTGAATATAACCATTTGACAAAAACTACTACTACCCCTGAAAATACGGCTAATATTATATCCTCTCCTCCCAGTAATAACTCATTTATAAAAAACAATACTCCAATTTCTAAAACAAATACTATAATATTTTTCAAATATCTTTTATTCTTCCTATCATCATTACTCATAAATGGTTGTATGGGAAAACGTAATACACATGATAACATATATAACTGAAATAAAATCAACATAAATTGTTTAAGTTCGTTACTACAATCATCCTCTAACATTCCCTTTTCATTCAAAAAACTAACAATTAAATAGTTATCTAAAATTACTATAAACCAAAAATAAAATTTTAAGAAGACTATCCCTAGACTAGTGAGGCGTTTAAAGATAACCTCTTTTTCTAAATAACCTACTATCACATCCACAACTAAAAAAGATATAAACACTAGTATTGCAACTTCTTTCAAACTCACAAGTATTGATATTAGAAAAATAAATACATATTTTAATACCAATAAACTAATTTTCCATATACTAGACCAATTTCGCTTTATCAATTCAACATATACTCCTTTCTTTTCATCACAAACTCCCCTCTCACTTTCATTATATACTACATTGACACTATATTTAAATAATATCCTAGATAAATTAATTTTTTTCTATGAACAATATAGTATTATTTGAATTTTTTTAAACAAAAAAGATAGAACCCTAAGATTCTATCTTTCTAGCTAATTATTTATTTCTTCTTTTTAGAATAGTTTGTTCTTCTTCTGGTTTATTTAACTTTTGAAGTCTTCTACTCTTAACTCCACCTTGAACACTTGGAGTTTCATTTAGTTCTTTTTTTACTTCAACTGACTCATTAACTTCTGGTGTTTCTTTAACCTCTGGAGTTAGAACCTCTTGTTTTTGCACAGTTTCTTGTGGCTTTGGAACTTCTTTTACAGGGCTTTGCTCTTGGTGATTTGGATTTACACCTGGATTTACTGGCCCTTGGTGAATTGGTTGTTGTGGTCTTGGTCCATTTGGATTTTGACCTTGATTTGGATTTACACCTTGATTCGGTTGACCTTGGTGAATTGGTTGTTGTGGTCTTGGTCCGTTTGAATTTTGACCTTGATTTGGATTTACACCTTGATTTTGTTGTCCTTGGTGAATTGGTTGTTGTGGTCTTGGTCCGTTTGAATTTTGACCCTGATTTGGGTGCCCTTGGTTTACTGGTTGTTGTGGTCTTGGTCCGTTTGGATTAAACCCTTGGTTTACTGGTTGTTGTGGTCTTGGTCCATTTGGATTAAACCCTTGATTTGGGTGTCCTTGATAATTTGGATTTATTGGTTGTCCATATTGATCAAATGATTGTTGTCCATGCCCTTGTGGGTTTTGTCCATTATATCCTTGGTATCCATTATTTCCTTGGAAATTTGGATTATATTGTTGTTGTCCATTTTGGTAATTCTGTTGACCATTCATCGGTTGACCATATTGGTTAAATTGACCACCATTTTGCCCTTGATAAAATACTTGGCCACTATTATTGAATTGTCCATAATATTGTTGAGCTTGTACTGTTTGTCTAAAGAAAAACTTAGAAAAATCATCATTTTTGTCTGTTTCTAGACAATTTGGTGGTAATGACATTAATACAAAAATAAAACAAATATCATATAGAAAAGTTACTATGTAAATTGTAAAAATATTTAATACATAGAATAAAACTATTGTAAATACTATTCCCCAAGCTGCAAATCCTACATCACGTAATCTTCTTGCGAAGCTCGCTGTTGTTGGAATAGCTAAAATGAATAATATTATACACATTACAATTAAGAATATTAACGCATTAGATGCTGTACTCAGTATATCTGATCCTGCATTGCTAAATAAATAACTTGAGCTTCTTGACGCTCTATTACTTATTCCTACAAACGAACTAAATACACTTCCAAAAAATATAATAAATATTAATATTGTTGCTCCGTATATTGTTCCAAATGGAAACCAGTGCCCTGCACGAGTAGTATACCCTGTGAAATCTACAAAACCTTTGAAGAAATCATTAAAAGCTGACCCATAAGTAACTGGTTTTTGTCTTTGATTTATCATAAAACCCTCCTTTATAATTAAAAAAAATACATAGGTTTATAATATATTATTCTGGAGTTTTAGTCAACTTAATTTACAAATTTTATTATATTTTTTGTTAATTATCTCTTGCTTCTAATTTTTTTACTTATTTACAAACTTTTTCTCTACTAAACTTCTTATTTGTTTTTTCATTTTTCACCTTTATATTTAAGAAAATATTCTTTTTTTAATCAAAATATGTTATTATAATTCTAGAAAATATATAACAGGAGAAAATATATTAATGAATGAAAAAAATAAATTAACTAACGGTTCACAAAGCAACCAAAGCAAAAATAATTATCCAAATTCAAACTCATTGAATTACAACAATACCGAAAACAATTCATCTAATCAATATTATTTCGAAGAAGAAAATTATAACAATAATAAGAATTTTGAGAATTATAACTACAATAATCAAGAGCCATATTATAATAGCAATTATGACTCTAACTACCCTAATAACACAAATTATAACGGCAATAACTCACAAAACCCATATTACAATAATAATTATAATCAAAATATAGACGAAAATAATAATCAATTTTCTTATGATAATCAGGGACAATATCCAAATTACTATAATAACTTTGATGAAAATAATGAACAAATTTTCTATAACAACCAAGAACAATTCCCTAACTATAATAATGATTTTAATGGGAATAATGAACAAGTCGTCTACAACAATCAGGAACAATCCCCTAATTATAACAATGATTTTAATGGGAATAACGAACAAAATTTCTACAACAACCAGGAGCAATTTCCTAATTATAACAATGATTTTAATGGGAATAACGAACAAGGTTTTTACAACAATCAAGAACAATATTCAAACGTTGAACAAAACGGCTCTGTAAGTTATCCAAGCACTAACTCTACTCTTACAGATGTTCCACAAGAAGAAACTCACACTTCATCAAACAATAATTTTGAAAGTATGAACACACAACAGCAAGAAACTCAAAATACTCAAGATATTTTAATGGCTAGAGAACTACAAAAAGCTCAAGAATCTGAAGAGAGCCAAGAAAATAAAGATAACCAAGAGCCTTCAGATGATGATAAACCTCGTAAAAGTAAACTAGGTATAATTATCACTGGCATTATAGGTCTTATTATACTTCTTAGTGCTGGGGGTTACTTCGCTTATAACCATATTTATAAAAATAAAGAAATAGTTGTAAACATGTCTCAATATGAATTAGAATTTACCGCTAACGGAACCGAAGGAGAAGGTAAACCTTCTGCAAATATAAAAAATATACCTAACGTTGACAACGCTAGCGATGAGCTAAAACAACTTCTACAAAATCCTAAAATTTCATATGATAAAAATGATAATTTAAGAAATGGAGATAAAGTAGAGGTCTCACTTTCATTAGATAAATCTGAATTAAACGGAAAGAAGATAGTTATTAAAGATGAATTCAAACGAAGTTTTACAGTTAAAGGTCTAAAAGAGAAAGAGAAAAAAACTACTGAAACAAAAGAAAATAGCAACAGTGATAGCAATAGTAATTCTAGCGATAAGTCTACTACTAAAACTAATAGTCGAGTTAGAGAAGATAGTTCTGTAGATACTACAAAACTATCTGAGGAACAGGTGAAAAATTGGGTACTAGCATCTTATATTCAACATCTACCAGACACGAAAAAAGATGATTACATCGTAAATGTAGCTCTACACTCTGATAATTTAGTTTATGCTGGAATTAGCGAAAATCCTAACTCTTCTAAACACCCAAGTCCTAAAATGCTCCCTACAAGGTATCGCATTAACGCTAAAGGAGAATTAGAAGCAAGCTCTAGAATGACAGAAAATTGGGAAGTTATCAGTAAGGTATACATGTATGTAGAGTAATTAAGACTCAACTTCTTACATTATAAATAAAAAATCTGAAGTATAAAATTATATACTTCAGATTTTTTTATTCCATAAATTAACTCATTAAATTAAAAATATTTATTTTCAACATACCATTTTCCATCAACTTTAATAAGATCAATAGCTCTCTCATTATCTACAAGATATTTTCCATGATCAGATGAAACTATTGCATATGCCTCTTTTTCCCCTTTTTCCCTTACAACTTTTATCTTAGACTCTTTAAAACTTTCTGTCAATTCAGATAATACTTCCTTTTTTTCCCCGCCTTCTTTAATTACTTTTTTAATTTCGCCATCTACTGATTCTCTTGCTTCTTTAGTTGGGTAATAAATATAATTATTTGCTTTTTCATAATCTTCTTTTTTTATAGCATTAAGGTATCCTTCTACAGCCTTAGTCGGGCTGCTCGCTCCTGTATTATTACTAAAATACATAAATCCAGATATTGCAGCTATTAAAACAGCTAGTATTACTGATCCAGTAATAATTTGTTTCTTAGTAAGATTACTTATTTTGTTTTTAACGTTATTTAAAGAGTTGCTAAATTGACTGTTTGATTGTTGGTTGTTATACTGACCATTTAGTTGATTATTATTCCCAAATTGTTGGTTATTGTATTGATCGTTTGGTTGATTATAGTTCCCAATTTGTTGGTTATTGTATTGACCGTTTAGTTGATTATAGTTCCCAATTTGTTGGTTATTGTATTGACCGTTCGGTTGATTATAATTTCCATATTGTTGGTTATTATATTGACCATTCTGTTGATTATAATTTCCGTACTGTTGGTTATTATATTGACCATTCGGTTGATTATGATTTCCGTACTG
>ERZ772961.312-NODE-312-length-21101-cov-10.037869_pt1 | contig 21101 bp, 19 predicted proteins | sample MGYA00580677_ERZ772961 | MGnify/ENA primary metagenome ERZ772961 (study PRJEB29015, sample SAMEA2738088) | human oral metagenome | biome: human oral; feature: human-associated habitat; material: saliva | place: China | collected 2227 ... | reverse complement strand
GTTCGACTGAAAATCGAAAGGTCACCGGATCGACGCCGGTCGGAGCCACCAGCAATCCCCGAAGCATTAGCTTCGGGGATTTTTGGTTTTACGGCGCGGAGCGATGCCTGAGATACGTATCATATCTATTTTTTATTACCAACTTCACCAACACGCGAGTCATGGTTACTAGATAGCAATTTTCACCTTTAGAATACCAAACAAGTATACATGCCGTCCGACATACTTGTTTATTTCTAAAGGAGGGAACCATGCTGTCTTGGACACGCTGGGCAATGTGGAAGCACATCATTTTTGCGATACTGGGCACACTCGTCGTGGCTGGAGGACTCAGCGCGTGCGATCCCATCGCGCCAGACGTCGTCGGCCAGGCTCTGCCGGACACAATCCAGAGGCTTGAGAACTCCGGATACAGCCAACTCAGGGTCATCGACGACAGCGGAGCGACGATCACCCGGACACACTATGAGGACGGCTACAAGGTAACCACGCAAGACAAGTCCGGGTCAGACATACCGACGACGACCACGATCACGCTAACTGTTACCGAGAGTCACATTACATCGCTTATGTCGACTCCTAGCACAACACCGAGCAGCAGCCCCCTTCCCACCCATAGCCCTTCCTACACTCCCTCACCAATGCCCACGGCCGTCCGAACAAAAGAGCAGCCTGAGCCAGCGCCCGTCGTTGCACCAGCCCCCGTTGCTCCCGCGCACAACGAGGACGACGAGGAAGAGCACGCATACTACGCAAATTGTCGGGAGGCGCGCGCAGCCGGAGCCGCACCACTCTACGTGGGCGATCCCGGCTATCGTCCAGGTCTGGACAGAGACAGGGACGGCATCGCCTGCGAGTAGACGCACACCTCCCGGACCCGCCTCCCCTACAGTAAGTGCTCCACATGGCTGCGCGGGCATCTAAACAAACCCCGCCTGGACGAGGAAAACGTATGGTACACCGCGACCAAGTTGGATCGATCAGACTTATCCCCGCTCACGCGGGGAAACACATAATGTGACGAGGGTGACCCGCCTGCCCGGGGATCACTCCCAGGTGGGCTGGCTGCCACCCTCATCCGTACCGTATCACTATTCTGAGAAGGACTCATCCCCGCTCACGCGGGGAAAACTGGCAGCGCGACAACGGCGTGTCCCCCAAGCAGGGTTCATCCCCGCTCACGCAGGGAAAACAAGTCCCTTGTCCGTCCGCTGCTCACCGGACCCGGCTCATCCCCGCTCACGCGGGGAAAACGCCTCCACCACGGCACACCCATTCGCCTGATCCAGGCTCATCCCCGCTCACGCGGGGAAAACGTATTCCCCGCGCATATGGCCAAAATCGGCCGGGGCTCATCCCCGCTCACGCGGGGAAAACGCCTCCACCACGGCACACCCATTCGCCTGATCCAGGCTCATCCCCGCTCACGCGGGGAAAACGTATTCCCCGCGCATATGGCCAAAATCGGCCGGGGCTCATCCCCGCTCACGCGGGGAAAACCAGCGACAGTCTGTCGGCTGGCCGTATGCCTACGGCTCATCCCCGCTCACGCGGGGAAAACTACAACGACGCACCGCACGCGCTCGCCGTCGAGGGCTCATCCCCGCTCACGCGGGGAAAACTTCACGTTCGGGATCGGGAACCGGGTAATCGACGGCTCATCCCCGCTCACGCGGGGAAAACTAGGCACCCGCGTCGAGGAGGGCTTTCTGGATCGGCTCATCCCCGCTCACGCGGGGAAAACCTGCCCCGTTTGATTGACCGCAGCGGTCACACCGGCTCATCCCCGCTCACGCGGGGAAAACCGCCACTCAGGCCGGGAGGCCCGGTCCGAGACGGGCTCATCCCCGCTCACGCGGGGAAAACAGGTCGGTGGTCGCATCTGTCGGCAGGGTCGCCGGCTCATCCCCGCTCACGCGGGGAAAACTCGAGGCTCGTCGCCGCACTCTTGATTTGGCGGGGCTCATCCCCGCTCACGCGGGGAAAACGTCAGAATCGTGTCACCACCCGAAGCCTTGATGGGCTCATCCCCGCTCACGCGGGGAAAACTTCCGCCTTCGACGCGGCCAGGTCGGCGCGTGCGGCTCATCCCCGCTCACGCGGGGAAAACGGGTGAATCCGGCGCGGCGCATGCCGACGGTCGGGCTCATCCCCGCTCACGCGGGGAAAACGCACTGAGTTCCATGGCGTGTGGGGTGTCGAACGGCTCATCCCCGCTCACGCGGGGAAAACGATGGGGTGGTGATGATGTGGGCGATCAGTGGCGGCTCATCCCCGCTCACGCGGGGAAAACGATGGGGTGGTGATGATGTGGGCGATCAGTGGCGGCTCATCCCCGCTCACGCGGGGAAAACCCGGCAGTCTGCGTCATGACCATGGCCACAGACGGCTCATCCCCGCTCACGCGGGGAAAACCCCGTGCTGGATGCCTGCTTGTCGCTCGTGACCGGCTCATCCCCGCTCACGCGGGGAAAACGTGTGGGGCACCGACGTCGGAAGCTCGTACAACGGCTCATCCCCGCTCACGCGGGGAAAACCATCGATGTCGCGCCGAAATACTCGCCCGTGCTGGCTCATCCCCGCTCACGCGGGGAAAACCTGCCTTCTCCCCCCGAGATCAGGTAAAACGGGGGCTCATCCCCGCTCACGCGGGGAAAACTGCTGAATCTGCTCACCCTGCATGCCCAAGGCCGGCTCATCCCCGCTCACGCGGGGAAAACCTGTCCGATGAGGCCGAGTACCAGTGGCGAGTCGGCTCATCCCCGCTCACGCGGGGAAAACGAATTCCTTATCACGCTCAATGGGCCTCCAGACGGCTCATCCCCGCTCACGCGGGGAAAACGGCGAAAAATGGGATACGGCGACGCCGCGTGGCGGCTCATCCCCGCTCACGCGGGGAAAACGACGGCGACTAGGGGGTGCGTTGCTCCGCTCACGGCTCATCCCCGCTCACGCGGGGAAAACAGCACCGCGTCATCCACGGCCTGCATGCTCATCGGCTCATCCCCGCTCACGCGGGGAAAACTAGGCCAGCGGCAGCTCGGTAACGGTGTACCCGGGCTCATCCCCGCTCACGCGGGGAAAACCGATTTCGCCGATCTCGTGCATCAGCTCACGCAGGCTCATCCCCGCTCACGCGGGGAAAACAAGATGCAGGCGCGTGACCTCACTCTTGATACCGGCTCATCCCCGCTCACGCGGGGAAAACAAGATGCAGGCGCGTGACCTCACTCTTGATACCGGCTCATCCCCGCTCACGCGGGGAAAACTCACAACCGCCTACGCCTCCATTCGCGCGAGCATGGCTCATCCCCGCTCACGCGGGGAAAACTCTAGGTTTCGTCAATGAGGAGATTCTGATGGCGGCTCATCCCCGCTCACGCGGGGAAAACGGACACGCCACACATGTCCTCAAGAGTGATCACGGCTCATCCCCGCTCACGCGGGGAAAACGAGTACGGCTTCGCGGTCGCCGACAAGGACGCAGGCTCATCCCCGCTCACGCGGGGAAAACATCGGGTGACGAGATCCGCGCTTGTCGGGTCGGGGCTCATCCCCGCTCACGCGGGGAAAACCCGGACTTGAAGGCGGACACGGTGCGCGCCGCGGGCTCATCCCCGCTCACGCGGGGAAAACTGACGCTTGATGATCCGGCGCAGGTTATGCGTGGGCTCATCCCCGCTCACGCGGGGAAAACCGGCAGACATGGGCCTCAGACTTGGTCTCGAACGGCTCATCCCCGCTCACGCGGGGAAAACGAAGCCGAGCTGTCTCCGTCGTCGGATGATTCGGGCTCATCCCCGCTCACGCGGGGAAAACCCACAGGTGCCCGGCGGACGCGCGCACGCTCGCGGCTCATCCCCGCTCACGCGGGGAAAACCTATCGGACGAAGCGGAGTACCAGTGGCGCGTCGGCTCATCCCCGCTCACGCGGGGAAAACTCACTGAACTCCTGGTCAAGAACTCATTCGATGGGCTCATCCCCGCTCACGCGGGGAAAACTTGTTCGGAGTCAGCGCCCGCTTTTTCGAGGGCGGCTCATCCCCGCTCACGCGGGGAAAACGTACGTCGGCCTCGGAATCGGGTGACAAGCATGGGCTCATCCCCGCTCACGCGGGGAAAACCTGCGAGTTGGTAGAACATGCGTCCCAAGGCTGGGCTCATCCCCGCTCACGCGGGGAAAACTCTCAGAACCGCGCGTCGCGCGGAATCACATACGGCTCATCCCCGCTCACGCGGGGAAAACGACGGCGACGATTTCGCCGATCTCGTGCATCAGGGCTCATCCCCGCTCACGCGGGGAAAACCGCGAGCGCACGCCACGGCCGCACCGGGTCCGGGGCTCATCCCCGCTCACGCGGGGAAAACGGGTTCGCGTATTCGACCGAGTTCGGACTCTAGGGCTCATCCCCGCTCACGCGGGGAAAACACTTCCTGACCTGCGCTTTTACTGCGCAGATCGATCAGATCTTGGAAACCCTTGAGCTTGCCGTCTCCTCTGGAAGTTACTCAATTTGGGTCGCTTGCACAACTGACGCGCCGCAGGATCAGGTTCGGAGTATTGGCCTCGTCCTTCCGAGTAGTAGGGGCGCATCATGAGTGTGAGTCCATCGAAGTCAACGGGCTTCCATGGGTCTCCCCACGTCAGGAAGGCGAGTCCTTGCTCGTTGCGCGCCCGGTAGACCATGACGGCACGTCCGGTCTTCATGTTCTCGGTGACGATGTCCCACAGACGATCACGTACACGGGCGCTGAGCGTCCCCACGAAGACTCCCGGGGAAATCTCCATGAGCCACCGCGTCACGTGACCTCTCAGCCCCTCGGGCACCGCGGACAGGACCAGGACGATCACCAGGAGTCACTCTCCTCGTAGGAGACACCCGCAGCAACAGTCCCCTCGCGGTCATCCCACAGGCGCAGGTCGTCCACGATCAGGTCGTCATCGTCCTCAACAGCCAAAGCTCCAGACACTGACAGAAGCTGTTTGATATCCGCGACACACCTCTCCAGGAGACGAAACTCGCGAACAGCGTCACGGACAGCCTTTCGCGCGGCGGTTCCCACGGCCTCGTCCGTCGGCGATGCGGCAACGTCGAACGCGATTGGGATCGTCAGGTCGGCCTTGTACAGGTCCGCGATGTCATACACAAAAGAACGGTAGGTTCCGTTGTGCACGAATCCCAGCCCCGGGCTACACCCCAGCGCGACGATCACCGCGTGAACAACGCCATAGATCGCGGAATTCGCCGCCGACAGTGCTTGATTGACCACCGAACCGTCGTCGAAGTTGTCGGGGTCATACTCTCGCCGATCCCAGGGCACCCCTGTGCGCTGTGAGTGCTCACGATACAGGCGACGCACCCGAGCACCCTCGCGTCCCCTCAGCTGCTGGAGACTCAGCGTCGACACGTCCTCGCCCGCAAAACGCATCAAGTACATGTTGCGGGCGACAGTCAGCCGCATCGACGGATCGCTCACCGCGTGAGCCTGCGCCTCCAGCAACCGTGAGGAGCGCGAGGGCGGGGTGCCGTGCGCGTAGTACCGCACCCCGTTCTCGCCCACCCACACGATGGTCGATCCACTCTCGGACAGCACCGATACCGCCGAGTGTGTGATTCGAACCCCGGGTCCCAGCAGCAGCACCGACAGCGCCGCTGCTGGGACATGGGCGATTCCGTGTCCGTCGGCTACAGTAATCGCGTTCGAGTCGCGATTAATCGTGCACCGCTCGACATACAGGAATGTCAAACGGTCCCGAACGCGCACCAAGTCTTTCGGTTCTGGCGGCCTCGCCCCGGGGATCGGTCTCATGGCCGAGCCAGGGTCATCAGACCGCAGCCGTATGCTTTGCCTCGTCCTATCCCATGGACGAGGCCGTGGCGCAGTGCATCCGGATCCGTTACCTCGAGCACGCCCTCGAAAGTAGCAAGCGCAAGAGTCACGCGAGAACTCCCGCGTTTAAACTCAGCGATGCCCCGTTCGACGCCGTTGATCAACAGATTTGCCCCGTCGACACGTTGTCCGTTCTGGTCCTCCAAAACTGGCAAATCACCGCCGTACTCGGCAGAAGTCAGCACACGGAACCCGAGCCGCTCCACACGGTCCAGCACCCACTGTGTCTGTTGATCCTGGGTGACATGAGCGAGATTCTTCTTCCGTCCCCTCGCATTGACCTGATTGCTCTCCTGGAACGTCGGATTCACACAGAGGCGGAAACCCCACCTCTGTCCAGCCGACAACTCATCGAGGAAGGTACTCATGTCGCGGACTACTACCCCACCCTCGGTCGCGTAACCAGCCTCCTCCACGATATGCGAGGGGTCCGGAGCGACCGGGCTCGAGATGTAGAGCGCACACGAGGGACTCCCCTGACGAGGAGTCGCTCCCCGAACAACCGACGGACGATCCAGGCGCCACAGCACCCGAGGCATTCCAACATCCTCCAAGGCACCCGGAGGGAAACAATTCATGACAGCCGCATGGAGGACCTGTCGACTCCGCATGAGCTGCTTCGCCCCACGACGGTGCGGGTTGAGGTAGATGCGTGTCAGATACATCAGAGCACCTCCATCGGGTCATGCGCGAGGCTGGGGTGGGCCTGCGGCTTCACCTCTGCGTACTGCGGATTCTCCAGGTTGATATAGGTCTCCTCGACCGTACGCAGGGTGTACTTGCGATGCTCCGAGTCGAAACTGATCGGCATATCCTGAAGTGTCTGCTGGGAGGATTTCTCCACTTCAGGCGGAATAATCCCCAGATCCGCGATGACTCGCGTCCGAACGAAATGGTCGTAACGCTGCTTCTTCTGGTAGTACGCCGAGGCCATCCACGGGGTATCGCGCACTGCTTCCCACGCGCTGCCTTGGTGAACAGCGAGACGCAGTGGCAGGGTCGGAGGGCATGAGCGGCGGCCGAGGTAGAGCGGAAATGCCGGGCGAACGATTGCCTGCGCAAGCGCATCAATCATGTCGTCAGGCCCTTCGACGAAGGCTCCGAAAGCGGCATCTTCCCGGTAGAAACGGTGAGATAGAGGCATCGACGTGTCACCCCGGTGCGCCGTATGAAAGTCACGGAGCAACTGCCCCGGCTGGTCCACCCGCACGGCGAAACGAAGCTCGGCCAGATCCTCAATCGGATCACTGCGCCTGCGTCCCTGCGCCGCCGCGAGCAGACCGACCAGTGCGCTTTTCGTGGGAAAAGCCTCCGTCGATCTGCGCGTGAATCGACTGGATGAGCCCCACGACTGCATGGGGCCAGCCAGTCGCAAGACGAGTACCGAACTCATTGCTCGCCTCGCACAGCATCCACCGTCGCACTGCCCAGATCGACCAGGCGAACCTGGGTACCCAGTGCGGAGAAGGCCTCGCCCCGAGGCGTGGTCCACGTGGCGAGAGAGCCGACAGGTTCGAGGCCGGTGAGGTCACGAAGCTTGGACTCGAACTCGACGAAACGCTTGACGGCAGGCTCGGCAAAACCGTGCTGCCCCGCGATGATCGGGTCTTCGAAGGCACCCGCCATGTTGATCGGCTGATCGTTGCGCACCTGAACCAGGACAGCGTCGGGCAGGGTACGGTTCGCGAACGTCGTGATCTTACCGGTCGGCATCGACCGAACGAAACTATCCACGAAAAGCTCAATGGCACGATCCGCGACGGAATCGTCCCCAAGATTCTCGCGCAGCATGTCGACGTTGATCGTCGCATAGCGGTACACCGTCGCGGATGCGAACTCTATCGTACCGATCATTCCCGCACCCTCATCAGCCTCGTCGCTGCGCTTCTTCTCGTCGTCGACAGCCGTGTAGTAGTCGTACTCATGCTCGACCGCACCAACACCAATCGCGTGGGCAACCTGGCACGCGGCATCAATCTTCAGATTGACATTGCTAGCGACCATACGACCGAAAAGCGCAACTGCAACGGACTGATCTTCTTTGGTCGATGCCTTATCGAACTTTCGGTTCTTGAAAGCCTTCTCAATATCGGACTCGGCGGAATCCTCAATAATCGCATCTACGTAAGAATCCAACTCGGCGTTCGATACAAACCAGAGAGCATCAACCTCATCGAAGGCATGTTCCGGATTTTTCTTCACTTCCTTAAGGAACTTTTCGCGCTTCTTCTTCGTATCTGTGTGACCAAGATACGTCCACGCAACAATGGTCGAGACCATCTTGGATAGAGCATCTTCGTTGGTCTCAGGCTGACGCTTCAGAACCTTGCTCTTGAGGACAGAGGGAATTCTTTTCGAACGGATTCCCTGAAGCGATTCCTCAAGAGACTTTTCAAAATCCTCCCGAACTGCCCGCTTAATAGCCTGCGATGAGATCCGCATACGGCTGACACCACCAAAGGTAGCTGTCTTCGGAGCACCCGTATCATCACGGTTCGGGTTCGAGGGCGGGAGGGTCTGCAGGACGTGGATATCAACGAAGACGGACATTGTCTTTCCTTTCAGAAATGAAGTTTGTTTGATTGCGTTGCCTCGACGTCACTCGTCAGAGGCAGAGTCGGTGTGGATAGTTTCAGCGAGACGAGCAAACTGACGACCCCAGTTGCGCATGACGGACGTGCGACGACGCGGGTCCTGCCACGTGAAGAGGTCGGCTGCAAGCCCCGCGTAGTCACAGGGAATCTCGGCAGCCTCGAGCTGAGAGACAAGCGAACGCAGATGCACGAGAAGTCCCTCGAACGTGGGGGCCTGAACAGCCGCGGAAAAACGCCGATAGATCGGTGCTTCCTCGGCCGGCTTGTCACCGCTTTGTCCCTTGGCCACGATTCGGATCGCGGACGCAAAGCTGCGCGGGCAGTCCGACGTATCGTGCATGGGCCTCGTATTTGATCCCTGGTGAAGCGCCCACAGCGTGAGCGCCCCATGGACAGCCTTCTCGCCTCTAGTCGGCTCGTCGCCCAGATAGCCGGGGCGACCATCGAGCGTGAGGTCCCACAGCTCGGGCACCGATCCGGCCTCTCGTGAAAGCGCTCCCCTCAGCTGCGCGCGAAGTGCGCGTGCCGAAGGAGTCTCCTTCCAGAGCCGGTTTACGATCAACCCACCGACGCGGCCATACACAGCTCCGTGCGTCGACAGACCTGTCGCGCCGTCGTCCGGAGGAGTCTCCGGGGCAGCATCATTGCTGGTCATTTCGTTCCTTCCTGATTGGTGTTGTGCACCGGGAGACTCTTGTTGAGCGCCACCCGGAAGTATTTTTCGGCGATACCAACGTTCATGTACTCCCTGCCGGTATCTCGGCCGATGATCGCCGACGACGAGGCGCCCCTCACGAGTTCAGCCTGGATGTCAACGGCGTGCTGACGCAGGGAACGCTCCCACCGTCGCCCGACGTCTCGTGCGTTTTCGCGCCCATCAACCTGTGTCAGCCAACTCCTGAATGAGACATCAACCATCGAAAAGAATCGTTCCTTGGCTTGACCTCGTGCACCCTCGCCCGCTTTCTCACCACTCTCTCCCCCGGCGCGGGCAAGATTTGCCGCGAGCTTTCCAACTGCCCTAGCCACATCCTCTGTGGTACGAACCTCACGATCAATCAGTTCTGCCAGGTCTTGTCGCTCAGCAGCCAACAATGCGACAGGAAGCGTTAGTTCATCGGAATAAATGTCCTCGATGGTCGCCTCCTGGGTTCCATAGGAAACCCCAACTGCCTGGATAATCATCCGAGCAGGGTAAACCGATTCAACCAATGATTCTGCAAGTCCGGAATGAAAGCTGAGCGTCGCGCACTGTATAAATTGTTTCTTCGGTTGTTTATCAGCCCCCTCCACATACGTGGCCCCGGGCAGAGTACCGGGAAGATTACGCCAAAAAGCTCGTCCCGGCTCAAACTTACGAGGCATGTACACGTCCTGTTTGAACTTCTTCGACTGTTCTTTGGAATATACCCATAAACTCTGCGGTTCATACCGAAGCATCTGCTGAGGTGACAGTTTGTCTCCCTGCGCAAGGACGGCTCCCGTGACTCCCTCACAACTTCCAACAAGCCTGACACGGCGGGAGTGCCACGTCAGCAGACGCGGGATACTGAGGTTTCGGGGACTACCCGAAGGATCGAGAAGCGAGTAGTCCCCACGAGCCGCGCTCTCTGGTTCAGCTGACTCCCAGCTGCACCCCTCCCATTCGGAAGTGAGCTCTACGCCGGTCAGACTACCTGTGTCGGAAGGAATGAGGTTAAGGACGAGTGTTTCGGCAAGGTTCTGCCCCTTGATCCAGATGAGTCCGAGACGCCCGCACCAAGCCGGCCCAATCGGCGCACCCCTACCGCCCGTCGCTCGTGAATCCCCCACAGCACCTGACCGGATGCCCGATGGATCATACGACTGTACGTGAACTAACCAACGGGCAGCGTCTGATGGAGAAAGCTGAGCCACCCCAGGACCTTGTCGTGTGGAGAATAGTCGTTTCTCCTCTTTTGGCACGCATGCAACAATTGCGTCTAGTGATTTTACCTCGTCTTTCTCCGTTCGCAGGTCAGCAACCTGCATGAAGGGGTAGCGCCCCCCGAAGAGATAGAAGCGGTCTCGCCACTGTTCGAGGTAGTTGGCCATCGCTTCGGTTGGCAATCCCTCATCGAATAGATCAATCCACTCATCCTCATCAGCGGGAGCCGCCACGCGATAGGCAACGGCCAGTACCAGACGTTGGATCGCAATGCTCTGCGTCGGTAGCTCACACGCGAGATCGGCAATCTCTGTCGTGCGCCGAAGTAGCTCCAGCAGCCCGATTTCGACAACGCTTCCGTCGAGGAGCCGGACGGGTATCCACGGCTCATCGAGCAAATTGAATTCAGGGTCCTTCATTGGCCCGAACCTCCATTCCTTTCTCGGTGGAATACGTGAGTGTGTGTCCGCACAGGTCACGCGTCAAGCGTTCCCCGCCGGAGGTTTTGTACATCGCAAGGATCAGCTCTCCGGATAAAAGTGGATGCTCACAGCACTTCCACTTCCTCCTCACGACATCATCCCAAATTGCACCTGCAACTGCGTCCACCGCCTGGTCGACGCTCTGCCCGCGAACCCGAAAAGCCCATGGAGGTAGGGAGATACTCCACGAACACATCTCTGCAATGCGCCCTCCCGCGTTATATTCACTGACGTGTAACGGCTCATCATCTGCGGTTACACCACTCAGAGGCGGCGCTACCGGGACACTACTCAAACCGGGATCGATGGCGACGACGAGGACGGGTATCTGGTCTTCGCCGTCTCGTACTGCGGCTCGTGCTGCGGCGACTCCCGGTCCCTTGGTGTCCTCCCCCGTGGCGGCGTTTCCCTGGAATTTTTCTTCCAACTTGGGAGCTTTCCATCGGTGTACGTTCATACCGTCGAGGCACCACGTGCTCGCCCGCATCCGCGATTGCGCGGTGCTACGTTCTCGTTCGTCGAGCGCGGTGTCGAAAGCATCGGCCCATTGAGCGGGGCCAACGGCTTCTACGTCGGAGTAGGCCAGCGCGGTGAGCCGCGCGTAGTCGATGGGTTCACGGACCGTAATCTCGCCACGATCCGAGAGGATTCCGAGGGTTCGCAGAACAGAATGCCTGGAGTAGACATGGTCTGTCCCAGTGGAGTAGGCCCACGGCACAGCAAAGAGATCCTCCACCAGCACCAGGCATCGGGCTTCACGCAACCTCACAGGACGATCCGCCCGCTCATGTCGATGTAGTCGCCCGATGCGTTGCAGCACAAGGTCCATGGGCGCAGGGTCGGTAAGCATGAGATCGAAGTCGACGTCGAGGCTCTGCTCGATGACCTGAGTTGCGACGACGACGTGACGCTGGGGACGCCGCGTGGCCCCCTTCCCGAAAAGTTCGAGCATGCGTCGATCACGAGAGGTCCGTTCGGCTGCGAGGAAACGCGAGTGCAGCAGGGTCGTCTGCTCGCGCCCAAAAACGGCCTTCACTGCGTCGTAGGTTTCCTGTGCCTCACGGACGGTATTGCGAATAACGACAGCACATCCACCATTGGCGAGTTCTCGCTCAAGTAGCTCCGCAATCTCATCGGGCGAGCCGAGTGAGGTCGGGATGATCCGCTTGGCCGCCTCGGCCTCGCCGGTAATCTCGTGGACGTGCACGCCCGCAGCTGACAGCGTCGAGATGACCGGATACCCGATCACGCCCTCGACCAACTCAGCGCCTTCGCCCGATGAACCACGGCCTCGTCGATAGGCGTCCAGGAGCGCGCGGCGACGCGCGGGCGGCAGAGTTGCAGACAGCAGAACGACGGGGATCCCGTACATGCCGAGCCACGTGAGGGCGGCTTCCAGGTAGGTCTCCATGTACTCGTCGGCGGCGTGCACCTCGTCGATGACGACGACCTTGCCCATGAGTCCCAGGTGGCGCACCAGCACGTGGCGCGACTTGAGGGCTGCAAGCAGCACCTGATCAATCGTGCCAACCACAACGGGCGACAGCGTCGAGCGCCAGCGCTGCCCCATCCAGCGGCTCGCGTGCAGGCCCAGGTCCCCCTCATCGTCGTACACTTCGAGGGGACTCTTGCCACTGTCGAGGAGCTTCATAAAGCTCTCGTTGAGACTGTTCTTCCCATGGGCCAGCTGGATGCCAAGCTTCTGCGGCTCATCGCCCAGGATGCTCGTCAGCCATGCGGTGACGCGCTCGAACATCGCGTTCGTCGTGGCCTGAGTGGGCAGAGCGACGAACACGCCCTGCAATCCCCGAGCGCGCATCAGAACCTCTGCGGCGGCAAAGGCCAACTCAGTCTTCCCGGACCCAGGCGGTGCCTCGACGATCATGAGATCCGGGTCCTCAGTAGAGGCGATCTCTACAGCCTCGCGCTGGGCACAGGTCGGCCGGTACGAGGCCGGCCACCCAAAGCGGTGACGGTAGAAGTCAGTGATCTCGTCGGTCGGCGCTTCAGGCAGGCGCATGGGCGAGGGGAAGGCAGCTCGCTTCCAGGCGCGCTCGACACGAGCTCGCTGTTGCTCCGCAGTCAGCTCGGGATAGCCCTCAATCGACAGCTTCCCGTCCCCATTGATCGGACGCGGACGAAGTGGAAAATAATCCTCGTTCGAGGCAAGCCAGTCAGCAATGACGAGTGCCGAGGCGTAGGCGGATGCCACCGCGATGGGCAGCTCCGGCAGAGCAGTCCCCGGGGCGATTAGCGGGAATCCACTGCGCGCCGCCATCCACCGGAGAATCTCAGCGCGCACCTGCCCCCACCGCGGCTCGTCCGTCACGGATCCTTCTTGATACTTGTACTGCTGATGCGCGACACGCACGGCATCTGAATCCGGATAGCGTCCATGATGGATACCGACGAGGATCGCCCACTGGCGGGCACACCTCGTGTCCCCTCCCCCGGCAGCTACCACTTCCTGGAGTGCAAACTGACTGACGAGGCCGTGGGGAAGGAACGCTCGCTCTGCGTAGTCTTTCTTTCGCATCACGACGAGGCCTTGGTGCCGAATCAGCTCGGCAAGGTCTTGGCGCTGACATGCGAAGCGACAATCCACTTTTCCCACATCGTGTACGCCTGCCAGGAACACGAACGCCGCCCGCGCCTTCGCCCGGTCTCCATCCCACACGGAGGCCATGAGACGACGATGATGCTCACTCACATATTCATCAAAAAGATGCCCCGCAACGTCAGCGGCATCCATCAGGTGCTGAACGACGGAGAGCCAGTTGTCAGCGTTGCCGCTCTTTGCCCAAAAGCTTCGGGCAAGATCTGACAACTCCGACGCGTCGAGATCAGAACGTGCAGCGGGGAAGATCGGCGCAGTCGCCACTGCGGGAACCGAAGGCGTTTCAACGCTTACCTTCTTCCGGGCCATCATCTCTACCTCGAGTCATTTTCGCTTCCTACGCAACCAAGACACGCTACGATGAGCGAGTCTGATTACTCTGAAATTGTTGAGCCCAACGGCCCTATCAGGGCCACCACCCCGAAGGGTTGACAGGTACACGATAACACTAAGAACTTCCTAATACAATGCATCTTCATCAATATTGAACGAAAGCGTGCACAGCTTCATCACCCACGCAGAATAATCCCCGCTTTCGCGGGGAAAACGTCCTCCTAATGCACTGCATGGGGCCATCCCCATCCGGGGAACACGGCAGCCACAGCCGCCTCACTCACTGGCAGGACATCACAAACGTATCACCCACCCCTCTCCCGCGCGCCATTACGGCACAAACGACACGATCCTGAAACAATAGGGGTATGTCGAACGACTCGCGTAAAAACCTGCAGGGTACGGATGGCCAGGACGTGGCTGACTTGACGGCTGCCGCCGGGCAGGCCGTCTCGGAGCCGACCGCCGCTGCTGCGGTCGACGCTGCCGTCGAGGGGGCCACGGCCTCGTCGACGATGGGCGCGCAGGACGAGGCCTTCCTGACTGACGCTCAGCAGTCCCAGATCCCCCCGTACGCGCACAGCCCCCAGAGCGGTGCGCCGGCCCCCCACTACCCTCCGCAGCAACCGGCTCCTCGCCGGACGCAGAGTAAGGTCATGGTCGCGCCGGTGCCTGCGCACGTGCCCGCGACTGAGCCACGCCCGTGGTACCGTTCACGCCGCTCGTTTGCGGCGAAGGGCAGCGGAGGCAAGGTCCTGGTTGCCGGCCTGGGCCTGACCTACAAGGATCACGCGACGGGCGCGGTCCTCCTGGCGAACGTGGACATGGGTTTCCGCGCGCGCACGCTGAGCGCGATCCTGGATCCGACGGGCCGCCGCGCTCGCGCCCTGTTCCTGATCCTTGCGGGCCTCGAAGAGCCGCAGGCTGGCCGCATTGTCGCTGCGCCGTCGCGTTCGTGGGTGGCGCGCCTGGCGGGCCGCATCGGCTCGGTGGCGCTGATCCGTACGGATTCCCCGCTGGACGAGACACTGACGATCCGCCAGAACATCCTCGAACCCCTATCGGCGACGGGTTCGATCGCGGACTGGGATAACCTGGTGGGGGCGCTCCAGGTGACGGGTCTGGCGCAGTACGTTGATCGGTATCCCTCGGAGCTGACGCCGTGGGAGCGTTTCAAGGCGCTGATCGCTCGCGCGATCGTGTCCGGTGCGGAGGTGTTCCTCATTGAGGATCCGATTTCCCTGCCCGATGAGGCGCGCGCCGAGTTCGAGCCGCTCCTGAGGTCGCTGACCAAAGCGGGTTGCGCGGTCGTCGTCTCAACGCCGTCCCCGGAGCTAGCCGCCTCGACGGACCGTGCGATTCTGCTCACGAACGGTCGAGTGTCGCTCGACGCGCCGAACCCCACGCCCGTGATCATCGCGACGTCCCTGGAGGCCAACCCCGAGGATCAGAACACCCTCCGCGCATCGCTCCCCTCCCCCTTTGACGAGGTCGTGGCTGGCACCTCCGGTTCCGTTCCCTCATCGGTTCCCGTCCGCCGCTCGATTGGCGCGGCGACGAACGCTCAGGACTCGTCTTTTGACGAGGCCCCTGTGGACGAGACGGTACTCATTGCGCCGATTGAAACGAACGCTGGTTCAGCCGACAACGCGCCACTCTGCGACATCCCCGCGGTCGATTCTGAGGACCCAGCACAGACCGAGAATGAGGTCTCCGAGCTGGTCGTGCGCGCCCGCAAGATCCTGTCGGATCTGCCGGGTCCCATCGCACCGAAGGAGTAACGCGAGGAGTAGTGTACGGGTCACTGCGGGCCGCCTCTCTTCATGAGAGACTAGGCTTATCAGGCGAGCCGTCGCCTCGTTACCCCGCACGCGCAGGAGCCCCTATGACCCAGTCTATCCCCCAGCCCGGGCAATACCCGCCGCCCGAGGCCCCCACGCAGCACGCGCCGCAGCACGCGACTCCCGCCTCCGAGGCACGCCCCAGCATTGGCAGCCTCGTCGCGCTGGTGACCAGCCAATTGTCGGGAATTCTACGTGACGAGATCGAGCTCAATAAGACGAAGGCGCGCGCTTTCGCCGCCAAGAGTGGTAAGGGTGCGGGCCTGCTCATCACGGCCGCCGTTTTCGCGCTTTTCCTACTGGGTTGGACTCTCCACACGGTCGAGGTCCTCCTGGCCCTCGTGGTTCCGGCGTGGGCGGCGTCGCTGATTGTCGTCGTAATCCTGCTGGTCATCGTAGCAACCCTGGCTCTAGCGGGTAAGAACGCCCTCCAGAGCGCGCAGAAGCACCGTCCGGATCCGGCGGCATCGGTGGCCGCTACCAAGGAAGCTATCGAGAAGGGACTGGGCAAGTGAGCAGCTCCGTTGACCCGCACACCGTGACCGTCGGAGAGCGCGCCGCTCAGCCTTCTGGCCCGCGCACCGAAGCTCAGATCGAGGCCGACCTCGAGCGTCAGCGCGCCGAGCTGGCCGCCACGATCGATCAGCTCTACGCGCGCGTGCAGCCCGCCACCCTCGCCCAGGAAGCGAAGGAGGAGGCCACCGTGCGCTTCAAGTCCTTCAAGGAAACCGCGTCTCTGACTCTTCAGGACGCCGTCGGCGGCAACGCGGAGGCCATCAAGAAGGTCGCCGTCGTCGCCCTGTCCACGGTGGGTGCCATCGGTGTCCTCGTCCTGCTGGCCACGCGTAAGCCGCGCCGCGCACGCCGTCAGGCTCGCCGCATCGGCCGCGAGGCCGCCAAGCAGACTCTCGCCGCGCTCGCGAAGGCCGACGAGGCCGTGGACGCCTGACTCGTCCGCCTTTCCGTGTGCTCCCCTCGCCCGGGCATCCCGCTCGTGCGAGGGGATTGCGTATCTGCGACCTTACAGATCAATCCGTAATACCGTTCACATGACGCTGCGCGTCGCACATGTTTTCGGCGTGTTGCCGGGGATTCACCCCCTTCGAGTCAATCCGCTCTGCGCGCAAAAACCGATCCAAGGTGAGGTCAAGCCGTTCCATTAGCTATGATGGTCCCACGAAACATTTTGAACACCCAGGGAACCGCTTGATGCGGACCCGAACGACGCGGAGGGGGTCGACGCCATGGGGCGCGGCCGTCAAAAGGCTAAGCAGATGAAAGTCGCTCGGAAGCTGAAGTACTTCAGCCCCGACACCGACCTACACGCACTTCAGCGAGAGCTGGCGGATGAGGACTCGTACACGGCGAACAGTGCCGTGGACGAGCCTGAAGAGGACGATGCAATCGACGACGACCTCTACTCGAAATACGCCGACTTCGCGGATATTCCGGCAGAGGACGACGACATCGATCCGAAGCAGCTCGATGAGTCCTTCTGGACGGGTGGTTCCTCCACCAAGTAACGGCTGAGCCATTCGGCGGACCGGCCCCGGTCCGCCGTTTTGGCGTACCCGAAACATGCTGGTAGGCCTCGGCCCACGACCGTTCGCATCAGTGCACCGCGCGCATCGCTGTCATGCATGCATCGCTGTCATGCGCACCCGCCGAAGCCTCCCGCTTGGCCGCGCCGAGGCCTCGTCCATCCCCAAGTGCAGCGGGGCCGAGGCTACCCGGCCCCAGCCCCGCACGCTCGTGCTCGGAGAAGCAGAAGAATCAGCCGAGGCGGTACTCGCCGTGCAGCAGCACGGCACCCGCCTGGACGCCCTTCGTGCCGGAAATGAGGCGCACGCCGGAGGAGTCCGCGCTCAGATCGGCCACGGACCCGAAACCAGCCACCGTACCGTCGGCGCCTGCCGAGGTGACGGAGCCCAGGACCCATGCGGCCACCCCGGCCTCGTTGATCGCGGCCAGGACCTCGGAGGCCACGGACGCGGAGACGACGGCGACCATGCCGACGCCCAGGTTCAGGGAGTCCTCCATGCCGACCCAGGTGACGTCGCCGCCGCGGCGCACCCAGTCGAACACGGCGGGGATGGTCCACGTGGAGCGGTCGACGGTCGCCACCGCGCCGACGGGCAGGACGCGCGACAGGTTCGCGGCCAGGCCGCCGCCGGTCACGTGCGAGTAGGCGTGGATACCGCCGACCCCGAAACGCTCGACCAGGTCAAGGCACAGGCGAGTGTACAGGCGGGTGGGTTCGAGGAGTTCCTCGCCGAGAGTGCGGCCAAACTCGGCCACGTGGGACTCCAGCGACGCGCCGACGCGGGAGACGACTGAGCGCACCAGCGAGTAGCCGTTGGAGTGCAGGCCCGAGGAGGCCATCGCGATAACGACATCCCCATCGCTCACGCGCTCGGGACCCAGCAGCTTCGAGGCGTCCACGACGCCGGTCGCCGCACCCGCGATGTCGTAGTCGTCGGGTTCCATGACGCCCGGGTGCTCCGCGGTCTCGCCGCCGATGAGGGGCGTACCCGTGGCCTCACAGGCGCGCGCAATGCCGGTGACGATGGAGGCGATGCGCTCGGGGACCACGTGCCCGCAGGCGATATAGTCGGTCATGAGGACCGGGCGCGCGCCGATCACGACGATGTCATCGACGACCATACCGACCAGGTCCTGGCCGATCGTGTCGTGCACATCCATGGCCTGCGCAATCGCGATCTTCGTACCCACGCCGTCCGTGGAGGTCGCCAGGAGCGGCTTCTCCATGCCCAGCAGCGCCGACGCGTCAACCATGCCGGCGAATCCGCCGGTCGCGCCGAGCACGGTGGAGTCGTGGGTGGCGGCGACGGCGCTCTTCATCAGCTCGACGGCGCGGTCTCCCGCCGCCGTGTCGACGCCAGCGGTCGCGTAGTCAAGGGGGGTGTCGGTCATGGGTGGTGCCTTTCGCGGGTGGCGCTCGACGAGGCCATGTCTGGGTGATCGGGACAGTAACAAAGCCCGCGACGCGGGGGCGCGTCGCGGGCGTGGAGGTTAGCAGGGGGTAGCGTCGGGGGTTCCGGGCACGGGCGTCCCGGCGGGGATCGCCTCGGGGTATTCGCCGGTGAAGCAGCCCAAGCACAGGGAGGTCCCCTGCCCGGTGGCCGCGACCATGCCGTCGATGGAGAGGTACGCCAGGGAGTCGGCACCGAGGTGGGCGCGCACCTGCTCGACGTCCATGGAGGAGGCGATCAGCTCTGCGCGCGTCGGGAAGTCGATGCCGAAGAAGCACGGCCACAGGACGGGCGGGGACGAGATGCGCACGTGCACCTCGGCTGCCCCGGCCTCACGCAGCATCTTGACCAGCGCGCGCTGCGTATTACCACGCACGATGGAGTCGTCGATGACGACCAGGCGCTTGCCCTCGATGACTTCGCGCAACGGGTTGAGCTTGAGGCGGATGCCGAGCTGGCGCAGCGACTGCGTGGGTTCGATGAAGGTGCGCCCCACGTAGGCGTTCTTCACGAGGCCCTGCCCGAAGGGGATGCCGGCCTCCTGCGCGTAGCCGATAGCAGCGGGCGTACCCGAGTCGGGAGTGGGCATCACCAGGTCCGCCTCGATGGGGTTCTCCCGCGCGAGTGCGGCACCCATCTCGTGGCGCGCGGCGACGATGCGGCGTCCACCAATCGTCGTGTCAGGGCGGGCCAGGTACACGTACTCGAAGACGCAGGTGTTGGCTCGGCGCACGGCGAAGCGGCGCGAGTGCACGCCCGACGCGTCGATGGAAATCAGCTCGCCGGGCTCGATCTCGCGTACGACGGTCGCGCCGCACAGGTCCAGGGCAGCCGTCTCGGAGGCGACAACCCAGCCGGAGGCCAGGCGACCGAGCACGAGCGGGCGGTAGCCATGCGGGTCACGCGCGGCGTACAGCGTGTTCTCGTCCATGAAAACCAGGGAGAACGCTCCCCTGATGCACGGCAGGACCTTCAGGGCGGCACCGACGAGGGGCGCAGGCTCAGGATCGACCACCGCCGAGGCCGAGGTCGCTTCATCCCCCTCCGTGTCGCCGGGCGTGACGGCGGGTGTCGCGATGAAGGGGGTCGGACCGGGGATGCGGTCGGCCATGCCGAGGAGCGCGGTCACGAGGGAAGTGTCGGTGGAGGCTCCGCGCTCGAAGTCTTCGCCGTCGTCGGCGATTTCGGCGGCCAGCTCACGCAGCTCAACCGTGTTGGTGAGGTTGCCATTGTGGGCCAAGGCGAGCGTGCCCGTGGGGGTGGGACCCAGCGTCGGCTGGGCGTTGCGCCACACGTCCGCGCCGGTCGTCGCGTAGCGAACGTGTCCCAGCGCGATGTGGCCGCGCAGGCCCTGGAGGGACTGCTCGGAAAACACCTTGGAGACGAGTCCCTGGTCCTTGTAGACGAGGATCTGCTTGCCATTCGAGGTGGCGATACCAGCACTCTGTTGGCCTCGGTGCTGGAGAGCATAGAGGGAGAAGTAGGTCAGGCGGGAAACATCCTCGCCCGGGGCCCATACCCCGAAGACACCGCAGTGATCGTGCGGGTGATCGTCTCCGAAGAGTTCCTGGTCGGACAGTGTTATGTCTGGCTGCGAGACGGGAAGCACGTTCTCACTCTGACACACTTTTTTACAGCTCGTGGTACATATCCACGTTATGGCGAGCACATCTGCTCACCTGAGCAGGCGGCTCGACGCGTAATTGCGCACGCTTTGCCGAGGAATTCGGTCGCTTGCGGATCGAGATGACACAATGGAGTGCAGAAAAAATAGAGGAGGAAACGTGGCCAATCCAACGCTGAGCGCCATCATGTGGGGACTCGCCCTGCTGGTGAGCGCTCTGGCCATCTTGTCGTTCGCGCGAGGCCTGACTCACATGTGGCGCACGATCTCGGCGGGAACACCGGATCCGGGGCGCCTGCGTCCGGTCGGCAAGCGAGCGTGGGGCGTCGTCTCGGCGGCCCTCACCCACCGCGAGTTCAAGGGTCGTCCCTGGATCAAAGCCGCCCACTGGCTCGTCATGGTGTCCTTCCCAATCCTTTTCTTCACGCTGGTCACCGGCTACGCGCAGCTGCGCGTCCAGACCTTCACCCTGCCTCTCCTCGGACACTTCGCGCCCTGGGAGTGGCTGACCGAGGTTTTCGCGTGGGGCGGCCTGGCCGGCATCATTCTCCTGATGAGCGTGCGCCAGCGCGCCGGGCGCGGCACAGCCGCCGAGGCGGCACTGTCCAACGATGACCCCGACGCCGCAACAGCTGCGGCCGACCCCGACGGCACCCCGCCCTCGTCCCTGACCCGCCCCCACCCGCGCGACTCCTCACCGCGCGGCCTGGCCTCCCGATTCCTCGGCTCGACCCGATGGCAGGCGCTCTTCGTCGAGTGGGTCGTCCTCATCGTGTGCGCGTGCGTCGTGGCCCTGCGCGGCCTCGAATACGCGCTCTT
>ERZ772961.311-NODE-311-length-21107-cov-9.070872_pt1 | contig 21107 bp, 16 predicted proteins | sample MGYA00580677_ERZ772961 | MGnify/ENA primary metagenome ERZ772961 (study PRJEB29015, sample SAMEA2738088) | human oral metagenome | biome: human oral; feature: human-associated habitat; material: saliva | place: China | collected 2227 ... | reverse complement strand
TGTGGGAGATGCTCGAGAACGACGAGGTGTCGCCGATCATCGTCATCGACGAGGCCATTTCGATCGTGCGTTCCATCTCGACCGATACGTCGCCCTCTTTCGTCAACGCTGTGCTGGACGCGATCCGCAAAGACCTCGATTCTCCCGCGTGGTCGCGCAGGCAGGGCAGCGAGGGAGAGACATCGGTCGTTGACTCTGATCATGACGAGGCCGTGGCCGAGTCTGCGCATGACGGTGAATCTCTGCCCGTACAGGAAGCTCCGGTGCGCTCACTACCCGCTGGTGCCAAGCCTCTGGATGGTGGCAGCGTCGAAGACGAACTCGATGAGTTGCTCGAAGAATACTGAGCCTGCGCATCGTTCATGATTGTGGCCGCCCTGAGAATCAGGGCGGCCACAATCATGTCTGCCATCAGATACCGATGGCTGCGTTAAGTGCTGCCATGTCGCTGGGGGGCAGAGAGACGGGCGTGGAGGAAAAAAGACAATCTTGAATTCGCCCGGAGGGCGCGAAGACCATATCCCAGTAGATGACCACCTGCCCAGAGACAACGGCTTTCCAGAGGGCGGGCATCTCCTTCATCTTCTCCACGAACTCCGTGTCAGCCAGAAGACGTTGCCCAATCGAGGGAGCCGATCCTGCCGGGACCGCGCGGCCGTCGCCGGCAAAGATGAGTACCCGAGAGGTTCCGCCATGACAGTGCCCGATGTGCAGCTCACCGGGGGTGTAGCCGATCAGGTCCAGGGAGTGTCGTCCCTGCCCGACGCCGCCTACTCCTCCCGCGATGTCGATACCGCGCTGGTCCCACATGGCTTCGAGAGCCGCATGCCCCATATGCTCGGAGTCATCCCGAGCGAGGAGGCGTTCACGGGTGATCTCGTCGGAGTAGTCGGTCGCCCGGACGACGGTTGTCACATCGGCGTTGAAGGACATGAGCTTAGAATCGTTCATGCTGACAGGCTATCGCAGGAAGAAGAACTGTCACACACATGTCTCGCAGCATGACAAGCGAGAAAGGGAGGAACGTGTCAACACAGTTGTTACCGATTGAACAGTGCTGCATCATCGTCGTTCGCTCGGTTTTCTGCATGACGTTCCCCGGGCAGCTGGTCGTGTGGGGACGCTTAAGCCTATACCCTCACTGGGTATTGGTATATACCCAGTGAGGGTATAAAGTTTGATGGGTGGGGGTATACCTCAGTGATCTTGCCGTGAGAGAGTGAAAGAACCTTGGGCGGTGAGCATCGCGCGATTGGAGAACAGGGAGTCGTGCCGTGCGTTTGGCCGCTGAACAGGCTCGCGCGTCAGCGCAGCCGTTAGCACATACATATACATTCCGTGCTCACAAGATTATGAAGGCAGCTTCCCTTGCCTTCCGTCATGCAATCAACAACTCGAGGACAGCCACATAGCTATGGACAGAGAGTGGTGCATGAAAATATCAGCGAAGTAATCACGTGCAAGAGAGAAGTAACTGTAAGGCCTGAGGATGTGCGGATGCATAACTATTAGCGAATATATATTCATGTATAAGTATGCAGCAATGACTGGTCAGCTTCTTACTGTTGCGCGTCAGTGATGCCACAGCCTGCCCCTTACAGTAGCAGTTCTAGGAGCCTGTTGCGCTGGGTCTCTACCCTTGGGTGCGAGGCAGGTCTCGGAGCATGGCAGTCGTCATTCATGGTCTTCGCGTGGTGCTTGTAGGCGACGCAGTATATGTTTCTCCAGGACTGCTCGACAGGAGAGTCATGGTCACAAGCCAGTGTGCAGCCAGCGTGGGGGTCAGCTGGCTATACGCCTGCAGAGCCGTCGCAAGTCCATTGCGATAAATTGGCGATCGACCTTCTGTGCGCGATAACGGTGACATCGCCGTGTCACCACTATGAATCATAGACATAATGCAAACGTTTGCATTGAGGGTTTATACTCGGGGTTTCATCGGAACATGACAAGACGCTCGCGCAACGGCTGAGCCTGTATGTAAGAAAAGTGTATACAACTGCCGCCTGTGCATACGGAATGCAAACGCTTGCATTATGTTGTCTTCGACTGTTTGTTCATCCCGTGCTGGCTCGAACAACGAGTTCTGTGTCAACGCTTCGGCGCACGGGAGGGATGTTCCGTCCCTTGGCCCGAGTGATCGCCAGCTCTACTGCGAGTGCCGCAAGACGAGAGGGGGAGGGATCAATTGATGTCAGTGCAAGTGCGCGCGAAGAAGCGAGTGCGGAATTATCGCAACCGATGACGAGTATGTCGCGCCCGGGGACCAAGCCATCTTTCAGGAGTGCGAGGATAGCGCCGTGCGCACACTGGTCGTTGTAACAGACCAGGGCATCCACTCCGGTGGGCAGGCCCGCACGAACGGCCAGGAATCCTGCGTCCACGTCGTCTCCGCCGGGCAGTGTCACGTAATCGAGTTCTGTGGAGCGACAAGCGTCGATAAAGGCAGTCTGTCTAGCGCGCGCCGCGGGTCCTGGTGGACCTTCAATGAATGCGAGACGTCGCCGTCCCCGCCCTCGCAGGAGCGTCATCGCCTCGTGCATTCCTGATTCGTGTGCGCTTGTGATCAGGTCGATGTCGTCACGAGGGGCTTGCTGGTCGATCAGGACGGTCGGAACTGTCGAATATCGCTGCGAGATGAGCGAGGAATCAGCGGCTATTACGGATTGCGCGCGCAGCTGTAGAAGGGATTCCCATGCGCGATCAACGTCGCGCGGGTCGTCGACTGATTCAACGACGATCCTAAAGTCCTTCCGCTGCGCCTCGCGGAGGATACCCGAGTGGTAGCGCACGTGCAGCTCCCGACCCAAGGAGCAGATCAGGCCGAGAATTTGGGGACGCGCGGAGGAGAGGAGGGATGCCGCGACGTTCGCGCGGTACCCCAGTTCCTCTGCTACCTTCTCGATTCGCTCGCGGGTCGCAGAGGCCACGCGGGGGGATCCCTGGAGGGCGCGCGACACCGTCGCGATCGAGGTCCCAGATGCGGTCGCGATATCGTCAAGGGTGACCCGACGACCGGAGTACACGTCGTGACCTTGGGCTGGTGTGTGGTTGTGGCCGTGTCTGATCGCTGGTGTCGGCTCCTCGGAGATCATTTCTCCAGTCTATAGCCCCTCACGTGGCCTTTCACACGTGTGCCTCAGCTACGAGCGACAAACATGGCGCGTAATATTGAAAATATTGAACTGGAACACATCCTTTAATGACCGTCCTGTGAGGCGGGGAAGGAGCAAACAGTGGGTTCACTGCACGCTGATCGCGCATCGCGCGGCAAAGAAGTATTGGGAGCAGACGACGTCGCCCGCTCACTGACACGAATCGCTTACGAGATCATTGAACGCAACGGCGGTAGCGACAACCTTGTCATCGCCGGCATTCCGACGCGCGGAGCCACCCTCGCACGCAGGCTTGTCAACAGGATTCGCGAGGTGTCTGACACCTACGCGGACCTGGCGATCATCGACACCACGATGTTCCGCGACGACCTGGCTAGCCAGCCGCTACGCGCACCTAAGGAAACCCTCATTCCGGCTACGGGCCTCGACGGTAAGACCGTTGTCCTTGTGGATGATGTCCTCTACACGGGCCGCACCATTAAGGCCGCGCTCGATGCACTCACTCGAATCGGTCGTCCTGCGGCCGTTCAGCTCGCCGTCCTCATCGACCGTGGGCACCGTGAGCTGCCGATCCGACCGGACTACGTCGGTAAGAACTTGCCGACCTCGCGGGATGAAACTGTCACCATCCTGCTCGATGAAACCGATGGGCGCGACGGCGTCCTGCTAGGGAAGGGCCTGTAAGCGATGAGCCTCAGCCATCTCATTTCTATCCGTGACTTGACTCGAGAGGAGGCGATCCTGCTCCTCGATACAGCGGAGCAGATGGCGGCCACGCAACACCACAGCGTCAAGAAGCTACCGACTCTCCAGGGCAAGACGGTTGTGAACCTCTTCTTCGAGGACTCGACTCGCACGCGCATTTCCTTCGAGACCGCGGCCAAGCGCCTAAGCGCGGACGTCATCAACTTCCAGTCGCGCGGCTCCTCAGTCTCTAAGGGTGAATCCCTCAAGGACACTGCCCTGACGCTGCAGGCCATGGGGGCTGAAGCGGTCATCGTGCGTCACTCATCCTCGGGTGCGGCTCACCGCCTGGCTCACGCCGGGTGGATGAATCTCCCGGTCCTCAACGCGGGTGACGGCACCCACCAGCATCCGACTCAGGCGCTCCTGGACGCCATGACGCTGCGCCGCCATTTCGGTGCCTCCGACCAGGCAGGCCGCATCCCCGAACCCGGCACCGGCCTCGACGGTGCCCACGTCGTCATTGTCGGCGACGTTCTCCACTCGCGCGTCGCCCGTTCCAACGTTGATCTGCTCACCTTACTAGGCGCGCGTGTCACTCTCGTCGCGCCCCCGACGCTGCTGCCCCTGGGCGTCGAGACCTGGAACTGCAAGACCTCGTACAACTTCGACGAGGCCTTGGCGACCCAGCCTGACGCGGTCATGATGCTGCGTGTCCAGCGCGAGCGCATGTCCAGCGCCGGAGGTGGGTTCTTCCCCTCCCCGGGTGCCTACCACTCCGAATATGGCCTCACGCCCGAGCGCTTCGCGAAGCTGCGTCCCGACGCTGTCGTCATGCACCCGGGTCCCATGAACCGCGGCCTTGAGATTTGTGCCGAAGCTGCCGACTCTCCTCAATCTGTCATCGTCGAACAGGTCAGCAATGGCGTGTGCATCCGCATGGCAGCCCTCTATCTGCTTCTCGCATCGGAAGGACACAACAATGACTAAGCAGACCCGGGACATTCTCATCAAGGGGGCGTCCCTGCTGGGTGGGCAACTCACCGACATTGCGTTGTCCGGCGGCGTGATTGTTGCCATTGGGGCGGGCGCAGCCGATTCGGTGCACGACCCGCGCGTCATCGATGCCGAAGGCCTAGTCGCCCTGCCCGGCCTCGTGGATATTCATACCCACCTGCGCCAGCCCGGCGGCGAGGATGCCGAGACCGTCTTCACCGGTACTCGTGCGGCCGCCGTGGGAGGCTACACCGCCGTGCACGCGATGGCGAATACGACACCGACGCAGGATACGGCTGCCATCGTCGACCAGGTGCTGGATCTGGGCGAGGCAGCCGACTGGGTCGAAGTGCGTCCCGTCGGTGCTGTTACCAAGGGGCTGGAAGGCAAGCATCTTGCGGTGCTGGGGTCGATGGCCCGCTCGCGCTCCAAGGTGCGTGTCTTTTCCGACGACGGCAAGTGCGTCTCCGATCCTGTCCTCATGCGTCGCGCCCTCGAGTACGTCAAGGCCTTCGACGGCGTGATCGCCCAGCACAGCCAGGACCCTGCCCTGACCGAGGGCGCGCAGATGAACGAATCGGCTCTGTCCGGCGAGCTTGGCCTGGCCGGCTGGCCGGCGGTTGCCGAGGAGGCGATCATCGCCCGCGACATCCTGCTGGCCAAGCACGTGGGGTCGCGCCTGCACGTGTGCCACCTGTCTACCGCTGGATCAGTCGACATTGTGCGCTGGGGGAAGGCCCAGGGGGTGAACATTACCGCCGAGGTGACCCCGCACCACCTGTTGCTCACCGAGCAGCTGGCCGCCACCTACGATCCGCTCTACAAGGTGAACCCCCCGTTGCGCCGCGCGGAGGACGTCGAGGCAGTGCGCGAGGGCCTCGCGGATGGCACGATCGACGTCGTTGGTACGGACCATGCCCCGCATCCCCTCGAGATGAAGGACTGCGAGTGGCAGGCCGGAGCGTTTGGCATGACGGGTCTGGAGACGGCCCTGCCGATCATCATTGAGACAATGGTGAACACCGGTCGCATGAACTGGGAGGATGTCGCGCGCGTCCTCTCGACGGCCCCTGCCCGCATCGGTCGCGTTGAGACGCAGGGCCAGGGCATCGTCGTCGGTGCTCCCGCCCACATCACGCTCGTGGATGCCTCTGCGCGCGTCACGATTGACCCGGCCAAGCAGTGGACCCGCTCCACGAACTGCCCGTTCCGTGGCATGGAGCTACCCGGCCAGGTGCGCTTCACGATCTATGGCGGCGTCCCGACGGTCGCCGACGCTACCCCGATTGCCAAGGAGGATCGATGACTGCGACCGATATCGCCCTGCTCGTCCTGGAGGACGGCACCGTTTTCAAGGGACATGCCTGGGGTGCGCGCGGTCGCACGCTCGGTGAGATCGTGTTCTCGACGGGCATGACTGGCTACCAGGAGACCCTCACCGATCCGTCGTACCACCGCCAGATTGTCGTCATGACGGCCCCACACATCGGGAACACGGGCGTCAACGATGAGGATCCGGAGTCCTCCCGCATCTGGGTGGCCGGCTTCGTCGTGCGTGACGCCGCTCGCCGCGCCTCGAACTGGCGTGCTCGCCGCGAACTGGAAGACGAACTGGTCGCTCAGGAGATCGTCGGCATCGCTGACGTGGATACCCGTGCGATCACCCGTCACATCCGCGAGCGCGGCGCTATGCGCGCCGGAATCTTCTCGGGTGACGCGCTGCCCGTGGGTGCGCAGTACCTGGGGGACGAGGCCGTGGCATCCCTCGTGCGCATCGTGTCGGAGTCGCCCGTCATGAGCGGGCAGGCGCTGGCCGCCGAGGTATCGACGGATGAGACTTACGTAGTTGAGCCGCTGGGGGAATGGGAAGGCAAGGAGCCTCGTTGCCGCGTCGTGGCTGTTGATCTCGGTATCAAGTCGCGCACGCCATTCCACCTGGCTGCGCGTGGAGCACGCGTCTACGTGGTGCCCTCCACCGTTTCCTTTGCGGACATCGAGGCGCTCAAGCCGGACGGCGTCTTCTTCTCCAACGGCCCTGGTGACCCGTCGACGGCTGATCGAGAGATTGGTGTGCTGCGCGCCGTCCTGGACGTGGGCATTCCGTACTTCGGCATTTGCTTCGGTCACCAGCTCTTCGGCCGCGCCCTCGGCTATGGCACCTACAAGCTGGACTACGGTCACCGCGGCATCAACCAGCCGGTGAAAGACGTGGCGACGGGCCGTGTGGAGATCACCGCCCACAACCATGGCTTCGCGGTTGACGCCCCGGTGGGGGAGCCCTCGGTTGCCCCCTTCGATTCGGGCCGATACGGACGCGTCGAGGTGTCGCACATCGGTCTGAACGACGGCGTCGTCGAGGGCCTGCGCGCCCTGGACATCCCAGCCTTCTCCGTCCAGTACCACCCTGAGGCAGCAGCGGGTCCGCATGACGGCGAGCTGCTCTTCGACCGCTTCATTTCCCTGATGACTGCAGCTAAGGAGACCCACTGATGCCCCGCAGGAACGATTTGTCGTCCGTCCTCGTCATCGGATCGGGTCCCATTGTCATCGGCCAGGCGTGTGAGTTCGACTACTCGGGAACGCAGGCATGCCGTGTCCTGAAGGAGGAAGGCCTGCGCGTCATCCTCGTCAACTCCAACCCGGCCACCATTATGACCGACCCGGGCATCGCAGACGCCACGTACGTCGAGCCGATCACCCCGGAGGTCGTCGCCTCGATCATCGAGAAGGAGCGCCCCGATGCCCTCCTCCCCACCTTGGGCGGCCAGACGGCCCTCAACACGGCCGTGGCTCTGGCGGAGATGGGCGTGCTTGAGCGATTTGATGTTGAGCTGATTGGGGCCTCGATCGACGCGATCCGAGCGGGTGAGGACCGTGAAGAATTTAAGGAGATCGTCGAACGCTCGGGTGCCGAGGTCGCACGTTCCTTTATCGCTCACACGATGGAAGAGTGCCACGCCGCTGCCGCCGAGCTCGGCTACCCCCTCGTTGTTCGTCCCTCCTTCACGATGGGCGGCCTCGGCTCCGGATTCGCGTACACACCCGAGGACCTTGAGCGCATCGCCGGCCAGGGCCTGGCCGCCTCCATCACGACCGAGGTGCTCTTGGAGGAGTCGATCCTCGGCTGGAAGGAATACGAACTTGAGCTCATGCGCGACAAGGCGGACAACGTCGTCGTCGTATGTTCGATCGAGAATGTCGACCCGGTCGGCGTGCACACGGGTGATTCGATCACGGTTGCTCCGGCTCTGACCCTCACCGACCGCGAAATGCAGCGCCTGCGTGACATCGGCATCGCCGTCATCCGTGCCGTCGGCGTGGATACGGGCGGCTGTAACATCCAGTTTGCGATCCATCCGGAGACGGGCCGCATCATCGTCATCGAGATGAACCCGCGTGTGTCGCGTTCGTCGGCGCTGGCATCGAAGGCGACGGGCTTCCCGGTCGCGAAGATCGCCGCCAGGTTGGCCACCGGATACACGCTCGATGAGATTCCGAACGACATCACGGGTTCGACCCCGGCCTCGTTCGAGCCGACGCTCGACTACGTGGTCGTGAAGGTCCCGCGCTTCACATTCGAGAAGTTCCCAGCCGCTGACCCGACGCTCACCACCTCGATGAAGGCCGTCGGCGAGGCCATGGCGATCGGCCGTTCCTACACGGAGGCCCTCCAGAAGGCGCTGCGCTCGATCGACAAGAGCGGCGTGCAGTTCCACTGGGATGGGCCGGCCCCCACTCCCGAGGAGACCCGCGCGCTCGTCGAGGCCGCATCGGTTGGCACAGAGGGGCGTCTCGTCCAGATCCAACAGGCGATCCGCGGCGGCGCGACCCTCGAGGAACTCTTCGAGTCGACGAAGATCGACCCGTGGTTCCTCGACCAGATGTTCCTCCTCGACGAGGTCGCAACCCGCATCCGCGAGGCCGAGGCCCTCACCGGTGACGTCTTGGCCGAGGCGAAGCGCCACGGTTTCTCCGACCGCCAGATCGCGGCCATGCGCGGCCTGTCCGAGGACACGGTGCGCGAAGTACGCGGTGCTTTCGGAATCCACCCCGTCTACAAGACGGTCGATACCTGCGCCGCCGAGTTTGCGGCCCGCACGCCATACCATTACTCGACCTACGACCAGGAGAACGAGGTCCGTCCGCGCGAGCGCGAGGCCGTCATCATCCTGGGTGCCGGCCCCAACCGCATCGGTCAGGGCATCGAGTTCGACTACTCGTGCGTGCACGCCGCCATGTCGCTGCGCGATCACTACGAGACCATCATGGTCAACTGCAACCCCGAGACGGTGTCGACCGACTACGATATTTCGGACCGCCTCTACTTCGAACCCCTCACGCTCGAGGACGTGCTGGAAATTTACCGTGCCGAGTGCGCGGCCGGCCCCATCAAGGGCATGATCGTCCAGCTTGGTGGTCAGACTCCGCTGTCGCTGGCAGCCGACCTTGAGCGCGCCGGCGTGCCGATCCTGGGCACGAGTCCACGCGCCATCGACCTGGCGGAAGACCGCGAGGAATTCGGCAAGGTTCTCGAGGCGGCCCACTGCCCGGCACCCGCGCACGACACGGCGCACACGCCCGAGCAGGTCATTGCTGTCGCAGAGAAGGTTGGATACCCGGTCCTCGTTCGTCCGTCCTTCGTGCTGGGCGGGCGCGGCATGGCGATCATCAACGACGAGCCAGCGCTGCGCGAGTATCTTGCGAGCCACGACTCTGAGCTGCTGTTCTCGCGCGGCCCGCTGCTCATCGACCGCTTCCTCGATGCAGCCATCGAGATCGACGTCGACGCCCTGTACGACGGCGAGGAACTCTTCATGGGCGCGATCATGGAGCACATCGAAGAGGCCGGCATCCACTCGGGTGACTCCTCCTGCGTGCTGCCTCCCATGACGCTGTCCGCACGAGAGCTGGAACGAATCACGGCCTCGACCGAGGCGATCGCGCGGGGCGTCGGCGTGCGCGGCCTCATCAACATCCAGTTCGCGCTGCTCTCCGACACCCTCTACGTCATCGAGGCAAACCCGCGCGCCTCCCGCACCGTGCCCTTCGCCTCCAAGGCGACCGGCGTGCAGCTCGCCAAAGCAGCCGCCCTCATCCAGGTCGGTGCTTCCATCGCGTCGCTGCGCGAGCAGGGCATGCTGCCCGCCACGGACGCCCGCGAAATCCCCGAGGGTGGGTCCATTGCCGTCAAGGCAGCCGTTCTGCCCTTCAGTCGTTTCCGCACGGATAAGGGCGAGATCGTCGATACGATGCTCGGCCCCGAGATGCGTTCCACCGGTGAAGTTATGGGTATCGACTACGACTTCCCGACGGCCTTCGCCAAGTCTCAGCTGGGTGCGTCCACGGATATGCCCACATCGGGCACGGTGTTCATCTCGATCGCCGACACCGATAAACGAGCGATCGTCCTGCCCGCCGCCCGTATGGCAGAAATGGGCTTCACGATCCTGGCGACCTCTGGTACCGCTTCTGTGCTGCGTCGCAACGGCATCCCGGCGCGCTCGGTGCGCAAGTCCTCGGAGGGACGCGGCGTGGATGGAGAACCCACGGTCGTGGACCTTATCAACGAGGGCCTCATCGACATGGTCGTCAACACCCCGCAGCGGTCCGCCCCGCGTAACGACGGCTACCAGATCCGCGCAGCTGCGGCCTCGCAGGACCGCCCGGCCGTCACGACGCTGCAAGCTTTCAACGCGATGGTGCAGGCCATCGAGGTCCGTATGCGCGGCTCCTATGCCGTGCGCTCCCTGCAGGAGTGGGACGCCATCCGAACGGAGGAGACACGATGAACCCCCTGTCCGCCACTACGCCCGTATCCCTCGGCTTCGGCGACCGCCTCTACGCGGCCATGCGCGAGCATGGCCCCGTGTGCGTGGGTATCGATCCACACGCCTCGCTTCTTGCCCAGTGGGGGCTTGACGACGACGCGAACGGTGTGCGAAAGTTTTCTCTTCGCGTCGTCGAGGCCCTGGGTGGTCGCGCCGCAGCTTTCAAGCCACAGGCCGCCTTCTTTGAACGGCACGGCTCACGCGGCGTCGCGGTCCTCGAAGAGGTCATCGCTGCCTGCCGTGAGGTGGGCACCCTGTGTATCGTGGACGCCAAGCGAGGCGATATTGGCTCGACGATGGCAGGCTACGCTGAAGCCTTTTTGTCGGACCAATCTCCGCTTGCAGGCGATGCCGTTACGCTATCTCCCTACCTGGGCGTCGGTTCTCTGACGCCCGCTCTCGAGTTGGCCAAAGCTACCGGCAGGGGAGTGTTTGTTCTCGCGCTCACCTCCAACCCTGAGGGGGCGTCCGTCCAGCACGCGCGTCGGGAGGATGGGAGCAGTGTCGCAGGTCAGGTCGTGTCTCAACTGGCGGACTTTAATGGATCCTGTGATCAATCCCATCTTGGCCCTGCGGGCATCGTCATCGGAGCGACCGTTGGTGATGCTGTGCAGCGTCTCGGCATCGATTTGCCTGCACTCAAAGGCGCGTTTTTGGCTCCAGGAGTGGGTGCACAGGGTGCTGGTCCAGCGCAGGTCAGGCAGGTTTTCGCAGGCGCTGAGGACGCTGTGTTGGCCTCGTCTTCTCGCGCAATTCTGGGCGCAGGTCCGAGTGTGGCAGGACTGCGCAACGCCTACCTTGCGACGGTAGAATCACTGCAATAGTCTGTCGAGTTAATCAGAAGTCGGCGTTTTGGGATGGCGCATGTGCTTTGCAAGGTGACATAGTTTATTTACCGAAGATCCCAACGGAGGAGATGATCAGAATGGCACTACCTGATCTCACGCCGGAACAGAGGGCACAGGCCCTTGAGAAGGCAACTCAGGCACGGCGCCGTCGCGCCGAGGTTAAGAACGCGCTCAAGGCGCGTTCGATGAACCTGTCTGAGGTTTTGGAACTCGCTGATTCAGACGAGGCCGTGGCGAAGATGAAAGTCGTTTCGCTACTGGAGTCGCTGCCGCGCGTCGGCACGAACACAGCCGCCGTCCTGATGGACGAGTACAAGATTGCCCAAAGTAGGCGAGTACGAGGCCTTGGCCCCGTACAGCGCAAGGCTTTGGTCGAGCGTTTCGGCTGATACGGGTACACATGGCACAATTGAGCCATGACACAGGCTCAATTGACAGTTCTTGCTGGCCCGACCGCCGTTGGAAAGGGAACCGTTGTCGCCGCTCTCTTGAAGCGCTATCCGCACCTGAGGGTGTCGGTTTCGGCGACGACTCGCAATCCTCGGCCTGGTGAACTGAACGGCGTCCACTACTACTTCGTTTCCCCTAGCGAATTCGATTCCATGATCGAAAGGGGAGAGATGTTGGAGTGGGCGCTTGTTCATGGGAAAAACAAGTACGGTACCCCTCACGGTCCCGTTGATACGGCTCTGGCAGCCGGAGAACCGGTGTTGCTCGAGATAGACCTCGCGGGTGCACGCCAGGTTCGAGCTAATCGCCCCGACGCCCAGTTTATTTTCCTGGCCCCGCCCTCCTGGGAGGAGCTGGAGCGCCGCCTCGTCGGTCGCGGTACCGAGGGGCCTGAAGAGCGCGAACGTCGACTCGCCACCGCCCGCGTTGAGATGGAGGCCGCCTCCGAGTTCGATCACGTTGTGATCAACGACGATGTCGACCGTGCGGTGAATGAGCTGGCCGGGCTCATTGGCCTGGAGTAATATCTACCTGAATCTGCCACTGAGAGGAAAACACGTATGTCCGGAATTGTTGCCCAGCCCGTGGGTATCACGTCCCCGCCCATTGATGATCTGCTGGAGCACGTCGATTCCAAGTACGCACTGGTTATTTTTGCCGCGAAGCGTGCTCGCCAGATTAACTCCTACAACCTGCAGCTTCAGCAGAACATGATTCAGTTCGTGGGTCCCGTCGTCGACGTCCAGCCCGACGAGAAGCCGCTGGCCGTGTCTCTGCGCGAGATCAACGAGGGCCTGCTCTCTCTCGAAGCAAACCCCGAGGCCTGACATGGCAACGATCGTCGTCGGGGTGACCGGCGGCGTCGCAGCCTTCAAAGCACCGATCGTGGTCCGCGAGTGTCAACGCGCGGGCCACGACGTGTATGTGGTAGCGACGCGCGCCTCCTTGGAGTTCGTGGGTCGTTCAACTTGGGAGGGGATCACGTCTCGCCCCGTCGCTGTCGAAATTACGGGGGAAGGGCGTGCCGAGCACGTGGAGCTTGCCCGTGTGGCCGACCTGATCATCATCGTTCCAGCGACAGCGAACACCCTCGCCCGGTTGGCCGGAGGCTTTGCCGACGATATGGTGTCGCTGACGGTACTCGCCTCGGACGCGCCGGTCGTCGTAGCACCCGCGATGCATTCGAACATGTGGCTTGCCCCCGCCACCCAAGCGAACGTGGCGACGCTGCGCGGTCGCGGTGTCCACGTCATCGATCCCGCCTCCGGTGCCCTCGGGTCCGGGGACAGCGGTATCGGTCGTCTCCCCGAACCCGAGGAGATCGCACGCCGAGCCCTGGAGGTGCTCGCACGTGCAGAAAAGGCTGACTCCACTCCTATCCTAGATGGGCGGACCGTCGTGGTGACCGCAGGCGGCACCCGCGAACCCATCGATCCGGTACGTTTCCTCGGCAACAAGTCGTCGGGCCGTCAGGGCTTGGCCATCGCTGCAGCCGCCGCGCGCTTGGGAGCTACTGTCCGCCTCATCGCTGCTAACATCGACGATTCCGTCATGGCACTTCTCCCGCCCACGGTCGAGGTCACGCGGGTGGGCAGCGCGCTCGACATGCGCGAAGCTACAATGGTTCAGGTGGTTGGTGCCGATGCCCTGGTCATGACCGCCGCTGTCGCAGATTTCCGCCCACAGTCCGCCCAGGCCTCGAAAATGAAGAAGGACCCGGCGAGGAGCGACGCGCCGGTTCTGCACCTCGTGCGCAACCCCGACATCCTCTTCGAGGTCGGACACAGTAACATTCGTCCGCCCCTCGTCATCGGCTTCGCGGCGGAGACAGGCACGGATGAGGAGATCCTGGCCTACGGCGCTGACAAGGCCGCGCGCAAGGGTGTCGACTTCATCTGCCTGAATCGCGTGGGTGCAACCGTCGGCTTCGGCGACGTCTCCAACGACATTCGATTGCTGGATGCGAGCGGGCGCGTCGTGGGCCGTTACACCGGCTCAAAGGATGAGGTTGCGGCAGGTCTCGCCGATCAGATTGCCGCTTTCCTTGATAGCCTTGAGCGGTGAGTCAACAGCTTTTCTCTTCCGAGTCCGTCACCGAAGGTCACCCCGACAAGGTCTGTGACCGTATCTCCGATGCGATCCTCGATGCTCTGCTTGATGTGGATCCCCGCTCGCGCGTTGCTGTCGAGACGATGGCTGCAACCGGTCTCATCCATGTCGCCGGCGAGGTGACCACCGAGGCGTACGTCGAGATCCCCGAGATCGTGCGCCGCGAGATCCTTTCGATCGGATACGACTCCTCACGAGTCGGCTTCGACGGCGCGTCCTGCGGCGTGTCTATCTCCCTTGACGGGCAGAGTCCCGATATTGCGGGCGGCGTTGACGAGGCGCTTGAGGTGCGTGGCACACAGGGCGGCGATCCTCGCGACCGCCTCGGCGCGGGCGACCAGGGCATCATGTTTGGCTACGCTTCCTCCGACACTCCTGACCTCATGCCGGCTCCCATCTGGTTGGCGCACCGCCTGGCCAAGCGCCTCACCGACGTGCGCAAACAGGGCATCGTCGAGGGGCTGCGCCCCGACGGTAAGACTCAGGTGACTCTCGCCTACGAGGGTGGCCGTCCGATCGGTATCGACACCATCGTCGTGTCGACCCAGCACGACGAGAACCTGACGCAATCCGCCATCGCGGACGCCGTGCGTGCCCACGTCATCGACCCCGTCATTGAGGAGTCCGGGCTGGCTTTGGCTACGGGTGAGATGAAGGCTCTCATTAACCCCTCCGGTCGCTTCGTGCTGGGCGGGCCTGCCGCAGATGCGGGCCTGACGGGTCGCAAGATCATCGTCGACACCTACGGCGGCATGGCCCGCCACGGCGGTGGCGCGTTCTCCGGAAAGGATCCCTCGAAGGTTGATCGCTCCGCGACGTACGCTGCCCGCTGGGTGGCCAAGAACGTCGTGGCTGCGGGTGTCGCCCAGCGCTGCGAGATTCAGCTGGCTTACGCGATTGGACGAGCACGCCCGATCGGCCTGTACGTCGATACCTTCGGCACCGCCACTCTTCCCGAGGAGCGCATCGCCGACGCGATCCGCGAGGTCTTCGACCTGCGACCGCTCGGCATGATCGAGGACCTGGACCTGCTGCGCCCGATCTACCGCGAGACGGCAGCCTACGGCCACTTCGGCCGCGAGCAGTTCCCGTGGGAGGCTACCAACCGCGTCGACGAGCTTCAGGCCGCCCTCGCATGAGCGCCGCCGCGGAGCAGATCGACGACTACGTCCCCTCCTGGGATACTGAGGAGGCACGGCGGTCGTGGCGTAGGCGTACGAGCCTGGAGATGATCATCTCGGGCTTCATCGGCCTTGTCACTTCCTTTGTTCTGTCGATTGAGGCGTGGCAGCTGGCCGCCGACTCGTCGGCGCGCTTCGGCTGTGACGTCTCCTCCGTGCTCTCGTGCTCGGCGGTCGCCCAGACGTGGCAGGCGCGCATCCTCGGCTTCCCTAATGCGTTCCTTGGCATCTTTTTCGAGGCCGTGGTGCTGGCGATCTCCGTCGCCATTTTCGCAGGGGTGAAGTTTCCCCGCTGGTACATGGCGTGCACGAACCTGCTCTACACGATCGCGCTATTTTTCGCGTTCTGGCTCTTTGGCCAGTCCTACTTCATCATTCAGGTGTTGTGCCCCTGGTGCCTGCTTATCACATTGACGACCACGCTGGTCTTTGGCGGCATCACGCGGATCAACATCCGCGACGGCGTGATCCCGGCTCCGGCCTCGCTGCGCCGGATTGTCGGTCAGGGGTTGGACTGGGCGCTGTGGGGCCTCATTGTGTTTGGCGTCCTCGCGATGGTCGTCGGCAAGTACGGGTTGAGGCTCCTGGGCTGAGCGCGGGACGCACATGGGCACGGGCTGTGTTTGACTAGGCTCATGATGTCCATGCAAGGAATGCTCGACGGGTTCGACGCGCCTGCCGCGCGCAGTGCCGAGATTGCCCGCGTGATCGTCGACGTCGATCTGGCTCACGTGGATCGCCCGCTCGACTACGTCGTACCGGACGCCCTCGTGGACCAAGCTCAGGTGGGTTCACTGGTGCGCGTGCGATTCTCGGGCAGCCGTGTCGACGGCTGGATCGTCGAGCGCACTCGCCGCGAGGTGGATGATCACGTTGGGCGTGTCGAGTCGGTTGTGTCTGCCACGCCCGTGTTGACCCCCGCACTCTACGAGGCATCGCGCCGTATTGCGTCGCGTTTCTTGGCCACCACCTCCCAGGTTTTCTCACTCGCGTTGCCTCCCCGGCACGCGCGCGCGGAAAGAGAGGAATTGGCGTCGAAGCCCCCCGCGTGGCCCACGATCATCGACAAGTCGTTGGGGGAGGGGTGGCGTGCCTACCCCGCTGGGGCGGCGTTCCTGTCCCGTCTGCGTGTCGGGGAATCTCCGCGCGCCATCGTTACGGCGCTACGCCCTTATCTGCGCGCGTGCCTGTCGGACGCCGTGGCCGCGACCGTGGCCTCGGGACGCGCCGTCATCGTCATGACGCCCACCGGTGAGCATGCCGCTCGTGTTGCACGAGAACTTGAGGAGGATCTTGGTATCCGTGCAGCACTCAGCGGTGGCGAGGTCTCCCCGGAGGAGCGCTACCGCGTGCACATCGCCGCGTCGCTGGGGCGTATCCCCCTCGTCGTGGGGACGCGCTCGGCCGTGTGGGTGCCCGCCACCCCCCTCGGCTTGATTGTCATTCTCGACGACGGGGATGACCGCCTGCGCGAGCGACGCTTCCCCCGGTGCGATGCGCTCGATGTCGCGGTCCAGCGCTGCGCGGTTGAAGGAGCGGGCCTGCTCGTTGCGTCGAACGCGCGCTCGGTGAAAGCTCAGGCTCTCGTGCGCTCCGGGTGGGCGGTGAGCCTCGAGCCCACGCCCGATACCCTGCGCGCGGCCACACCGCGCGTACACCTGCACGGGGAGGCGGAGGCACACAGTGAGGGCGCGGGCGGGCACATGCGTATCCCGCAGGCCGCCCTGCGCATGCTCCGCCAGGGCCTGCACACCGGTCCTGTCCTCATCCAGGTCGCAGCTGCCGGATACTGGCCTACTGTCGTGTGTCGGCGCTGCGATCACCTGGCCCGCTGTCCGCATTGCTCCGGTCCACTGTCCATGGATGCGGGTGGGCGCCTGACCTGCGGGTGGTGTGACCGTGAACCCACCTCGTGGAGATGCCCCCAGTGTTCGGGGCGCGAGCTGCGCGGTGCGCGCGTGGGTTCTTCTCGCACCGCCGAGGAGATCGCGCGAAACCTTCCGGACGCCTCCGTCCTCGAGTCGTCCGCGGCTCACCGCATTACGCGCATGCTGCCCGCGCGCCCCACCGTCGTCGTCGCGACTGCGGGTGCCGAGCCGCCTGCCGAGGGAGGGTACGCCTGTGCAATCATCCTCGACGCAGCCGCGCTCACCGGTCGAGCGGAGCTGTGGGCACCCGAGGAGGCAGCCCGCCGGTGGCTCGACACGCTGTCGCTCGTGCGCCCGGGTCACCCCGGCCTCGTCGTGGGAAGAATTCCCGAGTCCCTGGGACAGATGCTCGTACGCTGGTCTCCGACCGACTACGCCCAGCGCCTCCTCGATGAACGCGAGGCCCTCGGTTTCTTCCCTGCCTGCACGATGGTCGCCCTCGACGGACCCCCTGCGCAGGTGCGTCAAGTCGCCGACCAGGTCGTCCGTGAGGGAGGGGCTGAGCTAGTGGGCACCGTCGCACTTCCGGTCACGCGCGAGGGGGAGGAACGCCAGGTACGTACGCTTGTGCGCACGCCCCTGGCCAATGCGGCCACGATGCTCGCTACGCTCACCGACATCCGCCGCTCGCGCGCCGCACGCAAGGTGACGCCGGTCAAAATGAGCGTGAACCCACCGGAGCTCTTCTAAGTCCGAGACCGCCCGGTGCCGTAAACTGGCGCTCGTGCGCATTATTTTCGCTGGAACCCCCGAAGCCGCAGTCCCGACGCTGCGTGCCCTGCTCTCTTCTTCCCACGATGTCGCCCTGGTCATCACCCGCCCTCCAGCCCGCCGTGGACGTGGCAAGGCCATGTACCCATCCCCGGTCGCCGAGGTCGCCGCGCAGGCCGGTGTGGAGCTGCTCGAGACCACGACGCTGAAGACCCCCGAGATCGGTGAGCGTCTCGCTGAAGTCGGCGCTGACCTCGGCGTCGTCGTGGCCTACGGTGGCCTGGTTCCTCCCGCCGTTCTTGCGATGCCCACCCACGGCTGGGTGAACCTGCATTTTTCCGACCTGCCCCGCTGGCGGGGGGCCGCGCCCGTGCAGTGGGCAATCCTCGAGGGTGACCCCACGACCGCCTCGTGTGTCTTCACCCTCGAGGAGGGCCTGGACACGGGCGACGTTTACTCTCGCGTGGAGGTTCCCATTGGCCGTGAAAGCGCAGGTGAGCTGCTGACGTCGATGGCACAGGCCGGGGCTGGCCAGGTGCTCGCCGTGGTCGATGCACTCGAGGACGGCAGCGCGACGGCGATCCCTCAGAGCACCGAGGGCATCACGCACGCACGACGCCTTGAGCATGCCGACGGCTACGTGTCTTTCACCCATGATGCCGCGCACGAGGACCGCGTCATCCGATCCGTCACCCCCAACCCGGGGGCCTACACGGTGCTGCCCGGCGGCGCGCGCATGAAGCTCGGCGCGGCCACCCCCGTGGAGCGCGACGATCTGGAGCCGGGCCAGCTGGAGGTCACCAAGAAGCAGGTTACCGTCGGCTGCGCACGCGGCGCGTTGGTCCTCGGGCAGGTTGCCCCCGCCGGTAAGTCGTGGATGGATGCCGCCGCGTGGGCCAGGGGAGCACGGCCCGATGCCGGGATGCGCCTTGGCGGCGAGCTGGAGGATGCACGATGAGTGAGCGTCGCTATTCCGACGGGTACCGTAAGCTGCGGCGGGCCGACGAACCCCGTCGCATCGCCTACGAGGTGCTTCACGAGGTGGCCACCCAGGGTGCCTTCGCGAACATCGTCTTGCCCAAGGCGCTGCGTCAGGCACGCCGAGAGGGTCACTTCAGTGATCGGGATGCCGCCTTTACCTCCGAGCTCGTGCACGGCACGCTGCGCGCCATCGGTCGCCTCGACTGGGTGATCGCCCGCCACGTGGATCGTCCGCTGGCTGACCTGGATCCGCGTGTTCTGGTCCTGGCTCGCATGGGCGCACACCAGCTCCTCGATATGCGCGTGCCCGATCATGCGGCCGTGTCTGCGACGGTCGACGTCGCGCGCGAGCACCTGACCGATGGTCCGGTTCGCTTCGTCAACGCCGTCCTGCGCTCGATTACCCGCGAGGAGGATGCCGAGCGCGAGGCCGCATTGGCCGCTATCGAAGATGAAGACGAAGCCCTAGGCGTGCGTTACTCGCACCCCGCGTGGATGGTCCGTGCCTTCCGCGAGGCTTTGGAGGCGCACGGCTACTCGACCGACGAACTCGAGGATCTTCTCGCCGCTGACAACGAGGTTCCCACGGTCACCCTGGTGGCCCGCCCGGGACTCATGAACGTCGACGAACTGGCAGACGAGGCTGAGGACATCCTGGATACTCGCGTCGCACTCGGCGCGGTCTCCCCGCGCGCTGTTCTGCTCGAGTCGGGTGACCCCGCCCGACTTCCTTCGATCCGCGATGGGCGTTCGGGTGCCCAGGATGAGGGGTCCCAGCTCGCCGCGATGATTGCGGCGCAGGCCCCCGTTAATGGGGGAGAGGACGCCCGCTGGCTCGACCTGTGCGCCGGCCCGGGCGGCAAGGCCGCAATGCTCGCTGGACTGGCTGCTGAGCGTGGAGCACGCGTGACCGCCAACGAGGTTCACCAGCACCGCGCACGCCTCATTGAACGCACGACGCGCCTGTATGAGTCGATCGAGGTCGTCAGTGGCGATGGGCGGACCTTCGGCGGTGGCCAGAGTGCCTGGCCGCTAGCGTCCTTCGACCGAGTCGTCGTTGACGCCCCTTGCTCGGGCATGGGATCGATGCGCCGACGCCCTGAATCCAGATGGAATCGCACGCCCGGTGATGTCGAGGAACTGACGCTGCTCCAGGCCGAGCTGTTGGACCGCGCGGTCGCCCTCACGCGTCACGGCGGCGTCCTGACCTACATCACGTGTTCCCCGCACGTGGCCGAAACCCGCGACCAGGTGATCCGTCTCCTGGAGCGTGGCGAGGTTGAACTCCTTGACACCGTTGCCCTGGCTGACGAGTGCGCGCCCTACCCCCTCGAAGTACCACCCGCGGCAGGCCGCATCTCGGGGACGCAGGGACGTACTCTGCAGCTGTGGGACCACCGGTTTGGCACCGATCTTATGTTTGTGGCGTGCCTACGCAAGCGTTAGCATATGCGTTATGAGCGCCACGATTAGCCCGTCGATCCTGAACTGCGATATCGCCGATTTGCGCGGCGAACTCACGAAGATCGCCGGTGCCGACGTCGCCCACGTCGACGTCATGGATAACCATTTCGTGCCCAACCTGTCCTGGGGTCTGCCGGTCGCCGAGGCCGTCGTCAAGTCGGGCATTCTGCCCGTGGACGCCCACCTCATGATTGAGGATCCGGACCGCTGGGCACCGCAGTATGCGGAGGTCGGCTGCCATTCGGTGACGTTCCACGCCGAGGCCGTGGCCGCGCCCCTGCGCTTGGCCCGGGAGCTGCACCGTCTGGGAGCGCGGGCCGGCCTGGCCCTCAAGCCGGCGACGGACATCGCTCCCTTCGTCGATATCCTCAATGAGTTCGACATGATCCTCATCATGACGGTCGAGCCGGGATTTGGCGGACAGTCTTTTATCGAGCAGATGATCCCCAAGATTGAGCGCACCCGCGCCGCGATTAACGCTGCCGGACTCGAGATCTCGATCCAGGTGGACGGCGGTATTTCGCGCGCGACCATCGAGCGCGCAGCGATGGCGGGTGCCGACAACTTTGTCGCGGGTTCCGCGGTTTTCCGCGCGGAGGACGCCCACCGCGAGGTCGAGGCGTTGCGCGAACTCGCTAACGCTCATACGCATTGAGCGCACACCTGTACGGATGAGCGGGACGAGGCCCAGGCCTCGTCCCGCTCTTGTCCTGCGAGCACGTGTCGCACGTGACGGGTGCACGTGGCACAATGGCTGGCGAGTACTCCGGGGTCGGTGAAAGTCCGAACCGGCGGTGATAGTCCGCGACCC
>ERZ772961.306-NODE-306-length-21249-cov-4.810984_pt1 | contig 21249 bp, 18 predicted proteins | sample MGYA00580677_ERZ772961 | MGnify/ENA primary metagenome ERZ772961 (study PRJEB29015, sample SAMEA2738088) | human oral metagenome | biome: human oral; feature: human-associated habitat; material: saliva | place: China | collected 2227 ... | reverse complement strand
GGTGCATCTTACGGCGGATGCCGGCCGTGTCGACGAACCACCAGGAACGGCCGTCCAACTCGATGAGTTCATCGACGGGGTCACGGGTCGTGCCGGCCAATTCGTTGACGACGACGCGCTCGCCACCGGCCAGGGCGTTGAGCAGCGAAGACTTGCCGACGTTGGGGCGACCCACGAGGGCCACGCGCCGCGGGCCGCCCGACGGCAGAGCCGAGGCAACGGCTGACTCGGTCGGCAGGACCTCCATGACGACGTCCAGGAGATCACCGGTGCCGCGCCCGTGCAGGGCGGAAATTGGGTGGGGCTCGCCGAGACCGAGGCTCCACAGGTAAGCGGCGTCGGCCTCCTGCAGGGGCGAATCCACCTTGTTGGCCGCCAGAATGATCGGCTTCTTCTTCGAGCGCAGCATCTCGACGATGCGCTCATCGGAGGCTGTCACGCCGACCGTCGCGTCCAGGACGAGCACCACGGCGTCAGCCAGGTCGACGGCGATCTCCGCCTGCTCGGCCACGGAGCGATCCAAGCCCTTGACGTCGATCTCCCAGCCGCCCGTATCTACGAGCGTAAAGTCGCGCCCGGCCCACTCAGCAGGGTAGGAGACGCGGTCGCGCGTGACGCCGGGAGTGTCCTGGACCACGGCCTCGCGGCGCCCGAGAATTCGGTTCACCAGCGTGGACTTACCGACGTTGGGTCGCCCGACGACAGCGAGGACCGGCAGGCCCGCAGCAACGTCTCCGGAATCAGTGAGCTCCACCTCGCCAGAGAGCAGGGCCAAGTCCTCCTCGTCCAGGTCGAACTGGTCGAGGTTGGCACGCATGACGCGGGCGCGAGCAGCGGCGTCATCATCGGTCAGGTCGATCAACTCGGACGAGGCCTGAGCCTGGTCCGCGGTGTAGTCGTCGGCAGCGTCGTCCCCGGGAAGCGGGGTCGCGCCGTGCTGGGTATCGAAGTCATTCACCCGCCCAGTCTACGGCGTGGCGCGCCGCGCGGGTCGGATGGGGACCCGCGGGGCGCGCCAGTTCACAGGTTTGTTGGTGCTACTCGTGGGAGCGCACGTCGTATGCGAGGACCTCGGCGGCGACGGGCACGTCGTTGTAGCGGTGGTGGATTCCCTGGATTTCCTGGTACCACTCCGCGCCCTTGCCCGTGATGATGACGGTATCGCCTGGGTTGGCCGCCAGGATGGCGCGTCGCACGGCGTCGCGCCGGCACGTCGTGACTTCGGTGACGTCCTCCATGCCGGGGCGCACCGAGGCGATACCGCGCAGCAGATAGTCGCGGATTGATTGAGGATCCTCGGTGCGTGGATTCTCGTCTGTCACCCACAGGACGTCGGCCTCCCGTGCCGCGATTTCGGCCAAGTGCTCGCGTTTGGTCGCGTCGCGGTCGCCGTCGGTGCCAAAAACGATGACGACCTTGCCGGGGGTGAGCTCGCGCGTTGAGCGCAGCGTCCATTCCAGCGCTTCTGGGGTGTGCGCGTAGTCGACGATCACGAGGGGCTGGGGGCCCGGAGTCGGGTTGACCTTCTCCATGCGTCCCGGGATCTGGGGGGCATCCTCGATGGAAGCAATAACGTCGTCCAGGTCGATCCCCAGCGTCACGGCGGACACGATTGCCACGGCCGTGTTCTGCACGTTGACCTCGCCCAGGATCGGCATCGCGACGCGGTGGCCGACGCCGTCGGGGGCAACAAGCGTGAACACCGTGCGTCCGATCGTCTGGTCGGGTGTGATGTCGCGAACCTGCCAGTGCGCGCTCTCGCTCGTCAGAGCTGACACGGTGGTCACCGGAACGGTTGCCTCGGAGGCCAGACGCCGACCCCACTCGTCGTCCACGCACACGACGCCGGCGCGCGAATGTTCGGGGGTAAACAGCAGGGCCTTGGCGGCGAAGTAGTGCTCCATGTCGCCGTAGTAGTCCAGGTGATCATGCTGGAGATTCGTGAAGGCAGCGACGTCAAAGACAATGCCGTCTACCCGGTGCAGCGACAGGGCGTGCGCTGACAGCTCGATGACCCCTGCGCCGCAGCCGTACTGCTCGGTAGCGGACAGGAAGCGAGCGACGACCGGCGCCTCCGCGGTGGTGCGCACCGCCTCGAAGGAGATCGGGCCAACGTGCGTCTCGACGGTGCCGCACAGCGAAGCCTGGGGGAAACGCGAGGCGATGGCGGCACGCATCAGGTACGAGGTCGTCGTCTTGCCGTTCGTGCCGGTCACGGCCATCGTCGTCACACGCGTGGCGGGGGAGGAGTAAACGTTCGCGCACAGGGCGGGAACGACGCCCCGCGGATCGGCCACCTGCACGACCGGTGCGCCCAGGCCTCGCTCGAGAGCCTGCGCTCGGCCCTCCTCGTCGGTCAGGATGACGCCGGCGCCCGCCGCGACGGCGGCGTGGGCAAAACGGATGCCGTGCTGCTTCAGACCCGGGATCGCCACGAAGATCCAACCGGGCTCGCAATCGTCGGAGGAAACGGTGACGCCCGTGACGCTCACGCCGGACGCATCGATCGAAGAGGGGGTGCCGTCAACGCCGTAGAATCCCTCGACGTCGAGGCCCGCGAGGGCTCGCGTGAGCGGGGTGGGATCGATGGACGGGCGAATATCAATCACTGAGGTCATGGCACTACTGTAGTTCGTCAATGGGCGCCTGTGCCGCACACGTATGGGCAGTAACACAGTAGGATGGGATCATGCAGATTTTGACACGCAACGAAGCTACACATCGCGCTGCCACGCTCGAGCTGTCCTCCATTGACGTTACCGTTGACGTCTCGGGTGCCGCCGACGCTTCCCGCGAGACCTACCCCGTCACGTCGGTCCTGACCCTCATCGCTCGCGAGGAACGCACCTTTATCGACATCGCCGGACAGGTCAGCGCCATCTTGCTCAACGGAGCGGAGCACCCCTTCGAGGACGACGAGGACCGCGTCTGGGTGCAGGGTCTGCCCGTCGGGGAGACCATCACGCTCGAGGTGCGCGCGCTCGCCCACTATTCGCGCAGCGGCGAAGGCCTGCACCGCTACACCGACCCCGAGGACGGACAGGTCTACCTCTACACCCAGTTTGAGCCCAACGACGCGCACCGCGCCTGGCCGTGTATCGACCAGCCCGACGTCAAGCCCACGTGGACCTTCCACGTCATCGCGCCCCCGTCCTGGGTCGTCTTCTCCAACGGCGTCGAGGTTGGCGCAGAGCCCGCCGGTCAGGACGCCGTGCGTCGCGACTTTTCCGAGACGCCCCCGCTGTCCAGCTATATCACCGCGGTCGTGGCGGGACCGTGGGCCGTCATCGACGGGGGAACCTGGAGTGGCGGAGCGAGCGATGGCGGCCATGTCGAGCTGCCGTTGCGCCTGGCGTGCCGACGCACACTCGCACGCTACCTCGACGCAGACGATGTCATTGAGGTCACTCGCGCGGGCCTCGACTTTTTCCACGAGCGCTACGGCGTGACTTTCCCGTGGGGTTCCTACGACCAGATTTACGTCCCCGAGTACAACCTCGGCGCCATGGAGAACCCCGGGTGCATCACCTTCAACGAGAGCTACATTTCCCGTTCTACTCCGACCTTCTCGGAGCGTCAGCGCCGTGCCAACACAACCCTGCACGAAATGTGCCACATGTGGTTCGGCGATCTGGCGACCCCCGCGTGGTGGGACGACCTGTGGCTCAAGGAATCCTTCGCTGAAAACCAGGGCGCCAGCGCGATCGCGACGTCGACGAAGTACACGGGGGAGTGGGCCAATTTCGCAATGAACCGCAAGATCTGGGCCTACACGCAGGACCAGATGCCCACGACGCACCCGATCGCGGCCGACATCCCCGACGTGGCCGCCGCCAAGACCAATTTTGACGGCATCACCTACGCCAAGGGAGCGGCAGTCCTGAAGCAGCTCGTCGCGTGGGTCGGCGAGGACGCCTTCTACGAGGGGGCACGCCGCTACTTCGACAAGCACCGTTTCGCCGCGACTTCCCTCGGTGACCTGCTGGAGGCCCTCGAGGCTGCCTCCCACCAGGAGCTTGGCTCCTGGAAGAGCGCCTGGCTGGATACTTCCGGCCCCTCGACCCTGTCCGCTTCCTGGCAGACCGATCCCGTCGGGGCGATCTCGGGCTTCACCCTTCACCAGGGCGCCGAGGCATGCGGCGGCGTCTTGCGTCCCCATCGCGTTACCGTCTCCACGTGGCGGGCCGCATCGGGCGCGCTTGAGCGCACGCACGTCTTCGACGTGCGCATCGATGGTGAGCGCGCGCCCATCGATCCCGACGGCGTGCTTGGGGTCCCCGGCGCAGCCGCCTTCGTCGACCTCGTCGTCATCAACGACGACGATCTCACCTACGCTATTTCGCGTCTCGACGAGCGTTCCACCGACGTTGCCTTGGCCTACGTGGCGACGATCGACGCGCCCATCACCCGCGCGGTCATCTGGGCGTCACTGTGGAACGCGGTGCGCGACGGCCTGCTCGACCCCAGGCGCTTCGTCGTCGCCGTGCTGAACGCGGTCCCCGCCGAAACGGAGCCCGCCATTCGTGACCGTCTGCTTCTGTTCGTCGCCGAGGCTCTGTCCTCCTTCCTGCCCGGAACGGCACGTGCCGAGGCGCACGACCAGGTCCTGGCCACCACGATCCGCTTGGCGAAAGATACCGATGACGCCGACGCGTGGCGTGCCTACACCCGCGCCTTCATCGCCGAATTCGCGGCCCGCGGTGGAGAGGAATACGAGGCGGCGATTCGCGCCTTCGCGGCGAGCGACAATCCAGACATCGCGTGGCGCGCTCGACGAGCGCTGGCTGCCCGAGGCCTCGCCGACGCCGAGACCATTGGCCAGTGGCGCGACGCCGACGGCTCGGGAGAGGCCGCCCGCATGACTGTCGAGGCCCTTGCCTCCATCCCCGACGAGGCGGCGCGCGCCCGGGCATGGGAGTCCGTCTGGTCGGACGCGCTCTCCAACGACTACCTGAGCGCAACCCTCGCGGGTCTGCAGGCATCCTCCTGGGAGGGGGAGCGCGGCGTCGGCGAGGCCGTGGGACGCATGCGCGGCTACTGGGAGTCGCACACGATCGGCATGTCCCTACGCTATGTTGCCGGTGTCCTCGACCTCGGAGTTGACATCGACCGCGAAGGAAGTGTCGAAGCCAGCGTCTCGCTCCTTGGGTCCTGGCTCGGCGCCAACGAGGATGCTCCCGCGCAGCTGCGCCGCATCGTCGTCGAACACCTCGACGACTTTGAGCGCCGCGAGCGCGTTCAGCGTCGTTGGCGGGTTGATCAGTGACGAGGCCGGGGGCGCGCGGCGCGAACGCGGGGTGCACGCCCGAGGCCGCCCAGGCCTCGTCCGTGGATCCCGCGGCCTCAATGTCGCTGCTCACCTCCCTTCTCGCCAACCCCCTCGACGCCGGATACGAGCACTACCGGGCGGAGCACGGGTCGCGTCCTGCCTCCCTGATGGGGCGGGTTGGCGTCTTCGTGGTCGCCATCGCGCTCGGCTTTGGGGCGGTCGTGGCTACGGCGTCACTGCGCGCTCCCGCCGGTGACGTGAAGGCAGACCTGAAGCAGCAGGCGTCGACGCGGAGCGATAACGTGGCCGCACTGGACGCGGAGGTGCAGTCGCTGGGACGAGCCATCGAGCAATACTCCGACCCCGGCGCCGTGGTAGGAATCGATGGAGCGCTGTCCCTTCAGGCTGCTTCGACCCCGGCGTTGGGCCCCGGGATCACCGTGACTCTGACGGATCGGGCGACCCCCGGTAAGGGCAGCGGCGCCGTTCGCGATCAGGATCTGGCGATGGTCGTCAACGCCCTGTGGGGAGCGGGAGCCGAGGCGATTTCCATCAACGGGCAGCGGATTGGGCCGGGCACCTTCGTGCGAACCGCCGGCTCGGCCATCTTGGTCAACGTCACCCCCGTCTCATCGCCCTACGAGATCAGCGCCATCGGTGATTCGAACGCCCTGTCGGTTGCCCTCGTGCGCGGTAATACGGGAGACTACCTCTCCGCCGCGCAGTCGATGACCGGCATGAGTGTGTCCACCAAGGTCGTCCCCGACCTGTCGATGGGCGCCCTCGCGCCCACTCCCGCTCAGCATGCGACGCCCGTTTTGAACCCCACTCACGGAGGCACGTCATGATTGCCGTCATCGGACTCATTATCGGAATCGTTCTTGGTATCCTACTGGACCCGACCGTTCCGGCCTGGCTCGCGCCCTTCCTGCCCGTCGCTGTCGTCGCGGGCTTGGACGCGCTCTTCGGCGCTGGGCGCGCGTGGCTCGAGGGGCGCTTCGCGGACCGCGTCTTTGTGACGTCCTTCTTCTGGAACGTCGTCGTGGCCTGCCTGCTCGTCTTCCTGGGTACGCAGCTCGGCGTGGGCTCCGCCATGACCACTGCCGTCGTCGTGGTCCTGGGCATCCGCATCTTCTCCAACACCGCATCCATCCGCCGACTTTTGCTGAAGGCCTGATATGAGCGACGAGAATATCGACGATACCGTGACGGTCGACGAGGAGACACACGCCGACGGCGATCAACGCCCCCGTAGGAGGTCCGCACACCGCGAGGAGCACGCCGGGCCTCGGCTATGGGCGCGCGCCAGGGGAGCGTTCTTTGCGTTCCCGCGAGGCCTGCACGTGGTCATGCTCATCATCTTCATGATTCTCGGCTTCGCTCTGGCTACGCAGGTGCGCGCACAGCGTTCCGACCCGCTCGAGGGGCTCTCGGAGCAGGACCTTGTGACGCTGCTCGACGAGTTGGGTACCCGTGAGCAGAACCTGCGCACCCGGCGCTCCGAGCTGGCCGGTGAGCTCGACGATCTGCAAAGCGCGGCCAGCGAGGCGGAGGCGCGCGAACAGGCCTCGGCAAAGGCGGCCCTCCAAGCGCAGATCGGGGCGGGAACCGTGGCCGTTCAGGGGCCGGGGGTGAGCGTGTCGGTCGTTGACCCAGGCAATAATCTGAGCCCCACGCAGTTCGTCATGACGCTCGGAGAGCTGCGCAACGCGGGCGCCGAGGCCATTGATCTGAACGGCGTGCGGCTCACCACGCGCTCCGCGTTCACGGGGCAGGCGGGTGCCATCGTCGTGGACGGCACCCCTATCTCCTCTCCCTACACCTGGACCGTCATCGGAGACTCTCAGACGATTGCCACAGCCCTGGAGATTCAGGCCGGGTCTGCCTCCCAGATGCGCGCAAAGGGTGCCACCGTGACGATCACGCCGACGGATCACGTCCAGATAGACTCCCTCGCCACTCCGCGCCCGCCCCAGTACGCGACCTATGAGTAAAGGCCCCGGCCTATAATGGAGTCGCAAGCCGCCGTGCCCGCGCCTGGTGCATGGTGAGCGTTTACACTTAGCACAGTCCCGTAACGAGACCTTTTGGAGCGCACCATGTCTGACAACCAGCCTTTTGACCCCACAGCAACGTCGATCTTCGGCCTGGCACCCGTGGCGGATGACGTCGAAGAGGCTCCGGTTGCTCTGTCCGCCCGCGACCGCGAGGCCGTCGAGGCGCTTCCCGCCGGCTCCGCTCTGCTGATCGTCCAGCGCGGCCCCAACACGGGTGCGCGTTTCCTCCTCGACCCCGAGGTGACCAACGCTGGCCGTTCGCCCAAGGCCGACATCTTCCTCGACGACGTGACCGTCTCGCGCAAGCACTGCCAGTTCATCGCCTCCAACGGCGGCCACGTGGTGCGTGATTCGGGCTCCCTGAATGGTACCTATGTGAACCGTGAGCGCGTCGACTCCGTCGAGCTGAACGCCGGCGATGAGGTCCAGATCGGCAAGTATCGCCTGACCTACCATCCGTCGACCAAGCAGGCCTGACGTGTCGGCGTCCGTCGCTCGTCTGCGCGACTCGTGCCCGGAGCCCGGGGCGACGTCGTGGCCCCACGATGCCGATCACTCTCCCGTGCTGTCCATCGGCCGGGTCGTCGAGGTGCTCAAGGCGGAGTTCCCCGCGATCTCGCTGTCGAAGGTGCGCTACCTGGAGAGCGAAGGGCTCGTGAACCCAGCGCGCACGGGTGCCGGCTACCGCAAGTACTCTGCCTCCGACGTGGAGCGGCTGCGTTACGTCTTGTGCGAGCAACGCGATTCCTTTACGCCGCTGAGCGTCATCCGCACGCAGCTGGATGCGCTTGACGCCGGTCATACGCCGGCGCGGCGTCGCGTCGCGCAAGTGGTCTCTTCGGAGGGGCAGACGGTCTCCCTGGGTGGCCGCCGAGCGATTCCCGCAGCGGACCTGTCGGATTTGACGGGTGTGGATATGGACACGCTGGAACGCTATTCGCGTCTCGGTCTGATCACCCCTGACCTGGCGGGATACTTCCCGTCGCGTTGCGTGCAGGCGGTTACGACGATCGCCCGCCTGGAGAGCGCGGGCGTGGATGTGCGGGTGTTGCGCGCGGTGCGTCAGGGCGCGGAGCGCAGCGCGGATATTATTGACCAGACGGTGTCGTCCCAGCGTGGACGAGGCCGTGGAGCGGAGCGTGAACGGGCGCGGGCACGTGCGATCGAGCTGGGTGATTTGTTCGCTGAGCTGCATCGAGACATGCTGGCGGTGGCCGTGTCATCGCTGAGCGACGAAGGTGTCTAACTCTCATGTTTAACCTGAAGGTTAGACTCGCCGATGCGGTCATTGACCGGCCCCGCCCGGTGCTCTACCGTAGTCCTGTTCTCATCACATACGATCCCCAAGGAGCCCCACAGTGAGCGCAGAAGCCAACGCCGCGAGCCGGCAGGGCATGCTTTTTGGCGACCCGCTGGAGGGCCTCGAAACGGACGAGGTTGGCTACCGTGGGCCGATCGCGTGCAACGCCGCCGGCATCACCTACCGACAGCTGGACTACTGGGCTCGTACCGGACTGCTGCAGCCCTCGATTCGCGCGGCTCGCGGCTCCGGCTCACAGCGCCTCTACTCCTTCCGGGACATCCTCGTTCTCAAGGTCGTCAAGAAACTCCTGGATGCGGGCGTGTCGCTCCAGCAGGTGCGCGTTGCGGTTGCCGCGCTGCAGAACAGGGGAGTGGATGACCTGGCATCGATCACCCTCATGAGCGACGGCGCCTCCGTCTACGAATGCACCTCCACCGACGAGGTCATCGATCTCCTGCAGGGGGGTCAGGGCGTTTTCGGCATCGCGGTTGGGCGCGTGTGGCGCGAGGTCGAGGGGTCGCTCGCGGAGCTGCCGCTTGAGCGCTCGGATCGCACCTTCGTCGACGAGCTGGCCGAGCGCCGCCGCGCGAAGCGTTCCGCGTCCTGACACGCGCGCATATCGATATAAGGCCGTGGGCCTGGCAGCCGCCAGGCCCACGGCCTTATCAGTGAAGGAGGAGAGTGGGGCCTACTTGCGTCCGAGGGGACAGGACACCGTGTAGGCGGCCTCGACGTCAGTGATCTCCACCGTCACCATGCCGTTCTCATCGACCATGTACGACTCCTCGATGAGAGGGCCGTTGTCCGTGCGCACGACGGGTACAGAGGCGATGTCGATGTTGGATCGGCGCAGGGCATGATCGAAGGGGAAGATGATCTCGCCGTAGGGCTGCAGATCGCCGCGAGGCACCCAGGAGTCGTCGAGCGTGGAGTATTCGACGAAACGGAAGTAGCCGATGTTGTGGGCGGCGCGGTAGCGACGCTTGATCGTCAGGGTTTCACCGGGCGCCAGCTCCGTGTTGGGCTCGAGCAGCGTATCGAAGGAGATAAAAGAGCCCGCATCGCGCTCACGGAAGACCCCGACGCCGCGTGAGAGCTGCTCGCGCACCGTGTAGGCGGCCTCCGGATCCGCACCGATGGCCAGACCTATTGCGGTCGAGGCGGCGGTGTGCGGCGAGCGGTGGACGCGCCGTCCAAAGCGCGAGCGCAGAATGCGCGCGACGAGGGGCAGCTGAGAGCCGCCGCCGACCACGTACAAGCCGGCGATGTCCCCGCCGAGCTGACCGACGCCGGAGGCGTCAGGAACGAGGAGAGGCTCCATGGCCTCGATCGTCGCCTCCACCAGCTCGGTTGCGTCCTCGTAGAAGTCGGCCACCGTGATCGTCGTGGGCTTGCCGTCAACGGGAACGGTGATGTACTTCGTGGAAGGGGAGAGGGCCTCCTTGGCGGCGCGAGAGTCCTCGATGAGGCGCTCCCACGCGGCGTCGCCGAGCAGGCCGGAATCCGTGCCGGCCGCGGCCGCGAGCCGCGTGGCCAAAATGACGTCGAAATCGTCTCCGCCGACCAGGTTCAGGCCGCGCGATCCGAGCACCTCGTGGAGCGTCCCGGTAGCCGACACGATGGAGGCGTCGAAAGTGCCTCCGCCCAAGTCGTAGACCAGGATGGCGGTGCGCTTAGAGTTCAGCGTGCCCGCGTGGCGGTGCGTGTACTCGAAACCAGCGGCCGAAGGCTCATTGACCATCGCCAGGACGCTCCAACCGGCTCGGCGGAACGCCTCCAGGGTGAGAAAGCGTTGGGCCGACCACGCGTGCGCGGGAATGCCAACGAGAGCCTCGAGGGGCTCGTCGATGGGCACGGAGGCCACGGAGGAGTTGGTGCGCAGCTGGTGGGCAACGTAGGAGAGGAAACCGGTGAGCGCCTCGAGGACGGAGATGCTGTGGTTGCCGAGGCGAAGTGTGGAGGTATCGGTCACCGAGGGGTCCGACAGAAGGCGTTTAAAGGAACGCAGGTGAGGCGCGCCCTCACGCGCGGCGTCCTCGGCGTCGAAGCCGAAGACGAGGCGGTCGCCGTCGAGGGCGAGTACGGAGGGGATGAAGTCGACCGTGTCCTCTCGGTTGTTGACGAAGGAGACGATGGGATAGTTCCCCCGATCAACGAAAGCGATCGCGGTTGTGGTGGTGCCAAAATCTACTCCAAGTCTCATGGCCCCAACACTAGCGCGCATTTTGGGCAGCTCCTAGGACGTCTCGCCGGTGCTTCTCACGTTTTTCAGTAAGGTCTGGCGGCTCATCGTGACAAAAAGCCATGCGATCAGGAAATACGTGATTCCAGCAATGGCATCCACCACATAGTGGTTGCCCGTTGCGACGATTGTCACGATGGTCAGAGTTGGATGGATGGCGAGTGTGAGACGCGCCCACCATGACCGCCAGACGTAGGTGCCGAGCATGACGGCCACCCATACCGACCACCCTGTGTGCATCGACGGCATGGCCCCGTAGGGGTTGGCAAGGGTTCCAAAAAGGTGTGAATACGAGGATGTATGCTCGGCGACCGAGTCAGTGATGCCGAGTCCCGGTACGAGGCGTGGGGGAGCGAGCGGGTAGGTCCAGTAGGTGATGAGCGCGCCGAGCGTCATGACAACCAAAGTCCACCTGGCTCGTGAGTAATACTGCGGCGCCTTGATCCACAGTGCCAAGAGTGCGAGGGCAGTGAAAAGAAAAAATGTCGACGCATACTGCATCGATGCGAGCGAAGCGAGCGTCGGGTGTGCGGCCAGCCATGCGTTGACGGGAGGTTCGATGAAGAGTCCAATGCGGCGCTCGAGTGTAACGACACTGTGGGCGTGACCAAATGCAACGACCTCGCTGGGGCGTGCCAGGAATGACAGGAACGAGTAGGCCAGGCAGGCGAGGGTGAGCGCAAGCGCTTCGCGGAAGGGGTGTCTGGTCCGTTGCTGCGATTGGTGGTCCGTCGTCATGGTCGTAACTCTAGCGCGTGGGTGGGGTGGGCCCAGGGGAGCAAATCGGACATAATGTACATTATCGGATCGAGGGGGTGGGGTTACGACAACGACGACGCGCTCCGCTTGACGTGTCCGGTAGAATGGACCCGTTTCGTCACTACGTCCAGGAGGCAGTTATGGCTGACCGCGCACTGCGTGGCATGCAGATCGGCGCCAAGTCCCTCGAGTCCGAGGACGGCGTCGTTTTCGCCGACCGTTTTATCGTCCGGTACGCGTGCCCGAACGGACACGAGTTTGAGGTGACGCTCTCTAGCGAAGCGACGGCGCCCGCCACCTGGGAATGCAAGTGTGGCCAGAGTGCCGAGCTCATTGGTGAAACCGAGGAAGACGAAGACAACAAGCCCGTCAAGCCGCAGCGCACCCACTGGGACATGCTGCTCGAGCGTCGCTCCATCGAGGAACTCGAGGTCGTTTTGGGCGAGCAGCTCACCGCCTACCGAGAGGGGCGTCTGCGTCCCGAAGGTTCCTACCGCAAGGGTTAATCCCTGCGAAACCACGAACGCGCGGCCTGGGCCAGACGGCTCAGGCCGCCTTTTGTCACCATCGCGAGTTCCTCGACGAAGATAGACGAGTCGAGCTTGGATTCTCCTGCCAAACGCTCATCGAAAGTGATGGGCACCTCGGCGATAACGGCTCCGAGGCAACGTTCAAGCTCCGTCATCTCGACCTGGAAGCCGAAGCCGGTGGTGGCCACGCGCTCCAGCACGCGATGGCGCGCGAGGAAGGAGGAGCGATGGAGCCTCAGCCCCGCGGTTGCGTCGCGCACGGGAGTTCCGAGGCAAAAACGGACATAATAATTGCCGACCCTCGACAGGGCGACGCGCTTGGCCGACCACCCGTTGATGTGGCCGCCGGCTACCCATCGAGACCCGATGACGAGGTCAGGCTGGTCAGGGCCCGCCATACGTGCCGCCAGCTTGGGCAGGTCAACCGGCCGATGCGAGCCGTCCGCGTCCATCTGGAGGATAAACGGATAGCCGCGAGCGATGGCCCACCCCATCCCATCCACGTAGGCGGATGCCAAGCCGGACTTCGCGCCGCGATGCAAGACAAAAAGTCGTTCCTCCCCCGTGCGCCGCTCGTCAACCCACTCCCCCGTTCCGTCCGGAGAAGAATCATCGACAATGAGAATGTGTGCTGCGGGAAGCTGAGCCCAGACCTCCTCAAGGATCCTCGGCAGCGTCTCCATCTCGTTGTAGGTCGGGATCACGACGAGGGTGTGGTCGCCCTGAGGAGACGGAGTGAGGCGCTGCGAGCAAGTCATGAGTCACATTCTGCCTGTTTTAACGAGTGGTCGCACGAGCTGTGCGCCCCGAGCTACCACCGCGAAAAGCCGTCACGAGTCCCGCGAGAGCGAGAAGAAGCGTTATCCCCATGAAGGCCCTGGGGATGCGCTCCCCCGCTCGCGTGGTCAGGGTGGACGAGGTGCGCGCAGGAACGTCGGCGACCAACGTCGCGAAGCTCTCTGTGCCGGTGAAGGCCAGGACAGTCCCGTCGGGGCGGATCACGTAGGAGCTACCCGTCGTCGAGGACTGGACGGCGCTGCGCGAATACTCCATCGCGCGCATGCGCAGCAGCTGGCCCTGCTGAGCGGACTCCCCCGAGGAGCGGAAGTGATAGTTGTTCGACGGAGTCACGATCAGCTGCCCGCCCAGCGCGACGCCCTGCCCGATGACCGAAGGGTAGGCCGCCTCGAAACAGATTCCGACGGCCACGGGCACCTCGCGCCCGTCACGCAGACGAACCAGCATGAGGGGAGCCTCCTCCCCCGCCTCCATGTCCTTGCTGGCCTGAGCAACCTCGGTAGCAAAAGACGACACAACCTCACGGAAAGGAATGAACTCCCCGAAGGGAACGGGCACGTGCTTGGAGTAGCGTGCCTCCTCGTCGATACCTCGCCCCGGTTCCCACACGGCGAGCCAGTTCTTCACGCGGTCACGCTCGTTCAGGTTGGTGTAGCCGATGATGATCGGAGCATCCAAGGCAAGCGCAGCCTCGTCCACCATCGCACCGATCGCCGGAAAAGCCACCGGGTCCCGATCCACCGAGCCCTCGCCCCACAGGACCATATCAATCGCCCCGTCTGCCGCAGCGGGGTCAGCAGCGAGCTGGAGTGACGCACTCAGGTTATTTCCCGTCACCTCACCCGGATGACTGTACGCCTGGGCGCCCGGCAACGCGATGTCACCCTGAGCGACGCCGACGCGCACAGTGCCGGCCTCCGCCTCGTTCGACAGCGGTATCGCCGCCGGGGCAATGAAGAGCACGCACGCGCACAGTGCCAGCAACGGTCGGGACAAACGGTGCTGTCGGCATGGGTCCGCATCGCGCTGGGCACACGCTCGCCGCAGGAGAACAGCGATAAAGACCACGGCGGCGGCAACGAGGCTCGTCCCGCCGACAGGCGCGAGATGCCCGAGGGGTGAATCCACCTGAGGCAGGGCCACGGAACCCCACGGGAAGCCGGACCACGGCCAGCGAGATCGGGCAGCGTCAACCCCCGCCCAGCTCATCGCGTAAAGGAACGCCTGCGCAAGCGGCGAGCGAGCCGCGCGCCACAGGCTCGTCCACCGGACAAACACGGCCCAGGCGCATAAGAAAAGCGTCTGCACGAAGGCGAGCACAAACCACGCCACCCGCGTTCCCACCGCCAGGGGAATCCAATCGATGAGCGGCAGCCACATGCTCATGCCGAAAGCGGCGGTCACGCCAAGCGCCCTGGGGGCCCGGGCCTCGTCGATACGGGAGATGAACAGCGCGAGCGCCGGGATCGACATCCACCACCACCCCAGTGGAGGAAAAGACGAGTACAGCGCCAGCCCGGCCACCGCCCCTATCATGGCGTCTGCACACGTCTGTGCGATCGACGCACGGCGCAGTATCTGCGAACTCCTCACGCTAACCTCCCGGCACGCTAGATGGTGGACCACGCAACGATACCGCGACCAATACGATCCTTGGCGGCCTCGGCCGTGCGCGCGAGATCGCTTGTCGGTGCGGCGGAAGCGATCTGCCCGAGGCAGTCCATCACCTGGCGCATCCATCGCACGAAATCGCCGGCCTGAATCTCGGCCCCATCGATCGCGGTCGCCAGCGTCGACCCATGCGCCCACGCGAGCGTTGCGGACATCAGTCCCGCGTCCAGGGAAGGTGTGGGCTCACAGCCATACTGCTTCTCGACGCGGTGCACGCGCGCGAGTGTGCCCACGCACTCCTCCCAGGCCGTGCGCAGACGGATCCCAACCCCCGTGGGAGCCAGCTCGTTCGCCTCGTCGTCGCTGCGCGAGTCATACACCAGTGCGGAGACCATCGAGGCCAACTCCGCCTCGTCCAAGTCGTTCCACGCCCCCTCGTTAAGCGACATAGCAATGACGAGGTCGCGCTCGCCGAAGATACGGCGCAGGCGCTGGCCCGAGGCCGTCACGCGGTCACCGTCGAGAAATCCGAGGCTCTCCAAAACGGCGCACACACGATCGAATTGGGCGGCGACCGAACCGGTCTGGGAGTCGATCGAACGTCGCACAATCTCGATCTCGCGCCCCAAGCGTGCCCACCGAGAACCAGCACGAGCATGATCCTCGCGGTGGGGACAGCGGTGCACGGGGTGGGCGCGCATCGCGGCGCGCAGCTCGCCGATCGCGTCCTCCCCCGCAGGGTCGCTGGGACGCTGGAAGTGTCCCCGAGCGGCGCCCGAGCGCAGCTCGCCGGCGATGCGCGTGCGTTCCTTCGTGCGCCGCAGGGCGGAGCCGCCCGGAATCGCCATGTGGCCGACGATTGCGATCCCGCCACGTACATCCTCCGGCGCGAGTGCACGCCACGTGCCATCCTCGCTGATCACGGAAACCTCGACTCGACCCGAGGCCGCGGTGGCCTTCGCGCCGACGACGCACAGGCGCACCTTGCGGCCCCTGGACAGGGCCAGAACGTCACCCGTGCGCGCCGCCCCAAGGACACGGCGCGACTCCTCGCGAGTCTCGCGCTTGCGGGCGCGTGCACCCGACTTCTCGGCCTGGCTGATGCGGTCGCGCACCATGAGATACTCCCCGACATCACCGCGCGAGCAGGACAGGTCATCGGCCGCCGAAGCCCTGAGCGCCTCGAGCTCGGTCAGGCGCGTCGCCAGTTGGACCACCGCGGAGTCTGCCTGGTACTGGGCGAAAGAGGACTCCAGCACGGAGCGGGTCTGGGCACGGGTCGAGCGGGCCAAAAGGTTGACGACCATGTTGTAGGTCGGGGTGAAGGCGGAAATCAGCGGGTAGGTACGCTTAGACGCCAGAGCCGCCACCTCCTCGGGGGCTACTCCCCCGCGGTGGGACACGACGGCGTGCCCCTCGGTGTCGATGCCGCGGCGCCCGGCGCGCCCCGACAACTGCGTGTACTCCCCGGCCGACAGGGACACGTGCGCTGAGCCGTTCCACTTTGTGAGGGATTCGATGACGACGGTACGGGCGGGCATATTGATACCCAGGGCAAGAGTCTCGGTCGCGTACACCATCTTGACCAGGCCCTCGGAGAAGAGATGCTCGACCGTTTCCTTCATGAGTGGCAGCATCCCCGCATGGTGAGCCGCGATGCCGCGCATCAGGCCACGCTTCCAGGACTCGACGCCGAGCACGACGGCATCCTCGGGAGCAATCAACGCGATCACTTCGTCGACGTAGCGCTCGATGGCGGCCGCCTCGGATCGAGTCGTCAGGGTGATACGGGTCAGAAGAACCTGACGGACCGCGTCCTCGCAGCCCGCACGTGAGAAAATAAAAGTAATCGCAGGCAACAGATGCGCCCGGTCCAACGAAATCAGGGTCGAGGGCCGCGACTCGCGGCGCACGCGCGGCGCCCGGTTCCACGAGCGCGAACCACGCCCGCCGCGCATCCCCGAGTCACCCGTAGCGGCCAGCAGCTCGGGGTTGAGCTTACGGTGACCGGTGGGCGCATACAGGTCGAAGATCTCCTCGCCGACGATCATGTGCTGGTAGAGGGGCACCGGTCGGCGCTCGGATACGATGATCTCGCAGGAGGATCGCACTTCGGCGATCCACGCCCCGAATTCCTCCGCATTGGACACGGTCGCCGACAAAGCAATGATGGCGACGTGGGCCGGCAGGTGGATGATGACCTCTTCCCACACGGGGCCGCGCATCTTGTCCGCCAGGTAATGCACCTCGTCCAACACGACGACGCCCAAATCCTCCAGAGGGGCACCGGCATACATCATGTTGCGACAGACCTCGGTCGTCATGACGACGATCGGAGCCTTGGAATTAATCGACGTGTCGCCGGTCGCCAGGCCAACGTTGTTCGCACCGTACAGCTCGCACAACTCCAGGTACTTCTGGTTCGACAGCGCCTTGATGGGAGTCGTGTAAAAGGCCCGCATGCCGCGCTGCAAGGCCACGTAAGCACCAAACTGGCCGACGATCGTCTTGCCCGCCCCCGTTGGTGCCGCGACAAGCACAGAGTGTCCCGCCTCGACGGCATCGAGAGCGTCGATCTGGAAGGGGTCCGGGGTAAAGCTCAAGCCCTCAACCCAGCGCGCTCGCAGCGACGAGGCCGCACGCGCGTGCTCCTTGTAGGCCGCGTAGCGCTGTGCGGCGCTACCCTCGCCGACGCTCGCGCGTTCGTCGCCCTCGCGCGAGTATGCGTGTGTCGGCCGTTTCCTGCGTCTTTTCGGGCTCATGATTCTTCCTCTCGGGTCCACTCAGCGATGATCGAACGCGCACGCCTTCCCGCCTGGGCGCGCCGATCGGGTGTGGCGGCACGCAGGTGCGCTGCGATGTCGATGAGCAGGCTCAACCCCCACTCCTCGTTCCACACGGGCACCGTGATGCGCGCTCCCCCATCCGCTAGCTCGCCAACGATGCTGCCCCCGTACTCGTCGGCGATCCAACGCGCGCCGCGGTCCACGTCGAGAGTCCAGGTCGGCGCCTCGTCGCGCACTCGGCGCGGGGACTCGACGCGCGATCCAACGACGCTGAGGTTGGACATTGACGTTAGCGCAAACGTGCGCGGCCCCGCCGCCTGCGTGCACCAGCCGCGCAGGAGCCAGCCGGTCGAGCTCGCCTCTAACGACCACGGGTCGACGACGCGGTGCGAGCAACGCCCCTGCGTAGACACGTAGTCGAAAGACACTCGCTGGGCACGCGCCAGAGCCTCGCGCAGCGCGTCCACGACGGTGGACGAGGCCGGGACCGGTGAGGCGTCGATGGAGCCCTGGGCGCCGGCCTCCTCCAATCCGCCCAGGGCGCTCACCACGAGCGCCGCGTGGGGCAGGTGTGCGGCCACATCCGGCGCCAAAAGAGGGCCGATGGCCGACAGACCGATCAGGAGGGCCTGTGCTTCGACCTCGGACAAACGCAGGGGTGCGCTCGCACCGAGCGTCGCGCGCAGCGACACGCGCGCCTCCTCCTCGAACAGGCCCCAGTCGACCTCGAAAGACTGCCCGGGTAGCGAATCGCCGACGGAGGCCAGGTACTCGATGTCGCGTCGCACCTGACGGCGCGTGCGGCCAAAGTGCGCGCACAACTCGTCCACGTGCACCCCCGGATGCTCGGCAATCCACGCGACCATCGACGACAAGCGCACGAGCGCCAACGACACGATTTCAGGCATCGTTTCCTCCCCAGCTCGCAGCCAACCGCAGGCGCTGAAGCATCGCTGCGCGCAGCGCATCGGGGCCTATGACGACCACGTCGACGGCCAGCGGCAACAGGCGCGCGATCCACGTGCCGATCTCCCCATCCTCCAGGCTCATGGGCTCCCAGCCCACGCGCGTTGGCACGTTCGCGTCGTGCTCATCCAAGGCCTCGTACCCAGCGAGCAGGCTCCGCGCAGGACTGGCCTGTCGGATCAGGACAAGCGGAGACACCAGCGACGAAACCCGCGGGGCAACGCTGGCGGGGGCCGGGGAGGCGTCCCCCACCTCCCCCAAGAAATCAACCGCTGAGCACACGCGAGACACGCGGAAGGTGCGCTGTGCTGCGCGATCCAGGTCCCAGCCCCACAGGTAGAGTGCTCGCCCCTGGACGCTCAAGACCCACGGCTCCACCGCTCGCTCGGTCAGATCCCCAGAACCCGGGTACTCGAAGCTAACGACGCGACGTTCACGAATAGCGCGAGCGAAGGAAGTCGCGGCGTCCAGGCCCCTCAGCCCCAGGCGTATGACGGGCGCGGACACGTCGTCATCCGACGCGGCCGCAGCCTTCGCGTCGATGGAATCCGCCAAGACATCCTCGCGGTCCCACGCTCGCGCAGCAAGCGAGAGCAGCACGCGGTCGACGCTCGTGACCTCGATGTCGGGGGCAAAGGAATCGCGCGCAATCGAATAACGCTCCCCACGCCCAACGCTCAGATGCGCGCCGGCGTCGCGAAGGGCATCCTTGTCGCGCTGAAACTGGGTTTCGAAAGCGTCGTCGGCGAGGCCTCGATAACCGGGAAGGGAACGCAACTGCGCCTTGGTGCGTCCCGGCCGCGCACCCAGGAGCTCAACAAAAAGCTCAAGGACGCGCACGTTGGCGGAAGGGGCGGTACTCACCCACCTACCCTATGCGACACGTGCGCGTCCCATGCAAGCGGCGCACCGTCAGGATTGAGACGCCGGAGCATCGCCGGCGTGAGCGTACTCGTTGGTCGCAACGACGGACGGATCCACGTCCCCTTCGAGGACGCCGATGGACAACAGGAACGACACCATCGACGACCAGGTCGCCAGATCCTGAACGCCATCCGCCCGCGCGTCGTGCCCGAGCCACAGCGGAACGGTCGCTGCGAGCACCGCGTTCGCCGCAGCCAACGACGCCTCGTCGGTGAGCGTCGTATCCCACTGTGCGCTCGCATCAAGGGCGACCTGCGGGTCGTCGGCGATCACGTTCATCGCCGTGGCTGTTGCAGACACGAGCGCGCGAGCCTGCTCCGGATGCGTGCGCGCCCAATCGCGCGTCGTGATAATCGAGGCAGCGACCAACGGAGTGGAACCATCATCCAGGGGTATCTCGCGAATCCCGATACCTGCCAGGCGCATCTGCACCGCATCGTTGTTCGTGAAACCCACAACCGCGTCCACCTGGCCGGCCGCAAGCGCTGCCTGCTGCGTGTAGCCAATCGATGAAATAGTGACGTCGGAGGCCTGCAGGCCTCCGGCCTTGATCGCAGCGAGCGTCGCGTAGTAGCTCGAACCGTATTCGCCGGGGATACCGACCGTCTTCCCCTTCAGATCAGCGAGGGTCGTGATCGACGAATCGGCGGGAACGATGACCGTGCCCGGGGAGGTGGCGTAGTACTGACCGATCGACACGATGTCCAGCCCCTGCGAGGCAGCCACCGCCGCCTCGTCACCCGATGCAATGACGACGTCCTCCTGGCCGGCCAGCAGCGCCGTAAACAGCCCTTCGTCGGAGCCGTGGTGGCGCACCGTCGCCGTCACACCCGCCTGGTTATACAGTCCCTGCGCATCGGCGACATACACCGGCGCAAACTGCACGTTGGGAATGTATGTCAGACCGATGGTCACGCGCGCGTCGTCCTTCGCGGACGAGCCCGACTGCCCGGCTCCGGAACCTGCCACGCACCCGGAGAATGCAAGCGACGCGCACGCACCGAGCGCGAAGCCGCGAACAATAGTGGAAAGCTTCAAGGGATGTCTCCTTCACTGCATAATGGCGTAACGCTTCGACCGCTCGATCTGGTACACGATGACATACAGGATCGTCGCCATCACGCACAGGATCGCGATGATGACGAACATGCCGGCGGTGTCCACGTTGCTTCTCATTTGAGTGAGTACCTGCCCGAGCCCGGACCCTCCCATGACCATCTCCCCCACGACCGCACCCGTGACCGACAGGGCGAAACCGTTGCGCAGGCCGCCAAGAATGGCGGGAGCCGCGAGCGGAATCTCCATGTGCACGGCCATCGTCCACCCCGTCGCGCCGTCGAGAGCGGCCGCCTCAAGCAGCTCGCGGTCGATATGGCGCAGCCCGACGACAGTAGACACGAGGATCGGGAAAAACACCATGAGCGCGCACAGCACGATGACTGGCGTGACACCGTACCCGACCCACAGCACGAGAATGGGGGCGATTGCGATGGCGGGCAACGCCTGGGTTGCCCCGAGGAAAGGTTCCACCGCCGCAGCCAAGAGCCGCAAACGGTAAATCGCATACGCTAACGGCAGCGCAACGACCGTTCCGAGCGCGCACCCAGCGACCGCCTCGCCACCCGTGACCGCGATCTGGCGCCAAGTGGTCGGGCGCTGCAAGAGCGCCGCCCCCTTGCGGGCGACAGCGAGCGGATCAGGTAGCCGCCAGGCTTCGATGCCGGTCAGTGTAGTCGACAGCCACCAACCCGCCAACAACAGGACGAAGAAGATGATCGGCGCCGCAACGGCGAGCGTACCGCGAGGCTTGTTCCGAGATGCCACGACTTACTTTCCGACACCGGGGGTACGCGCAGCACAGTAGACGCACGTATGCGCCTCATGCACTCCTCCCATCCGGACTTTCACCGTCGGTGCCGGACTTTCACCGGCTCAACCGCCCTCGTTCGGTGAGGGCGGGTCGCGGACTATCACCGCCGGTTCGGACTTTCACCGACCCCGGAG
>ERZ772961.304-NODE-304-length-21340-cov-14.172328_pt1 | contig 21340 bp, 19 predicted proteins | sample MGYA00580677_ERZ772961 | MGnify/ENA primary metagenome ERZ772961 (study PRJEB29015, sample SAMEA2738088) | human oral metagenome | biome: human oral; feature: human-associated habitat; material: saliva | place: China | collected 2227 ... | reverse complement strand
GTCAATATCAATTATCTCAAAGATCTCTCAAAGCCAAACCACCCGCGTCGCCGCATGGCCGTTCGTTTCTTTTGCGAGTGCAAAGGTAGGGAAAAATCCCCCAAACTTCCAAATAAGCGCACAAATTCATACGACGACAAGGCGTATCCCCCACCACTTCGCGCGCGTACATTATAGTATATACGACCAGGAAAAGGGTCAGATATTTCTTCCGCCCCATACACCTCACCCCACACTTAAGCGGAGGACGGAGCATACACCGCGAGGCCTGCATCCACCGATCTCTACGGATGAGACTTTGCAGAGAGTCCTATACTCTATTTAGAGTTAAGGTATCACGTGCCCAGCTCCCCGATGTACCTCTCCGAAGTGACCGAGCAAACCCTTCGCTTTATCGCACGTACTCCTCTTATCCTGCGAAGGAAAAAGCATCATTCGCGTTAAGAAAAAAGCGCCTTCCCATAGAGCTTTTCTTCTGTCTACGCACGTAGTCTTAAAGACCAGGCACGTCAATCCAAATATCCACGTACGTAGATATTAGAGCCACGTACGTAGCCCAAACTTATCTGCCACTCGTCCACAACTTTTATCCCTACGCGGAGCAACAACCCAATATAGGTCACTTCACAAAAGCTATATAGCTTTCTTCGCCATCCTATATAGGTCGTCATCGCGACCTATATAGCTTCGTCGTCGGACCAATATAGGTCGACCCGACGACCAACATAGGTTTACACCACCCCCCTCATATAGATGCATCCACCTTCGGGATGCCTCTGCACACCCTCCCCCCCACGAAAAGCTCCCATAGAGAAGCAAATACCTATCGATAGGTATTGCACTGTCAGTCAAAAAGTCGTAACATTGCAGTACCATTTGACAACGCAAGTTGCCCCGCTGTTCCTAACCGAAAAACAAAGAGTCATGAGACAGAAGACCCAATCACAGCAGCCACACACGGATTACCCATCCGAATGCACCACCATCATCGTCGGACGTCAGCACACCTCCGACGGCTCTATGATCGTCGCACGTAGCGAGGACTGGAATGCCGTCCTGGCTAAGAACCTTGAGATCTACGAAGACACCGACCATGGTCCCGAGCGCTTCGTCGCTCTCGACAGTCCCTTCCGCTGCGACCTCCCCAAGCGCGCTCTTGGCTACTCCGCCCTTGCCCCCTACCATCTCCACGGGCACTGGGGAAGCGCTGGCTTCAACAGCGTCGGCGTCGGCATGAGTGCTACCGAAAGTATCTTCAGTAGCGACCGCGCCCTCGAAGCGGACCCCCTCGTACCCGACGGCGTCGCTGAGAACTCCGTCTTCAACATCGTCCTGCCCTACATCCACTCGGCCCGCGAAGGTGTCGAACGCCTCGGCTCGCTCATCGAGATGCACGGGGTGGCCGAAGGCTTCGGCGTCGGCTTCGTCGACAGCCACGAGATCTGGTACCTTGAGACCGCCTCAGGACACCGCTGGCTCGCTACCCGCATCCCCGAAGATCAGTACTTCGTCACGGGGAACCAGAGCCGCTTCCGCAAGTACGACCCCAAGGATCACGCGAACTATCTGGCTTCGGACGACCTCATTGAGTTCGCCATCCAGCACGGCTTGTACGACCCTGCACGTGGCGAGTTCGACTTCCACGAGGCTTACATCCGCGATGTCAAGCTCGACACGACCTACAACTACCCCCGCGTATGGGGTCTGCAGGCACAGCTGAGCCCATCGATCAAGAACGATGTGACGAAGAACACCTTCCCCGTCTTCGCCCAAGCCGCCGAGCCCATCTCTATCAGCCGCCTCAGACAGCTCTTCCGCTTCCACTACGACGGCACGGAGCACGACCCCTACCTCCATCAGAATCCCAAGGAGGTCTATCGCCCCGTCTCCATCTTCCGCACCACGCAGACCCACCTCCTACAGGTACGCCCCGAGCTTCCTCAGGCCATCGGATGCGTCAACTATGTGGCGCTTGGGATGGCTGACCTCAGCGTCTTCCTCCCCCTCTACGAAGGCATCCGCTCCTACCCCAAGGCTTACACGAAGGGGACGAACGAGTCTTCGCACGAGTCCGCCTACTGGAAGTTCCGCAAGGTCCAGGCGCTCGGCATGGTCGACTACAACCGCTATGCCCCCATCATCAAGAAGGTCTACGCCGACTTCGAAGCCGAGACCGACCAGCGTCAGCGCGAGATGGAAGAGCAGTATCTGGCTATCTACCAGACGCAGCCCTTGCACGCACGCGACCTCCTGCAGGCCTTCTCCGACCACGTCCTTCGCTCAGCCCTCGAGGTCACTGACCAGCTCATCGAGACGCTCTTCACGCACCTGACGATCGACATCCAGGCCGAATACGAGTTCCACGGCGCTTAGTAGCCGAGGCACGATAAGCAATGAGCCGCCCTCTGCCAGCAGTGCAGAGGGCGGCTCATGCCGTTTGTATGAGACAGGAGTTGGGCTACCAGAGCTCCTCCCAGCGGCGGAAGTGGCCGAGGAGGTAGTGCGGCGTCTTGGGGAGGTGCGTGAAAGGCACGCCCTGGATGCGCCAGTAGTTCTCTTGGTTCGTCGGGGGGACGACGCGGTCATCTTCGCCGATGAAGGCTTTGCTCCACAGGCCGAAGGCTGCGGGCTTAGGCAGCGGGCGGGGCTGGTCGCGGTCGACGGTGAAGGGGCGGATGAACTCATCATAGAGCGCCTCCGTAGAGCGCTCGCGCACCTCCTCATAGAGGTGGCGGTAGGTCTTACCACCGAGCATGTGTCGGTCGAAGCGCTCACGATTCTCCTCCGTCAGCCCCTCGAGGGTCTTGTGGAAGAAGGCTTCGGGGATACCCACGGCATCATCGACCTGGTAGCCCGTACCAGCAAGCGCCGTACCCGAGACGACACGACTACGGAGCTCCTCATGCTTAGCGAAGAAGCGATCGGCTGCCCAGATACCCATCGACCAAGCGACGAGACGGATCTCACGATAGGGCGAGAAGTCGAAGTCAAGCGCATCGGTGCGGTAGTCCCAGAGAAGCAGGAGATCCTGCCCCTCGGGGAGGCCGAGGTGCTCTACGGCAATGGGGCTGAGTGCCCAGCCATTGAAGTAGAGGACGAGGCGATCGGTAGGCGCTGAGGCGGGGCGGAAGAGCTGCTCCATCGCTTAGTCTTCGTCTGAGTCATCGGTCTCGAGCGCCAGCATCTCGTGGTAGTCGCTCCAGTCGGGGTCCTCCTCGCAGTGGATCTCAAGCGGAAGCGTAGGGTAAGGCGCAAGGCATTCATTCAGACGTTCGCCGAAGGAAGGGAGGTGGCGCGTATAGAAGGTCCAGTCCTTCTGCCCACCGCCGGTATAGTTCCCCGTGAGGATGGCGAGCTTGTCCTTCTCCATGATGCGGCGGAGCTTGGGCTCGATATCCTCGATGAGGCGTGCGGTCTCTTCGTCGGGCATCCCGTCGGGCTCGGCGGTGTAAGGCCATGCGATATCCACACGCACACGGAGCTTGCCGCTCTCGAAGAACTGAGTGAGACCCTTGCGGACGGTCAGGAGGACGATCGCCCCACCCTCGGTATGGCTCACGCTGGTGAACCAGTCATCGGTAAGTATCATATATATATGTAAGTCGTTTCTTTCCCCAAAGGTACGCAATCTCCGTCCCTTAGCCTCCCCAGCCGCCATCACTCCACGACGCCCCTCTCTTCATCACCCAAGCCCCTCCCCGATATACCTCTCCAAAGTGACACACAAGCCCTTCGGCTTATCGCGCGTATTCCTCTTATCTAGCAGAGGGGAAAGTGGCATTCGCGTGAAGAAAAAAGCACCTTCCCGTAGTGGTTTTCTGTATCTATGTACGTAGTCTTAAAGACCAGGTGCGTAAATCCAAATATCCACATACGTAGATATTAGAGCCACGTACGTAGTCCAAACTAATCTGCCACTCGTCCACAACTTTTATCCTTACGCGGAGCAACAACCTATATATAGGTCACTCCACAAAGCTATATAGGAATCAGGCCAAAGATATATAGCTTTCTTCGCCATACTATATAGCTCTACACGACGCACCTATTCCACGGCTATTATTTCGTACATTCGTAGCGGAATACCACATCAGTATATACTGCTGGGAGTGGTATAATCTTCATCCAACGGGCTTGATACTATGGAGAGAGAGAGCACAAACTTCATCACCTTCTTAGATAGCCCAACTGACATTAATTCTTCCTCCTCTTATGCATCGGACAGTGAAGCGAATACTCTGTGGCATTGGGATAGCACTTGCCATCCTCGTCATCGCAGCAGGCGGCCTCTATCTCACGGGGTACCTCCGAGTCTACGGGCTCACATCAGGCTACCAGTACTTAGACCGCGAGGAGCGCGCAAGGATCGTCTTCTCAAGGAATAAGCTCCGTAACCTCGACGAGACCCTCGATAGGGTACATCGAGAGGGAAAGATCCTCTGCGTCAATGGTACCGAGCTCCGAGCTGCACTCGCCTCCAAGCCTAAGGCCTTGGTCTACATCTTTACCGATGGTTGTACCTCGAGCGCGTGTCTTCCCCTGAGTACCATAGGGGCGTATGCGCATAAGATCGGTGCAGAGCCCTACTATGTAGCTATTGACCTCACGCCTGGACTTCTGAAGCGCACCGAGCCTATTCTAAGTATCGACTACACGCACTACGGGACGAAGTGGCACGACAGCTTCTACAAAGCCTTCGTCAAGGATCTCACGGGGCGCTCGACCGACGAGGAGCACTTCAACTTAGTTCTCTTCGAGAAGGGGCGCATAGCGAGCATCTTCACTACGGAGAAGCTACTCCAGCAACCATAGCTCATCGCTATCCTAAGAGCGTAAAAGAGAGCTTCAACGAAGGAGCTATCGCGGGGTACCTCAATGGGGGTACCCCGCGATACTTCTATGGGGATAAGGGGCGACCCTTACCCCACATAGAGTGCTCCAATGGCGCTGGCAGAGGGAAGGCACAGTGAAGGACTTTTAGAAATACGGGGCTTTTTCGGGATAATATTTTAGGATGGGGCGTAGACTTATTAAGATATTGGGGGAAAAGCTATATATTTGCCTCTAACTCAACATAGCAGCATCAATGTATTTCGACGAACTAGATCTTGAGGACGAAGTGCTGGATGGGCTCGAAGCAATGAACTTCTTCGAGACCACGCCCGTACAAGAGGCCACCATCCCCCTTCTCCTCGAACGCCGCGATATGATCGCTTGTGCCCAGACGGGTACAGGTAAGACCGCGGCCTATCTCCTACCCATCATCAACCGACTGAGCCGTGGCGAGGGCGACCCTAAGAAGGTCAATGCCGTCATCATGGCTCCGACCCGTGAGCTCGCCATCCAGATCGAGCAGCAGGTCGAGGGCTTTGCCTACTTCCTCCCCGTCTCCTCAGTAGCGATCTACGGCGGTACGGACGGGATCGCCTGGGAGCAGCAGCGCCGCGGTATGGCTCTCGGGGCAGAGATCGTCATCGCCACGCCAGGGCGTCTCCTGGCCCTGATGAACCTCCAGCAGGCAGACCTCTCGGGAGTGACGTACTTCGTGCTCGACGAGGCTGACCGTATGCTCGACATGGGCTTCCAGGAGGACATCATGCAGATCAATAATGCGCTGCCGAAGGACTGTCAGCGCGTGATGTTCTCGGCGACGATGCCACCGAAGATCAAGAAGTTCGCCCGCACGATCCTGCACAATCCTGCCGAGGTCGAGCTGGCTATCTCCCGCCCGCCCGAGAGCATCGTGCAGTCCGCCTATGTCTGCTATGAGCGCCAGAAGCTGCCCATCCTGACGCAGCTCTTCCGCGAAACACCCCCTACACGCACGATCATCTTCTCCAGCTCCAAGCTCAAGGTCAAGGAGCTCACCGCAGCCCTCTCTCGTCTCAATATCCGCGTCGAGCAGATGCACTCTGACCTGACGCAGGAGAAGCGCGAAGAGGTCATGAAGAACTTTAAGTCGGGCAATATCGATCTGCTCGTCGCCACCGACGTCGTGGCTCGCGGTATCGATATCGACAACATCCGTATGGTGATCAACTACGACATCCCCCACGACCCCGAGGACTATGTACACCGCATCGGTCGTACTGCCCGTGGTGGCAACGATGAGGGGCTGGCGATCACCTTCGTCAGCGAGAAGGAACAGCCTGGCTTCGGACGCATTGAAGAGTTCCTCGAAAAGGAAATCTATAAGATCCCAGTAGATGAGGCCTTCGGCCCCACACCCGCCTACGAGCCCAGCCGTCGCCCCGAGCGCGGAGGCCGTAGTGGCTCTTCTCCCCGTGGGGGGCAAGGCAACAAGGGCGGAGGTCGCGGACGTGGCCGCAGCTCCCAGCAGGGCCAACGCCCCGAAAGCAAGAGCGACGCCCCCAAGGGCGAAGGCGCAGCCCAGGGTGCACACAAGAAGAAGCGCCCCAACAACCGCCGCAAGTCTCAGGGATCTACGCCACCTAAAGGCGAAGCCTAAATAGCTCACCTCAGTACCAGACTCCACATGACACCCAAACTACTTGACGACCTCAGCCAGGAGACAAAGAAGGGGCTGCACAAGCTCCGTGTGATCAATTACCTGCTGCGCAACAAGACGGCCACGATGACGGACATAGCCAAGGAGCTATACGTCAGCGTCCCCACAGCTTCTAAGATCCTCCAAGACCTCCAAGACGGAGGCTGCATCCAGAGCCAAGGTAAGCTGGAGATAGGCGTCGGGCGCTTCCCCCTGCTCTTCGGGCTCAACCCCGACGGGGGCTACTTCATCGGCGTAGACATCAAGCGCTCGGGCATGCACATCGGCCTGATCAACCTGCAGAGCGAGCTGATATGCGCTGACTACGATCTGCCCTACACGCTCGAGAACACCCCCGAGGCTCTCGAGACGATCTGCCGTGAGATCCGTGGCTTCATCACGCGCCACGGCATCCAGCCCAAGGAGATCCTGAACATCAACGTCAACCTCCCCGGGCGTATCAACCCCGTCACGGGCCACAGCTATAGCCTCTTCAACTTCTTCGGCGACCGTCCCCTCTCTGAGATCCTCAGCAGTAAGCTTGCTCTGCGCGTCTCGATCGACAACGACACGCGTGGTATGGCTTTCGGGGAATTCACTGCGGGCTGCACCAAGGATATGGAGGTCAACTCCGTCCTCTACGTGAATATCAGCTGGGGTCTCGGTCTCGGTATCATCCAGGACAAGCAGATCTACTTCGGTAAGTCGGGCTTCTCAGGGGAATTCGGCCATATCTCCGTCTTCGACAACCAGATCCTCTGCCATTGCGGTAAGAAGGGTTGCCTCGAGACCGAGGTCAGCGGTCAGGCTATGTGCCGTAAGATCCAGGAGCGCATCCGTGCCGGAGAGAGCTCCGTCCTCTCGTCCATCGTCCACTCGGGCCGTGAGCTCCGCATGTCTGACCTCATCAGCGCCTGCGCTCAAGAGGATATGCTCTGCCTGCAGGTCCTCAGCGAGCTGGGCCGTGAGCTCGGTAAGCAGGTAGCGAACCTCATCAACGTCTTCAACCCCGAGCTCGTCATCATCGGTGGTAGCCTTGCTGATGCCTCCGGCTACCTCACCCAGCAGGTCGAGGCCTCGGTACGCATCTATTCGATGAGCGTCGTGACGCGCGATACGCAGATCCGCACGGCTACGCTCGGCGACCGTGCAGGGCTCATCGGAGCCTGTATGCTCGCTCGCTCGCGCCGCTTCGCAGAGCCCTCGAAGTAAAAGTCGCTCGCACACATACACTACTATAAAAGCGCTCGCCCCAGCGATCCCGTATGGATCGCTGGGGCGAGCGCTTTTAGCGTACCTATATTATATAGGAGATGCTACAGGGGCTATACCTTAGCGGCGGCTGTGCGTGATGAGCTGCATAAATTCCTCACGCGTCTTAGCTTCGCGGAAGGCACCGGTGAAGTCACTGGTCGTGGTGAAGGAATTCTGCTTCTCTACGCCACGCATCTGCATGCACATGTGCTGTGCCTCGATGACGACGATGACGCCGAGGGGATTGAGTGCCTCCTGGATGCAGTCCTTGATCTGCGTCGTCAGACGCTCCTGCACCTGCAGGCGACGAGCGAAGACGTCGACGATGCGGGGGAGCTTTGAGAGGCCCGTGATGTAGCCGTTAGGGATATAGCCGATGTGGACCTTGCCGAAGAAGGGTAGCATATGGTGCTCACAGAGCGAGTAGAAGTCGATATCCTTGACGATGACCATCTGGCGATACTCCTCACGGAACATCGCCGAGCGGAGGATCTCCTTCGGGTCTTTGTGCGCACCTGAGGTGAGGAAGCGCATAGCCTTAGCGACGCGCTCGGGTGTCTTCACCAGGCCTTCACGCTCGGGATCTTCACCCAGCAGGCGAAGGATCTCGTGGTAGTGGTGGCGCAGAGCGGCTTCGGTAGCCTCTTCGCTCTCAGAGACGAAGGTGAGTGTCGACGGATCGGGGAGGCTATTCTTCTGAGGCATGGGGTTCGGTGTAGTTGAGGATGCGGACCTTCTCACGGACTACGTAGGACTCGCGGCCCCAAGCAGGCAGAGCGACCATAAGACGAGCGCGAGCCGAGCGAGCCTCTTCCTGTGAGGTGAAGTTACCGACGGTCAGGCGCCAAAAGGGAGCGCGGAAGGTGATGTAGCTACTGAGCGTAGGGGCGACGCGGCGAATAGCTTCGGCACGAGCATAAGCCTCGCTCTTAGCGTTGGGGAGGTTGCTGTTGAAGACCTGGACACGGTAGCCGTAGAGGATGGAGTAGTTGCCATCACGAGCCAGTACCGAGGAGCCACGTGGAGCGGGAGCGCTACCGATGACACCACGGAGGTCGGGGTCTTGGATGATCGTCACGAAGCCCTCACCGGGATTGATCTGCTCGAGGGCTTCGAGGATATTGCGTGGTCTTAGCTTCTCAGGTGCAGTCTGCGCCGAGAGAGTCGCGGCGAAGGTAAGGCACGTGACGAGGAGCGCAAGCGTGAGCTGAATGCGTCTGAGCATAGGAGTTTCGCTGAGGGGTTGGGGAGCGTGTGAGGAAAGGAGTTAGCCACCCCCTCGCGGGGAAGGGGTGGCTAAAGAGGGAGGGAGCGTTAGTTGAACGCTTCAATGATGGGGAGGAACTTATCTACGCTGAGTGAAGCGCCACCGATGAGACCACCGTCGACGTCAGGCTGAGAGAAGAGCTCCTTAGCGTTAGCAGCGTTGCAGCTACCACCGTAGAGGATCGTGCAGTCTTCAGCGACCTGAGCACCGTACTTCTTAGCGATGAGGCTACGGATGTGAGCGTGGATCTCCTGAGCCTGAGCAGAGGAAGCCGTGAGGCCCGTACCGATAGCCCAGACGGGTTCGTAAGCGAGGACGACCTTACCGAAGTCTTCAGCAGAGAGCGAGAATACGGCTTCTTCGAGCTGCTGCTCTACGACTTCGAAGTGCTTACCAGCTTCGCGCTCTTCCTTGACTTCGCCGATGCAGAAGATAGGAGCGAGGCCTTCGGCGAGAGCAAGACGCACCTTATCCGTGAGGATAGCACCGTCTTCGTGGTAGTAAGCACGACGCTCAGAGTGGCCGAGGATGACGTAGCGTGCACCCGTCGAAGCGACCTGTGCAGCAGAGACTTCGCCCGTGTAAGCACCTTCAGCCTTGTCAGCGCAGTTCTCAGCAGCGATAGCTACGGGGCTACCTTCAGCTTCCTTAGCGATAGATGCGAGGTGGATGAAGGGGGCACCGATGATGACGTCACAGTGGAGGGACTTGCCAGCGAGGGCAGCCTTGAGTTCGCCGATGAAGGAGATCCCTTCGCAGAGGGTCTTGTTCATCTTCCAGTTACCGGCGACGATATTCTTTCTCATTGTTACTTTGATAAAGAGGATTATTTGGTTAAATGTAAACGCTTCTTGATATGCAGATGGACGGTGAGGTGGAGCTTTCTCGCCCAAAAGCGGAGGAAGGCTAAGAGCAGCAGTGCAGCCCACGCCCAGAGGAGGTAGGTGCGCGTCGCAGAGGGGCCGTGAGGCTGCATCTGGGGCAGACTACGGAGGTAAGTGCTGACGCCCTCGACGGAGGGGAAGTCAGCGTAGGCGCGCTTATCGATGATCTTACCATCACGCAGGACGACGAGCCCTGGCTGTGAGCGGATGATGGTACGTATCGGAGTGGCATCGAGCTGGAGCATCGGATAGGAGGCTCCTGTAAGATAACGCCACTGAGCTATCTCTTCGCTCGTCGAGGCGGTGACGCCATAGAAGGGATAGCCTAAGCGGCTGGCCTCTTCGTGGAGCTCGCTGATCTCATCAAGCACGGCTTGGCTCGCCGTACGCCACGAGGGAGAGAGGAGAAGGAGTGTGATCCCCTCGGAGTCAAGGAGTGTCGAGATGACGGGCTCACCCAGACTATCGATGGGATTGAAGTCGTAGCGAGGCTTGTAGCTTGCCAGGTCTGCTTCCTGACGCGCCTCGACGAAGGTCCACGTGCTATCGGGGAGGGCCGAGGCTTCGAAGGCCTTCGTCTTGCCGTCCTTCGAGTAGATGTACTTCGTAGCACCGAGGAGCACACGTTGCAGGGAGGCTTCTTCCTTTGCGATGGCCTCACGGAGATTCGTCCCTACGGCATAGGGACGGAAGTCAATGTAAGGCAGGTGACGGTAGTTCTCCGCCATAAAGTAGATGATCCCAACGACAGAGAGCACAGCAGGTACCCAGCGCTCACGGCGCGAATAGAGGTGGCGCAGCGCTCGGGCATCGCGCAGGACGAGGATGGAGAGCGGGAGGAGAACGACGTTCTTGAGGAAGCTCTCCAGGTGGGTCAGCTGGATCGCATCACCAAAGCAACCGCAGTCGGAGATGGGGTTAGCGATGAGCGTGTAGAGCGTCACGGCCGTCATCATCAACATGAAGAGCACGGAGAGACGAGCGCAGAACTTGCGATACACCCCCATAAGCAGGAAAGCCCCGAGTAGGAACTCGGAGCCACACAGCACGAAGGACAGTGCCAGCGTGATGGTCTCGGCACCCGCTGCTGCGGGGCTGAGGATGGGAGAGAGATACTGCGAGATCTTCAGCGCGGTACCCACGGGATCGACGGCCTTCAGAAGGCCAGAGGCCACGAAGACAAGCCCTACGATGACGCGGGCTACTTCGGCGAGGGTATGACGCAGATTGATCACGCTGCGGGGAGGGTAAGCTTGATGAGGCAGAAGATGGCGTAGTTCACCATATCCATATAGTTAGCTTCGACACCCTCCGAGACGAAGGTCGCGCCCTGCAGATCCTCGATCTGCTTGGTGCGATGGATCTTCGAGAGGATGAGGTCGGTCATCGAGGTCACCCGCATATTACGCCACACTTCGCCGTAGTCGTGGTTCTTGGCGAGCATCAGCTGCAGGGTCTTCTCCGCACAGCGATCATAGGCCTCGAGAGCCTCCTCCACGCTCATATCTGGGCTGGAGACAGCGCCACGCTCGAGCTGGATCATGCCGATGAGCCCGTAGTTGACGATGCCGATGAACTCAGGCTCGATGCCCTCGTCGACGGCAGCATGCCCGCGCATCTGGATACCACGGATGCGCTCAGCCTTGATATAGATCTGATCAGTGAGGGACTCTGGGCGTAGGATACGCCACGCCGCACCGTAGTCGTGGAGCTTCTTCGCGAAGAGCTCCCGACAGGTACGGAGGATGGTACGGCACTCCTGCTCGGTGCTATTGATACGGGCTTCCATAGGGCTACAAAGTTAGTCTACTTTGCCTTATCCACGATTTCGTCGAGCAGAGCGAAGTCGAGGACCTCGGTGATCTCGTCCACATAGTGGAAGTTCAGACCCTCGAGATAATGCTCGTTGATCTCAAGGATATCCTTCTCGTTCTCACGGCAGAGGATGATATCCGTGATACCTGAGCGCTTAGCAGCAAGGATCTTCTCCTTGATACCACCGACGGGCAGGACCTTACCGCGCAGGGTGATCTCCCCAGTCATCGCCATGTGGGCACGCACACGGCGGCGGGTCATAGCGGAGACAAGTGAGGTGACCATCGTGATACCTGCGCTGGGGCCGTCCTTGGGGATAGCGCCCTCGGGTACGTGGATGTGGATCTCTTGATCCTTGAGCGCCTCGAGGTCGATACCGAGCTGGGTAGCGTGAGCACGGATATAGCTGAGGGCGATAGTCGCGGACTCCTTCATCACATCACCGAGGCTACCGGTGAGGATGAGCTTGCCCGACTGCCCTGGCTGGAGGCTGCTCTCGACGAAGAGGATCTCCCCACCGACGCTGGTCCAAGCCAAGCCGACGACGACACCTGCGTGCTCGTTGCCCTGATACTTGTCGCGCGAATAGACGGTCTTGCCGAGGTACTCACGGATGAGCTCGGGGGTAATGGACTCGGGGAGCTGCTCCTCGGCAGCGGTAGCCCAAGCGAGCTTACGCATGACGGCAGCGATCTGCTTCGTCAGGGAGCGCACACCGCTCTCACGGGTGTACTCCTCGATGATGAGGTCGAGGGCACCAGGGGCGAAGTGGATATCCTCCACCTTGAGCCCGTGCTCCTTGGCTTCCTTGGGTACGAGGTGCTGCTCAGCGATCTTCAGCTTCTCCTCTGCGATGTAGCCCGTGACTTCGATGAGCTCCATACGGTCACGCAGGGCGGAGGGGATGGTGGAGATATTATTCGCCGTAGCGATGAAGAGGACCTTCGAGAGGTCGTAGTCGATATCGAGATAGTTATCGTGGAAGGCGGTATTCTGCTCGGGGTCGAGGACTTCCAAGAGAGCCGATGCGGGGTCGCCCTTGTGGTCGTCAGCGAGCTTATCGATCTCGTCGAGGACGAAGACGGGGTTCGACGTGCCAGCCTTCTGCAGGCTCTGGATGATACGACCGCTCATCGCACCGATATAGGTACGGCGGTGACCACGGATCTCAGCCTCGTCATGCACCCCACCGAGGGAGATACGCACATACTTACGGCCAAGGCTCTCTGCGATGCTACGCCCGAGGGAGGTCTTACCTACCCCTGGAGGACCATAGAGGCAGAGGATGGGGGACTTCATATCGCCCTTGAGCTTCAGTACCGCCAGGTGCTCGAGGATACGCTCCTTGACGCGGTCGAGGCCATAGTGCTCGCGGTCAAGGATCTCCTTCGCCCCCTTGAGGTCGAAGTTATCCTGACTGAAGACACCCCAAGGCAGCTCGAGGATGGTGCGTAGATACTGCATCTGGATCGAGAAGTCGGGGCTCTGCGGATTGAGGCGCTCAGCCTTGCGAAGCTCCTTCTCATAGATCTCAGCGACGGCTTCGCTCCAGAGCTTTTCCTTACCCTTCTTGCGAAGCTCTTCGATCTCATCATCAGCGCTGGGGCCAGTGCCGAGCTCCTCCTGGATGGTACGCATCTGCTGCTGGAGGAAGTACTCACGCTGCTGCTGATCCATCTCACGACGTGTGCGATTGAGGATCTCCTCACGCAGCGAGGACTCAGAGATCTGGTCATGCAGACGACCGAGCACATAGACAGCGCGGTCGTAGATACTATCCATCTCGAGGAGCTTCTGACGATCCTCCATGCTGAGCTGAAGGAGTGAGCCTGCCAGATGAACGATATAGGCGCGATTCTTCAGCCCACGGATCGTGTCGCGGAAGCCATTGGGTGCATTCGGCGCCAGACGATCCAAGAGCCCTAAGAGGCGCTCATGAATGAGCTCCACCGTCACCTTGTACTCCTCTTCCTTGTCTGCTGCGGGGAGGCTATCCTCGAGCAGGTGGACACGCCCCATGAGATAGGGATCGTCCATGGTCAGATGCTGGAGACTGAAGCGCTGACGACCACGAAGGATGGCAGAGAGCTCACCCGTGGGCAACTCGACAATCTGGGAGACCTCGACGATAGTACCTACCGTGAAGAGGTCACTGAGCTCGGGATCCTCGACATTGGCGTCACGCTGGGTGACGACACCGAAGCAGCGCTCACGTATCTCTGACTGTCGGATGACCTGCATTGACTTCCTGCGGCCCACGAGGATGGGCACCGCCGTACCAGGCAGGATGGACATATTGCGCAGGGCAATGAGGGGGAACTCCTTGGCCTGCTCCTCGGGCTTTAGTGCGAAGGTCTCATCCTCCTCGTAGGTACCCAGTATGGGCAGGGACAGTGCTTGCAGTTCTTCGGGTGACATTTCGTCAGATTTATTTTGTTTGCTCATTCTATGTGTAGAGGTGTGGAGGCGGTCATCGGGGCATACTCCCTACCGCCTATATCTAAAATTATAGCTACTACTCGGCCCGTAGCTCTGCGGTGTGGAGCCCGATAGCAGCCACCCCACTGAGGGGGATGGTATCCAGCGGACGCACCTCAAGAGAGAAGAGGCCTGTGTAGGGAGCTTGCAAAGGGCGTGCCAACGGCAGGACGAACTCGTGGTACAGCGCCCCTGGGCGCTTCCAATCTCCAGCCGTCGCAGCGAAGTCGACCTGCAGCGTGTCGCGCCGCAGGATCGTCTCATCCTGTCGGAGCCTTACCTCCATACGCGCTCGAGGGCGGTCGAGACGGCTATCCATACGCAGCACGATCTCACCGGTGAAGGTCGTCGTGCGATCAGGGAAGAGGAGGTCAAAGCTATAGGTCGTGCGGGGCTTCCACACCCCACCAGGGGGCTGCTCGAAGGCATAGTACTCCCTCGCTCCGCCCGTCTCCTGCTGACACCCCACGAGGGGGAGAAGGAGGGAGACGACGAGGAGTGCACGTCGCAGCGGACGCCCTATATAATAATGTAGTGAAGGGGTGCGCATCTATCCCTTGTCTTCGCCTGAGGTCTCGGGACGTGGGCGGCGGATACGCTGCTGCCCAGCCTCACCTGTAGACTCTGGGCGGGAGGTGCGTGGCGTGCGGAACTGTCGTACCTGTGGACGCTCTCCACCATTACCATTATTGCCCTTACCTGCCTCATCACTGGGACGAGCCGAGCGCTCACGGCGGGCGCCTTGGTCCCCGCCACGACGGCCACCACGGGAGTCGCCACCACGGCGACCACCACGGCGCTCTCTGTCGAAGCGCGTCAGGCTGTTGTCGGCAAGGATATCGCTGGAGCGCGAGGAGCGACGCTCTTCGCCTGCATCGGCCTCGAGGTGCTCGGGGCGCTCGCCACGGCGGTTGAGGCTGATGACCTCAAAGGCGCGCTCGGCGGAGATCGTCACCAGACGCACCGGCGCATTGCGCACCGTGCTATAGGTGATCTGACGCTGGAAGTGGTCGGTCTTGAAGTGATAGTAGCTGTCGGAGCTGGTCTCGAGGACGACCTCACGGTCGGGCAGGCTGCGCTGAGCTTCGGCATAGGCATTGACCTCGAAGTTCATACAGCACTTGATCTTCCCACACTGCCCCGTGAGCTTCTGCGGATTCATCGTGATATCCTGCACACGGGCAGCCCCCGTACTCACCGAGGAGAAGGTCGTCATCCAAGAGGAGCAGCAGAGCTGGCGGCCACAGGGGCCAATCCCCCCGATGCGGCCTGCCTCTTGGCGAGCACCGATCTGCTTCATCTCGATGCGCACGTGGAAGGTATCTGCGAGCACACGGATGAGCTGGCGGAAGTCCACACGCCCGTCAGCGATGTAGTAGAAGATCGCCTTGTTGCCATCGCCCTGATATTCGACGTCCCCGATCTTCATATCGAGGCCCAGCGAAGAGGCGATCTGTCGAGCCTGGATCATCGTCGGCTCTTCACGGCGCTTGGCTTCCTCCCAGCGCTCGAGGTCACCGGGGCGGGCGACGCGGTAGACGTGGAGGAACTCGCCCTTGTCGGGGCGGTAGCGATGGTTCTTCATCGCCAGCTCGGCGAGCTTACCAGTGAGGGTCACCTCGCCGATGTCGTGGCCCGTCGTCGATTCGACGGCGACGATATCGCCTTTGTAGAGGTCGATCCGCTCGGTATTGAGATAGTAGCCCTTGCGGGTATTCTTGAATTGCACCTCGACCAGATCAGAGCTCTGCAGTGACTCGGGGATATCGTTCAGCCAGTCATAGGAGCTCATCTGGTTCCTGTCACAGCCTTCACAGCCTCCGGGGGTCATCGCACAGCAGCCGAGATTGGCCGTTGTGGTCTTATAGTCCATTGATTATCGTTTCGCTTGTGGGGGAGCAAGGCCGCACTTCGGCATCTACTCACCCCATATATATAATGTATCGGAGACACTCCGAGGGGCGAAGGATTCGCCAGCGGAGGACTCCTACCGAAAGGGTGGTGCTCTATGGGAGGGAATAGCTGCTCTGTAGCTGCTCAATAGAGCCTGTAGAAGGGGGCTTCTCTATTACCGAAGCCCAAGCTAACCACCTCCACGGATGTATAAGCACCCAAACAAAGGTACTCAAATTCTGCCCTTCGTGCCCTTTCCTACCCAGCGCACGGCTCCCATATCGAGGCATAAGCGACTGATCGTCAATATAGCTCCCCGATATATCTCTCTGAAGAGAGACACAAGCCCTTCGCCTTATCACGAGCATTCCTCTTGTCCAGCGGAGGAAAAAGTGACATTCTCGTGAAGAAAAAAGCGCCTTCCCGTAGTGGTATTCTTCTATCTATGCACGTAGTCTTAAAGACCAGGCACGTAAATCCAAATATCCACGTACGTAGATATTAGAGCCACGTACGTAGTCCAAACTTTTTTGCCACTCGTCCACAACTTTTATCCCTACGCAGAGCAACAACCCAATATAGGTCACTCATCCGACCAGTACTACTACGTATTAGTGACCAGTACTGGTTCGTGCGCTGACCAGTACTACTCCGATCGGCGACCAGTACTGGTCACTTTTCACCCCTCGCAGAGGTGCATACACCCGCACGCTATAGGGGGTGCTCTTTTCTCCGCAGAAAAGCTCCTTCAGCGACTTCCCATATATACGATACCAGCAGCAGGATGCGTTTTATCCGAGGCTGAATAGTTGAAGAATATTTGCACATTCGTTAAATATATCTAACTTTACAGCCCGACTGCGGCCTGTTGCCGTGGTCCCTAACATAGAAAGAAACGAATATGAAGAAGCTATTTTTTGCCGCCTTCGCTCTCGTTGCAGGCGTGCTCTCTGCTCAGGCTCAGACGGCCATCAACCCTCGTATCGAAGTAGGTGCTAACTTCGCTCGTGGTATCAGCAAGGTAGGTAGCGTCACCGCTGACTCTAAGGTCCGCACGGGCTTCCGCGCCAGCGTTGCTGCCGAAATCGAACTCGCTTCTGGCGTCTACCTCGCTCCTGGGGTGACTTTCCGTCAGGAAGGCTTCAAGTATGGCAACGGCAATGGCTACGGCCTCAACTACATCAGCGTACCCGTTGACCTCGGTATCCGCGTAGGTCTCGGCGACAACCTCGCTGTATCTGTCGAAGCTGGTCCTTCGTTCGCCTACGGTATCTCTACCACGGGTAACCTCGATGCCTTCAAGGCTGGTGCTTACAAGCGCTTCGACATGGGTCTGAACGCTTCTGCTGCCCTCGAATACAGCAAGGTTTACCTCCGTCTCGGTACCGATATCGGTCTGACCAACGCTCTCAAGAACCCCGTCGCTAACACCAGCTACAAGAACGCTTCGTTCTTCGCTGGCGTAGGTTACCGCTTCTAAGAGCAAGCCATCCGCTAAAGGCATCGGTCGCAAAGACCTGGCCTAAATACACCTATCCCCACGTCAGTCCGCTGGCGTGGGGATAGGCTTTTTTATGTACCTTTGTATATACGCGACATGAAGCACATCTATCTCGAATCCTACGGCTCCACTATTATACTCTGTCGCCATAGTGCCGTAATTCACCACACAAATAGAAACGAATATGAAGAAGCTATTTTTCGCCGCCTTCGCTCTCTTTGCAGGCGTCATCTCCGCTCAAGCTCAGACTGAAATCCATCCCCGTATCGAAGTAGGCGCTAACTTCGCAAGTGGCATCAATAAGGTAGTAGGCGTCACCCCCGAATCTAAAGTCCGTTTGGGCTTCCACGCCGGCCTTGCTGCCGAAGTCGGGCTCGCCTCTGGCGTCTACCTCGCCCCTGGGGTGACGTTCCGCCAAGAAGGCTTCAAGTACATCTCCGAAGATGGCTATGGTCTCAACTACATCAGCGTACCCGTTGATCTCGGTATCCGAGTACCTTTCAGCGAGAACTTCGCTGTATCTGTCGAAGCTGGCCCCTACTTCGCCTACGGTCTCTCTACCACGAGCAAGATCGATGCCTTCAAGGCCGGCATCTACAAGCGCTTCGACATGGGTCTGAACGCCTCTGCCGCTCTTGAATTCAGCAAGGTCTACCTCCGTGTCGGTACCGACATCGGTATGGTCAATGCCCTCAAGAACAACATCGCTAACACCAGCTATAAGAACGCTTCGTTCTTCGCTGGCGTAGGCATCCGCTTCTAAGAGCAAGCCATCCGCTAAGGGTACCGGTCGCAAAGACCTCGCCTAAATACAGCTATCCCCACGTCAGTCCGCTGGCGTGGGGATAGGCTTTTTGTATATCTTTGTCTTTACCTACAAATGAATCATCCTAATATGGAGCATATTATCAGCAAGTTCATCTCCACGGCTGAGATCGGGGAGATGAAGCCTTTTGGCAATGGCCATATCAACGACACCTACGTAGTCTCTGACCGTGAAGGGACACCACGCTGGATCCTACAGCGTGTGAACCACCTCGTCTTCCCCCGCATCGAAGTCCTGCAGCGCAATGTCGCTATCGTATCCGACACGATGCGCGAGCGCCTCGAAGCAGAGGGCGACCCCGAAGCAGAGCGTAAGTACCTCTACTTCTATCCCAACCTTGAGGAGCCCGAGAAGAACTACTACCACGACGGGGAGAACTACTGGCGTGTCTGCCGCTTCATCCCCGAGAGTATGAGCATGAGCGAGCTCACCCCCAAGGCTGCCCACTATGCTGGTGCCGCCTTCGGTCAGTTCGAGGAAATCCTCTCCGTCATCCCCGAGGGTCGTCTTGGTGAGACCATTGAGAACTTCCACAGTATGCCCTTCCGCCTGCAGCAGCTCCGCGACGCTGTCGCTCAGGATGCCGCAGGCCGTGTCGCCGAAGTGCAGGACATCCTCGCTGAGATCGACCGCCGTGCTGACTCGATGCTCCTCCAGGAGAAGCTCTACGCTGAGGGCAAGCTCCCCAAGCGCACCATCCACTGCGACACGAAGGTCGACAACGTCCTCTTCGATAAGTCGGGTGCTGTACTCTGCGTCGTCGACTGGGATACTGTCATGCCTGGCTTCATCCTCAGCGACGTGGGTGACTTCATCCGCACGGGTGTGAACTTCGCTCCCGAAGATGAAGCAGACCTCTCGAAGATCGGTGTGAACATGGAGATCTACAAGGCCTTCGTCGAAGGCTACCTCTCCACGGCGGGTAAGTTCCTCACGCCTACCGAGCGCAGCCTCATCGCCTACGGTGGTCGCCTGATGACCTACATGCAGACGGTGCGCTTCCTCGTCGACTACCTCAACGGAGACACCTACTTCAAGATCCACTCTCCCAAGCACAACCTCCAGCGCACGCGCGCTCAGCTCCGCTACCTCGAGTGCCTCGAGGAGAAGGCAGCCGAGATGGAGGCCCTGCTGAAGTAAGCCGCCCCTATATATATAATGTATAGAGCCACCCAGAGCCCCGCACTCCCAGCGAGCTGCAGGGCTCTGGGTGGGGCGTGTCAGGTTGCCTGAAAAGTCGTATCTTTGCCCCACTGATATAGCGGAATAACCAACAACAAATAAGATAAATACGTATGTCACATCACGAGCTCCCAGAGCACGACGCCCTCGACACCATCGATGAGAAGGTACTGAAGGGTGAACTCTTCTTCGAGCGCCACGGCAAGAAGATCATCATCGCAGTAGCGGCTGTCCTCATCGTCGCTCTCGGCTTCTTCGCTTACCACCGCTTCGTCCAAGTCCCTAAGGCTGAGAAGGCTACCGCACAGATGTTCGTAGCAGAAGACAGCTTCATCGCTGGGCAGGACAGCCTCGCCCTCAAGGGTCAGGGTGCTGGTGCCCCAGGCTTCGAAGCTATCGCCAAGAACTTCTCCGGTACAGACGCAGCGAACCTCGCTCACGCCTATAGCGGTATCTGCCTCTATGACCAGGGTAAGTATCAGGAAGCACTGGCTGAGCTGAAGAAGTTCTCCGCTGATGAGACCGTCGTCGCTCCCTCGGTACAGCGTATGATCGGTGACTGCCTCGTGCAGCTCGGCAAGCTCGAAGAAGCTGTCAAGAGCTACGAAGCTGCTGCTAAGGCAGCTTCCAGCGAAGCGATCTCCCCCAGCTGCCTCATCAAGGCTGGTCACGTCTACGAGAAGCTCGGCAAGTACGACAAGGCTATCGCCCTCTACAACGAGGTTAAGACGAAGTACTACACCGCCCCCGAAGCTGAGACGGTAGAGGCTGACCTCCTGCGTGCTCAGGCTCAAGGCAAGTAGTCCGCTCGCACATAGACTATGTCTACGATAGACCATATCCAATCCCTCCACCACAGCCCCGTACCCTCTGGGGAAGGGCTGCACATCGGCATCGCTGTAGCGGAGTGGAACAACATCATCACTGAACCTCTGCTCGAGGGCGCTCTCGAAGTGCTCCGCAAGCAGGAGGTAAAGAAGATCACGGTCTTCCGTGTACCAGGGGCCTTCGAGCTCGTCAATGCTTCGGCACGCTTGCTGAACGACGGTGTGGATGCCGTCATCGCTATCGGCTGTGTCGTCCGTGGGGATACCCCTCACTTCGACTACATCTGCCAGGGCGTGACCTTCGGCATATCTCAGCTGAACATGACCATGGCACATGGCCTCCGCACGACTCCTGCACCCGTCATCTTCGGCGTCCTGACGACCGAAACGATGGAGCAGGCTGAGGAGCGAGCAGGCGGTCGCTTGGGCAACAAGGGAGCCGAGGCAGCGGAGACAGCACTGAAGATGTGCCGTCCCATTTGCACAGTTCAGAAATAGTTTGTACCTTTGCACTGCAAAGAACAGGTAAGGGCAGTTACCAGAGTGGCCAAATGGGGCTGACTGTAACTCAGCTGGCTTACGCCTTCGGTGGTTCGAATCCATCACTGCCCACTCCTTTCCGTCATCAGGAATGCGGAAGTAGCTCAGTTGATAGAGCATTAGCCTTCCAAGCTAAGGGTCGCGGGTTTGAGCCCCGTCTTCCGCTCTACGCTGACTAAGCAAGCTATAAGATGCGTGTCTCTCTGAGATGCGCATCTTGCTTTTTATACCACCCCGAGCACGTGCCCCCACGCCCCGTGCTTGTTTATATGGGAGGAATTTAGTTACTTTGCAAGCGCAAACCACACAAGGTTCCTTGGCCGAGTGGTTAGGCACCGGTCTGCAAAACCGTTTACGGCGGTTCG
>ERZ772961.302-NODE-302-length-21371-cov-3.282792_pt1 | contig 21371 bp, 16 predicted proteins | sample MGYA00580677_ERZ772961 | MGnify/ENA primary metagenome ERZ772961 (study PRJEB29015, sample SAMEA2738088) | human oral metagenome | biome: human oral; feature: human-associated habitat; material: saliva | place: China | collected 2227 ... | reverse complement strand
TCTTTAGTAATTGTAGGACTATCTGATACAGGTTTCCATTGAAGTTCACTTAAATCGAATTCTTTCGGGAATTTCACTGTATCTTCGACTTTATTAGTTTCTGAAAGCTTTTCTAAACCTGTAGCATCTTTATTCACTTTAAATAATACAAACTCTTTATTTATAGGAGTGCTTAAAAATAATGAGTTATCTTGACGGATTGTTAGGGTAGTACGTTGATGACCAATTTGTTCAAGATGATTACTTTTATTAGTTAATCTAACTAATTTTCCTGAAGAATTAGAGTAAATATCTAATAGTGTGTATGAGTTGTTATTATCCTTTAGGGCAATAAGAAGTTCAGGAGAACCATCATTATTTAAGTCATATAGGCTATAAGAAATTCCTGAGAATCGTGCTTCAACTTCTCCACTTGAATACGCTTGAAGAGAGGATACATTTAAGTTCATGATGTTTGGGTCTGTACCTGTAAGGACTTTTGAATAGTTTGTAATGATATCTTCATAAGATTTTGCTTCAGAAAAAGATTGTTGAGTAGTTTCAGAGGTACTAACTTCAGTAGTGCTAATCTCAGTAGATGACTGTTCAGTATTATTTGTTTGTGACTGACAGGCTACGAGAAATAGAGTAGAGAGAATTAATGGTGATAGTAGTTTAAATTTTTGCATAGTATAAACTCCCAAATTTAATATTTTTATTCATTATATAAAAGTAATAGCAATAAGTCTATGTAATATAGAATATTTAGAACGGGAGTGTTTAAACTAAAAAGTAAATTTTTTTGAGAATTAAATAAAGTCTGAAAGAGATTCTTTCAGACTTTATTATTTATGAGCGTTATTTAGCTGTCTTATAGAAGTTAAGTAGACCGGTGACAATCCCTTCAACGAGTTTGTTTTGGTATTTATCATCGCTAATCTTCTTGTATTCAGGGCTATCCATGTACCCAAGTTCTAATAGAACGGCAGGTTTAACTGTTTCACGAAGAACAGCGTAGTTAGCCCCACGAACACCACGGTCGTTTGCACCCGCAACAGATACAACAGAGTTATGAATGTTGTCGGCTAGACGTTTACTTTCGCTTAGACGAATAGGGTGGTTATGCGCCACTTTATTAATACGAGGCGTAATGTCTGGATCTGGTTCGTAGATGTATGTTTCCACACCGCTACGGTTTACCCCAGGAACGCCTGTTGCGTTGAAGTGGATACTGATAAATACATCCGCATCCGTCTTGTTCACCATTTCAGAACGTTCAGTAACATAGTCCACATACACATCGCTGTCACGTGATGTTAAAACAGTGTAGCCAAGTTTTTCCAATTTGCTACGAAGTTTACGATAAATCGACATGTTTAAATCTTTCTCGCGAAGTCCGTTGTAGACGGCACCTGGATCACGTCCACCATGACCTGGGTCAAGGAAGACCACGTTTTTGTAGTTACCGTAGTTTACTGCTTCAGGAACTTCTCCAATCCATAAACCATTGTCTTGGAAGGCGTGTCTTTTGCCATCAACAACTTCAATGTTTCGGGCATACACACCATTCTCTTTAAGGTAGAATTTGCCTCCATAGTTCTTATCATAAATCCATTCGTTTTTAGCCATGCGTCCGTCTGCTTTCACATAATACGAATCAATCCAACGGTTTGAAGCCATTTGACCATCTGCGATAAAGTAGAACCAATCACCGCCAATCTGGAACCAACGATTACCTCCAATATATTTTCCATCTTCACCGAGATAGAAGTAACTACCATAATTTTTATCAAAGAACCATTCATTTCTGGCCATTGCACCATCAGATTTAACGTAGTAGTTCCCAATCCATTTATTAGTATCTAAAATACCGTCCATTTGGAAGTGATATTTCTTTCCGTTAAGCTCGAGCCATTTACCACCAACATACTGGCCACTTTCACTTAGATAATAAGTAGCTTTGTAGTTTGCATCATAAATGAACTCTGATTTAGCCATGTATCCACCATCTTTTAAGTAGTAGGAACCAAACCATTCTTTTCTCGCGTATGCTCCACCTTGTTTAATATAGAAATAGCTATTATAGTATTTGTCGAAAATCCATTCATTTTCTGCCATGGAACCGTCAGCCTTCAAGTAGTAAACACCGTAGAACTCATTTTGACGAAGAACACCATTGCCTTTAAACGAATACCATTTCCCGTCTATTTTTTTCCAATCGCCACGAAAGATTTTTCCACCAGCATCAGTGTAGTATTTTTGACCATTTGAGTAGTTCCAACCTCCAGAAACGAGTAGGCCCTCATTATCTAAAAGATAGCCATCTGGAGTAACGGTTGATTTCAACATCTTTCCGTCTGAGCCAAAGTAGTACCAGCGTCCATTTGTCCATTTCCAAGATGAAGTGATTGGTTTACCATCAACATAATAATAAGTTGCACCGTCTGCTGTAACAATTCCTGTCTGTTTTTGTTCTACAACTTCATTAGGAACATCACTTGTGTTTTTAGCACTTGTTGGAAGAGACGCTTCCGCAGTTGTTGTCGTTTCTGTTGTTGGTTGAACCGTTGTCACCTCAACAGTCGTCGGTTGAGCTGTCGTTTCGGCTTGTGTCGTCTCTGCAGCAACCGCATGTGCCGAAAGGGCGAATAGGGCAGCCGTTAAGAGTGTGACTTTACCTGTATGTTTCATAAAACCCTCCTTGGTTAAATTTTTCCTTTATAAGTGTACCAAAAAAGGGAGGGAACCGCAATTTCCTAATATAAAATTCACACTTTTGTCACAAGAATAATATGCAACTGCAATAAACGAATCACTTGAGGCAAAGGAAAATATGAGTCTCTGTGAAATCTGAAATTTTTACACGTGAAATCGTAATGAAACGCTCGTAGATGTGCTATAATCGAGAGTATGAAAACGACAGAACAACAAAACCAACCAAAACAACAACTATTAAAAGGAACCTTGATGACGCTCTTTGCCGGGATTGCCTGGGGGATGAGTGGCGCATGTGGTCAATACTTGATGGCACACGGTATGGGAGTGCTTGCCTTGACCGACCTACGTCTGATTATCTCCGGAGTCTGCCTCTTAGCAATGAGTTATGTGTTTACTAGAGGCCAACTCGTCGCCTTCTTCAAGGAAAAGAAGAACTACGCTAAGATTACGCTCTTTGCGTTTATCGGACTCTTTATGAACCAGTATACCTATCTGGAGGCCATCCACCTCAGTAACGCCGGGACTGCGACCGTCTTACAGTACCTCTGTCCAGTTATTATCTTGGTGTACATGTGCTTGAAGAATCGTACGGCACCGACTACCTCAGAAGTGATGTCGATTATTCTAGCGATGGCGGGGACATTCCTCATTGCGACACATGGACAACTCAATCAACTGAGCGTGACACCACTCGGGCTCTTTTGGGGCATCTCTAGCGCATTTACCTATGCCATCTACATCATGCTTCCGATTAAACTCATCCAAGAGTACGGAAGTCTGACGGTGATTGGAGTAGGGATGGTCATTGCCGGGGTAATTCTCTTCCCGATGAGCGGCCTTACAACGCTGGAGATTACGTATAGCCTAGATATCATTGCTTCTCTTGTAGGGATTATCCTCATTGGAACGATTATCTCGTACACGATGTTTTTAAAAGGAACGAGCTATATCGGGCCGGTGAAGAGTAGCTTAATTGCCGCTGTCGAACCGATTTCTGCAGTATTCTTCGCCTTCCTCATTATGAACGAACATTTCTTTGCGATTGACTTTGTCGGCATGGCGATGATTCTAGCAGCCGTGGTCCTCATCTCGGTCAAAGACTTAATCAAAGAACGCCGTAAAAAAGAACAAGGCGTCCTGGACTAGAAATGATATACTGAAACACTTGCAGTGAGAACGCTGCAGGTGTTTTTCTTTTGCGGAAAAAGGGAGCTGTGAATGGTTGAAAGTGCCATCCAAGCCTTCGTAGTAGGAGTGCCAATGAAATGGTTAACCGTCCCTCTCGAAGCTGGCGAACTCTTTGCCTTCTGTGAAAGTAAAAAAGCTAGTCACCTCAAAGAAAACCAAAAAAGAATCAAAATAAATTAAAGAGATTTTGTCCTGCACAATACAGAGCTACATCCTGTGCTTCAATAAATTGCCGAGCTTTATGGAGTCAGTACATTGTTCCTTCATTCCGTTTATTAAACAGTTGTTATAACAAATTCATTTTATGACACATTTTTTTTGCCAAAATTTGAGTTTTTTAATCTACATGAGTATTGTATGATAAATTCATCAAATAAGGAGTGCGTTTTTCAGGTGATGGGGAACGTCATTCTATAATAAAGGAGAAGAAAAATGTCAAACAAATCTTTTAAAGTGAGACTCCAAAAACTTGGAACAACACTTTCTAATATGGTCATGCCAAATATCCCTGCCTTAATCGCTTGGGGTGTCTTAACGGCATTAGTAATTCCAAACGGATACCTTCCAAATGAAGAATTAAGTAAGATGGTATCCCCAATGTTAACTTACGTCATTCCACTTCTAATCGCATTTACAGGTGGATTCAATGTATACGGACATCGTGGAGGTGTTGTCGGTGCTGTTGCTTCATTCGGGGCAGTTGCTGGATCTACAGTGCCAATGATTATCGGTGCGATGATTATGGGACCTTTTACAGCTTGGTTAATGAAGAAATTCGACCAAACAGTACAACCAAAAATCAAACCTGGTTTTGAAATGTTAGTAAATAACTTCTCTGCAGGTTTCCTTGCATTTGGTATGATGCTTCTTGCCTTCTATTCAGTTGGACCAGTTGTTGCGAACTTAACAACATTAGTAGGACAAGGGGTAGATACATTAGTTACACTTAAATTATTACCATTAGCAAACATCATTATTGAACCAGCTAAAATCTTATTCTTAAACAATGCGTTAAACCACGGAATCTTTACTCCAATTGGAACACAACAAGTAGTAGATGCTGGTAAATCAATCCTATTCTTACTTGAAGCAAACCCTGGACCAGGTCTTGGTATCTTACTTGCATTTGCGTTCTTTGGAAAAGGTTCTGCAAAATCATCTTCATGGGGTGCAATGTTAATTCACTTCGTTGGTGGGATTCATGAAATCTACTTCCCATACGTAATGATGAAACCAGCAATGTTCCTTGCTGTTATCGCAGGTGGTGTATCTGGTACATTCACATTCCAATTATTAGGAGCTGGATTAACTTCAGCCGCTTCACCAGGTTCAATCATCGCAATCTTAGGAATGGCGCCTAAAGGATTTATGCCTCACTTAGTTGTGTTAGCCGGTGTACTAGTCGCTGCTGCTGTATCATTTGTAGTAGGTTCATTCATCTTAAAACTCGACAATTCAGAAGAATCACTTGAAGTTGCTCAAGCTGCTACTACAGCAGCAAAGGCACAAGCAAAAGGACAAACTGTTGCTGCTTCACCTGAATTTTCAACAATCTCTACTGACTCAGTAAAACGTATTATCTTTGCATGTGATGCTGGAATGGGAAGCTCAGCAATGGGTGCTTCACTTCTTCGTAACAAAATTCAAAAAGCAGGTTTTGAAAATATTCCTGTAACAAACCAAGCTATCTCAACGCTTGAAGATACAGATTACACATTAATTGTCACTCAAGAAGAACTAGCAGACCGTGCTGCACAACGTACACCAAGAGCGATCCACGTAGCTGTTGATAACTTCTTAACATCACCAAAATACGATGAAATCGTAGCACAATTAACAAACGGAACTGTTCGTCCTGCTGAAACAGCTGCACCAGCACAAGAAGATGCAACAGTTGACTTAAACTTTGTCGATGAAGTGGTCTTTGCCTATGACAAAGCTGAAGGTTCTGCAACAATGGGTCGTGAAACATTACAATCGATCTTCCGTGCAAATGATGTGAAGATTCCAGTTGTGACAGTTCCATTTGAAAAATTAGCAGAACATAACGCTAAAAATATCATGATTGTTACAACGATTGCACAACAATCACAAGTACAAGCAGCTGCACCAAATGCGCAATTATTAGTAGTCGATAGTGTTGTGACAACACCAGAGTATGATAAATTAATTGCCCGCATGCACAAATAATTAAAAGATTTCTCGATAAAAGAGTATAATGAAGATATGTTATTTACAAATCGAGAAGAACAATTGATTAAAGCCTTCCTGGAACTCGGGAAACTTTCCGTAAAAGAAATGATGGAACTCTTAAAGGTTTCAACGAGAACGGTTTATCGGACTATCTCTGATTTAACCCTTAGCTTGGAACCTTTAGGAATCCAACTGATTAAAGAGGGGAAAAAATACTATCTAGAAGGAGACTTACAACGCTTAGAGAGTGAGAGCATCACCATGAGCAACACTCCGACAGATCGGTTATTACACCTCACATATCTCTTACTTAGTGAAGAGAGCCCTATTACGAATGAGGAGCTCCAAGATCGCCTCTTCGTTTCAAATGTAACGATTATTCAGGACATTGCATTGATAGAGAAGCGATTAGCGCATTTCAATCTGACACTCAACCGCCAAAAAGGATATATGATTCAAGGAGATAACTGGCAAAAGAGGAGAGTGTTAGCAATCGTCCTGTCTAATGCTATTTCTGTACAGGAATTTGCGAACGGGCAATGGGAAGGATTTAGTCATTTAGAGAAGAATACAGTTAGCGTGTGCAAAAAGGCCTTAGAAGGACAAACCACCGCTCTTGGGAAATTAGATCCAAAAATCAAGGAGTTCTTAACCTTTTTATTAGCGTTAGCGGATAATCGGTTAAGCCCGAAAACGGTTAGTGGCATCTCCAAAGATGCTCTCACCATTTCGCAAACGCTCTTTAAGGAGCTTAGTGATGAAGAGTCACCACGATTTTATAATCTACAAGAGATTGTGTCGTTTGCCCAAATTATCGATGAAACGGTACTAAAGAGACAGGAAGTCCCTCTTTATCGCGAACGCTTTGATAGTGAGTTCTATTACAGCGTCAGCCAATTAATCGACAGCGTTTCGCGCTTTACGAAAATTGATTTTATTCGTGATAAAGCCCTCTTTACGTTTCTCTTTCATCATCTAAAGCTGGCCTTAGCCGTACCGGTCTTATATCCAGAAGGCTCGTCTTATCATGTGGCGTCTCTAGTTACTAAGAAGAATGCGTATCTTAATGATATTGTCAGTCTCGTTGTTCGAGATATTTTCCCAAGTTACTTGAACAGTGAGTACGAACATTCTCTCATTACATTGCATTTTGCTTCGAGTTTACGAAGAAGTCCGGATATCTATCCAATTCGCGTCTTACTCGTGACAGATGAACGGCCACTTATGACGAACTTACTGATTACAAAAATGCAAAGTATTGCGCCGTTCGTGGGACAAATCAAGGTGGTCTCTAGTAGCGAGCTCGAGGGAGTTGACTGTCAAGCTTATGATTACACACTGTCGACAAAGCCAGTGGTGGGATACCAGTTTGATACCATTTCCGCCTTTCCTTCTGCAAAGGAAATTCTGGAATTACAAGAGTGCTTACAACGAGTTCAAGAAAATATCACAGTTCGCCGTACGGAACGTCCTGTTGAAACAATTGCGTTTGATTTACAGGCGTACCTACAAGCTTCGAGTCAGTTGCTAAAGAACTTCAGATTGATGCATGTTCAGAATGCAGCGACCTTTGAGAAGACCGTCTTCCAACTCATCCAGAGCTTACAACTGGTGAATGGAGCAGACTATTTGGCGGATAAGTTACTGAGACGCTTTGAAGAGAGTCCGCTTGCTATCCCGAATACGAACCTGGCACTGCTGCATACGCAGTCGCATACGGTTTTAGAAAGTCACTTTGTTGTGATCGACTTAGAACAACCTGTTGAAGCCAAATCCATGACACACGGTAGAGAACAGGTCAAACGAATTCTAGTGATGTTAACGAAATTGGATGAAAGTGAAGAAGTGAGAAATCTGATGACGGCAATTAGTCAGTCTATCCTGGAAAATAATCTCTATACAGAAATCTATCGTACCGGGAATCAAGAAATCATCTACCACTTATTGAATACCATATTCAACGAAAAAATTAAGAAATTGGAGAATTAACCATGGAGTTTCAAGAAAAACTAATTAAATTGAATCAAGCTTTTGAAAGCAAAGAAGAAGCCATTCGTTACTGTGGACACTTGCTTGTTGAAGCAGGTCATGTCAATGAAGCCTATGTGGACGCAATGGTTCAAAGAGATGCAGACTTATCCGTTTATATGGGGAACTTCATTGCGATTCCTCATGGAACAGATGCCGCTAAAAAAGAAGTGAATTCTTCAGGAATTGCGATCGTTCAAGTTCCATCAGGAGTGAACTTCGGAACGCAAGAAGATCCAAAAGTCGTGACCGTATTATTCGGAATTGCTGGACTAGGAGACGAGCACTTAGAAATCATCCAAAAAATCTCAATCTTCTGTGCGGATGTGGATAACGTTGTGAAATTAGCGGATGCACAATCGGTTGAAGAAGTGATTCGTTTATTAAATAATGTAGAGTAAGGAGTCATTAACTATGAAAAATGCAGTACATTTTGGCGCAGGCAATATCGGCCGTGGGTTTATCGGGGAATTGTTATTTGAAAATCACTTTTCAATTACATTCGTCGATGTCAACGAAAGAATTATTGACGCCTTAAATGAACGTGGCGCTTACGAAATCGAAATCGCTGAAGAAGGACAACGCCATATTGCCGTATCAAACGTACGTGGAATTAATAATGCTAAGAATCCAGAAGCAGTTGTAGAAGCAGTTGCAGGGGCAGACTTAGTAACAACAGCCATCGGACCAAATATCTTACCATTCATTGCGGAACTTATCGCAAAAGGAATTGAAAAACGTCGTGTTAGTGGGAATACAACTCCTGTTGATGTTCTAGCATGTGAAAACATGATTGGCGGTTCTCAATTCTTATACGAAGAAGTCAAGAAATATTTAAGTGAAGAAGGCCTTGCCTATGCACAAAGATATGTTGGCTTCCCAAATGCAGCCGTAGATCGTATCGTTCCAGCACAAACACACGAAGACCCACTCTTTGTGGTAGTGGAACCTTTCAATGAATGGGTCGTTGAAACAAGCCGTATGAAGAACCCATCTCTTCAATTAGAAGGAGTTCATTACGAAGAAGACCTTGAACCATTCATCGAAAGAAAATTATTCTCAGTGAACTCAGGTCATGCGACTTCAGCGTATACAGGTGCTCACTACGGTTCGAAGACAATCCTTGAAGCTCTTCAAAATCCAACCGTAAAAGAAAATGTAGAAGTCGTTCTTGCAGAAATCAGAAGCCTTCTCATTGCTAAATGGGGCTTTGACGAACAAGCTTTAAAAGACTATCATCAAGTCATTATCAGTCGTTTCGAAAATCCATTTATCGTGGATGACGTTGCTCGTGTGGCAAGAACACCAATTCGTAAATTAGGATATGACGAACGCTTCATCCGTCCAATCCGTGAATTACGTGAACGTGGACTTTCATATGACAACCTTTTGAAGACTGTTGCGTATGTCTTTGATTACAAAGATGATAGCGATCAACAATCTGTTGAGTTACAAGCATTACTTGCACAAAAACCGATTGAGGAAGTTGTCAAAGAAGTAACAGGTGTGAGTGAAGAAGCGCTTGTTTCTCAAATTGTGACTTCTGTTGAACAAGTCGTATCTCGCTAATAGAAGCACCATTCAACTATCAAATAAAGGAATCAGGCGATTAATGCTTGATTCCTTCTTTTTTGCTAAAAAAATTATTTATAATTGAAGGCAGAAATATGATACACTAGTAACTATTTTTAGAGGTTGGAGGTCCTTAATTTGTCTTATTCACTCGAAATATTACCAAGCTTATTACACGGAGCAGTGACCACACTAGAAGTGTTCGCGCTTGTCAAACTCTTTTCAATTCCGCTTGGCCTTCTTATTGCCTTTGCGATGCAACTCAAATGGAAGCCACTCAACTAGTTCATCCACATCTATATCATTGTGACGCTTGTAGCCAAACGCATTGAAAAGAATTCAGTTATTATAAATAGGAGGACAAAGAGATGTTAGAATTACGCAATATTAGTAAACGTTTTGGTGAGGATATCTCAACGCCCCAAGTCAAAGGGCAAGAATAACAAAACAAGAAACCATCGCCTTCAGGAGGGATTACCTTCCGGGAGGCGTTTTTTTTGCATCAAATAATAAAAAGGCTTAAGAACTCTAGAAAATAAGATTGATAAAACGTTTTCAAAAAGGTACACTGGAGATGTAGAAAAGTTCACGTAAAGGAGAGAAAACCATGAAAAAATTAGAAGGAAAAGTAGCCCTCATCACTGGAGCAGCCGTTGGACTCGGAAAGGGAATCGCAACGGTCTATGCCAAATACGGCGCGAAGATGTGCCTTGTCGACTTATTACCAGAAGTCGAAGAAACGGCCAAAGAATTAAGAGAAACCTACGGCGCCCAAATCGTCACTTATGTCGGAGACGTCTCCAATAAAGACCATATGAAAGAAGCAGCCAAGAAGGCAAAAGACGCCTTTGGGGAAGTGAATGTAGCTTGTTGTAACGCTGGGGTTTGCAGATTAGCTCCATTTGAAGAAATGAGCGATGAGATGCGCGACTTCCATATCGATGTGAATATCAAGGGTGTATGGAATAGCTGTCAAGCGGTCATCCCTTATATGCTCGAACAAGGCGGTGGTAGTATCGTTATTGCCTCATCTGTTACAGGGGATATCGTAGCCGATGCCGGAGAAGCAGCCTACGCCATGACAAAAGCAGCGCTCGTTGGCTTAACCAAATGCTTGGCGGTTGAATACGCAGACCGTCATATCCGCGTGAACTGCTCACAACTGGGATATGCAAGAACGCCAATGGTTGAAAAGATGGCGATTGAATCCAACCCAGACAACCCAGAAAGTGCCATCCAAGACATCGCAGTAGGCGTGCCAATGAAACGCTTGGCAGACCCACTCGAAGTCGGCGAACTCTTCGCCTTCCTTGGAAGCGATGAAGCCAGCTACCTCACAGGAAGCCAAATCGTCATCGACGGTGGCAGCACCTTACCAGAAACCATGAGCATGGGAACGAATTAGGGGAGAGAATTTTAAAGAAATAATCACCAGTTTTACCTGGTGATTATTTTTTTTATTTATGTTGCTGTAGTTTTCATGTACAATAAAACTACAATAAGGGAGATAAGTGTATGGGACAAGAACTGTTTAATTATGACAATACAAATTTAGAAGAGGTTATTCAGTATTCTGAAAAAATCCTCAACAGAAAGTTCTTAGATATTTTAAAAGAATATGATGAGGCGGAGTATAAGACATACGAGGATTTTCAAAATCAAGAAGTCAATGAGTATGAGAAAAAAGAGATTAAGCCATCTTCAAAGGGACAGTATGGTAATTATATTGAACGGTATTTCTTTGGATATCAGCCTAATAGTAATGCTGCAGCTGACTTTGAAGAAATTGGAGTAGAACTTAAGGTGACTCCGTTCAAAGTCAATAAGAATGGAACTATTTCCGCAAAAGAAAGATTAGTCTTAACGATTATTAATTACCTTGAAGAGAATCTAGATGATTTCTATCAATCTCATTTGTGGAAAAAATGCTCAAAAATCCTTTTATTATTTTATAACGGTTTGATTCCGGAACAAACGCTTTATGATTATATGATTGAAAAAGTGTTCCTATTTGAATGGTTCGAGGAAGATATGAATGTCATTTTAGATGACTATGCTCGAATCACTCAGAAAATTAAAGAGGGACGAGCTCACGAATTATCAGAATCGGATGGGAACTATTTATCCACTTGTACAAAAGGAGCCGGTAAAGGGAAAGACTGGAAAAAACAACCGTTTAGTGATGTGATGGCGAAACAACGAGCGTGGGAATTAAAGTCTAGTTACATGACGTATTTGATTAATCACAAAATCTTTGCTAGTCATGAACAAGAGAGTGTCTTAGCCACTGCAAAAGGTACGAAGAAAACTTTTACTCAAATTATTGAAGAAAAGATTTTGAAGTATAAAGGATGGAAAGCTGAAGACTTATATGATGCGTTCGATGTTCCTGTTCGTTCCAAGTCTAAAAATAGTTTGTTAATCAGAAAAATGATTGGCATTACTGGTGACTTAGAAAATACTCAAGAGTTTCAGAAAGCGAATATGAATCTTAGAGTCATTCGAGTGAATAAAGATGACCTTCCTAAAGAAGACTCTCCGTTTAAGGTTTATGATTTTATCGAGTTAGCACAAAATGATAATTGGGAAGAGTCTCATGTTTTCCAAGAGATTTGTGATAAACGTTATATGTTTGTCGTATTTAAGGAAGAAGCTCCAGGGGAGTATGTTTTAAATCAAGTGAAGTTCTGGGGATTCCCTGAACGATTGTTAGATGAAGCACAGCGCGTATGGAATGAAACACGTACCATCATTAATGACGGGGTACAGTTAACGCAGTCCGACAAGGGAGTATCGACAAATTTCCCGCAAAGTCAAGCGAATCCATTCTTATTTACAAAAATTCATGCTTCAAATTCTTATTACGAAATTGAAAAAGATGTTTTTGTCGGAAAAGGAAAGCTCTCAGATACGAATCCATTGCCCGATGGACGAAGAATTACGAAGCATTCATTCTGGATGCCTAAGAAGTTCCTACAAGAAATTTTACGTGGTGAGTGGGATTAGCAAATCAGTTGATCAAATATTGAATTCATGATATAGTAATAGAGAAATTTTGGATGAAAATGAAAGAGGTAATCATGTCAAAACTTAAAGTATTCTCAATGTTTGATGGCGTTGGGGGATTTATCGTTGGCCTAGATGAGGCTAACAAAAAATTAAACAAAAAATTTTTCCAAGTGACTGATACGAATCAATTTGAACCTAGTCGAAAAGCGCAAGATGCGTTTGAAGTTGGAGTATACAACTACCCAAAAATCAATCATAGTAATGAAGACATCATGCAAGTTTCATCAGAGTATTTTGATGAAATGAAGGCAAATGGTGTGAATATGATTGTCGGCGGATTTCCATGTCAAGATTACTCAGTAGCGCGCAGTAAAAAGCACGAAATGGGTATCGAAGGTAAAAAAGGGGTTCTTTTCTGGGAGATTATTCGCGCGGTGAATCATATCAAACCAGAATATCTTATTCTTGAAAATGTAGACCGACTATTGAAATCACCTTCTAAACAACGTGGACGTGATTTTGCAATTATGCTCGGAGCATTCAATCAATTGGGGTATACCGTTGAATGGCGTGTGATTAATGCGGCAGATTATGGAGCACCTCAAAGACGTCGTCGCGTGTTCTTCTTTATTTATAAAAATGACTCAGCTTTTGCCAAGAAACATGGTATTAAAGATTTATCACTAGAATCATTCGAATCGTATATTTATAAGAAAGGTCTTTTTGCAAAGCAGTTTCCAGTTGAAAATAGTGCGAATAAGAATCGTGTCTATACAGAAAAACTTAGTGAACTAGATGCGCATTCTGAAGAATATATTGTAGATATTTCGAATAACTTTACTGGAAAAGTTTGGAACACAGGTTTGATGAAAGATGGTATTTATTACACTATCGATACAACTCCTGTATTCGAAAAAGCAATGACTTTAGGTGAAGTAGTTCAAAAGGCTAAAGAATACTATGTTCAAGAACATGGAGAAAAAGCTTATAAAGAATACATTCAAAACTATGTAATCCAGGACGAAGATAAGATTAAGAAATTCCAATACTTGCGCGGGCCAAAGAAAATTGAACGTACCACTGAAGATGGATATACTTATATCTTCTCTGAAGGTGGAATGAGCGAAACAGATGACCTCTCATTACCAGGACGTACAATGCTTACAAGTGAGGGTAGTGTGAACCGTTCAACTCACTTCTTAAAAGAAGGCAATCAGTTCCGACTATTAACTCCAAACGAAGCAGAGTTATTACAATGCTTCCCTTGTGATTGGACAAAATACAAGAAACTATCCGATGGAACAGTTACTGAAGTTAACGACCGTATGCGTTATTTCTTTATGGGGAATGCGCTAGTAACGTCCATTGTGGAACGTATCGGCATCGGAATTGCAAAAATGATTTAATCCCAAACAATTATTTAGACTTACGAAGGAAGAGCATTCCTTTGTAAGTCTCTTTTTTTAGCAAAATAGTACAAGAAAAAAGCAAAATGTAACATATAAGTTACGTAACTTATATGTTACATTTAGGTCATAGGAGGTAATAGGTATGGGTAAGAAATTTAGGGTTGATAAAAAGAAAGTGGATCGTTTAGAGACGCTTGAATATGGTGAGATGATTAAATTGGCGGCTGTCTATAAAATATTAGAAGATGAAGGCGTGACGCCAGAATTGCTCGAAAAATGGGGATGCTATTATAAAGGGAGACATTGTTTGAAAATACCTGTATCAAGGACTAAAGAAGGGGTGGATGGTAGTGACTTCTTATTTAACAAGAAAGTTCATGAAGTTCTCATCGATTTATCCTAATTTCGAAGAAGACTTACTTAGAGAAGTTTCTCTTCTAAAAGTAGCGCTGAGAACGATTCAATTACGAGTAAATCATCAATTGACACAGGAAGAATTTGCTGAGAAGCTAGATGTAAAGAGAGCCTATTTAGCAAGATTAGAAGCAGGACATCATAATCCAACTATTATGACTCTTGTAGAATTAGCTCGATTAAATGGATATGAGATTGAGATAAAGTTGAAAGAGAAGACATTTTAGTTAATAACTCTATTAAATCATAATATCCAGATTTATAAGATTCTTAGTTCAACATGCCTAAAACTCAAAATTCACTATGATAAGTGGATTTTGAGTTTTTTATTTTATAGTTGAAGGAATCCCCTTATCTTCTTTTTTTGCGCTAAAAGTGGTAGAATGGGTGAAAAGCCTTGAAGGAGGAATTTTATGACAAAGAATTTTAAAGGGTACTCTTTAGTTGAGAAAAGAGACTTGCCAGATATTCGTTCTGTCGGTTATTTGTACAAACATGATAAGACTGGCGCAGAGGTCTTATACCTTGAAAACGAAGACGATAATAAGGCGTTCAATATTGCGTTCCGTACGCCACCGTATAATGATAACGGGATTGCGCATATTATCGAGCACTCTGTGTTAAATGGTTCGAAGAAATATCCATCGAAAGAGCCATTTGTAGAGTTATTAAAAGGCTCACTCAATACTTTCTTAAATGCGATGACTTACTCTGATAAGACGGTTTATCCGGTATCGTCTCGTAACCAAAAAGACTTCAACAACTTGATGTCTGTGTACTTAGATGCGGTATTCTATCCCAACTTCAAGCATGATCCACAAATCTTAATGCAAGAAGGATGGCATTATCATTTAGAAAACGCCGATGATGAATTGATTTACAAAGGCGTGGTGTATAACGAAATGCGTGGGGCGTTCTCACAAGCGGACTCTGAATTATACCGTCTGTTTGAACCAACGTTATTCCCAGATACCGTTTATAAACATATTTCTGGTGGGATGCCAGCTGCGATTCCTAGCTTAACGCAAGAAGAGTTCGTGGCGTTCCATGACAAGTACTATCACCCAAGCAATGCGCGTGTGACGCTTTACGGGAACTTAGACTTAGACACAGCGTTCGCGCAATTAACAGAGTACTTCGATGCGTTCGAAGCAAAAGAGTACGCATTCGAATCTGTGGAACAAGCTCCGTTCGAAGCGCGTCGTGAATTAGAAGCGAAATTCTCGATTTCTAAAGACGAGCCTACTGAAAACAAATCGCTCTTAGCGTACATTTGGGCTGCTGGTAAAGGGACAAACTCTGAAGAACTGATCGCGCTTGCCGTATTAGATGAACTCCTTCTTGGTTCTAACACGGCTCCAATTAAGAAAGCTCTCTTGAAATCAGGCCTTGGTTCAGATGTGTCTGGTGGATTTGGCGCAGCGACGTACTCACCAATTTTTGAAATCGTCTTAAAAGATACGAATCCAGAAGCCAAAGACCAATTCGTGTCGATTATTGAAAACGAGTTGAAACGTTTAGTGGCTGAAGGCATTCCGCAAAAAGCGATTCAAGCAGCCCTCAATAAAGCAGCGTTCCGTTATAAAGAATTAACAGCGCTGGAAGGAGCTACTCCTAAAGGAATCTTGTATTCTCTAAACTCACTTACAAGCTGGTTATACGGCGGGGATGTCTTCGCAACGTTCGAATACCAACGTGTGTTAGATAAGATGCAAGAAGAAATGGCAAACGGCTATTTTGAACGTTTAATCCAAACAACATTACTCGACAATACGCATGCGGCAGTCATCACTTTAGCTCCAGAACCAGGACTAGGAGACCGCAAAGATGCAGCGTTAAAAGAAGAGTTAGCGGCCTATAAAGCGTCTCTATCAGACGAAGAAGTGGCAGCTCTTGTTGAACAAACGCAACAACTCCTCGAGCGTCAAACGACTCCAGATAAGGAAGAGGATTTGGCGAAATTACCAAAACTCTCGATTGAAGATATCGACCGCGAAGTGAAGCCACTCCCATTAACCGTGGAAGAGGCAGAAGGCAAACCAACTTTCTTACACTACGAAGACTTCACAGCTGGCATTTCTTACGTGAAGTATTACTTCGATTTATCTGGCGTGAAGACAGAAGACATTCCAGTCGTGGCCTTCTTAACAGAAGTACTCGGGGAAGTCGGAACCGAAAACTTCACAGACGAAGCCCTCAGTACAGAAATCGACTTCTACACAGGAGGCATCGGTACAAACGCGACGGTCATCACGGAATCAGTAGCGGACAACATCTACTATCCTAAATTCACCGTAAGCGGGAAGGCCTTGTCCGAATATCAACCTCAACTCTTAAGCTTGATTGAAGAAATCGTTCACCGTTCAAACTTAGACGATGTAGAGAAGATTAAAGAGCTCTTACTCAATGTCAAAGCTGACTTAGAAATGAACTTCAACTATGGTTCACACGTGGCAGCCCTTCGTCGTTTAGAATCTTACTACTACGAAGGCGCGAAATACTTACAATCGCTTGAAGGCATCGACTATTACGACTTCATTTGCGATGTGGTTGCTGGTTTTGATGCGAACCCTCAAGCGTTTATCGACCGCTTGAAAGCTGTGTTAGAAACAATTTTAACAACAGACCAATTAGTGGCAACTTTTGTCGGAAGTAAAGTTGACTTCGACCACTTCAAACAAGTATCCGAGGACTTCTTCAAGCATCTTGGGACTCACAAGGTTGAAAAACAAGCCTTCACAAATCCAGTGGAAGTGTTAAACGAAGGATTCAAGACAGCGCAAGAAATCAACTATGTCGCAAAAGGATATAACCAAACGCTTCTTGGTGTTCCAGTCAACGGCATGAACTTATTCTTGAAATCTGTTCTAGGACTCGATTACTTATGGAATACGGTTCGTGTTCAAGGTGGGGCATACGGTGGTATGAGTGTCATCACGGATAAAGGGGATGTCGCAGGTCTTTCTTACCGTGACCCGAATATCGTTGAAACGCTCGAACGTTATGATGGACAAGTAGAGTACTTAGAAAACTTCAACTTGTCTCAGGCTGAGTTTGAAAAGAACTTGATTGGTACATTCAGCACGATTGACCGTCCACTTTCAGCCGCTCAAAAAGGGGCAGTTGCTTTTACGCGTTACTTCACGCACCTAACGCTCGAGAAAGTGCAACAGTTCCGCGATGAAATCTTAGCTGTCACTCCTGAAAAGGTACGCGCATACGCTCCAACGATGAAAGCCATCATGGACCAAAACGCGTTTGTCGTTATCGGAAATGATACGAAGATTGAAAATCATAAAGACATCTTCAAAAACATCCGTAACTTAACAAAATAACAGCACACAAAAAATCCCAAGGTTCACAACTGGAATCTTGGGATTTCTTTTTGTCGGTTATTTATGTGGCATGACGTTTTCTTCTTGTTTCATCCACATTGGAATACTTGTCATCACTAGTAAGAATAGGAATGCACTTTGTACCCAGAGGATGGCTACGTCGAAGATACCGTGAACGAAGAGTACAACGATGAAGGAAACGTAGAGTCCAACGATTGGACGTTTCTTTGGATCGCGACTCATTTCCAAAAGCATGCGTACTGGTTGAAGAGTAGAAATCAGTAAAAGCAGCGTTCCGATAATTCCGTAGCTTGAAATGGTATCGATATATAAACTGTGCGCATGTTCGTGGTATCTGGCGCCGATTCTTGCAAAACTATGCAAGTACGTCAGCGGTCCTTCCCCGAACCATGGATTTTGTTTAAAGAGAACCATACCGGCATTCCAAATCGAAATGCGTTCTTCCATGGATGAGCCAAAGCTTCCCATACGAACACCGATGTCATTTGAGAAGAGGAACATGAGTCCAATGCCAAATGCGGCGATGCTGAGCCAGAATGCTTTCGAGCTACGAATCGTTGTGAAGAGGTAAATAATCGCTCCACAGATAATCGCTGGGAAAGCAGTTCGGTTTTGAGTGAAGCTGAGGCCAAATAGGTTAATACCAATCGCGACAGCGCCGATGAACTTCCAGAACCAACTCTTCGTGATGCTGAGTAAGTAGAAGCCAATCATAATACAGAAGCAACAAAAAATTCCGTAGTAGTTCGGATTAAAGAACGTTACTTCCGCACGGTTTTGGTGCCATACTTGCATCTTTGGTGATAGGAAGGTGTAGTTAAATTTATGAACGATTTCGTAGTGTTCTAAAAACGCGAATCCCGCGGCGAAAATGCTGAGGAGTAAGACTGTCTGTAGAACGATATGGAAAAAGTCCGGTGTCAATCGTCTTTGATAGTATTTAAAGAATATCGCATACATCAAGAATCCAACCGAGATACCAGCACCGATATAGTTACCGGCTACCATGGATACGATAAAGCTAAATCCGATAAACGCCAATAAGAACCGGTGAGATAAAAGGTCTTTAAGGACTTGTTTTAATTTTCCCGTAAAGGCGAGAAGGATAAAATATAAGACGAACAATGTTAGGAATAAATAAAACGGAAGGAAGCTGCTGATAATGAGTAAGTACAGCGCTAAGTCCTGATTCGAGAATCGTTTTATTTTTTCGATAATCGTTAGTAATTTCATAATGTTCCTTTCAGGTAGTGTTTCTACCACTCATCTAATGAAAAAGATATCAGCTTATTTTACCACTAAACAGGGAGATTGGGCAAATCGCAACCTATGGGGAGGGGTGTTGCTTTGAAAGTTTTTAAAAACAGGCGTACAATATAGGTAAATTCTCAGAAAGAAGTGATGAAGATGAAATTAGTATTTGTTCGACATGGAGAAAGTGAATGGAATGCCCTCAACTTATTTACCGGTTGGAGTGATGTGGAATTAACTCCTAAAGGGGTAGAAGAAGCGCATCACGCTGGGGAAATGCTACACTCATTAGGCATCCAATTCGATCATGTGTATTTATCCGTATTAAAAAGAGCCATCCACACAGGACACATCGTCTTGTCTGAATTAAACCAAGACTATTTACCAGAAACAAAGAGCTGGCGATTAAATGAACGCCACTATGGAGCCTTACAAGGTCTCAATAAACAAGAAACGCGCGAAAAATACGGTGAAGAACAAGTGTTGCTTTGGAGACGTTCGTATGATGTGATGCCTCCACTGCTTAGCGAGGAAGAAGCTGCAAAACAAGCGCAAGACCCACGCTACAAACACGTTCAATTAAAAGACTTACCTCAAGGGGAAACGTTGAAAACAACCTTGGACCGTGTATTGCCAATCTGGCAAGATGAAATTGCGGTCGATTTAATGGACGGAAAAAATGTGCTCGTGGTGGCGCACGGAAATTCTCTTCGCAGTTTAGTCAAATACTTATTGAACCTCAGTAAAGAAGAAATTTTGAAATTTGAAATCCCAACGGCAACACCGCTTGTATTTGATTTAGACGAAAAACTACAAGTGAAAGACTATCATTTTATCAAATAAGGAGAATGCGAATGAAGTGGGAGAAGAAACACACTTTAGAAGAAACGGTTGAATGGAAGGGCCTACCAGAAAGTGAGATGGAGCCGTTTAAGTCTTATGTGAACTCCAAGGTTCCAGGCGTTTGCGGAACATATGCCGCTGCAAGTTTGACGGTCCTCATGGCCAAACGCGAAGGTGTCGTCACACAATCGATGGACCATCTATTAAAGAGCATGGAAGCGTCGATTGAATACGCACTTCCATATCGAGGAACTTTCTATTGGGACGTGCAACGCGGACTCAATAACGAGTGGAAGAAATACGGCTATAAGACACATTTTAATTTATTTAGTGAAAAAGTCGTGCCTGGTCTACTAGAAGACGGTGTGCCTGTTGTCGTAGGAACCACAACGGCTCTTGGTAGTCCGTATAAAAACCACTGGCTCGTCGTGTACCAATACGCTTTCGATTCAACAGGCAAACTCTGGTACAAGGCATACGATAACCACGGCTCAATTACAACGGTAATCCCAGCCGTCCAAACATTATGCGCCCTCTGGTTAGAAAAGCTCTAGTCCAAGCACTTTAAGAAAACAAACTAGACAGCACTAAGCTCCCAACCTGAAAAGCAGAATAAAACTACTAGCAAATGCGCAAGGAGCGATGAGGCCATTATTGGTCACAATGTTCTATCAGAGCACTATTTGACTCTGACTCATAAATTGAACAGCACACAAAAATGATTACGAAGAAGCCTGCGAAATTAAATAGAGCTTTTAATTTAACAAAGCTTATAGAAGTAGACGCAGTAGCTGATTGAATTAAGCTTCATCACTCGTGATTTGCTTAATTCTAATCAGCCTTGCGGGGGTAAGACTACGAAGCAAAACGGACTCACACTGTGAGTCCGTTTTTAGCTTCTGTCTTACTCCCAGGCTCCGCAGTAATCAATTTTTTCTATGCCTAAACTTATTCCATGAGCAGAGTTTAAGACAAAAGCAAAAGCGCTCTGATAGAATGAATGTGACGAAAAAATGGAGGAAGAGCAATGGAAATATTTGATTTAATTTCAATCGGTGGTGGTAGTGGCGGTATTGCCACAGCGAACCGTGCTGCCATGCATGGGGCCCGCGTAGCCGTAGTAGAAGGAAACTTACTTGGAGGAACCTGTGTAAATATCGGCTGTGTTCCTAAGAAAATTATGTGGTATGGAGCGCAAATTGCAGAAGCGATTCACGCGTATGGTCCGGACTATGGATTTGCCACAGAAAATGTGAACTTTGATTTTGCGACACTCAAGAAAAACCGTGAAGCGTATATTGACCGTTCAAGAAATTCATACAATGGGACTTTTGAACGTAACAACGTAACCGTGATTAAAGGATACGCGCGCTTTGTCGATGCCCACACAATTGAAGTGAATGGGGAAGAG